>MDTA01043791.1_pt1 | contig 92698 bp, 86 predicted proteins | sample 811151 | NCBI WGS metagenome assembly MDTA01 (sample SAMN05326648, study PRJNA326480) | marine metagenome | isolation source: seawater | place: Indian Ocean: South | collected 2010 | reverse complement strand
AGGGACGTACTTGCGGCGTTCCCGGAAGGGCGTCGCGCCCTGAGTCGCGCTCCGGCTGGAGCGAGACTTCCCGCCAAAGCGCGATGAACCTTTTTTTTGCCCGGGGGTTTTGGGGCATTGAGCAGGATCGGGCCCTCCAGTGGGGCCGCGTCTCGGTGTGGTCCCCCTTCCGGGAACGCCGTGAACCCGTCCCTGGGGGCTCCCTGTTTGACATCCTGTCAAACAGGGTCCCGGAAGGGGGACCACACCGAGACGCTACGAGGTAGCTTCCCCGGAGGCTTCGCAGTGTGGCGTTGGCGTGGGGGGGTTGCGGTAGGAGCGGCTTTAGCCGCGATGGTCCGGCGGGTTGGTTAATGCCGCGCCGGTTGATCGGGGTTAAAGCCGCGCCGGCCGCTTTCAATCAGGTCGTCCAGGGCCAGATAGAGGCACGGCACCACGAACAGGATGAGCGCGGTGGCGAACACGATGCCGAAGCCCAGGGAGACCGCCATGGGAATCAGGTAGGCCGCCTGCAGGGAGGTCTCGAAGATGATCGGCATCAGGCCGGCGAAGGTGGTCAGGGTGGTCAGAATAATCGGCCGGAAACGGCGCAGGCCCGCCTCGTACATCGCCTCGGCGGCGCCCAGCCGGTGCCGTTGGCGGTTGGCGTAGTCCACCATGATCAGGGAGTCGTTCACCACCACCCCGGCCAGGGCGATGATGCCCATGAAACTGACCAGGGACAGTTCCATGCCCAGCAGCATGTGGCCGAGCACCGCGCCACGGCGCCGAACGGAATCGCCAGCATCACCACCAGCGGCTGCACGTAGCTGCCGAAGGCCACCGCCAGCAGGGCGAAGATCACTCCCAGGGCCAGGGCGAAGCCGCCCCATAGTGCCGAGGTGGATTCGCGCATGTCCGCCTGGCCGCCCTGGAAGGTCCAGGTGAGGCCCGGGTAGTCGGCGCGCAGTTCCGGCAGGATGCGGTTGCGCACCACGTCCAGCACCTGGCTGGTGGCGCTTTTGGGCAGCACGTCGGTGCCCACGGTGATCACCCGGCGGCCGTCGCGGCGGTCGATGGAGCGGAACGACTCGCTCACCGTGACCCGCGCCACGTCCATCAGCGGCACTTCGCCGCCGTCGGGCAGCTGGACGATGAAGGTGTCCAGGTAGCGCAGATCCTGGCGCTCCGCTTCCGGCAGGCGCACGCGGATCTCGTTTTCGTTGATGCCGCGCAGCTGGCGCAGGGCGATGGCGCCATAGAAGGCGTCGCGGAGCTGCCGGCCCACCTCGGCGCCGGTGAGGCCCAGGGCGTCCGCCTGAGGCGTCAGGCTGATGTCGAACTGGGGCTTGCCGGCGGTGTAGCTGTCGTTGACGTTGCGGGTCTGGGACAGCCCCTTGAGCTCGTTGAGCAGCCGCTCGCTGGCGACGGCGAGCACGTCGATGTCGGTGTGGCTCAGGTCGACGCTGATGTCGTCGCGCCAGGAGCCGGGGCCCTGCTCCGCCTCGAAGGTGATCTGGTCGACGCCCTTGAAGTCGCCGATCTGGTCCCGCCACAGCTCGACGATCTGCTGCACGGTGAGGTCCCGCTCGTGCTCGGGCTTGAGCACCAGCTCCACGTCGATGGCCTGCTCGCCGCGCACGTTGCTCTTGATGCCGTAAGCGTTGCGGCCCAGGTCGTGCTCCTCGAACAGGCGCTCGGTTTCGCGGGTCAGGGCCAGGGCCAGCTCGGCGGCCTGGCGCGGCGTGGTGCCCACCGGCAGGCGGATGCCCGCCTCGATCTCGTCCGCCGGCGCTTCCGGCATCATGATCATGCCCATGTGGTCGCTGATCGCGTAGGCGCCCACCACCAGCATCAGGGTGACGGCGGCACTGAGGGTCAGGTAGCGGTAGCGCAGGGCGCGGTCCAGCAGCGGCCGGTAGACCCGCTCCACCAGCACCTGGAAGCGGCTGGAGAAGGCGCGCTGCACCCGGTGCAGGGCGCGCCCGTAGACGGTCACCGTACCCCGGCCGCTGTGGGCCAGGTGGGCGGGCAGGATGAACAGCGCTTCGAACAGGGAGATCGCCAGCACCACGATCACCACCGCCCCCAGGGGCCACCAGAAGTTGCCGGTGACGCCGGGCATGAACAGCAGCGGCATGAAGGCGACGATGTTGGTGAGAATGCTGAAGGTGACCGGCCCGGCGATGTCACGGGCGCCCTGGATCGCCGCCTCCATGAAGTCCATGCCCTGCTCGCGGTACTCGTAGATGTTCTCCCCCACCACGATGGCGTCGTCGACGACGATGCCGAGCACCATCAGGAAGCCGAACATGGAGATCATGTTGATGCTCACGCCCATGGCCGGCAGGAACAGCACGCCGCCCACGAAGGACACGGTCATGCCCATCATGATCCAGAACGCCAGGCGGTACTCCAGGAACAGGCTGAGCACCACCAGCACGATGACCATGGCCAGGATGCCGTTCTCCAGCAGCATGGTCATGCGGTCCTCGAACTGCTCGGCGCGGTTGCTGTCGATGCGTACCCGGATGCCCTCCGGCAGGGTGGTCTCCAGCTCCGCCATCACCGATTCCGCGGCGTCGGCGATGTCCAGGGGCGACTGGTCGCCGGTGCGGAACAGCTCGATCTCCACCGACGGCTTGCCGTTGAAACGGGAATGGAAGCCGGTCTCGTCGAAGCCGTCGCGGACCGTGGCGATGTCGCCCAGGGTGACCACGGCGCCGGTATCGGCGCGGCTCACCACGATGCCCGAGAATTCGTCGGCCCACTGCTTGCGCTCCTTGAGGCGCAGCAGGATGTCGCCGTTGTCCGTGGCCAGGTTGCCGGCGGGCACGTCGCGGCTGGACTGCTCGATGATCGACGCCACCCGCTCCAGGGTGAGGCCGTACTCACGCAACGCGTCCTGGGAAATCTCCACGCTGGTCAGGTAATCCGGCACGTCGCTGATGTCCGCCCGGGTAATGCCCGGCTCGCTGAGCAGACGGTTGCGCACCCGTTCACCCAGCTGACGCAGGGTCCAGATGTCCACATCGCCGTAGAGCACCAGTTCCATCACGTCCGGAGTGTGCGCCTGAAGCCGCACCCGGGGTTCCTCGGCCTGGTCCGGGAAGGTACGCACCCGGTCCACCGCCTGCTCGATGTCCTGCAGCGCCTGCATGCGATTGGCGCCGGCCACCAGTTCCAGCTGGATCACGCCGCTGCCCTCGCGGGCGGTGGAGACCATCTCCTCGATGCTCTCCACCCCCTGGACCGCCTCTTCCACCGGCATCAGCACGCCCTGCTCCACCTCCTCCGGGGCGGCGCCGGGATAGGTGACCTCTACTTCCACCACGTCCAGCTGGGCTTCCGGGAAGATTTCCTTCTGCACCTGCGCCGCCATCCACAGACCGCCGCCGAGCAGCAGGATCATCAGCAGATTGGCGGCGATGCTGTTGCGCGCCATCCACTCGATCGGGCCCACCCAGCCCTGGCGGCGCGGCGCGCTCATTCCGGCGCCTCCTCGCCGGGCTGCTCCAGTCGCAGGGCGGCGCCGTCCACCACCGTGGCCAGGTCGGTGCGCACCACCCGGTCGCCGGGTTCCAGGCCCTCGGCGATGTAGGCGTGCCCGGCGTCGCGCAGCAGCACCTTCACCGAGCGGATGTCCAAGGCGCCGTCGGTCATCACCCAGACGGTGTCGTCGCGGCGCACCAGGCCGCGCTCCAGGCGCACCACGTCGCGCAGCTCACGGCCTTCGATCAGGGTGCGCACGAAGGCGCCCAGCATCAGCGCCGGGGTGCCCTCCGGCGCCTCCAGGGCCAGCGGATCATCCACGGTGATCAGCACCCGGGCCAGGCGGGCGGCGTCGTCCAGCTCGCCCACCAGTCGCCGTAGCCGGCCCTGGCGGTGGCGCGCCGCGCCCCAGATCGCGTCCTGGCGCAGGGTCACCGGCGCGCCGTCCTCGCCTTCGTCCTCGGCGAAGCGCAACCAGCGCAGGCGGGACAGGGGTACGCTGGCCTCCACCCAATAGCGGTCGGTGGCCACCAGCCGGGCCAGGGCGTCGCCGGCGTTGATCTGGCTGCCCCGGGTCACCGCGCGGCTCAGAATCTGGGCGTCGAACGGGGCCGTCAGGCGGGTGCGCTGCAGATCCAGCCGCGCCCGGCGCAGCGTCGCCTCGGCGGCCTCCACCCGGGCCCGGGCCTGTTTGAGCTGCGGCTGGCGCAGCACCAGGGCCCGGTTGCCCTGATCCAGGTCCTCGCCGAGCAGTTCGAAATCCTGCCGCGCCACGGACTGGCGGCCCTGCTCCAGCTCCAGGTCGGCGCGGGCCTGTTCCAGTTCACTGCGGCGCTGGCGCAGGGTGGTCTCGTAATCCGCCGGGTCCAGGCGCAGCAGCAGCTCGCCCTCGCCCACCCGGCCGCCGGGCTCGAAGGCGTCGCTCTGCTCGATCACCCGGCCGCCGACCCGGGCGCTCAGGGCCACTTCCCGGGCCGGCACCACCCGCCCGATCACCTCGATGCGCGGCCGGAACGTGCCCCCTTCGGCGGCGGTCACCTCCACCAGCATGGCGGTTTCCTTGGCCACGTCGCGGCGGGTGGCGGTGGGCTCGGTTTTGAAAATCAGCACCATCAGGGCAATGCCCGCCAGCAGGATGGCCAGGGAAATCAGCGCCGTTTTCAGGCGGCCGGCGCGGCCGCTTTCCGGGCGCGCCGCCCGGTCGTCCACCGGGTTGCTCATGCGTTCTCATCCTCTTCGGTGACCGGGAAGCCGCCGGCCAGGGCCCGGTACAGGGCGACCCGGAACGCCAGCAGTTCCTGGCGGGCGGTGATCAGGGTGCGGCGCAGTTCCTGGCGATCCTGCAGAGCGCTGAGCACTTCCAGGTAGCCCACCGCGCCATTGACGTACTGGATGCGCAGCTGCCGGTAGGCGGTGTCCGCCAGTTCCACCTGCTCGCGCAGGCTGTCCATGCGGCGCTGCTGCTGGCGCTCCTGGACCAGGGCGTCCTCCACCTCCTGGAAGGCCACCAGGGCGGCCTGGCCGTACTCGTACACGCGCTGCTCGCGCAGGGAGCGGAAGCGGCGCGCCTCGGCGCGGCGCTGGCCGCCGTCCACCAGCGGCAATACCAGATTGCCGGCCAGGGTGGAGAGCCAGTCGTCGAACAGGTCGGCGCTGTCCTCGCTTTCACTGGTCAGCGAGGCGGACAGGGTCAGGCGTGGAAAGCGCTCGGCCACGGCGGCGGCCAGATCGGCGTCGGCGGCCCGCAGCTGGTACCAGGCGCTGAGCAGATCCGGGCGCCGCCGCACCAGCTCCGCCGGCAGGCCGGTGGCGGGCAGCGGCGGCAGCGCCGGCAGGGTGCCGTCGCCGGGCAGCGTCACCGCCCCCGGCGGCACGCCCAGCAACACCGCCAGCTGGTGCTCCAGCACCTGGATGCGCGCCTCCACGTTGAGCAGCTGCTCCCGGGAGGCAGCCACCAATTGGCGCTGGCGCAGCACGTCGGCACTGGCGCTTTCACCGATGGCGAAACGGGCGCGGATCAGCGACAGCACGTCCTGGTTGGTGTCCAGCTGGGCCCTGGCGAGCTGGCGCTGGGTGCGCTGGGTAAGCAGCTGGAACCAGGTATTGGAGACCTCCGCCGCCAGGGACAGGGCGGCGGCCCGGTAGTCCGCCAGGCCGGCCCGGGCGCGCAGGGCCTCGGCGTCCGCCTGGGACCTTACCCGCCCCCACAGATCCAGCTCGTACTCGGCGGCCAGACCGGCGCTGAACAGGTCGGTCTCGGTATCGCCGTCGTCGCGGCGCCGGGCGCCGGCATTGGCCTCGACACTGGGAAACAGGCCGGCTTCCTGACGGTCGCGCACCGCCCGCGCCTGGCGCAGCCGCTCATAGGCCACGCGCAGGTCCAGGTTGGCGCCCAGGGCCTGGTCCACCAGGGTGTTCAGGGAGGCGTCGTCGAAGGCGGTCCACCAGCGCTGGGGAGCGGGCCGCTCACCGTCCCGGGAAAACGCCTCCGGTGGCGCCACCGGCGTCGGCGGCGGGTCCGGTTGAACGGCGCAGGCGCCCAGCGCCAAGAGCGCGGACAGCAAGGCGGCGCGGGCCGCGAACCGGAAGTCGGCGGAGAACAACATGAACCTCGAAGAACCCTGATTTCTTATGGCGGCGCGCCGGCGAGACAAAGCCGCATTAGGCTAACAGGCGCCGGCGGGCATAACCACCGATCCGCCGTGGGGAATAACGAAGCTTACAAAAGCCCCCGTTTCAGGGAAGACAAACCGGTTCCTGTTCCAGTTCCACGGCGAAGCGTTCACGCACGTCGGCCTGTACCGCCGCCGCCAGGGCGCGCACGTCGGCGGCGCGGGCGCCGCCGTGGTTGACCAGCACCAGGGCCTGGTCGCGGTGCATGCCCACCGGCCCCAGGCGGCGGCCCTTCCAGCCGGCCCGCTCGATCAGCCAGCCGGCGGCCAGCTTCATGCCATCGCGGTGGGGGAAGGCCACCAGCTCCGGCCAGGCGGCCTTGAGCCGGTGGTGGTGGGCAACGCTCACCACCGGGTTCTTGAAGAAGCTGCCGGCGTTGGGCAGCACCGCCGGGTCGGGCAGCTTGCTTTGCCGCTGCTCGATCACCGCCTGGCGCACCGTGGCCGGGTCCAGATTCGTCGGGTCGGCGGCGGCGAAGCGCGCCGCCAGGCCGCCGTAGTCCACCCGGCAGGGGCCGTGGCGGCGCAGGGTCAGGGTAATACCGGTGATGATGAACTCGCCGCGCCGGCGGCTCTTGAACAGGCTGTCCCGGTAATCGAATTCGCAGTCGGCGGCGGCGAAGCGCACCGGCCGGCCGTCCACCACCGCCAGGGTGTCCACGCTCTCCAGTACGTCCGCCAGTTCCACGCCGTAGGCGCCGATGTTCTGGAACGGCGCGGCGCCGGCGGTGCCGGGAATCAGCGACAGGTTTTCCAGGCCGCGCCAGCCCCGCGCCACGGTGTCCGCCACCAGGGTGTCCCAGACCACCCCGGCGCCCACGGTGACGCGGGCGGTGTCACCGCCCTGCTCCTGGTAATCGACGCCGGTAAGCGACGGGATCAGGGTCAGGCCGGGCAGATCACCGTCGAGCACGATGTTGCTGCCCTGCCCCAGTACGAACAGCGGCTCGCCGGCGCCCCGCGTCGCCAGAGCCTCGGCCAGGGCCGCCTCGCTGTCCGGCCGCGCCAGGCGCTCGGCCCGGGCCGGCAGCGCCAGGGTGTTGGCGCCGGACAGGTCCGCGTCCCGTTCGATCACAGCCGCTCCCGCAGACGTTCCAGCCACAGGTCGCTGGCCTTCTCCACCAGGTTGAGCACATGGTCGAAGCCGTCGTCGCCGCCGTAGTACGGGTCCGGCACCTCCCGGGGGCCGTCCTCGCCGAGCACGTCCAGGAAACGGGCCAGCACCACGCCGTCGTCCGCGCCCACCCCGGCACGCAGCGTTTCCAGGTCCGCCAGGTTGCTGTCGTCCATGGCCAGCACATAGTCGAAGTGGCGGAAGTCGTCGCCGCTGACCTGGCGGGCGCGCAGGTCATCCATGGCGTAGCCGCGCCCGGCGGCGGCGGCGCTGGCGCGGCGGTCCGGCGCCTTGCCGATGTGCCAGTCACCGGTGCCGGCGCTGTCGATGCGAATGCGTTCTTGCAGGCCGGCGTCGATTACCCGCTGGCGGAACACCGCCTCGGCGGTGGGCGAACGGCAGATATTGCCCAGGCACACGAACAGAACGGAAACGGACATCAGGCTTCTCCCGCCAGGTGACGGCGCATGCGCGCCAGGTCATCCTCGGTGTCGACGCCGCCGGGCACCGGCTCCCGGGCCGGCGCCACGTGGATGGCGGCGCCGTTGGCCAGGGCGCGCAGTTGCTCCAGGGATTCCAGTTGCTCCAGGGGCGCCGGCGGCCAGCCCACGAACCGGTGCAGAAAGCCCACCCGGTAGGCATAGATGCCGATATGGCGCCACCAGCGGCCGCCGCTCAGATCCTCCCGGTCCCGGGCGAAGCCGTCCCGGTGCCAGGGGATCGGCGCCCTGGAAAAATACAAAGCGCGGCCGTTGACGTCGAACACCACCTTGCAGACGTTGCTGTTGAACAGGTCGGCGGCGTCCTCGATGGGCTCGCACAGGGTGGCCATCTGGCAGTCGCCGTGCAGGCGCAGGTTGTCGGCCACCTGGTCGATCACCGCCGGCGGGATCAGCGGCTCGTCGCCCTGCACGTTCACCACGATGTCGTCGTCGTCGAGACCCAGTTGGGCGGCCACTTCCTGCAGCCGGTCGGTGCCGGAGGGATGGTCGTCCCGGGTCATTACCACCCGGGCGGCGTCGCCCACGGCGTCACGCACCCGAGGGTCGTCGGTGGCCACCAGCACCTGGCCGGCGCCGCTGCGCGCGCAGCGTTCCGCCACGCGCACGATCATCGGCTTGCCGGCCAGATCCGCCAGGGGCTTGCCCGGCAGCCGCGAGGACGCGTACCGGGCCGGCACTACCACGTAAAAACTCATTGTTTCTCCTCTCCAGGACTCAGGGTCCGGTCGATCATGGCGTCCAGGGTGACCGGTGGCAGATCGGCGCGCACCGGCAGCGTCCACAGACGGGGATCGTCGAAACCCTGGCATTTTACCGCGTCTTTTTCGGTCATGATCACCGGACGGTCGTCGCCGAACGCCAGATCCGACGCCTGGAAGGCATGGTGATCCGGGAAGGCGTGGGGGGTCACCGCCAGGCCCAACAGGTCCAGGGTGCGGAAGAAGCGCTCCGGGTTGCCGATGCCGGCCACCGCGTGCACCGCCGGATGGCGTTCCCGGAAGCGGGCGGCGTCCAGAGCCTCGCCGTCATTCAGCCGCAGCGGGTCGCCGGGCACCAGATGCATGGTCAAGGCGCCCGGCCAGCGGCCGCCGTTGGCGACCAGAAAATCCACCTGGTCGAGCCGGTCGGCGGGTTCACGCAGGGGCCCGGCGGGCAGGCAGCGGCCATTGCCGAGCCCTCGCCGGGCGTCGATCACCGCCACCTCGGCGGAACGCGGCAAGGCATAGTGCTGCAGACCGTCGTCGCTGATCACCAGGTCGGCGCCATGGCGGCGCACCGCTTCGTCCAGGGCCCGGTCCCGGCGCGGGTCAAGCACCACCGGCACGGCGGCGCGGCGGGCGATCAGCAGGGGTTCGTCGCCGACCCGGGCCGGGTCGTCATCGGCGCGCACGGTGAGCGGATAATCGTCGCTCTCGCCACCGTAGCCTCGGGAAATCACCACCACGGTGAGGCCCCGTTCCCGGGCGCGGCGGGCCAGTGCGATCACCAAGGGGGTCTTGCCGGTGCCGCCCACGGTGACGTTGCCCACCACCAGCACCGGCACCGGCGGCACCGGGGCGACGGCGCGGAAGCGGCGCAGCCGGCGCCGCGCCACCCGGCCCACCAGCCAGCCCAGCGGACGCAGCGGCGCCAGCCAGGGGCTGCCGGCGTACCAGCCTCGCTCGATGCGGCGCGCCCAATCAGCCATTGCCGCTGTCGGCGAAGTCCATCTTGTAGAGCTGGGTATAAAGACCGTTGCGGGCCAGCAGCTCCTCGTGGCTGCCCTGCTCGATCAACTGGCCCTGGTCCAGCACCAGGATGCGATCCGCCTTCTCGATGGTGGACAGGCGATGGGCGATCACCAGGGTGGTGCGCCCGGCCATCAGCCGTTCCAGGGCCTGCTGAATGTGGTGTTCGGATTCCGTGTCCAGGGCGCTGGTGGCCTCGTCCAGAATCAGGATCGGGGCGTCCTTGAGCAACGCCCGGGCGATGGCCAGACGCTGGCGCTGACCGCCGGAAAGCTGGGCGCCGTCCTGGCCCACCTCGGTGTCCAGGCCGTGGTCCAGGCGCTGAATGAAGTCCCAGGCGTAGGCGTTGCGCGCCGCCTCCTCGATGGCGGCGTCGTCGGCATCGCGCATTTCCCCGTAGGCGATGTTGTTGCGCACGGTGTCGTTGAACAGCACCACCTTCTGGCTGACCATGGCGATCTGCGCGCGCAGGTCGGCGAGTTTGTAGTCCGTCAGCGCCACGCCGTCCAGGCGCACCTCGCCGGCATCCGGGTCGAAGAAACGCGGCAGCATCGCCGAGATGGTGCTCTTGCCGGCGCCGGAACGGCCCACCAGGGCGATGGTCTCGCCGCTGTTCACGGAAAAACTCAGGTTGCGCAGCACCGGCTGCGCCGGTTCATAGCCGAAGGTGACATCGCGAAATTCGATCTCGCCGTTGGTACGGCTCAGGGTGCGGGTGCCCAGGTCCGGTTCCGCGGGCCGGTCCATCAGTTCGAACAGGGACGAGGCACCGGTGACGCCGCGCTGGATTTTCACGTTCACGTCGGTGAGTTGCTTGAGCGGCTTCTGCACCATGCCGGCGGCGGCGATGTAGGACAGGAAGCCGCCCACGGTGAGTGCCTCTCCCATCAGCGTGATGTACAGGTAGGTCACCGCGCCGATGGCCACCGCCACGAACAGCTGCACGATCACCGTGGAAGCGATCTTGCTGGCGTTGAGCTTGGTGTTCTGCCGCGAGAAACGCCGGCTCACGGAATGGAAGCGGTCCGCCTCCAGCTTCTGGCCGCCGAAGATCTTCACCGCCTGGTTGCCCTCGATGGCCTCGCCCAGGAACTGGGTGATGTTGCCCATGGACGACTGAATGCGGCGGCTGATGCGGCGAAAGCGCTTGCTGGTCAGGTTGACCACGGTGGCCACCAGCGGCGCCATCACCAGCAGGATCAGGGTCAGCTTCCAGTTCTGGTAGAGCAGAAAGGTGATCAGGCCGATCACGGTGAGGCCTTCACGCAGGATCACGATGATGGCGTCGGTGCCGGCGCTGGTGACCTGCTGGGCGTCGAAGATGATCTTCGACATGATGCGCCCGGAGGCGTTGTTGTTGTACTCCGCCTGGGGCAGGCGCAGCACGTGGCCAAAGACATCATTGCGCAGCCGGTAGACGATTTCCTGGGCCACCCAGGTCATCGAATAGCTGCCCATGAACTGGCCCAGGCCCTGGGCCAGGGCGATGAGGAACGGGGCAACGGACACGATCACCACCCGGTGCGGTTCCGGGTTGACCACGGTCTCGCCCAGGTAGCCGGCGAGCTGGGCGGCGCCGGCCTGGGTGGCGGCGTAGATGGCGTAACCGAAAAAACTGGCGAGCAGAATCGGCCAATGGGGTTTTACGTAGGACAGCAGCCGCTTGTAGGTCTGCCAGGCATCATCGGGTAGTTGGCTCATTGCCCCTCGTCGTCGGCTTCGCGCGTGGTGAGCGACAGCTTATCAAAGCCGAGCTGTCCGGCCACGTCCATGACGCGCACCACCGCCTGATAGCTGGCGTTGGCGTCGGCGGTGATGATCATCGGCCGGGTGGTCTTGTCCTGGCCCAGACGCAGCAGCGCCGAGCGCAGGCCCTGCTCGCTGTTGTCGGCCAGCTTCTCGCCGTTGATCAGATACTCGCCCAGCGGCGACACCAGGATCTCCACCGCCTCGGGCACCGCCTCCGGCGGCGTGCCCTGGGCTTCCGGCAGGGTCAGCGCCAGCTGGGTCTCGCGGGTGAAGGTGGTGGACACCATGAAGAAAATCAACAGCAGGAACACCACGTCGATCAGCGGCGTCAGGTTGACGCTGATTTCCTCCTGACGCGGGCGCGGGAATTTCACGGCTTACCTCCGGCGTTGTCCTCCGGCGCCGCTTCCCGGTCGCCGTGCACCAGATCCACCAGATGCACCGCGTTCTGCTCCATGCCCACGGTGATTTCCTCCACCCGGCGCACAAAGAAGCGGTGGAAGAAGATCGCCGGGATCGCCACCACCAGGCCGGCGGCGGTGGTCAGCAGAGCCTGGGAAATGCCGCCGGCCAGTTGGGCGGCGTCGCCGGTGCCGTGGATCATGATCGCCGCGAACACGTCGATCATGCCGATCACCGTGCCCAGCAGACCGAGCAACGGCGCGATGGCGGCGATCGACCCCAGGGTGGCCAGGTATTTCTCCAGGTCGTGGACCACCCCGGTGGCCTCCTCCTGGATGCTTTCCTTCATGATTTCGCGGCCGTGGCGGGCATTGGCCAGGCCGGCGGCGAGAATGCGCCCCAGCGGCGACTGCTCGCGCAGAGCGTTGAGACGCTGGGCGTTGAGCTGCCCCTTGCGCAGCCAGCCGCGCACCTGGTTGAGCGTATCCGGCGGCGACAATTTACTCGGACGCAGGGTCCAGAAGCGTTCCACCACGATGGCCAGGGCCACCACCGAACTGATCAGGATCGGGAGCATCATCCAGCCCCCGGACTGCACTAGATCCTGCACGTAAATCCCCTTTCCCAATTCACCAGGAGCGCCCGCCCACCGGCCGATGCCAGGGTCGCCCGTGATCCCGACGCCATTTTTCTACAAGCGCGGCATTATCAAGGCCCCCCAGACGAAACACAATCATGCCGGTCCGGTCGGTGCGCAGAACCGTGACACCGGCCGCTTCCAGGCCCGCGACCAGGTCCGGCGCCGGGTGCCGGAAGCGGTTGGCGTAGCCCACCGAGGCCACCGCCCAGCGCGGCGCCAGGGAAGCCACCCAGGCATCGGCGCTGGACGAGGCGCTGCCGTGGTGGGCCAGTTGCAAAACGTCCACCGGCGCCACCTTGCCCAGCAGCCGGTATTCCACCGCCTTGGTGATGTCGCCGGTGAGCAGCAGGCTGGCGCCCACCGCGTCCACCCGCAGCACGCAGCTGGCATCGTTGCCTTGCCAGTCCCGGTCCCGGGGCCAGAGCACGCGGAAATCCACGCCGTCGAAACGCCAGTGCTGACCGGCCCGGCAAGGCGCCGCGCCGGGGACGCGGTCCGGCTCTCCGGCCAGCAAGCGGCCCGGCCAGGGCAGATCCTCGAGGCCGCCGGCATGGTCGCCATCGCCGTGGCTGATCACGGTGACGTCCGGGCGCAGCCCGTGGCGGCGCAGCCAGGGCACCACCACCCGGGCCATGGCGGAGCCGCCGTTCCAGCCCGGGCCGGCGTCGTAGAGCACCAAATGGCCGGCGGTGCGCAGCGCCAGCGCCTGGCCCTGGCCCACCTCGAACACCACCAGGTCCACCCGGCCCGGCGGCGGCGCGCCCGGGTCCGGCAGCCACCAGGGCAGCAGGCACAGCAGCAACAACCGGCGCGGCCAGGGCCAGGCCGGCAGCAGCCAAAGCAGGCAGGCCACTCCCAGCAGCACCCCGCCCCACCCCGCCGCCGGTGGCAGCGGCGGCGCCGGCCAGGTCGCCAGCTGTTCCATCACCCACACCGCCGCCTCCACGCCGGTGGCCGCCACGGTCAATACCGGCCCCACATCGAGCACCGCGCCCAGCAACGCCGCCGGCACCACCAGCGCGCTGAACAGCGGCACCAGCAACAGATTGGCCAGCGGCGCCCACCAGGCCCAGCCGCCGAACAGGCCGGCGCCGGCCACCGCCATGGGCACCGGCAGGGCCAGCATCACCGGCAGTCGGCCACCGTGGATCAGCAGCAGGATCATCGCCACCGCCCCGAACGACAGCCACAGCCCGGCGGACAACGCCGCCAGCGGATCCACCAGCAGCACCGCCAACAGCGCCAGGGCCAGGGTGTGCCCCGCCGGCGGGTGCCGCCGGTGCCACTGGCACAGCGCCAGCACCGCCACCATGATAAGGGCACGCCGGGTGGGCAGGCTGAAACCGGCCAGGGCGGCGTAGCCGAGCCCGCCGGCCAGGGCCGGCGCCCAGGCCAGTTGCTGCAGGGCCAACCGCCGGGTGGCCGGCCACAGCCACCAGCACAACGGCGCCAGCAGCCAGCGACCGGCGAACCACAGCAGGCCGGTGACCAGGGTCAGGTGAAGCCCGGAAATGGCCAGCAGATGGGCGGTGCCGGTGGCCTGGAAGTGTTCGCGCAATTCCGGGCCCAGGCCGCGCCGGTCGCCGGCCACCAGGGCCGGGATCACGGCGGCGCCCAGGGGGCTGGCCGCCAGCCGCCGGCGCAGTCGGTCCGCCAGCCGCTCGCGGAAGGCGTGCAGGCCACCGGCGGCGCGCACCGGGCCGTCCACCGCCACCAGCACGCCGCGGGCGTCCAGCCGCCGGGCCAGGGCGAAACGGGCCCGGTCCGGGCCGGTCTGGTTGTGCCAGCCGTGGGGAAAATACAGCCGCACCCGGCCCTGGAAACGATCCCCGGCGCCCAGGGCCGGCATCGCCCCCCAGGCGGTGACCCGTACCCGGTGGCGGCCCGGCCAGCGGCGATCCCCGTCGCGCAGGCGCACCGCCAGGGTCAGCCGCTGGTGGGCCACCGGCTCCCCGTAGCGGGCGCGCCGGTCCCGTTCCACCAGGTCCACCACCCGGGCCTCCACCGCCAGTTCCTGGCCGTTAAGTCGCTCCGGCAGCCGCGCCGCCAGCCCCTGGTGCAGCGCCAGCGCGCCCAGGGTCCAGGCCAGTGCCACGGCGGCCACCGGGCGCCACCGGCGGGTCAGCGCCGCCAGGGCCAGCAGGCCCGCCAGCGGCCAGGGAGAATCACTCCATACCGCCGCCATCAGTGCCACGGCGGGGCCCGCGTATCGCATCCTTGCGCTTCCCTTGATGGGGCCACCCGCCATGACCGGGGAGATTCCCTAGGCGGGGGCGCTCCGGATCGGCATAATAGCGCCCGCAACGGAACCCTCGTACGGATTCCCGCCCGGGAAGCAGTCTCACATGCCGAAACGGTTATTCCGAAAATACCTGCCCTCGCCTGACCGCCTCAAAGGACACAAGTCCCTGAGCTTTCTGGGCGGCGTGTTGTCGGATCCCAACCTCTGGCACATCAATCGCCATTCCCTGGCCGGCGCCGCCTTCATCGGCGTGTTCACCGGGCTGCTGCCGATTCCTCTGCAAATGGGGCTGGCCGCCCTGCTGGCGGTGCGCTTCCACTGCAACCTGCCGCTGTCCGTGGTGCTGGTGTGGATCTCCAACCCGGTCACCTATGTGCCGATCTTCTATTTCACCTACCGGATCGGCGCCTGGATGCTGGGCATGACGCCCAGCCCGCCCCATGGCATCGACGTGGCCTGGTTCGTGGAGCAGCTGGTGCCGCTGTGGGCCGGGTCCCTGGTGTGCGCCCTGGCCGCCGGCCTCACCGCCTACCTGGCGGTGAAACTGTTCTGGCGGCTGGCGGTGGTGCGCAGCTGGAACCTGCGCGCCCGGCGGCGCCGGCGGCAGGACCGCGACGGCGCCTGAGGCGCCCCTTCCTTCGACACCCAGACTACCCCGCCACACCGCGCCGCCGCTGTCGGCGATCGCGGTGAGTTCGCGTAGGCGTGGGCTTACCCGGTGTCAGAAGGTTCGCAGAAGACCTTCGTGGAGTTCGTGGCGGGTCTGGCAACGCCCGGCGATGCGGTGATCGTGGGTGACGATCAACAGGGCGGTGCCAAGACGCTGGTTGAGATCCAGCATCAATTCCTGGACCTGGTCGGCGGTGCGCTCGTCCAGGTTGCCGGTGGGCTCGTCGGCGAGCACCAGGGCCGGGTCGGTGACCAGGGCCCGGGCGATGGCCACCCGCTGGCGTTCGCCGCCGCTGAGCATGGCCGGCTTGTGAGTGGCCCGGGCCGCCAGCCCCACCTGGTCCAGCAGCCGCGCCGCCCGCTCGCGGGCCTCGGCGGGCCGCAGCCGGCGGATCAGCAGCGGCATGGCCACGTTCTCCAGGGCGGTGAATTCCGGCAGCAGGTGGTGGAACTGGTAGACGAAACCCAGGTAGTGGTTGCGGATGCGGCCCAGCCCCCGGTCGTTCAGGCCGGCCAGGGGCTGGCCGCCGATCGCCACTGAGCCTTCGCTGGGCGCGTCCAGGCCACCGAGCAGATTGAGCAGGGTGGACTTGCCGGACCCGGAGGCACCGACAATGGCGGCGGTGTCGCCCCGGCGCACGGTCAGGTTCACGCCGCTCAGCACTTCCAGCTCGCCCTGCCCTTCCTGGTAGCGTTTGATCAGGCCGTCGGCGGCCAGCACGGTGTCATTCATAGCGCAGCGCCTCCGCCGGACGGACCCGGCTGGCCCGCCAGGATGGGTACAGGGTGGCGGCGAAGGTGATCACCATGGCGATGGCGACGATGATCCCCACGTCGCTCCACTCCAGTTGCGAGGGCAGATAGTTCACGAAGTAGGCGTCGAACAGCCGGGTGTTGAAGGTGCGCTCGATCCAGGTGGCCACCTCGCTGACGTTGTTGGCCAGCAGCACCCCGAGCAACGTGCCAAGAATGGTGCCGGCCAGGCCGATCACCGCCCCCTGGACCATGAAGATGCGCATGATGGTGCCCGGCGAGGCGCCCAGGGTACGCAGCACGGCGATGTTGCCGCGCTTCTCGGTGACCAGCATCACCTGGCTGGAAATGATGTTGAAGGCGGCCACCGCGACGATGAAGCTGAGCAGCAGCGTCATCATGCTCTTTTCCATCTTGATGGCCTGGAACAGGTTGCCGTGGGTACGGGTCCAGTCGGTGGTGTAGTAATCCGGGCCCAGGGCCTGCTGCAGGCGCCAGCCGATCTCCGGGGCCGCGAACAGATCGTCGAGGCGCAGATGAATGCCCTCCACGGTGCCGGGCTGGCGGTGCAGCACGGCGGCGTCCCCGGAGGACACATAGGCGTACAGGCCGTCCACCTCGGCGCGGGCGCGGAACACCCCCACCACCTCGAAACGCTTGAAGCGCGGCATCACGCCCGCCGGCGAGACACTGGCCTCGGGCAGCACCAGGGTGACCTTGTCGCCCACCTCCGCGTCCAGTTTGCGGGCCAGGCCGTAGCCCAGCACCACGCCGAAGCCGCCGTCCTGGAGGGCGTCGAATTCGCCTTCCCACATCATGTCGCCGACGATGGACACGCGGCGCTCCGCCTCCGGCTCCACGCCGTTGACCAGGGCGCCGGCCACGTTGCCCTTGTGGGTGAGCATGCCTTCCAGCTGGATGAAGGGAGCGGCGGCGGCCACGCCCGGGTAGCCGCTCACCTGGTCGGCGAGCTCCCGCCAGTCCTCCACCGGCTCGCGGCCGTGCACGGACAAATGGGTGACCATCCCGAGGATGCGCGTCTGCAGCTCGCGGTCGAAACCGTTCATCACCGACAGCACGGTGATCAATACGGCGACACCGAGCATCAACCCGAGCGCGGAGATCAGGGTGATCACGGAAATGAAGCTATTACGGGCCCGGGCGCCGGTGTAGCGCAGGCCCACGAACAGGGCAAAGGGTCGAAACATGGCGCGCATTTAAGCACTAAAAGGCCGCGGGGCGCCAGACGAAAACCGGCCCGACACCGGGATTGGCACGGGCAGGTTGTGATCGGCATCCACGACCGTCCAGCGCGGTCCTGGTTGAATTCGAATCCGCCGGCGAACACCGTTGGCGTTCGCGACAAGGGTCCGGTTGGGACCGCGCGACTTGAACAAAGGTTCAGACTGTGGATGCTATCGGGACATAAGACTCGCCGATCCACATTTGGGGGAAGGAACAACATGCACAAAACCATTGCCGCGCTGGTCCTGGCGCTGACTGTCTCGCCCATGGCCGCCTGGGCCGCCGACGGGCCCGGCCGGGGCATGAGCAAGGCCCAGGTTCGCCAGCAGTTCGGCAAGCCGGCCCGGGTGCAGGCTCCGGTGGGCAACCCGCCCATCGGCCGCTGGCACTACCCGGACTTCACCGTTTATTTCGAGAACGACATCGTCCTGCACAGCGTCTCCGAGGACCGCGCCGCCCGGAGCGGCGAGGATGACGGCGCCGGGGAGGCCACCACCATCCGCGAGCGTCGGGAGGGCAAATCCCTGCCCGCCGACGTGGAGAACGAGGAAGCCCAGATCGAGGTGGAATCCCGCATCGAGAACCGGGACGCGGATTCCGACGATGATCGCGACAACAAGCGCGATGACGACGGCGAGACCGACGAATCCGACGTCGCCCCGGGCACCACCGGCGTGCGTGCCGCCGGCGGCGACGAAGAACGGGAGATCGACCGGGACGACGCGGAGCGCCGCCAGGAACAGGACCAATCCTCGGATCGCTTCCGTTTCGATCCCGCCTCCGGGCGCATCGTGATCGACGGGGAAACACCGCCGGAAGACGCCGACAAGGACGAACCGCTGAGCCGCACCGACGAGGAATAACGCCGCCGCCGGCCTATTGACGCTGTGCGGCGCCGGCCACACAATCGCGCCGTTGCCAATCAGCGAGCCGCCCGATGCGCCTGTTATTGCCCGAATGGCACCCCCAGTGGGGGGTGCTGCTGGCCTGGCCCGACGCCGACACCGACTGGGCCGGCCTGCTGGACGCCGCCCACGCCACCTACACCGCCCTGATCCGCGCCCTGCTCGACCATGAGCGGGTGCTGTTGCTGTGCCGCGACGACGAGCGCGCCGACCAGGCCCGCCAATGCCTGGCGGAGGCCGGCGCCGACCTGGAGCGGCTGCGCATCGAGCGGGCCGAATACGACGACACCTGGGCCCGGGACTTCGGCCCGATCAGCGTGGCCGAGGACGGCCACACCCGGCTGCTGGATTTCCGCTTCACCGGCTGGGGCCACAAGTTCCCCGCGCAACGGGACGACGCCCTCAACGCCGCCCTGCCCTGGCGGGCGCCCCGGGAGCCGGTGGACCTGGTGCTGGAAGGCGGCGCCATCGACACCGACGGCCGCGGCACCCTGCTCACCACCCGCGCCTGCCTGCGCAACCCCAACCGCAACCCGCTGCTCACCGAGGCGGAGCTGAGCGAACGGCTGCGCGCCACCCTGGGCGTGGAGCGCATCTGGTGGCTGGATCACGGCGAACTGGAAGGCGACGACACCGACGCCCACGTGGACACCCTGGCCCGCTTCGTGAACGCGGACACCCTCGCCTACGTGGGCTGCGACGACCGCCAGGACCCGCACTACGCGGACCTGGCCGAGATGGCCCGGGAACTGGAAGCCCTGACCGCCGGGCACGGCCTGAAGCTGGCGCGCCTGCCCATGGCCACGCCGCAGTACAACGCCGAGGGGGAGCGGCTGCCGGCCACCTACGCCAACTTCCTGATCACCAACCGCAAGATTCTGGTGCCGGTGTACGGCTGCGCCAGCGACGCGGCGGCCCTGGACGCCCTGGCGGAGGTGGCCGGCGATCGGACCGTGGAGGGCATCCCCTGCCGGCCGCTGATCGAACAGGGCGGCAGCCTGCACTGCGTGACCATGCAACTGCCGGAAGGCGTGCTGTAGACTGATTCACCCAACTCTGGCCCTGACTCTGGAAAGAAACACCATGCGCGTCGCCGCCATTCAGCAGCAAAACAGCGCCGACCTGGCGCGCAACCTGGACCGCTCCATGGAGAAGATCCGCGAGGCCGCCGCCGCCGGCGCCGAGCTGGTGATGCTCCAGGAGCTGCACCGCAGCCTGTATTTCTGCCAGACCGAGGACACCTCGGTGTTCGACCTGGCCGAGCCGGTCCCCGGCCCCAGCACCGACGTGCTCGGCGCCCTGGCCCGGGAGCTGAACATCGTGATCGTGGCCAGCCTGTTCGAAAAACGCGCCACCGGCCTGTACCACAACACCGCCGTGGTGCTGGAGCGCGACGGCAACCTGGCCGGGCTGTACCGCAAGATGCACATCCCGGACGATCCCGGCTTCTATGAGAAGTTCTACTTCACCCCCGGCGACGCCACCTTCAACACCGGCCAGTCCGGCTTCACGCCGATCCGCACCAGCGTCGGCAAGCTGGGGCTGCTGGTGTGCTGGGATCAGTGGTACCCGGAAGCGGCGCGGCTGATGGCCCTGGCCGGCGCCGACCTGCTGCTCTACCCCACCGCCATCGGCTGGGACCAAAGCGACGACCCGGAGGAGCAGGCCCGCCAGCTGGACGCCTGGATCACCGTGCAGCGCGCCCACGCGGTGGCCAACGGCCTGCCGGTGGTGGTGGCCAACCGCACCGGCTTCGAGCCGGCCCCGGACGGCGACGGCGGCATTCAATTCTGGGGCAACAGCTTTATCTGCGGGCCCCAGGGCGAATACCTGGCCCGCGCCGGCGACGACCAGGAGCAGATCCTGATGGCGGATCTGGACCCGGACCGCTCCGAGTCCGTGCGCCGTATCTGGCCCTACCTGCGCGACCGGCGCATCGACGCCTACGAGGACCTGACCAAGCGCTTCCGGGACTAAACCCTGAGCGGCTGTAGGAGCGACTGTAGGAGCGACTTCAGTCGCGATCCCCCGCGATCACCCCACCGCGATCCGGTTTCGGCAACCGCCGGGGATCGCGGCTGAAGCCGCTCCTACAAGGGGGGAGGCCTCTACTCGAACTGGTCGTTCTCGCTGGCGTAGGCCACGAACAGGCAGCCGGCGCCCACGTTGATGGCGCCGGTGGGGCTCATGGTGGAAATCAGCAGCCGCACGCCGCGCTCCTCCGCCGCCACCTTCAGTTCCGCGTATCCGGGCATGGCCGTGACCCGGCTGATGTCGCCGGCGTAACTCAGGCACACGTGCCGGGAAATCAGATGGCCGCCGCGAATGCGCCCGGCCACGTGCTCGAACAGCCGGCGCACGGATTTCTCGTAGCTGCGGTTCACCGCCGCCGGATTTTCCTCGCCGCCGTGGATGCGGATGATCGGGTGCATGGACAGCGCCGACCCGACGCTCAACGCCAGGCCGCGCATGGAATCCGAGAGCCGCTTGCGCTCGCCCTTCTTGAAGCCCCGGTCGCGCACATAGCCGAGATCCTCGGGCACCATGTAGCCGCACACATGGGGAATCATCTCGTCGATATTGAGACGGATGGCGTTGCGGTTGGCGCCGCCCCGGATCAGCTCCACCGCTTCGCAGACCAGCACCGCGGTGCCGGAGAACAGCGTCTTGCTGTCGATCACCCGCATGGAGAACGGGCCCTGCACGCCGGCGTCGGCGCGCACCTTCTGGTACTCCTTGAGGATCGAGAAGGACGCCTGGGTGGCATTGTCGAAAATCTGGCTGCGCTTGCCGGACACGGTGATGCAGAACACCAGGTCGTAGTCGAGCACAAGCTCATCGAGAAAAACGGCGCGAATCTGGTCCACCGAATAGGGAATGGATTCGGCGTCGCGGCCCTTGGCGTCGAGCTGGTCGCGATAGAACCGCGCGGTGACGTCCGGGTCGCGTTTATCCACCAGCACGTCTTCGCCAAGACGGATGGAAATGGGCAGGATGCGGAGATTGTGTTCGCGGAAATACTCTTCCGGCAAATCGCAGGTCGAGTCGACAACGATACCGATGCGCATGGTCGTTCCCCCAGTGTTGTGCTTGTTGTTATGGATCGGCGGCTGGCGATGAAAAGCTAGCACGGCCGTACGTCAACAACCACTCCCCGTTCCGTGGCCGTTGACCATGGTGATCGACACTAGGGGAAAAACGGTCAGCGGCAATTGGCGCCAGCTTTGCCCGGCCGGGGCGCCGGGGCAAGCGCCGGTGGCGCCGGTCAGGCCGGTTTCTTCTCGATCCAGTACAGGTAGAGCTCGCCGTCCTGGCGCCGGTCCACCAGGCGGTGGCCGAGAAACTGGCAGAACTTGGGGATGTCGCGCTCGGTGGAGGGGTCCGTGGCACGCACTTCCAGCAGCTCGCCGGGGGCCATGTCGCGCACCTTGCCGTGCAGCAGCATGACCGGCTCCGGACACAGCAGGCCGGTGGCGTCGAGGTGATGTTGGGGCTGAATGTCACTCATGGCGGGTATCGGTGTTCCCGGGGCGGTGCGTGAAAGGGCGGCCATTATAACCGCCCCGCCGAGGGCGGCGGCAAGCGCCGCCCCGGTCAGTGAGCGCGGGTGTCCACCCAGACGGTGATTTCCTCGCGGTCGTGGTAGAGATGGGCGGCCTGGATCATCGCCCCCACCTGCCGGCGCTCCAGGCCATCGCCGAGACGCTCCAGCAGCGCCCGGCTCTCCCGGTAGCGGCGCGCCATGGGCAGCTTCAGATTGAACAGCGCGGTGCGCGCCCAGCCCTGCTCCAGCCATTTCTGCATCAACGCCAGGGTGCGCGCCGGCTTGTCCACCACGTCGCAGACCACCAGATCCACCGGCCGCTCCGGGCGCCAGGTGAAGGCGTCGCCGGACACATGGCGCACCGGGTATTCATCCAGCAGGCGGGGATCGAGGCGGCCATGGTCGACGCCGGTGACCTTGATGCCCAGGCGCGCCAGCTGCCAGCTCCAGCCGCCCGGGGCGGCGCCCAGATCCACGGCGGTGTGCAGGCCCGGCGGCTTGCCCCGGCCCAGGAAGCGCAGCATCGCCTCTTCCAGTTTCAGCGCCGAGCGGCTGGGCGCCTCCGGCGCCAGCCGCAGCCGCGTCAGCCCGCCCTCCGGCAACGGCACCGCCAGCGGGCTCACGCCGACCCGGCCGTTGCGGGAATCCTCGAAGAACAGGTGCAGGCGGCGGTCGGCCCGGTCGCGCAGCAGGCCGGCCTTGCGCAGGCGCGGCTCCAGGGCCTTGCGGAAACCGCGCAGAAAACGCGCCAGCTCGCGGCTGGCATTGGTGTCGGCGTGCTCCAGGAACAGCTCCGCGAAGGGCCCCTGGCGTTCCAGCTCCGGCCACAGGGCGCCGATGCGATCCTGCTCCGGCAGGTCCTCGAACGCCGCCGTAAGCGGGTAGAAGGAGCGACCGAAGATCAGCCCGGTTTCCAGCAGGGCGTCCGGGTCCCCCTGCAGGTTGTTCCACAGTACATAGCCGCTGTCGTCGGTGGCCCGGGGGTACCCGGAGGCCCCCAGTTCGGCACAGCGGTCGGTGAGTTCCGCGGCCAGGTCCGATTCGAACCCGGGCCGGCACAGCGCCAGGAACACTTCCTCGCTGGATGACATGATGACTCCATGAACAGGGCCCCATCGCGGCTGAAGCCGCTCCTACGAAAACGTGGGGGGCGGCTACTTAACGAACACCACGGTCTTGTTGCCGTCGACGATGATGCGGTCCTCCAGGTGCCAGCGCACCGCGCGCAGCATCACCTGGCGCTCCACGTCCTGACCCAGGCCGCGCAGCTCGGCGGCGGAATGGCGGTGGGACACGCGCTGCACGTTCTGCTCGATGATCGGCCCCTGGTCCAGGTCCTCGGTGACGTAGTGGCTGGTGGCGCCGATCAGTTTGACGCCCCGGTCCCAGGCCTGTTGGTAAGGGTTGGCGCCGACGAAGGCGGGCAGGAAGGAGTGGTGGATGTTGATGATGCGGTGCGGATGCCGGGACACGAACTCCGGGCTCAGGATCTGCATGTAGCGCGCCAGCACGATCACGTCCGCCTGGCCTTCCAGCAACTCCAGGGCGCGGGCTTCCGCCTCCGCCTTGTTGTCCTTGTTCACCGGGATGTGGTGGTAGGGAATGCCGAAGCGTTCCACCTCGTCGCGCAGATCGTCGTGGTTGCTGATCACCATGGGAATGGTGGCCGGCATGTCGCCCCGGGACACCCGCCACAGCAGGTCCATGAGCACGTGGTCGTGGCGCGACACCAGGATCGCCATGCGTTTCTTGGCGCCGGGATGGCTGATGTGCCACTGCATGCCGTAGCGCGCCGCCACCCGGTTGCGGAAATTGTTTTCCAGGGCCTCGTGGCTGCAGTCCAGGTCCGGGGTCTGGAATTCAAGACGCAGGAAGAAGGTGCCGTCCTGCTGGTCGCTGGAATGCTGGTCGAAATCGGTGATGTTGGCGCCGTGGTTGTACAGGAACGTGGATACGGCACTGATGATGCCCGGCTGGTCCGGGCAGGTCACGAGCAGGCGCGCGGTGGCGTCGTCAGCGGCGGTCATTGAGGTCTCCGTGGAAATCGCCGAAATGTTGCCGCCGGTAGGCGGACGGGGTCTGGTTGGTCCATTTCTTGAACGCCCGGTGGAAGGAACTGGCCTCGCTGAAACCCATCAGCAGGGCGATCTCGTCGATGCTCAGTTCCGGCTTGGACAGGTAGTACACCGAGGCGTCCTTGCGGATCGAGTCCTTGATCTCCTGGTAACTGGTATTGCCCTCCTTGAGCCGGCGCCGCAGGGTCTGCGGGGTCATATCCAGCTTCTCGCAGATTTCGCCGAAATCCGGAAAGTGGTTGCCGTACTCATTGGAAATGATGGCGCGAATCTGCGCCGGCAGGCCCACGTTGTGCACCGTGCCGTCGAACAACTGCGCCAGGGAATCGCGCAGGAACTTGGACAGCGACAGCTCGTTCTGCACCAGGGGCAGGTCCAGGTAGTGGGCCGGGAACAGCACCTGGTTGCACTCGCTGTCGTAGTGGGTGGGGCAATCGAACATGAAGCGGTATTCGTCGTCCTCGCGCAGCGGTTCGTAGTCCAGATAAACCGCCTCCGGTTCCACCGGCTTGCCCACCAGCCAGCTCATGAAGCGCAGCGACAAAAACAGCATCGCCTCGATGATGACGTCGCGGAAATCCAGGCGCGGATCGACCCGGGTGATCAGGCGGGCGGTGTCGCCGTCGCGCACCAGCTCGCTGTCCATGCTGAGGTTGAACAGCTGGTAGAAACGGATGCCCCGGTCCACCGCCGACTCCAGATTGGGGCAGTTGATCACCGCGTGGGCCATCATCGAAAAGGTGCCCGGCTTGGACTTGCGGCCCTGGCCGAAACCCAGGAACTCGTCCTGGGTCTGCTCCATGACGCGCAGCATCAGCTTGATGAAGGTGTCGCGCTCGATGCGCGCCTCCGGATCCTCCAGCACCCGGCGCTCGATGCCGCAGTCGTCGAGCAAGGCGGGAATGCTCACGCCGCCACGGGCGGCGCCCTGCAGCACCTTCACCACGCGGCGCACATTGATGGTTCTTTTCTGAATCATTGACCGTCCTGAAGCGTCGTCGTCCCCGGGGGAACACAGCCCGAAGCGGGCAAGCGCCCCATGATAATGAAACTGGCGCCGAATGGCATGGCCGGCGCCCGGGTTCGGCGCCCGCCGCCGCCCGGCCGGCCCGCGAAGCGCCCCTTTTAATTAAATTAAATATTAATTAAATTATCGCCATGAAAAAGACCACCCCCGCGAAAACGACACGACGGCGCGGTCGCCCCGCCGACGAAGCCGGCAACCTGCGCGACCGGCTGCTGGACAGCGCCGTGCGCCTGTTCGGCGAGCATGGCGTCGGCGGCACCCCGCTCAACCGCATCGCCCGTGACGCCGGCGCCACCCCGGCGCTGATGCATTATTACTTCGGCAACAAGGACAAGCTGCTGGAAGCCATCGTCGAGGAACGCATCCTCACCCTGATGGCCCCGACCGTGAACATCGTCCTGAACGCCGACCCGGAGCGCCCGGCCCGGGCGGTGATCCGCGACCTGACCCGGCATCTGATCGTTACCGTGGACTCGGCGCCCTGGCTGCCGCCACTGTGGATCAAGGAGATCATCTCCCTGGAAGGCCGGCTGCGGCCGCTGCTGATTCGCCGCGACGTGCCCGGCCTGTTCCTGCGCCTGGCGGAGATCGTCGCCCGGGGCCAGGCCGAGGGCGACCTGAACCGGGACCTGGAGCCGCGCCTGTTTCCCATCTCGCTGATCGGACTGACCATGTTCACCCTGGCGTCGCGGCCGATCTGGTCCCGGCTGCCGGGCCAGGGCGACATCGACACCGACGATCTGATCAACCATGTGCTGGCCCTGCTCGACCGGGGCCTGGGAGGACCGCCATGAACACCGTTGCCCGCCTGCTTCCCGCCGTCTGCTGCCTGGGCCTGCTGAGCGCCTGCGGCGGCGGCCCGGAGCCCCTGCCCGGGACCCTGGAATGGGACCGGGTGGATATCCTCGCCGAGGCCTCGGAGCCGGTCACTGAACTGGCGGTGCGCGAAGGAGAACGGGTCGAGCCAGGGCGCTTGCTGCTGCGCCTGGACGCCCGCCGCACCCAGGCGCAACTGGACGAAGCCCGCGCCACGCTCCGCCAGCAGCGGGCGCGGCTGGCGGAACTGCGCCACGGCGCGCGCATCGAGGCGGTGGACGGCGCCCGGGCGGAGCTGGCCCAGGCGCAAAGCGACCGGGACACCGCCCGCACCGCCCTGCAACGGGCCCGCGCCCTGCATGAGCGGGGCGCCCTGGCCAAGGCCGGCCTGGACGACGCCGGCAATGCCTTCGATACCGCCGAGGCCCGGGTCAACGCCCAGAACGCCCGCCTCACCGAACTGCTGCACGGCACCCGCCCGGAACAGCTTGAACAGGCGGAAGCGGCGGTGGAAAGCGCCCAGGCACGGGTCGCCGGCCTCGCCGTGAGCCGCGAACGGCTGGACGTCACCGCGCCGGCGGCGGGCCGGGTCGACGCCCTGCCCCACCGCCTCGGCGACCAGCCCGCCGCCGGCGCCACCCTGGTCACCCTGCTGGCCGGCGAGGCGCCCTACGCGCGGGTGTTCATCCCCGAGCTCCGGCGCGCCTCGGTGAACCCCGGCGACCGTTACCGGGTGCGCGTGGACGGCATCGAGGAAGCCTTCCCGGCGGTGGTGCGAAGCGTGCGCAGCGAGCCCGCCTTCACCCCCTACTACGCGCTCACCGGCGACGACGCCAACCGGCTCTCCTACCAGGCGGAGCTGGTGCTCCAGGGCGAGGCGGCGCGCCGGCTGCCCGCCGGCCTGCCCTGCCAGGCCTGGCCGGTGGACGCGGCTGATGAGTGATCATGGCGCCACCCCGGCGATCCGCGCCCGGGGCCTGACCCGCCGTTTCGGCGATCTGGTGGCGGTGGATCACCTGGATTTGTCGGTGCCACGCGGCCAGGTGTACGGGTTCCTCGGCCCCAACGGCTGCGGCAAATCCACCACCATCCGCATGCTGTGCGGCCTGTTGCTGCCCAGCGACGGCGACATCCGGGTGCTGGACCTGGACATTCCCCGCCAGGCCGAGGCGCTCAAACAGCGCATCGGCTACATGACCCAGAGTTTTTCCCTGTACCGGGACCTGAGCGTGCGCGAGAACCTGAACTTCGTGGCGCGGCTGTTCGGCCTGTCCCGGGCCCGGCGGCGCCAGCGGCTCGACGAACTGTTCCATACCTACCGGCTGGAAGCGCTCGCCGACCAGTTGGCCGGCACCCTGAGCGGCGGCCAGCGGCAACGGCTGGCGCTGGCCGCCGCGGTGCTCAACGAACCGGAACTGCTGTTCCTCGACGAACCCACCAGCGCGGTGGACCCGCAATCCCGGCGTGATTTCTGGGATGTGCTGTTCGGCCTCGCCGACGGCGGCACCACCCTGCTGGTCTCCACCCATTACATGGACGAGGCGGAACGCTGCCACAGGCTGGCCATTCTTCAGGACGGCGCGCTGATGGCCGAGGGCAGCCCGGCGCGGCTCAAGGAGCAAATGCGCGGCGTGTCCCTGCTGGTCACCACCGCCAGCCCGCGCCGCGCCCAGCATGCCCTGGACGACCAGGACGGGGTGCGCTCCTGCGCCCAGATCGGCGCCACCCTGCGCGTGCTGGTGGACGACGAAGCGGCTCTGGCGGCGGTGCGCCAGCGGGTGCGCACCGTGGACCCGGACGCCACCGTGGCGGTCACCGACGTCAACCTGGAAGACGTGTTCGTGGCCGCCACCCTGGCCCATCCCGAAAACAGCGAGGCCCGGCGATGATCGGCTTCAGCGCGCGCCGCCTGTGGGCGGTGGTCACCAAGGAGCTGCGCCAGCTCAAGCGCGACCGGCTCACCTACGCCATGATCGTGGGCATCCCCATCATGCAGCTGCTGCTGTTCGGCTACGCCATCAACATGGACGTGCGCCACCTGCCCGCCGCCGTGGTCGACCAGGCCCACACCAGCCGCAGCCGCCAGGTGATCGACGAGCTGCACCAGTCGCGGGTGTTCGACTTCCTTTACGCGCCGGCCACCAGCGCCGGCGCCCAGACGCTGCTGCGCGACGGCGACATCAAGGTGATCGTCGTGGTGCCGGCGGACTTCGAGCACCGGCTCACCACCGACCAGCCGCCCCTGCAGCTGATCGTGGACGGCTCCGACCAGGTGGTGCAGCAGGCCGCCCGCCAGTTGAGCCAGTTCCCGGTGCGCGCCTATCTGGAGGGCCGGTCCCTGAGCCCGCCGGCCAGCCCGGTGGCGGTGGCCGCCTACTACAACCCGGAGCGCGAAGCGCCGCTGAACACCGTGCCCGGTCTGATCGGCGTGATCCTTACCATGACCATGGTGATGTTCACCGCCATCGCCCTGGTGCGCGAACGGGAGCACGGCAACCAGGAATTCCTGATCACCACGCCGCTGTCGTCCGCGGAGCTGACCCTGGGCAAGGTGCTGCCGTTCATCGGCATCGGCCTGATCCAGACCAGCCTGGTGCTGCTGCTCGGCCATTTGATCTTCCAGGTGCCGGTGCGCGGGCCGCTGCTGGATCTGTATCTGGCGGCGCTGGTGTTCATCGTCGCCAGCCTGGCCCTGGGCATTCTTATTTCCACGGTGGTGCGCAGCCAGTTCCAGGCCATGCAGGCGGCGATCTTCACCTTCCTGCCGCAGATTCTGCTGTCCGGTTTCATGTTTCCGTTCGAGGGCATGCCGCGCCCGGCGCAGTGGTTCGCGGAGATCCTGCCGCTCACCCACTTCGTGCGGCTGAGCCGGGGCATCATGCTGCGCGGCGCCGATCTGTCCTCGCTGTGGCCGGAGCTGCTGGCGCTGGGGGTGTTTTCCGCGGCGGCGCTGGGCGTGGCCATCCTGCGGGTGGACAAGCGTCTCGACTGACGCCGCCCGCCGGTTTGACCCGCCGTTCATGGCGGCTGGCTATGCTGTCCTGATCCGCCACCACGAAGCCCGCCACGAAAAGGACGTCCCATGCCCCGCCCACGCCTGATTCTGATTCTCGGCGACCAGCTCAGCACCGACCTGGCCAGCCTGGCCGAAGGCGACCCGGCCCGCGATCGCGTGGTCATGGCCGAGGTGCGCGAGGAAGCCGGCTACGTGCCCCACCACCGCAAGAAGCTGGCGTTCCTGTTCAGCGCCATGCGCCATTTCGCCGCGCGCCTGCGCCGCCAGGGCTGGCGCGTGGACTACTACCCCCTGGACCAGGGCCTGGAGGATCTGTGCGAAGCGGTGCTGGCCAGCGCCCGGGAGCTGGACGCCGGCGAATTGCTGGTCACCGAGCCCGGCGAGTACCGCCTGCGCGAGGCCATGAAACGGCGCTGGCCGCAACGGCTGAGCCTGTCGGTGCGGCTGCTCGAGGACCGCCGTTTCCTGTGCACCGCCGAGGCGTTCCGGGGCTGGGCCGCGGGCCGTAAGCAGTTGCGCATGGAGTTCTTCTACCGGGAAATGCGCCGCCACACCGGCCTGTTGATGGAACCGGACGGTGAACCGGTGGGCGGCCGCTGGAACTTCGACGCCGACAACCGCAAGCGCTACGACGGCGGCCGCCCGCTGCCGGGCCCGCTGCGTTTCGAGCCGGACGCCACCACCCGCCGGGTCATCGAGCAGGTAGCGGAAACCTGGCCGGACCGGTTCGGCGATCTGGAGCCGTTCTGGTTCGCGGTCACCGAAAGCCAGGCCCGGGACGCCCTTGAGCATTTCCTGGACCACGCCTTGCCCGGCTTCGGCGATTACCAGGACGCCATGACCCGGGAGGACGATTTCCTGTTCCACGGCGTGCTCAGCCAGTACCTGAACGCCGGCCTGCTGAACCCGCTGGCGGTGTGCGAGGCCGCCGAGCAGCGCTATTACCAGGGCCGCGCGCCGCTCAACGCCGTGGAGGGGTTCATCCGCCAGATTCTCGGCTGGCGGGAGTACGTGCGTGGCATCTACTGGTTGCTGATGCCGGACTACCGGGAGGAGAACCGGCTCCACAGCCACGCCGACCTGCCCTGGTTCTACTGGAGCGGCGAGACCAGAATGCGTTGCGTGGCGGAGGCGGTGCGCGCCACCCGGGAACACGCTTACGCTCACCATATCCAGCGGCTTATGGTCACCGGCAATCTGGCGCTGCTGCTGGGGGTGGAGGTGAAACAAATCCACGAGTGGTATCTGGCGGTGTACGCGGATGCCTACGAATGGGTGGAGCTGCCCAATACCCTGGGCATGGTGATGCACGCCGATGGCGGCTATCTGGGCTCCAAGCCCTACGCGGCCAGTGGCAAGTACATTCAGCGCATGTCCGATTACTGCGGCGACTGCCGGTACAAGGTGAGCAGCGCCGAAGAGGACAACAGCTGCCCGTTCAACAGCCTGTACTGGCACTTCATTCAGCGCCACCGGGGGCGGTTCGAAAAGCATCCGCGCATGGGCATGGTCTACAAGGCCTGGGAGCGCATGGCGCCGGCCAAGCGCCGGGCCATCCTCCAGCGCGCCGAGGCGCTGCTCGACGACGTCGAAAACCTGTAGTTCCGCCCACGCTTTCGAGGTCGCACCCGCGCGGCTCCTACGGCGGCGACCGGCAATCCTGGGTGGGGCTGATCCAGGCGCGCTCAAGGGCCGAGGCAAGACGTTCGTTGCCCCAGAACAGCTCGCCGTCCACCACGAAGGACGGCGCGCCGAAGATGTCCAGTTCCCGGGCCCGGTGCACGTCGGCGCGCAGGCGCCGGCCGCCGTCCTCGGCCCGGGCGCGCTCCAGGGCGCTGTCGTCCAGGCCGGCGGCGCGCAGGCAGGCGGACACCACCGAGGGAGTGGCCGGGTCGCGGCGCTCGGCGAAGCCGGCCCGGAATACCGCCCGGCAGTAGAGCGGCAGGCGCTCGTCCGGCTCGATCCAGGTGGCGGTCTTGGTGGCCAGGGCGCTGTTGAACGGGAACCGGGTGGGCCGCCGCCAGGGCACCCCGAGCCGGCGCGTCTCGCGCTGCAGATCCCGCCACAGATAGCGCCCCTTGGCGGGGAACAGGTTGAACGGCGAGTCGGTCCAGCCCTGTTCCTGGAAAATCGGGCCCAGCACGAAGGGTTTCCAGCGCACCGCCACGCCGGCGTCGCCGGCGGCGGACTCGATGGTTTCCGCCGCCAGGTAGGCGTACGGGCTGGCGAAATCGAACCAGAATTCCAACTCACTCATGGCGGTGTCCCCGTGATTCCCCGAACGCGGCAGTTTAGGCGCAAAGCCGGCGCCGCTTCACCCTCCGGTTGCTCATTTCGCGGCGCCCGCCCCGCTCTTGCCCCGCGCCGGAAAGTCGCTATGGTTGAACCGGTTCGTTCCCGTGTCCGTGATGCCGTCCGAGGAGTCGCCGTTGCGTCAGTCCCTGTCGATCCGCGAAGTCAGCGCCCTGATTCGTACCCGTTTATGGCTGCAGATCATCATCGCCATGGTGCTGGGGGTGGCCGTGGGCCTGCCGCTGTCGCCGGAAAGCGGCGGCCCCCTGGCCCTGCACGGCGACACCGCCGCCGCGCTGGGCGAGTGGCTGACCCTGCCCGGCGCCCTGTTCCTGAACATGATCCAGATGGTGGTGATTCCGCTGGTGGCCACCTCCATCATCCTCGGCCTGACCAGCGCCGGCGACGCGGATTTTCTGCGCCGGGCGGCGGTGCGCATCGTGCCCTACTTCGTGGCCACCACCACGGTGGCGGTGCTGATCGGCCTGGCCCTGGCGCTGTGGCTGCGCCCCGGCGATTACGTGCAACGGGACCTGCTCAGCGTGCCGCCGGGCCAGGCCTCCCTGGACATCGCCGGCGGCACGGCGGACACCGGCGCCAGCCTGGCGGACACCATCGCCAATCTGATTCCGGCCAGCATCTCGGCGGCCAGCCTGCACAACAACATGCTGCAGATCGTGGTCGCCTCGATCTTCGCCGGCGCCGCCATCGCCGCCCTGGGCCAGGCGCGCACCCGCACCCTGACCGGGCTGCTGGAATCGGTGCAGCAGGTGTCGTTGAAGATCGTCGGCTGGGCCATGTTCCTGGCGCCGGCGGCGGTGTTCGGGCTGATCGCCGACTTCGTGATCCGCGCCGGCGCCACCGCCCTGGCCGGCATGTCCGCCTATATTTTCACGGTGCTCGCCGGCCTGGCGGTACTGCTGATGTTCTACCTGCTGCTGGTGACGGTGCTGGGGCGGACCTCGCCGCTGCATTTTCTCAAGCAGGTGGGCAGCGCCCAGCTGCTGGCGTTCTCCACCTCCAGTTCCGCGGCCACCATGCCGCTGTCCCTGAAAACCGCCGAGGACAGACTGGACGTCAAACCGGAGGTGGCCGGCGTGATCATTCCCCTGGGCGCCACCGTGAACATGGACGGCACCGCCCTCTACCAGGTGGTGGCGGCGGTGTTCATCGCGCAGATGTTCGGCGTGCAGATGGAGCCCGCCACCCTGGCGCTGCTGATCGTCACCGTGGTGGGCGCGTCCATCGGCAGCCCCAGTACGCCGGGGGTGGGCATCGTCATTCTCGCCACCTTGCTGGGCGGGCTGGGCATTCCCGCCGAGGGGGTGGCGATTCTGCTGGGCGTGGACCGGCTGCTGGACATGAGCCGCACGGCGCTCAACGTCACCGGTGACCTGACCGCCTGCGTGATCATGAATCGCTGGCTTTAGCCAACCCCAGTTTTTCCAGGTGGTAGCGGTACTGGCGCGGCGTCATGCCCAGCGCCCGGGCCGCCCGCGCCTTGTTGCCGCCGGCCTCCTCTAGGGCGCCGAGCAGCATGTCGCCGTCCTGTTCGCGCACCCGCCGGTAGGGACGCGCCGCGGGCACCGGGGGGGGCGCCCCCGCCGGCATCCCCACCGGCGTCACGGCCTGGCCCGGCGGCGCCGCCGGCGGCACGCTTTGCTCGATGCTGGATTCCTGGGCCAGGATGGCGTCCACGTCGGCGGCGGACACCTGGTCGCGGCGCGCCATCAGCACCGCCCGGCGCAGAATGTTCTCCAGCTGGCGGATGTTGCCCGGCCAGGCGTAGCTTTCCAGCCGCTCCAGCACCCCTTCACCGAGCAACACGTTGCGGCGGTACTCCCGGTTGGTGCGGTACAGAAAGTGCCGGGTGAGCAGGCGCACGTCGCCGGGCCGCTCGCGCAGCGGCGGCAGGTGCAGCGGAAACACATTGAGCCGGTAATACAGGTCCAGCCGGAAACGCCCCTCGTTCACCGCCTGCTGCAGATTCTTGTGGGTGGCGGCGAGGATGCGCACCGTCACCGGAATGTCGCGGTTGCCGCCGACCCGCTGGATCACCCGTTTTTCCAGTACCCGCAGCAGCTTGGTCTGAAGGTCCGGGCTCATATCGCCGATTTCATCCAGGAACAGGGTGCCGCCGTCGGCCATTTCGATCTTGCCCTTCTTGGCGGCGTTGGCGCCGGTGAAGGCGCCGCGCTCATGGCCGAACAGTTCCGACTCCAGCAATTGCTCGGGAATGGCGGCGCAGTTGATCGCCAGGAAGGGGCCGTCGCGGCGGCCGCTCTGGTCGTGCAGCAGTTCCGCGAAGCGTTCCTTGCCGGTGCCGGACTCGCCGGTGATCAGCACCGTCACCTCGGTGTCCGCCACTTTCAAAGCGTTCTGCAGGGCGGCGCGCAGGGGCTCGCTTTCGCCCAGAATGCCGTGGGCCGGCTGGGCGCTGCTGAGGGCGTCCTTGAGCTGGCGGTTCTCGTCGCGCAGGTGGGCGGTGCGTTCCTCCAGCAGGGCGTTGAACTTGAGAATCTGGACGATGAACACGGCGATGGTCTGCAGGGTGCCCAGGTCGCGGTCGATCTTGCGCGGCCGCTGGCGCAGGCGGTGGGCCGCCAGCACCCCCATGGGCACGCCGCCGTCCATGAGCGGCACGGCGATGTAGGCGACGATCTCGTCGGGCAGGGTGCGGCGGCGCACGGCGCGGCCCAGGAACAGGGGCTCCTGGTCGATGTCCTGGACCACCGCCACCTGGCCGGTGCGCATCACCCGGCCGGCCACCCCCTCGCCGGCATGGTACTGGCCGCGCCCGCGCTCCTCGTCGGTGAGACCATAGGCGTAGCGGATGGTCAGGCCGGGATCGTGGATGCGCGGCAGCATCACCCGGGCGCGGTTGAGCCCCAGCATCTGCGACAGCAGCCGCAGAATGCCGCTGATCGCCAGTTCCGGAGATTCGGCGCGGCCGATCAGCCGCGCCGCTTCGCGCAGCACGGTGAGATCCACGTCCTCGTCGCCGGTGGCCCCGTCCGGGGCCGGCAGCCCGCCGTCGAGCATCAGCCCTCCAGTTGCCAGTTGAAACGCCGCATCAGCATCACGCAGACGCTGTCCAGGGCGTAGCCGATCACGCCAATCACCAGCACCACCGCGGTCAGCGCCGCGTAGTCCAGGGTGTCGCGGGCGTCGTTGATGGCGTAGCCCAGGCCGCTGGTGACGCCCAGGTACTCCGCCGGCACCAGCACCACCCAGGCCACGCCCACCGCCAGGCGGATGCCGGCCATCATGTCCATCATCACCGCCGGCAGGATCACCCGGCGCAGCATCTGCAGGCTGTCGGCGCCCAGGTTGCGGGCCACCTTGAACCAGCCCGGATCGATGCGCTTCACGCCGTGGGCGGTGGAGAACACGATCGGCCACAGCGACGCCATCAGGATCAGGAACACGATGGCGCCGTCCCAGGTGTCGAAGATCAACACCGCCAGGGGCATCCAGGCCAGCGGGCTGATCATGCGCAGGAACTGGAACGGCAGGTTGGCCATGCGCATGGCCAGGGAGAAGTAGCCGATCACGATGCCCAGGGGGATGCCGATCAGGGCGCCCCAGAACAGGCCGGCGCCGATGCGGAAAAGGCTGGCGCCGATGGCGTCCCACAGCGCCGCTTCACCGAGCATCCGCCACAGGGCGGCGAAGGTGGGGCCGGGGGCGAAGTTGGCGAACATCAGGGTGTCCGGGTTGCCGGCCAGGTAGAGCCCGCCCAGCCACCACACGAACAACATCACGGCGATGCCGCCCAGCGGCCAGGCCAGCGGCGCCACCCGGCGCCACAGCGCCGGCCAGACCGGCGTCGCCGGGCGCGCCCCGGAAGCGAGGGTATTCATACGCGGATTACCTCCTCACGGACGAAGGGATCCTCGTCGTCGTCCCGCTTGCCACCGGGGAAGGCGATCAGGGACTTGCGCACGAAGCGATCGTCGACCAGATCGCCGGCCACGAAGTCCGGGTCCAGGGCCTGCAGAAAACCGGTGTCGCCACTGACCAGGGTGTCCTTCATCTGCTCGACGATGAAGCGGGTCGCCGACGGGTACGGCCAGGAGCGGAAATCCACCCGGCCGGTGTGCCAGTCCGGATGGCGGATGGCGTCCGGGTGTTCATAGTCGCCGGGGTTGTAGTGGGTCATGGCGCGTTCCACCACGTTGGCCGGCATGGGCAGGTAACCCTCGCCGTCCCGGGACAGCAGCCGGGCCACCTCGGCCTTGTTTTGCTGGGCGTCGTTCTGGGCGCGCACCAGGGCGTTCATCACCTTCTGGGTCCACACCGGCTTGGCGGCTACCTGGTTCTCGTTCATGCACACCACGCAGCAGGGATGGTTCTTCCACATATCGCCGGTGAAGCGCAGCACCTTGCCGCCGGCCAGCAGTTCGCCGGCGGCGTTGAAGGGTTCGGCGACGATGTAGCCGTCGATCTTGCGCGCCGCCAGGGCGGCGGGCATGTCCGGCGGCGGCATGATCTGCAGGTTCACTTCCTTCGCACCCAGGGGCTCGCCCTGCCCCTTGATCACCGGGGTCAGGCCGGCCTGGCGCAGGCCCATCTGCAGCACCACGTTGTGCATGGAGTACCAGTACGGCACGGCGATCTGGGTACCCGCCAAGTCGGCGAATTCCTCGGCGTTGGTGTGGCGGCCCACCACGACGGCGGAGCCGTTCACATGGGCCCAGGACATCACCTTCACCGGAAAGTCGTTGCTGTAGCGCATCCAGATCGGGATCGGCTTGAGGAAATGCACCAGGTTGAACTTGCCGCTGGCGAAGCCTTCCACCAACGGCGACCAGCCACGGATCAGGGTGGGCCGCTCCGCCTTCACCCCCTCTTCCTCGAAATAGCCACGGGCATGGGCCACCAGCAGCACCGCCGCGTCGACAATGGGGATGTAGCCGATGCGCAGCACCGGGTCCTCCTCCTCGGCGAACGCCTGGCGGCTCAGGCCCAGGCCGCCGGCGGTGAACATGCCGGCGCTGGTGGCGGCGACGATGTCGCGCATGAAATCACGCCGGCTCAGGCCGGTGTCGCAGGACTCACAGGTGGGCAGCACCTGGTCGCCGTCGTGGTGGTGGGATGAATCACTCATGAATCGCTCTCCTCGGGATTGAAGGCGGTCAGCCGTTGCTGACCCGGCGCAGACGGGCGCCGTCGCGGTCCTTTTCCGGCAGCGGCGTGACGCTGTCGGTATGCTGGAACAGGTCCATCAGCGCCCGGCGGCGCTGCTGGAAATCGTGGCTCGCCGGATCCCGGGGCCAGCCCAGCCCCACCTCCAGACGGCTTTCGATGCGTCCCGGGTTCTGGGCCATGATCAGCACCCGGTCGGCCATCAGAATGGCTTCGTCGATGTCGTGGGTAACGGTGACCAGGGTGATGCCCATTTCCCCGCAGATGCCCACCACCTCCTGCTGCAAGGCGGCCCGGGTAAAGGCATCCAGGGCGGAGAACGGCTCGTCGAGCAGCAGCACGTCCGGCCGCGTGGCCAGGGAGCGGGCCAGGGCCACCCGTTGCTGCTGGCCGCCGGACAGGCTCTGCACATTGACCCGGCTCTTGTCGGCCAGGCCCACCATCTCCAGCAGCTGGTCCACCCGTTCGGCGATGTCGCGCTTGGCGGCGCCGGCGAACAGCAGGCCCAGGCCCACGTTGTCGCGCACGTTCATCCACGGGTACAGGGAAGGTTTCTGGAACATCATGTTCCACTTGGCGGAGGGCCGGGTAACCTGGCGGCCGCCGATCTTGACGCAACCGTCGGAGGGCATCAGCAATCCGGCGATCATATGCAGCAGGGTGGACTTGCCACACCCGCTGCGCCCGATCAGCACCACCCGTTCACCGCTTTTGATCTGGTCGTCGATGGCCTCGAGGACGGTGGCCGCCCCGGGTTTATAGCGGTGACTGATGGCGTTGAGACTAATGGTGGCTCCCATCTGCGTACTCCGGTTCACAACGGATCCCTAACGGGTCGACGCAGGGTGAAGAGCAGTTTCCATGCCAGCTCACCGGATGGGACGCCGCCCTCGCGCTCCCGTCCCCGGCCGGCGACGAAAAACACCGTGGCGACAAGCACTTGCCGGCGAATCGGCGCGGGCGCCCTGGCCCGGCATGCCGCCGCCCGGTCGTCGCGAACCCGGTTCGGGCGGCGACAAAGCGCGACATTGTCCGTCTTTGTCCGTGTTTGTCCCGTCCGCCAGGACGGCGCCGGGCCCGTCTTTCCTTCCCGGCGGCGCCGGAGCGAACCCGGCGGTTCCTTCCTATCCGTTTGTTTCAAAAAGAATTTCCCCCGCCCCGGCCGGCCCCGGCGCCGGCCGCGCCCGCCTTTGGCACACCCCTTGCCATATCAGCGCTCACGATCCATTCGTTTCCACGATCAATGAAGGAGAGCTCCCTTGAGCACGCAAACCGCCAACACCGTCAGCACCTACCTGCGCCCCATCGACCGGGACGGCCTGGAAGGCTTCGCCGAGAAAGGCCGCGCCAACCCGGAAACCCGGGGCACCAACAAGGTCCACACGGTCTGCGAAGGCCAGTACCGCACACTCAGCTACGTGGGCGACCACGAACCGGTGGTGGTGGACGAGCCGCTGCATCTGTTCGGCCAGAACACCGCCCCGGCACCGGGGGAGATCGTGCTGTCCGCCCTGGGCGGCTGCCTGGCCGTGGGCATCACCGCCGTGGCCACCTGGAAGAAGGTGAAGCTGTCCCGGCTGGAACTGTTCCTGGAAGGCGACATCGGCAACCCGGCCGCTTGGGGCGCCGGCGGCGCCCACCGCATTCCCTCGCAGATGGGGTTCCAGGAGATCCGCGTGCGCGTGGTGGTGGAAGGCGACGCCAGCCGCGAGGAACTGGACGAGATCGTCCAGCAGGCCAACTACTACTCTCCGGTGGCCAACACCATGCGCAACCCGATCGCCTTCGACATCGCCCTGGCCGAGTAACCGGCCCGATCCACACACAGCGGCGCCGGCCCGTTGGCGGCGCCCCGGGAGGAGCTCATGAACAGCGCCCAACCCCTTGACGTCACGCCGCCGGACAGCGACGCCGCCCTGCTTGAACGGGTCGACGAAATCGCCGCCGGCCCGCTGGCCGCCCTCGCCTACCGCATCGATCAGGAAGGTCATTACCCCCTGGAGATCATCCAGGCCCTGGGCGAGGCCGGCGCCCTGGACCCGCACCTGGCGGATCGCGGTGGCCGCTTCGACCTGGCGATCGCCGCCATGCAACGGGTCAGCCGCCATTGCGGCACCACCGGCTTTCTGATGTGGACCCACCAGGTGTGCGCCCTGTACATGGCGGAATCCGGCAACCCGGCCCTGGCCGGCGAGCGTCTGGAGGCCCACCGGCGCGGCGAACACTTCGGCGGCACCGCCCTGTCCAACCCCATGAAGGCGCTCTCCGGCATTGAACGGATGGCCCTGCGCGCCCGGCCCGACGGCCACGGCGGCTACCGGGTCAGTGGCGTATTGCCCTGGGTGAGCCACATCCAGAAAGGCCAGTATTGCGGCGCCCTGGCCCGGGTCCAGGACGACCAGGGCCAGGATCACGGCGAGATCATGTTCATGCTGGACTGCGACGACGACGTGGAGCTGCGCCCCTGCCCGGCGTTCGCCGGCATGGAAGGCAGCAGCACCTGGGGCATCCGCCTGGAGGATTATCCGGTGGGCGCGGAGCGGCTGATCGCCGACCCGGCGCAGCCGTTCGTGGCACGCATCCGCGCCGGCTTCATCCTGCTGCAGGCGGGCATGGCCCTGGGCGTGGCCCAGGGCAGCCTGGATTCGATCCTGGAAGTGGAAGGCCAGCTCGGCCACGTCAACCAGTTCCTGGAGCAGCGCCCGGAAGCGCTGCGCGCGGAAATGGCGGATCTGGAAGCCCGCGCCGTGCGGCTGGCCGCCACTCCCTACGACACCGGTCGCGACTACCTGCTCGACGTGCTCGACCTGCGCACCCAGGGCGCCGAGTTCGCCCTGCGCGCCGCCCAGTCCGCCATGCTGCACCAGGGCGCCCGGGGCTACGCCCTGTCCGCCGCCGCCCAGCGGCGCCTGCGCGAGGCCCAGTTCGTGGCCATCGTCACCCCGGCGATCAAGCACCTGCGCTGGGAAATGGACCGGCTGTGCCGGGAGGACTGGCCCGAGGAGGTGGCATCATGAGCGCATCGGAACGCCCCTGGCGCCAGTACATCTGCCTGGCCTGCGGCCTGATCTACGACGAGGAACTGGGAGACCCGGACGGCGGCCTGCCGCCGGGCACCCGCTTCGAGGACATCCCCGACGACTGGGAATGCCCGCTGTGCGGCGTCGGTAAAAGCGACTTCGAGCTCTACGAGCCGCCCGCCGCCGCCATGCACCCGCCGGAGGCGCCGGCGGCGCGCCCGGTGGACGACAGCATCGTGGTGGTGGGCGCCGGCATCGCCGGCTGGAGCCAGGTGGAAGCCCTGCGCGCCCTGGACCGGGACGTACCGATCACCCTGGTCACCGCCTGCCAGGGCGACGTCTACCACAAGCCGGAGCTGTCGGTGGCCCTGAGCCGGGGTCTGGACGCGCCGGCCCTGGCCCGGGAAAGCGGCGCCGACGCCGCCCGACGCCTGGGCGTCACCCTGCTCGCCAACACCTTCGCGGTGGGCCTGTCGCCGGCCCTGCGGCAACTGCGCACCACCCGGGGCACCCTCACCTACCGGGCCCTGGTGCTGGCCCACGGCGCCCGCCCGGCGCTGCCGCCGGTGCTGCCGGAAACCCTGTGCTGGCGCATCAACCACCTGCACGGCTGGGCCGGTCTGCAGGCCGCCCTGGAGGGCGGCGCCCGGCGCGTGGCGGTGGTCGGCGCCGGCATGATCGGCTGTGAACTGGCGGAAGATCTGGCCCACGCCGGCCACGCCGTGACCCTGATCGACCAGCAGGAGGGGCCGCTGGCCAATCTGCTGCCGGCGCCGGCGGTGCGACGCCTGGCCCGCCACCTGGCGGACCTGGGCGTGACCTTCCTGGGCGGCACCCGGGTGGCCGGCGTGCGCGCCGCCGACGGCGGCCGCCACATCACCCTGGAAGACGGCCACCGGCTGCACGTGGATCAGGTGGTGGCGGCCACCGGCCTGGTCACGGAACCGCGCCTGGCGCGCCAGGCCGGGCTGGCCTTCGACCGGGGCATCGTGGTGGACGGCGACACCCTGGCCACCAGCCAGCCGGGCATCCACGCCCTGGGCGACTGCATCAGCATCGACGGCGCCCCGTGCCGGTTCATCGAACCGATCCCCCGCCAGGCGGAGGCCATCGCCCACCATCTGCTCGGGCTTGCCCATCCCGGCTACGGCCACCGGCCGCCGGTGGTGCGTCTCAAGACCCGGCGCCTGCCCATCGTGCTGCGCGGCGCCCCCAACCCCGACCAGCCCTGGGAGGTGGAGCACGACGACGACGATTACCTGGCCATGCGCCAGCAGCAAAACGGCGAGACCACCGCCCGCCTGGCGGTGGGCCGGCCGCCCCGGCGGGACGCCGCCTGATTGCCTTCACCCCACATTTCTTTAATCCCACACTCCGATGGAGACGCAACATGATCAGTAACCGTACCCAAGTCACCGAAATGATCCGCGCCGCCAAGGTGGCCAAGGGCCTCACCTGGAAAGCGGTGGCCGACGCCGTCGGCAACAGCAAGGAATGGACCACCGCCGCCTGCCTCGGCCAGATGGCCATGACCAAGGAGCAGGCGGCCACCGTCGGCGAACTGTTCGGTCTCTCCGACGAAGCCGTGGCCTGGCTGCAGATCGTCCCCTACAAGGGCGGCGAATCGGACACCCAGCACAAGGACCCGCTGATCTACCGTCTTTACGAAGCGGTGCACGTCTACGGCTGCGCCATGAAGGAGCTGATCCACGAGGAATTCGGCGACGGCATCATGAGCGCCATCGACTTCGATCTGGACATCCAGCGCCAGGAAGACCCCAAGGGCGACCGGGTAAAAATCCTCATGACCGGTAAGTTCCTGCCCTACAAGGTGTACTGAATCAACAACCGACGAACCGCCGCGGGCCGGATTCGGCTCGCGGCGCCCCGCCTTGAGGCAACGCGATGAATGCCAAGACGCATTGGAACACCGTCTACCGGAACGAAAACCGCAAGAGCTGGTTTCGACCGCACCTGGAAACATCCCTGAGATGGATCACGGCACTGGCTCCCAGCCTCGAAGCCGCCATCCTGGATGCCGGCGGTGGTGAATCAACCCTGGTGGACGATCTGCTGGGTCGCGGTTATCGGCGTCTCACCGTGCTGGATCTGTCCGAGCAGGCCCTGGAGCGTGCCCGGCGCCGGCTCGGCGATTCCGCCGGAACCGTGGACTGGCGCAACGGCGACATTACCGGCGCCACGCTTCCTGCCGCGCACTATCATGTCTGGCATGACCGGGCAGCGTTCCATTTTCTGCTCCAGCCAGAGAGCCAGGCGGCCTACGTACGCCAGGCGCGTCATGTTCTTGCTCCAGGGGGCCATCTGATTATGGCGGTGTTCGGCCCCGACGGTCCTCACCGCTGTAGCGGTCTGCCGGTCTGTCGCTATCACATCGCGGGGCTCCAGGCCGTACTGGGAACGGATTTCCAATGCCAAAGCCACCACCTGGAAACCCACCAAACCCCGGAAGGTCATTCACAGCAGTTTCTGTACGCCCATTTCCAATACCATCCAACCCCGGCCGGCTAACGCTCCGGGACGATCGACAGGGTCACCGTGGCTTCTCTTCTGGCAGCCTGCGCGGCATGGCCGCCAAGCCCACCATGATCCTGGTGGACGGCAACGCGGTGCTGGCGCGCCTGCGCGAGGAGTGGCTGGCGCCGCTCCAGGACTGGTGGAGAGACGAATAGCGGAGGTCATGGCCGGACCCTGCCACAGATCAAGGCAGCTTCGCCGGCCGCTGCCTACATTGATCCGCTGACCCTGATTCGAGGAGGCGACGAAATGGACGCGGATGTGATCATCGTGGGCGCCGGGCCCGCCGGTCTGAGCCTGGCCCGGGTGCTCGGCGACGCCGGCCTCCAGGTGCGCGTGCTGGAGAAGCAGCCGCGCGCGGCTCTGGCGGAACCGGCCTTCGACGGCCGCGAAATCGCCCTCACCCACACCTCCCGCCGCCACCTGATCGACTGGGGCATCTGGGACCATCTGCCCGCCGACGGCATTTCCGATCTGCGCCATGCGCGGGTGTTCGACGACGGCCTGCGCCACCATAGCCTGGACATCGACGCGCGCCTGGGCGACCGCGACCAGCTCGGCTGGCTGGTGCCCAACCAGGACCTGCGCCGGGCGGCCTGGCTGGCGGTCGAGGGGCACCCGGGGATCACCGTGGAGACCGGCGTCGAAGTGAGCGACCCGCGCGTGGAGCGGGACGCGGCCAGCGTCGCGCTCCAGGATGGCCGACGGCCACGGGCCCGTCTGCTGGTGGCCGCGGACAGCCGCTTCTCCGCCACCCGCCGTGCCCTGGGCATCCCGGCCCGGGTGTGCGACTACGGCAAGAGCATGATGGTGTTCCGGGTGCGCCACGAGCGGCCCCACCATCATCAGGCCTGGGAGTGGTTCGGCCACGGCCAGACCCGCGCCCTGCTGCCGCTCAACGGCGACCGGGCTTCGGTGGTGCTGACCCTGCCGGCCACCGAAATGGAACGCCTGCTGGCCCTGGACGACGACGCCTTCGACCAGGACATCACCCGGCGCTACCAGGGCCGCCTGGGGGCCATGACGCGCATCAGCGAGCGCCACGTCTACCCCCTGGTGGGGGTCTACGCCAGCCGTTTTCACGGCCCGCGCTTCGCCCTGGTGGGCGACGCCGCCGTGGGCATGCACCCGGTCACCGCCCACGGCTTCAATCTGGGCCTGAGCAGCGTGGCGCACCTGGCCGCCCGGCTCGCCCCGGCCCACCGGGCGGGCCGCGATCCGGGGGCCGCCGACCTGCTGGAAAGCTACCACCGCGCCCACCGGCGCGGCAGCCTGCCGCTGTTCAACGCCACCCACCTGGTGGTGTCGCTGTACACCGACGACCGGGCGCCGGCCCGGCTGTTGCGCGGCGCCGCCCTGAAAGCCGCCAACACCCTGACCCCGTTCAAACGGCTGATCGCCCGCCAGGTCACCGGCTGACCCCTGGCGATCCGCGCCGGGGCGGCCTACCATGCGCGACGACGACGCTCACCACGTCCCGACCGCATGATTGAAGCTGTAACAATATTGAAGTTGTAGCGATGCCCCGTCCTTCTTCCTGGCGCCACGCGCTCTCCCTGACCACCCCGGTGATGCTCGGCTATGTGCCCCTGGGCATCGCCTTCGGCGTGCTCTGCGTGCAGATGGGCCACGCCTGGTGGCTGGCGCCGTTGATGTCCGTGGCGATCTACTCCGGCGCCAGCCAGTTCCTGTTGCTGAGTCTGCTGGCGGCGGGCGCCTCGCTCACCGAAATCGGCGTGGCCATCTTTCTGCTCAGCGCCCGGCACCTGTTCTACGGCCTGTCCCTGGTGAGCCGGTTCCGGGGCAGCGGCGCGCGCAAACCCTATCTGGTCTATGCGCTCACCGACGAAACCTACTCCCTGCTCAGTTCCCGGGCGGAAACCCGCGACCCGGCGGTGGCGTTCCGCGTCAGCCTGCTCAACCAGGGCTGGTGGCTGCTGGGCTCGCTGCTCGGCGCCCTGGCCGGCAGCCTGCTGTCGTTCGACAGCACCGGCATGGAGTTCGCCCTCACCGCCCTGTTCATCGTACTCACCCTGGAATTGATGGCCACGGTCAAACGCATGGCGCCGTTCGCCATCGGCCTGGCCTGCGGGCTCGGCGCCCTGCTTCTGCTGCCCCAGCGGCACATGCTTCTGGCCGCCATCGGCGCCGCCTGCCTGGTGTTGTTGATCGATTACCGCCGCCGCGCCCCGGGCACCGTGGAGGCCGGACCATGAGCACCGGCACCGTACTGCTGGCGGTGGCGATCGGCGCACTGGCCACCATCGCCTCCCGGGCGCTGCCGTTCGTTGCCCTGTCCCGGCACCACGACCATCCGTTGCTGGCCTGGCTGGGCCGCTACCTGCCCGCCGCCATCATGGTGATTCTGGTGGTCTATTCCCTGGCCGACCTGCGCCCGCTCAAACTCCACGACCCCAAGGGCACGCCGCTGCTGCTGGCCTGCGCGCTGGTGGTGATCCTGCACCTGTGGCGGCGCAACGTGCTGATCTCCATCGTGGTGGGCACAGGTGCCTACATGGCCATGGTGCAGTACGGCCTCTGAGCACGGCGGTGCGGCGTTATACCGCATCCGCCGGCGGGCCGATCTTGCTAGAGTCTCGCGCGTTTTTGAACCGCGAGAGACCCGCCCATGAAAGCACCCCATCGCCGCGCCGGCGCCCTGTTGCTCCTGGCCCCGGCCGCCACCCTGCACGCCGCCGAACCCGCTATCGACGCCACCGCCGGGCACCGGCTGGCGCCGGTGGTGATCACCTCGGTGGCGCCGTCGTCGCCGCTCACCCTGGAAACCGACCCGGGCGAACCGCGCCAGCCGGTGCCGGCCAGCGACGCCGCCGATTACCTGAAGACCATCCCCGGTTTCTCGGCGGTGCGCAGCGGTGGCACCAACGGTGACCCGGTACTGCGCGGCCAGTTCGGCTCGCGGTTGAACCTGCTGGTGGACGGCGGCGAGATGATCGGTGCCTGCCCCAACCGCATGGACGCCCCCAGCTCCTACATCGCCCCGGAAACCTATGACCGGCTCACCGTGATCAAGGGCCCGCAAAGCGTGCAGTGGGGGCCCACCGGCTCCGCCGGCACGGTGCTGTTCGAACGGGAGCCGCTGTATTTCGACGCCGCCCACCGGGAACTCAACGCCGCCTTCCTGGCCGGTTCCCACGGTCGCCGGGACCAGGTGCTGGACGCGACCCTGGGGGCACGGCCCGGTTATCTGCGTTTCAGCGGCAACCACGGCGAGGCGGACGACTACCGTGACGGCAACGGCGACCGGGTGCCATCAAGCTGGGAGAAATGGAACGCCGACGTCAGCGCCGGCTGGACGCCCACCCCGGACGCCCTGATCGAACTGCGCGCCGGGCGCGGCGACGGCGAAGCCCGCTATGCCGGGCGCGGCATGGACGGCAGCCAGTTCGATCGGGAAAGCCTGGGCCTGCGCTGGCGCTTCGGCGCCCTCGGCGAGGTGCTGGAACGCATCGAGGGTCAGGTCTACTACAACTACGCCGACCATGTGATGGACAACTACAGCCTGCGCACGCCCTCCGGCACCGGCATGATGGCCGGCCCCATGGCCGCCAACGTGGACCGGCGCACCCTGGGCGCCCGGCTCAAGGGCACCTGGCTGTGGCAAGGCACCGAGCTGGTCGCCGGAGTGGACGCCCAGACCAGCACCCACCGGGAACGCAGCGCCATGGGCGTGGATGCCTACCACGCCGAGCCCTGGACCAAGGACGCCGAGTTCCAACGCCATGGCGCCTTCGCCGAGTTGACCCGGCATCTGAACGGCCCGGCGCGACTGATCGCCGGCGCCCGCCTGGACCGGCACACGGTGGAGGACCACCGCGCCACCCTGGGCGGCGGCATGGGCATGCCAATGGCCAACCCCACCGCCGGCGACGAACGCCGGGACACCCTGCCCTCCGGCTTCCTGCGCTACGAGCGCGACCTGCCGGCCCGGGGCGCCACCCTCTACGCCGGCCTGGGCCACGCCCAGCGCTTCCCGGACTACTGGGAGCTGTTCTCCCCGGACGCCGGCCCGGCGGCCAGCGCCAACGCCTTCGACGGCGTCGAGCCGGAGAAGACCACCCAGCTCGACCTGGGCGCCCAGTACCGGAGCGACGCCCTGGACGCCTGGGTGTCCGCCTATGTGGGGCGCATCGAGGACTACATTCTGTTCCGCTACCAGGACGGCATGATGGGCGCCACCAGTCAGGCGGACAATGTGGACGCGCGCATCATGGGTGGTGAGCTGGGCGCCACCTGGCGCTTCGCCGACCATTGGAGCGCCGACGCCAGCCTGGCCTATGCCCGTGGCGACAACCGGGACGACGGCGAACCGCTGCCGCAGATCCCACCGCTGGAAAGCCGTCTGGGGCTGAACTACCAGCGCGGCGACTGGAGCGCCGCCGCCCTGGCCCGGCTGGTGGACGGCCAGCACCGCGTCGACGCCGGCAACGGCACCGTGGTGGGCCGGGACCTGGGCGACAGCGGCGGCTTCGCCACCCTGGCCCTGAACGGCGCCTGGCGCGTGAACCGCAGCCTGCGGCTGAGCGCCGGCGTCGACAACCTGTTCGACCGCGCCTACGCCGAGCACCTGAACCTGGCCGGCAACGCCGGCTTCGGCTTCCCCGGCGACGAGCGCATCAACGAACCGGGCCGCACCGTCTGGGCGCGGGCCGACCTGACCTTCTAGGTGTCCCGATCCGGCGCGCCGGTGATGCGTTCGGTGAGGGTCTGCACCAGCACGTAGAGACCGGGGATCAACACGATCCCCACCAGCGTGGCCGCCAGCATGCCACCGAACACGGTGGTCCCCAGGGCACGGCGGGCACCGGAGCCCGCCCCGGTGGCGAACACCAGCGGCAGGATGCCGAGGATGAACGACAGGGCCGTCATCATCACCGCCCGGAAACGCTGTTCGGCGGCGATGCGGGCGGCCGCCTGGATCGACTGGCCGGCCTCCTCCCGTTGTACCCGGGCGAACTCCACGATCAGGATGGCGTTCTTGGCGGCCAGGCCGATCAACAGCACCATGCCGATCTGCGCGTACAGGGAATTGGCCTGGCCCGATACCCACAGGGCGAGCGCCGCGCCGGCCACCGCCACGGCCAGGGACAGCAGGATGCTCACCGGCAGGGTCCAGCTTTCGTACTGGGCGACCAGAAACAGGTAGGCGAACACCAGCGCCAGGGCGAACACCAGCAGCGCCGAGCCGGCGGTCTGCTTTTCCTGGAACGACAGGCCGGACCACTCGAAGCCGTAACCGGCCGGCAGTTCCTCGGCGGCCAGCCGCTCCACCGCCTCCAGGGCGTCGCCGGAGCTCACTCCGGGCGCCGCGGCGCCGTTCACCGGCGCCGCCACATAGCGGTTGTAGCTGGACAGCGCATAGGGCGCCAGCACGGTGCGCACACTGGCCAAAACGCGCAGCGGCACCATTTCCCCGTTGTCATTGCGCACCCGCACCGCCAGCACGTTTTCCGGGTAGGCGCGGAAGGCGGAATCCGCCTGCACGCTGACCTGGAAGATGCGCCCCTCGCGGGTGAAGTCGTTGACGTAGCGGCTGCCGAACACCGCTCCCCGGGGGGAGTAGATGCGCGTCACCGGGACGCCCATGGCCAGCGCCCGGTCCCGGTCCACGTCCAGATAAAGCTGCGGGACGTCGGCGCTGAAGGCGGTGGTGGCGCCGGCCACCTCCGGCAAGCCGTTAACCCCGGCGAGGAAGGCCCGCGTCACCTGGGCCAGCTCTTCCGGGGGCTGCCCTTGCAGGGCCTGCAGACGCAGGTCGAAACCGCCCACGGCGCCCACGCCGGGGATCGGCGGTGGCGCGAACACGGAAATAATGGCGCCGGGCAAAGCGCCCAGTTCCCCCTGGATGCGGGACTGCAGGGCGGCCAGGCGCAGGGACCGCTGCTCCCGTTCGCTCCACGGGTCCAGGGTCACCAGCATGAAGCCGCCATTGGGACTGGAGGCGCTTTGCAACAGGCTGAAACCGGCCACCGAAATCACGTTTTCCACCCCCGGTGTCGCCAGCAGGCGCTCCTCCACGTCACCGATCAACGCCGTGGTGCGTTGCAGGGAGGCGCCGTCGGGCAGGCGGACATCGACGAACAGCGCGCCCTGGTCCTCGTCCGGCAGGAAACTGGAAGGCAGTGCCGAGAACGCCAGCAGCGCCAGCGCCACCGCCAGGCCGATGCCGAGAACCGTGGCCCACCAGTAACGCACCAGACGCCCCACCAGCCGCGCGTAGCCGCCGCGCACCCGGTCCAGGTTGTCCGAAAACAGACGCAGCGGCCCGCGGGCCGGGCGCGGCGGCCGCAGCAGGGTGGCGCACAGGGCCGGGCTGAGGGTCAGGGCCAGCACCGAGGACAGCACCATGCTCGACGACAGCGTCACCGCGAACTGCCTGTACAGCTGGCCGTTGATGCCCGGAATGAAGGCGGTGGGCACGAACACCGCCAGCAGCACCAGGGTGGTGGAGATCACCGGGCCGGTGACCTGCCCCATGGCCTTCCAGGTGGCCTCCGGCGCCGCCAGCCCTTCTTCCTCCATGATCCGCTGCACGTTCTCCAGCACCAGGATGGTGTCGTCCACCAGCACGCCGATGGCGAGGATCATCGCCAGCAGCGTCACGGTGTTGGCGGAGTAACCCGCCGCCAGCAGCACCGCGAAACTGGCGATCAACGACACCGGCACGGTCAGCGACGGGATCAGCGTGGAGCGCCAGTCGCGCAGGAACACGAACACCACCGCCACCACGATCAGGAAGGTGACGATGAAGGTAATGATGATCTCGCGGATGGTGACGTCCACGAAACGGGTGGCGTCATAGACGGTGCGGTACTCGAAATCGTCCGGGAAGGTGGCGGACAGCCGCTCCAGTTCCGCGCGCACTCCCGCCGCCGTATCCACGGCGTTGGAGCCGGGCGCCTGGTTGATGCTGAGCATGGCGGTCTGCTGGCCGTTGAGCAGCGCGCTGGCGCTGTAGCTCTGGGCGCCGAGCTCCACCCGGCCCACGTCGCGCAGGCGGACGATGCCGCCCTCCGGGTCGGCGCGGATCACGATGTCCTCGAACTGTTCCGGGTCGGACAGGCTGCCCTGGGCGGTCAGCGCGTACTCCAGCGCCGTGCCCTCCGGCGCCGGCGCGCCGCCCACCTGGCCCAGGGACGCCTGCACGTTCTGAGCGCGGATCGCCGCCGTCACGTCCTCCGGGGTCAGCGACAACGCCGCCAGGCGCCCGGGGTCGATCCAGATCCGCATGGCGTATTCGGAGGTGCCCACCACCGACGCCTCCCCCACCCCCGGCACCCGGGAAATCACATCGACGATGTTGTTGGAGGCGTAGTTGGACAAAGCCAGCGCATCCATGCCGCCGTTGGGCGACACGAAGCCCACCACCATCATGAAGTCCGGGGAGCTGGTGTTGACGGTCACGCCCTGCTCGGTGACCGAGGACGGCAATCGGGTCAGCGCCGGCTGCAGCCGGTTCTGCACGTTGATGCGCGCCAGGTCCGGATCGGTGCCCACGGCGAAGGTCACCGACAGGGAATACAGGCCGGCGTTGGACGCGTTGGACGACATGTACAGCATGCCCTCCACGCCGTTGACCGCGTCCTCGATGGGACCGCCCACCGCCTCCGAGATCACCTGGGCGCTGGCGCCCGGATACACCGCCGCCACCCGTACCGTGGGCGGCGATATCTGCGGATACTGGGTCACCGGTATGGCGCTCAGCGCCAGCGCGCCGGCCAGAAACATAACGATGGCCACCACCAGGGCGACCCGGGGGCGGCGGATGAACACACCGGAAATCATGGCTGCTCCGGCGTCGCGTCACCGGCCCCGCTTGCGGTGACCGGCACGCCGTCGGCGAGGCGCTGAGTGCCCTGCACCACCACCCGCTCGCCGGCGCGCAGGCCGTCGCGCACGAACCAGCCCAGGTCGTGGCGCTCGCCGGTCTGGAGGCGCCGCAGGCGGGCCATGCCGTCGCCATCCACCACGAACACGTATTCCCCTTCCCGGTCGCGCAGAATCGCCGACTGCGGCACCACCGGCGCCGCGTCCGCCTGGGCGGCGCCGATCAGCAGGGTCACGTACTGGCCGGGGACCAGCAGGCCGTCCGAGTTGTCGAAGCGGGCCAGGAAGCCGAGCAGGCCGGTGCCCGGATTGATCTCGTTGCCCACCACGGCCAGTTCGCCGCGCTCCGTGTAGAGGCTGTCGTTGGGCAACCGCAGGCGCATGGACACCGACGCCGGGTCCAGGTCGTCCAGGGGCCCGTAGCGCTGCCGCAGCGACACCACCTGGCCCTCGGGCAGATCGAACGCCACATAGACCGGGTCGGTTCGCACCACCCGGGCCAGCGGCCCGGAACCGGGCCCGGCCAAATTGCCCCGGGTCAGCGCCGGCGCGCTCACCTGGCCGGTGATCGGCGACGGCAGGCGGGTATCGGCCAGATCCAGCCGCGCGGCGCGCACCTGGGCCTGGGCGGTTTCCACTTCCGCCTCGGCCACCCGCAGGGTCGCCTGCGCCTCATCCAGGGACGCCCGGGACACGGTACCACGCCGCGCCAGGGTAGCGATGCGCTCGTGGCTCTGGCGGGCGTTGTCGCGGCTGGCGCGGGCCCGGGCCAGCCCGGCCTCGGCGGCGGCCAGGGCCGCCTCGTAGCGGCGCCGGTCCAGGGCGAACAGCGGATCGCCCTCCTCCACCCGTTCGCCGCCGGTGAAGTTCACCTGATCGATCACGCCCTCCACCCGGGCGCGCACGTCCACCGCCTCGATGGCGCGCACCCGGGCGACGAATTCCGTGCTCCGATCACGGGGTTGCTCGGTCACCTCGGCGGTGACCACCGGTACCGCCGGGGCGCTTTCCCCCTCCGCTCCGACGCCCACGCCGCTGGCCAGCAGCGCCGCCATCAACCCGAACAGGCGCCACATTCCGCTTACCTGACTCATTCCAACCAACCCCTTAACACCTTCAACCTCCGGCTTCCCGCGATGCCGCCGGACCAACCGGCCGGATAGTAGCGCAGCCCCCCGGTTAAGCCCAGGCGACCGACCGCGATCCGCGCACGGGTCGGCCCTAGAGCGCGCCCTCCACATGCAGCACCGGTCCGTCCGGATGCGTCAGCCAGCGGCTGCGCAGGCCGTAGACGGCGGCCAGGCGTTCCGGGGTCAGCACCCGGGCGGGGACGTCATCGGCCAGCAGGCGGCCCTGGTCGAGCATCAGCACCCGGGAGGCGAAGGCGTTGGCCAGGTTGAGATCGTGGCAGACCAGCACGATCAGGTAGTCGCCCTGCTCCGCCAGCGCCGCCAGTTCCTCCAGCACCCGGTACTGCCGGGCCGGGTCCAGGGCGGAGGTGCTTTCGTCCAGCAGCAGCAGACGGGGCCCCGGGGTGTCCCACACCTGGGCCAGCACCCGGGCCAGTTGTACCCGCTGTTGCTCGCCACCGGACAGGGACGGCCAGGCCCGGGCGCGCAGCGCCGCCACCCCGAAGCGGGCCAGCAGCTCCCCCACCAACGGGTCGGCGGCGTTGCCGTGGCGGCGGCCCGGCAACCCCAGGGCCACCACTTCATCGGCGCGCACCGGGAAGCCCACCGGGGTGTGCTGCATCATCACCGAGCGCCGGCGGGCCAATTCCGCCACCGGCCAGTCGGTGAGCGGCCGGCCCTGCAAGGCGACCGTGCCGGCGTCCGGGGTCAGGTCGCCGGCCAGGGCGCGCATCAGGGTGGATTTGCCCGCGCCATTGGGGCCCAGCAGCGCCAGCCGCTCGCCGGCGCGGGCCTGGAAGCTCACCTCGGACAGCAGGGCGCGGTCGCCGGCGCGCACGGTTACGCCGGCCACGTTCAGCAGCGCGTCATTCATTGCTCAGACTCCGTTGCGGCGCAGCAGCAGCACCAGGAAGAAAGGCCCGCCCAGCAGCGCCATCACCAGGCCGATGGGCAGCTCCGCCGGCGCCACCAGGGTGCGCGCCAGGGTATCGGCGAACACCGTCAGCACCGCGCCCAGGGCGGCGGCGCCGGGGATCAGCCAGCGGTGATCGACGCCGATCAGCAGCCGCACCAGGTGCGGCGCCACCAGGCCCACGAAACTGATCTGGCCGGCGGCGGCCACCGCCGCGCCCACCGACACCGCCCCCAGCACCATCACCGCGCGCTTGGCCCTGGGCACCGCGAAGCCCAGGTGCAGCGCCGCCTGCTCGCCCAGCATCAGGCCGTTGAGCGGCCGCGCCAGCAGCGGCATCAGCACGATGCCCGCCAGCAGCCAGGGCGCCACCAGGGCGACATCGGACCAGCGGCTGTGGGCCAGGCTGCCCATGGCCCAGAACGTCAGGGTGCGCAGTTCGTTGTCGTCGGCCAGGAAGGTGAGCACACCGGTGAGCGCCATGGCGATGGCGCCGATGGCGATGCCCGCCAGCAGCAGCAAGGCGACCCGGGTTTCCCCGCCCCGGGAGGCGATGCGCCACATCAGGAAGGTGGTCACCAGGGCACCGGCGAAAGCGGCCAGCGGAATCGCCTGGTGGCCCAGGGCGCCACCGCCGAGCACGATCACCGACACCGCCCCCAGGGCGGCGCCGGCGGAGATGCCGATCAGCCCCGGGTCCGCCAGGGGGTTGCGGAACAGCCCCTGCAGGGCGGCGCCGGTGGAGGCCAGCGCCGCGCCCACCAGGGCGGCCATGAGGATGCGTGGCAGGCGCAGGTCGCGCACCACCAGGTAGCCGGGCGCGTCCTGGCCTTCCCACAGCCCCCGCCACAGCGTCGCCGGCGCCACGGAAAGCGGCCCGGCCAGGGCGGCGATCACCATGCCCAGGCCGAGCAGCGCCGCCAGTGCGGCAAGAGTGGGCGCCACCGGCCAGCGCCGGGGCTCAGCGGCCCTCACCGGTGGCCACCTCCAGCACCTCTTCCATGGCGTCCGGCAGGCGCGGGCCGAAGCCCAGCAGCCGCATGCCGTCGGCCACCAGCACCCGGCCGTGGGCACCGGCGTCGGTGCTTTCCAGCAAGGGCAACTGTTCCGGCTGGAAGCTGCCGGGGCGGGTCTCGGCGATGATGATCAACTGCGGGTCCGCGGCCAGCACCGCTTCCGCGTTGAGTGGCTTGTAGCCCTCCCCTTCCGCCACATTGGGCAGACCCAGGGCATCCAGCAGGGCCTGGCCCTGGGTGCCCTTGCCCGCCACCTGCACGCCGTGGCGGCCAGCGGACAACACCAGCAGGGTGCGCGGCGGGTCCGTCAGCGGCAGCCTTTTATCCAGGGTCGCGAAGCGCTCGCGCAGCTCGGCGTTCAGTTGCTCGCCCCGCTCTTGCAGATCCAGTGCCTGCGCCACCTGCTCGACCCGGGCCAACAGCCCGGTCGGGCTCCACTCCGGATCGATCACGCGTACTTCCGTGGCCTGCTTCAACTGAACCACCGCCGGCGGCGGGCCGGCCTCACCGGACAGCAGCACCAGGTCCGGCTTCAGGGCCAGGGTGCCCTCCACCGGCAGCGCCCGCACATAGCCCAGCTTGGGCAGTTGCCGCGCCGCCGCCGGGTAATTGCTGGTGGAGTCCACCGCCACCAGCCGGTCCCCGGCGTCCAGCGCGTAGACGATCTCGGTCAGCTCACCGCCGGCCACCACCAGCCGCTGCTGGGCATGACCCGCCATCACCAAGCACAGGGCCAGCAGCCCGATCAGAACTCGCATGCCTTCCCTCATCCCATTACCGCTTCCACCGCCTCGCGCACGAACGCGAAGGCGGCCCGGGCGCCGCGCACGGCCTCGTCCTGCTCCGCGTCGCTCAATCCCAGCTCATCCAGCTGGGCCTTGAAGCGCTTCCAGTGCAGGCCGCGGCCATCGGGATGGCCGGCCAGGTGCCGGGCGCCGAAATCGGCGCTCAGGTCCAGCTCCTTCTGGGCGCGCTTGAACAGGAAGGCGGCGCCCAGATTGGAGCCCTCGTTGGTGTACAGCCAGCCAATCACGGCCTGGCCGCCGTCGATGGCCGCCGCCCGGCCGGCGGCGCGGTCCGCCTCGATGTCGGCCTCGGCGATGCCCAGGTCGCGGCAGTCCGCCTCGATCAGATCCACCCGGCTGCGCTCCAGCAGGCCGGGGAAGCGGCCCTGCAGGTCATCCCGCTCATAGAGCGGCGCGGTGGCGGTCTGAAAGCGCAGCTGCACACGCAGGAAACGGGCGTAGTGGTCCCGGTCCAGGAACGGCGACAGCGCGCTGATGCGGCTGTCCAGCGCGTCGTGGATGGCGTGGGTTTCCTGTTTCAGGCGGGCGGACAGCGTGCGGTCCGCTTGGGCGGGGTCGGCAAGCGTGGTCATCAGCGTTCCTCGTGGTCGTCAAACGGGGGCGGGCCATTCAGGCCCCTTCCCCCCTACAACGAACGAGAACGGACTTTTTCCCAGAAAAGACTCAGAACGCGGCGAACCGGTAACGCAGCCCCAGGGCCGGCAGATCGGTGTCTTCCCCGGCCAGTCGGTAACGGGTCCAGGACAGGGTGGCATCCCAGTGGTCGGTCAACCGTCGCTCGACGGCGGCGCCGAACACCAGGCCGGTGCCCCAGCGGGTGCGTTCGTCGCCGGCCACGTCCAGCTCGGCGCGCCAGTGGATCAGGCCCAGGCGGGCGCCCAGGGTCCAGGCGTCGTTCAGGGCCCAGCGGTGGCCGGCGCTGGCTTCCAGGCCCTGGCCGGCGACCGGGGTAGCGGCGGCCAGGGCGGCGGCGGACACCGGGCCGGTGTTGTCGTAGGCCACCGCCAACTCACCGAGATCCGTGTAGCCCAGCTGCGCTTCCCAGCGCCCGCCCCATTGGTAACCGGCGTACAACCGGCCGGCGGCGCGGCGCCGGTCGCCGACCCGCGCCTCTCCGGCCTGCCCGCGCCGGGCCAGCCGTTCATTGATGTCGCCCGCGTCCACCCGGCTGTGGGCCTGGCCCAGTTCCGCGCCCAGGAACAGGCCCTCGGCGCGGGCCAGGGGAGGCGCCAGCATCAGCATCGCCAGGGCCAGTGTGGCGGCGCGGCGGCCGCCGCCGGCCCGCCACAGCAGCAGCGGCGCCAGCAACCACCAGGCCAGGCCGCCGGCACCGCCGCCGCTGTCCACGGTCACGGCGGTGATGGTGTAGCGAGCGCTGGCCACCTCGGACACGTTCAGCCCGGCCTGATAGCCGATCACCTTCACGGTGGTGTCGGTTTCCAGGGACAGGCGGGTGCCATTGGCCACCTCGGTGCCATGGCTCGGGCTGGGCGTGGTGCCGTCCAGGGTGTAGCGCAGAGTGGCCCCTGGGGTGGTGCTTTCCAGGGTCACGGTAACCCCGCCCGGATAGGCGCCGGCCGGCGGCGTGAAGCGCGGCGTGGCCACGTCCTCGGCGGCGGTGAGCGTCAACACGCAGGGCGACACGGCACAGTCGGCGGCCTCCCGGCGGGTGGCCACGTAGTCGGGCGCCACGGCTTCCAGCCAGTGGACGGCGCCGGCGTTCAGCGGCGGCGCGTAGAGCACGAAGTCGCCGTTGCCGTCGGTCATGGCCCGGTAACGTTCGCCGTTCTCGTCCTCCAGGGGCGGCGTCAAGGCACGGGCACGGGTCTCCTTGAGCAGCACCACTTCGGCGTCGGGCAGGGGCGCGCCCAGCGGGTCCAGGATCACGCCCTGGTAGACGATGGCCGGCTCCGCGCGCATCTCCAGGGTGCCGCCCGCCAGCCCCGGCGAGGCGGCGCTCAGGGTCACCGGCAAGGCGGTGACAAGCCGGTCCGGCACGGTCACCGTGAAGCCGGCCGGATTGCCGCTGTCGGCCTCATCGCCGGCGCTGGCCGGGCCGTCGGCCTGGATGCCGGCGCCCTGGGCGGCGGCGTCCGGGGACAGGATGACGGTGGCGCCGGGGCCGGCGCCGGTGACCGTGACGGCGGCGGAACGGCGTAGCGGGTCCAGGCTCAGCAGGGTGGCCCGGTCGGCGCTCACCGACAGCGGCACGACGATCTCCACCACCCGCTGCCAGCCGGTTTCGCGGTCGATCACGGTGACCTGGTAGGTGCCGGCGAAGGCGCCGGTGTCCGGGGCCTGGAAACGCACCGTGCAGGCGCTGGCGCCACAGGTGGGCGTCAGGCTGGACAGACCGCCGTCCGGGGCGCGCACGTCCACCTGGTAGTCACCGCCCTCGCCCCCCTGGATGGTCAGGGTACGCTCATCGCCACCGGGCAGCGGCGCGCCGCCACCATCGTCCACCGCCAGGGGCGGATAGACGGCGCCGGAGGCTTCCGCCCAGCCGCTGGCTTCGTGGGTGGCGTTGCCGGGGAAGCGGGCCCGGAACCGGTACTCGCCGGCGGCCAGGCCGCCACTGACGGTGTGGACGGCGGTGTCGCCGGCCAGGGCGCTGCTGCCCAGGTCGGTCCAGGCGCCGTTGTCCTCGATCTGGAAATCCACCGCGCCGCCGGGTAGGGCCGCGTCGGCGCTCAGGGTGGCGGTGAGGTCGAAGTCCGTGTTGACGGTGGCCGGGGTGGCCGCCGCCAGGGTCAGTTCCGTGCCGATGGGCCGGTTCTCCAGGTTGAAGGTCAGCGGCGCGGCGGCGCCGGCGGCGTCGGCGCTGACCGCGTAGTCGCCCACCACGCCGTTGGCGGTGACCGCGATGGACGCCACGCCATCGGCGTCAATGGTCGCGGCGAGAGGCGCGCCGTCCAGGCCGGCGCCGCTGGCCGGGCCGGTGAAGGTCACCTGGCCACCGGTCACCGGCTCGTCCTGGCCGCTGGTCACGGTCACCGCCAGGGGCGCGTCGAAATCCGCGTCCACCAGGGTGTCCTGGTCGTCGCCGCCGGTCAGCGTCAGGGTGAAGCCGCGTGACTGCCAGGCCCCGGCGTCACAGCGGCCGGCGCGGGCCACGCCACGCTGATCGGTGGCCAGGCACTGGCCCACCGGGACGACGCCGATCGCCGGGCTGCCCGGCAGCAGTGCGTAACGGGCGCCTTGGCGGATCCACAGCGGCGCGGCGTCGATGATACCCTGGCCGGCGGGATAGCCGCCCTCCACCACCGAGTCGGTCAGGGTGATGGTCGGCGTCAGGCCCGGGTCGGCGGGCAACGGCGCCGTGCTGAAGGCGGTATCGCCGGTCACCACGCTGTTGCCCAGCGCCAGGGTCAACGGCCCCACCAGATCGGCGAGCGCGCCGTCCGGCGCGCGGTTGCCGGCGATGCTGAGATGGCTGGCGGTGACCGTGACGGCGGCGTCCGCGTTCAGAGCGAGCGCCCCGCCCTGCCCGTTGGCTTCGTTATCAGCCAGGGTCAGGTTGGCGAGCCCGGCGCTGGCGCCGGGGCCCGCCAGCCCGATTCTCAGGGCGCCACCCCGGTCGGAAGCCCGGTTGTCGATCAGACTCAGGGCCTCCAGGGTCAGGGCATCGGGGAAATTCTCCACGTTGAGCGCGCCCCCGGATACCGCGTTACCGTCGCGCAGGGTCAGGCCCGCCACCCGCACCGGACCGGTGGTGGCGGTCAGGTCGAGAATGCCGACCCGGCCTTCGCCGCTGATCTCGATGTCCGCGCCCTGGCCATCGATCTCCAGAGCCTGGTCGATCACCAGGGTGCCGCCGTCGGCGATGCGAATGGCGTTGGCCCCGCTGCAGTCCAGGCCCGGCTGGAAGCCCACCGTATTGCCGTCCACGGCGCTTTCCAGGATCACCCGCAGGCTGTCCGGCTCGCCGCCATCGGCGCAGGTGTCCACGGTCCAGGTGGCGTCATCGGCGGCGCGGGACTGGAAGTCCCGCGACGTGCTGGCTTCGGCCACCTCGTCGTTGCCGGCTTGCTCCGCCACCACGGTGATGGTGCCGGTGCCGTTCACGGTGAGGGTATCGCCGGCCACGGTGGCCGGGCCGCCGTCGATGCGGAAGGTCACCGGCAGCCCCTGATCGCTGCGGGCTCCGAGCGGCACCTGGATCGGCGAGCCCGGGTAATCCTGGTCGGGGATGGCGTCGAAGGTCAGTGTCTGGCCCTGCTTGGCGATGGTCAGGGTGCGGCTGACGCTGGCGGCCTGGTAGTCGTCGTCGCCGGCCTGGGACACGGTCAGTTCGGTACTGCCCGCGCCCACCGGCGTCACGTTGCCGGCGCTGTCCACGGTGGCCACCGCCGGGGTGGCGCTGGCGTAGCTCAGCGTCAGGCCGGAGTCCACGCTGGCGCCCAGGTTGAAGCCCGGATCACCCACGGTGAGCGAGGGCGGCACCGGGAAGGTAATGGTCTGGGTGGCTTTTTCCACCACCAGGGTGCGGGCCACGTCCGTGGCCGCCTGGTAGTTGTCGTTGCCGGCCTGGCTGGCGGTGAGCGTGGCGCTGCCGGCGCCGACGATGGTGGCGGTGCCGCCGCTGACGGTGACCACGCCCGGGGCATTGCTGGCGTAGCTCACCGTCAGCCCGGAGGAGGCGCTGCCGCCCAGGGCGAAGGGCGCGTCGCCCACGGTGCGCGTGGCCGGCGCCGGGAAGGTAAGGGTCTGGCCGGCCTTGGCGATGGTCAGGGTGACGTCGGTGCCGCCGGCGTAGTTGCCGTCGTCGGTTTCCACGTGAACCGCGTAGTCGCCGGCGTCGGTGGGCGCGGTGGCGCCGCCGTCATAGGTTACCGCCACCGGCACGCCGGCGGGGGTCGTGGTCACGGTCACCGCCTTGGGGCTGCCGTCATAGACCCGATCGGTGCCGGTAACGGTGAGCGTCACCGGACGCGGCTCCACGGTCACGCTACGGCTGACCGGGGTGGCGGCGTTGTAATTGCCGTTGCCCGCCTGGCTGGCGGTGAGCGTGACGCTGCCGGCGCCGACGATGGTGGCGGTGGTACCGCTCACGGCGATCACGTCGCTGTCGGAGCTGGCGAAGCCGGGCGTCAGGCCGGCGTCGCTGGTGGCGCTGAGGGTGAAGGCGCTGTCGCCGAAGGTGACCGTGGACGGCGGCGAGAACGTGAGAGTCTGGTCCGCCTTGGTGACCGTGTGGCCGGTGCTGGTGGGACCGCTTTGGTAGTGATCGTCGTCACCGGGGTAACGGGCCCGGAACGTATAACCGCCAATGCCGTATCCGTCCGGAATGCTGTACACCGCGGTGCCGCCGCTGAGGGTGGCGGTACCCAGATTGTCCCAGCCGGTGCCGTTGGCGCGTTCGAAGCTGACGTCGCCGGTGGCGCTGCCGGGGCTCACGGTGGCGACCAGGTTGATGGTCTCCCCGTAGGCGCTGGTGCCGCCGGTGGCCAGGGCGGTGGTGGTGGCCACCAGAACCTTGGTGGGGTCCGTGGCGCCGGCGCCGTCCGCGTCACCACCGCCGCTCACCACGGCCTGGTTGGTGAGGCTGGCGGCGGCGTCGCTGGCCACGTTCACGGTCAGGGTCACCGGCGGATAGCTGGCGCCGGTGGCGAGGACGTCGTCACGGGTGCAGCTCACCGTGGCCAGATCGCAGTTCCAGCCGGTGCCACTCAGGGCGGTGGCGGACAGGCCGGCGGGCAAGGTGTCGGTCAGGGTCACGGTGCTGCCCAGGGTTGCCCCCGGGCCCTGGTTGCCCACGGTCAGGGTGTAGGTGGCGCCGGTCTGGCCCTGGTGGAAATCGCCGGCGTGCGTCTTGGTCAGGGTCAGCTCCGGCGGCGGGATCACCCGGAACTGGAAGCTCTCCTGGCTTTGCTGGCTTTCCTGGACACCGCCGTTGTCGTCGTAGCCGGTGGCGGTCAGGGTCACGGTGGTGGTGCCGTACTCCCCCGCCGCCGGGGTCAGCGACAGGGTGCGGGCGTTGCCACTGCCACTCAGCCGCAGGCCGGACGCGGGCAACAGGGTGCTGTCGTCGGCGCTCACGCTCAGGGCCAGCAAGGGAGTCTGGTCGGCGTCGCCCACATAGAAATCCAGGTCCCGGGTGGGCGCGCCCTCCAGCAAGCCGAGGATCTCGTTATCAGCGATCAGGCTGAGCGTGGGATGGGCCTCGTAGGCGCCGATGTCCGGGGTCGCCAGAGGGGTGGCCGAGGCCGCCGCGAAGGCGCGCCGCCAGCCGCGCTGGTCGGTGGCGAGATTAGCGCCGGGCAGGCCGGCATCGCCGGCGTCCAGGGCCGGGCTGCCGTTGGCCAGGGCCACGGTGCGGGTGAAGCCGTTGTTGTCGGCCAGGTCGGCCAGGCCCGGTTCGGCCACGCCCACCTGGTTGCCCTGAACGCCGTCCGCCAGGCCACCGGCGCCGCCGGTGCCCACCAGGTTGTGGGCGCTGTTGCCATCCAGGCCGCCGCCCACGTCGCTGGCATCGTCGTTGCCCAGACGGTTGCCCGCCACCAGGGTGTTGTAGAGGGTCACCGGGGCGTTGCCGTTGGCCACGTTCAAGCCGCCGCCCTGGCCGTTGCCGTCACTGTCGGCGTCGGCGGTGTTGCCGGTGGCGGTGATGTGCACCAAGCGCAGGCCCGAGGCCCCGGCCGCCGGGGCCAGATTCAGGCCGCCGCCGTTGGTGGCGGCGCGGTTGCCGGAGAAAGTGCTGTTGATGAGCCGTGCCTCGCCGTCCAGGTCGGCGATCACCAGACCGCCGCCGGGGCCGTTGGCGGCCTCGTTGTCGGCCAGGGTGCTGCCGATGACCTCCGCCCGGGTACCGATCAGATACAAGCCGGCGCCGCCGGCGCTGCCGGCCCGGTTGCCGTCGATGGCGACCCGGTCCAGAGTCACGGTGCCGGTGTAGCTCACCGACACGGCGCCGCTGTCCCCTACCGGGGTGCCGTTATGCTCCACCCGGTTGTCGCGGAAAGCGGAGCGCTCCACGCGTACCTCGGCGCCGTAGAAGGCCGCCACGGCGCCACCGGTGCCGGCCGGATCGTCGACCACGTTATCGGTGAACAGGGTGTTGTAGAGGGTCAGCGTGCCGGCGCCGTTGCCGGCGGCATCCTCGCTGCCGTCCCAGTCCAGGGCGCCACCGTAGCCGTTGCTGTTGTTGTAGCCGTGGCGCAGCCACAGGGCGGCGAAGCGGGTGTGGAAGGCGTTGCTGTAAGAGGGATTGATGCGGAACAACTGGCCATTGGCCGCCTCCCCGGCGCTGGTGCCCGCCTGCAGGATGGTGGCGGCCGGGTCCGCGTCCTGGTCACCGCCGCCGCCCACCAGCGTCATGGCGCGCTCGATCACCAGGGTGGCGCCGAGGGTGTAGGTACCCGCCGGGATGGCGATGGTCACCAGCGCCTCGCTGCTTTCGGGAATGGCGTTGGCCTCGGTGACCGCCTGCCGCAGTGTGCAGACGCCGCCACCCTGGCAATCACCACCGGTGCTGTCTTCAGTGCTGTTCACCGTCAAGGTCAGGGCCTGGGCCAGGGAGGCGAGCCCCAGCAGGCCGGCGGTAAACAGCGCACGTCCCAGTCGCCCGGCGGACCGGCGGCCCGGAGCGGTTCCTTTATTGTTTGTCACATTGTCCCCCAATAACACCGAAGGCGCGGCGCGCCGCGCGTCACGACCTGGACGGGTAAAGCCCCACCAAGGCAATGATGAAATTGATGCCCAGCCCGGGCTGGCGGTTGTTGTGCGGCTGGGAGCCGCCGGCGGTTTGCAGCGCCTCCGGCGCCATGCGCGCGTCGGCGGCGCCGTCGCTGTAGAGCCGGGCCCCGCTGCGCCGGTCGCCGGCCCAGGTGGCGCCGTCCGGCGAGGTACTGTCCGGGCCGCCACTGCTGGCGCGGATGTCGCCGTGGCCGTGGGCCGGCATCTGGGCTTCGGTGAGCGTTACCGTGGCGGCGCCGCCCTTTTCGCCCAGGCGGCGGTCGGTGAGACCCGGACCCCGGCCCGGGTGCAAGGGCGCGCGGCCCCGCAGGTCCGGCAGCCCGAAGGTGCTGCGCCCATCGCCGCCGTAGGTGGTGCCCGTCAGGGAAAACAGCGCCGTGTTCTGGGCGATCGGCAGCAACTGGCCGTTGCAGAACGCCCAGCCACGGGGCGCGAAGTTGCCGGCGAAGATGCGGATTTCCGCGATGAAGGGTTCGGACATGGTCGCCTCTCAGCTCCGGGACGGAAACAGCCCCTGCAGGGCAATGCAGAAATTCAACGCCAGCGACGGCTGGCAATTCTCGTGGGCCTGGACGGCGCCGCTGCGGTTGGCGTCCACCGCCCCCGCCGCCATGGCCAGCCCGGCCGCCGGGCCGTAAAACGCCTGGCTGGTCACCCCCCAGGTGTTGCCGCCGGGGGTGGTGGCGTTGGCGGATTCACTGCTGGCGCGCATACCGTGGCCGTGGGCGGGCATTTCCGCCTCGCTCAGGGTGTGCGTTTCGGCGCCGAACGCCTGGCCCTGGACGATGCTGTCGCCGGCGGCGCTGCCGGGGTGGGTCGGGGCGCGGCCGCGCAGATCCGGCAGCGCGAAACTGGTCGTTCCGTTGCCGCCATAGGTGGTACCCAGCAGGGAGTACAGCGCCTGATTCTGGTTGATGGGCAGAATCTGGCCGTCGCAGAAGGCCCAGCCCCGGGGCGCGAAGTTGAACCCGACAATGCGGATCTCGGCGAGAAAGGGTTCGGACATGGCGCGGCCCTCCTAGGTTCGGCTCGGATAGATGCCGAACAGGGCGATGATGAAGTGCACCCCCAGGAACGGCATCATGTTGTCGTGCGGCTGATCACCGCCGGCCTGCTCCACCAGGCCGGCGGCCATGGTCTGGTCCGGGGTGTCCTGCCGATAAACGGCATTGGGCGCGCCGGCCCAGACGTTGCCCTCCGGGAAGCGGCTGCTGGCCGCCGCCGTGGTGCCCCCGGGCCGGTGCTCATGGCCGGGGATCTGGTTGCCGTTCAGGGTCACCTTCTCCACTCCCCAGGCACTCCCCAGGCTCCGCTCGGTGAGCCCGGGGCCCTGGCCGGCGTGCACCGGGATGCGCCCACGCAGATCCGGCAAGCCAAAGGTGGACACGCCATCGCCGCCATGGGTGGTCCCGAGCAGGGAAAACAGGGCGTCGTTCTGGCTCACCGCCAGCAACTGACCGTCGCAGAGCGCCCAGCCCCGGGGCGCGAAGTTGCCGGCGAACAGGCGAATTTCGCCCACGAAGGGTTCGGACATGGGTTATTCCTCCTCGCCGCTGTCGTTGAGCTGGCTGAACACCGCCCGGTAGCGATCCCGGTCCGGGTCGCCGCCGGCGGGCTGGATGTACAGGGTCACGCGGCCGGCGGTGGGGTGCTCCAGGGGCCAGCGGCCTTCGGGCAGATCCACGCCCGGGGCGGTGGAGAAATCCAGCATGAACTGCTCCACGGTGTCGTCCACGGTGTGGTCCACCACCGCCACGAGCTCGGCGTCGACCACGCCGTAGGTGGGATGGCCCAGATAAAAGGTCTGCCCCTCCAGGGAACGGAACAGGCGGGCCCGCAGGGAGCGGCCCCCTTCCAGCGGCGGCGTGGCCGGCTCGGCGGCGGCATCGCCCCCACCACCGCCGCCGCCACCACAGCCGGCCATCAACATGGGCAGGGTCGCCACCCCGACCAGAAAGGCGCGTCGGTCCATCTTTTCCCCCACAATCAACATGCCGGCTTGCGCCGGTCGGATTCAGTTATTGAACAGCGCCTCGTAGACGGCGCCTTCGCCCCCTTCGGAAAGCGGCACCAGGAACAGCCACTGCTCGCCCAGCGTCTCGTGACGCAGGCGGTAGGTTTGCTGCGACAGGGCCGGCTCCGCCGGGGCATGGAAAATCATTGAAAAGGCCTCACCGGGGCCGGTGACTGGATTCACCTCCCGCAACCACAGGGTCAACGGCGGCGTCAGATCGAGCACGAAGCCAGTATCCAGAGCCGCCCGGGCCTGGGTCAGAGTCAGACTCATACCCGGGCCTCCATGGCCGGCGGCCACCACACCAGGGCTTCGTGGAAGTCACCACGGGCGCCTTCGGAGCGGAAACCCAGGCGGGCATAAAGGTCACGGGCGCCCGGGTTGTCACGGTCCACCGCCAGCATCACCGGCGCGGCCACCCGTTCGGCGGTACGCTGCATGGCCCGCAGCAGCGACGCGCCATGTCCCTGGCCACGGGCGGCGGGAATCAATGACAGATCCACCACGTGCACGCGGCCGGCGCTGAAATCCAGGATCAACCGGCCGATGCGGTCCTGATGCAGGCCGATGATGAAATGCATGGCGTCCGGAAAATCGCGGCCGTAGCCCTCGGTTTGGGCGTTGAATTGCAGGTCGATGAGGGAGGCGGCGAGCTCTGCGTCCGGCAGCAGACTCAGGTCCCCCCGGGTGGCGGCGTACAGCTCGCGCAGAAAGGCGGCGTCGGACGTCCGCGCAGGGCGCAGCGTCAACCCGCCGGGCAGGTCAAAGCTTCCGGTCAGCATTTATCCCCCACAATCCGGGTCGGAGCCTGTTATTCGGTTATCCGGCTCCGTCCCCTTAATGATCGAGTGCAGACATTAGCATGACCCATGGCACCCTGCCACTACCCCTGTTTAGGGGGGGTCAGAAGAAGCCGGCGCTGGCGGCGCCGGGCTGTTCCAGGGCGTCGGCGATCTGGTGCAGGGCCTGGGCCAGATCCTGGCGGCTGGCCGGGCCGCCCAGGCACAGCCGCACCGCTTCCGGCGGTTTGCCGTTGACGGCGAAGGCGTCGCTCACCACCACGTTGATGTTCTGGGCACGCAAGCGGGCGGCGAACGCCACCCGGCTCCAGGCCTCCGGCATCTTCAGCCAGACATGGAACGCCTCCGGGTGGGAGCGGTAATCGGCGCCGGCGAGGATGTCGGTGACCAGCGCCTGGCGGGCCTGGGATTCCTGGCGAGTGAGCGACAGGGCCAGGTCGGCGGTGCCGTCCTGGACCCAGCAGGAGGCCAGCGCCGTGGTGATCGGCGAGGCCATCACGGTGGTGGCGCGCAGGGTCACGGTGAGACGGGAGCGCACCCGGGCGGACGGCAACGCCAGATAGGCCACGCGCAGCCCCGCCCCCAGGGACTTGCTGAAACCGCACAGGTAATAGGTCAGCTCCGGCGCCAGGCTGGCCAGGGCCGGGGGCCGGTGACCGGGTAGCAGGCCGTAGGCGTCGTCCTCGATGATCGGCAGGTTGTGCTTGCGGGCCACCTGGACCACCCGGTGGCGCCGTTCCTCGCTGAGCGTCACCACCGCCGGGTTGAGCAGCACCGGATTGCAGTACAGCGCCTTGGGGTGATGCTCGGCGCACAGCCGCGCCAGGGCGTCCGGGTCGAAGCCGTCGTCGTCCAGGGGCAGGCCCACAAGGCGGATGCCGAGCTGGCCGGCGATGGCGCGCAGGCCGGGATAGGTGAGGGATTCGCACAGCACCACGTCGCCGGGCCGCGCCAGGCTGCCGAGCACCGCCAGCAGCGCGCTCTGCACCCCGGGGCAGACCAGCACCCGGTCCTCGCTGACGCGCAGGGGCCGGCGTTGCAGCCAGGCCACCGCCGCCTCCTTGTCCTCCGCGGAACCGCCGAACTCTTGGTAGCGCATCAGCGGCTGCAGGTCCGGCCCCAGGGAACGCAGCCCCGCCTCCATGCGTTCGCGCAGCAGCGGGTCGCGGGGTTCCGGCGGCAGGTTCATGGTCATGTCCACGGCGCGGGCGGCGCTGGCGCTGCGCCGGCTGGGCCGGCCCGGCTGGCACACGAAGGAGCCCTGCCCCACCCGGGAATAGATCAGCCCGCGCCGCTGGGCCTCGTTGTAGGCCCGGGACACGGTGGCGTAGTTGAGCTTGAGAGCGCCGGCCAGGTCGCGCAGTGGCGGCAAGCGCTCACCCACGGTCAACCGCCCGGCGAGGATGTCATCGCCGATGGCGTCGGCGATACGAAGATAGACCGGCTTGTTGCTCGTTTTGAGTTCCGGTTTCCAGCCGTCACCGGCACTGCTCATGGCCGCCCTCCCCGCGTGTTTCGCACTATCGATGGTCATTGTCCGCACCAGGGTTGTTCACCCCGCGCCGGCGATCGGCGCCGGGCGGGGGCGCTTTGATTGGTCACCGCTTTCCGCGCCGCCCGACGCACCCCGGCCAAACGCCGCCCATTGGGCCACAACGGCCACGACCAATCAATCAATTTACCAGTTGATTGGCATCTTGATTGCAGTTGTTTGGGTGCCCGCATGGGCGACACAACGACATACGCAGAGGGAGGCGGCTATGCCCACCGTAGAAAAAGCAGCGCATCAGAAAGGCGATTTCTTCGTCGACTACGAAGAGAAAGTGTTCGAGGACGTCAAGGCGGAAGCCGGCGAAAAGGCCCTGGTGACGTTCCACACCGTGGCGTTCGAGGGCTCCATCGGCCTGGTCAACATGCTGCAGGCCACCCGCCTGCTGCGCAAAGGGTTCGACACCTCGGTGCTGCTGTACGGCCCCGGCGTCACCCTGGGCCTGCAGCGGGGTTTCCCGACCCTGGGCGACGAGGCCTTCCCGGGCCACCTGGCGGTCAACAACCAGCTCACCAAGTTCATGGGCGAAGGCGGCAAGGTGTACGCCTGCCGGTTCGCGCTGCAGGCGCTTTACGGCCACGGCGAACCGTCATTGATTGAGGGCATAACACCAATCAATCCCCTGGACGTGCTCGACCTGGTGCTGCTCCACCGCCGGGACAATGCCTTCATTCTCGACACCTGGACCCTGTAGGGAGGGCGCCATGAGCGAGGCAAGGACGGTACGGGCGGCGGCGGCGCAGATCGCGCCGGACCTGGACAGCGCCGGCGGCACCCTGGACAAGGTGTGCGCCTGGATCGACGACGCCGCCGCCCGGGGCATCGAGTTGCTGGTGTTCCCGGAAACCCTGGTGCCCTACTACCCCTACTTCTCGTTCGTGCGCGCCCCGGCGTTCTCCGGCCCGGACCATCTCTCCCTGTATCAGCGGGCGGTGACGGTGCCGGGTCCGGAGATCGACCGGGTCGCCGAGCGCGCCCGCCGCCACGGCATGGTGGTGGTGCTGGGCGTCAACGAGCGCGACCGGGGCACGCTGTACAACACCCAGGTGGTGCTGGACGCCGACGGCCGCCTGTTGCTCAAGCGCCGCAAAATCACGCCCACCTACCACGAGCGCATGATCTGGGGCCAGGGCGACGGCAGCGGCCTGCAAGTGGTGGACAGCGCCGTGGGCCGGATTGGCGCCCTGGCCTGCTGGGAGCACTACAACCCGCTGGCCCGCTACGCGCTGATGACCCAGCACGAGGAAATCCACTGCGCCCAGTTCCCCGGTTCCATGGTCGGCCAGGTGTTCGCCGACCAGATCGAGGCCGCCATGCGCCACCACGCCGCCGAGTCCGGCTGCTTCGTGGTCAACGCCACCGGCTGGCTGGAGGACCACCAGATCCAGGCGGTCACCGACGACCCGGCCCAGCAAAAGGCCCTGCGCGGCGGCTGCATGACCCTGATCGTTTCCCCGGAAGGCAAGGTGCTGGGCGAGCCGGTCACCGAGGGCGAAGGGTTGTGCGTGGCGGACCTGGATATGGCGCTGATTCTCAAACGCAAGCGGATGATGGATTCCGTGGGGCACTATGCCCGCCCGGAATTGCTGAGCCTGCTGATCGACCGCCGCCCGGCGGCCACCTTCCACGATCTTCACCCCATTCACGGCCCGGACGGCGACGCCGCCGAGGCCCTTTCCCGGAGCAACGACGATGAGCAGCAAGCCTGGCCGCTTCAACCAACGGCTCATCAATGAGCTGCAAACCCACGGCGTGCGGCTGAGCGACCCGGCCGCCGGTGCCCCCAGCCGCCGTGGCGGCGCCGGGCCCTCCGACCACAAGGCGGTGGAAATCGGCGGCAAGGTGGTGATGATTCCCGTGCACACCGCCGGCGCCGGCGCGTCCCCCTATGAGCTGGACGGCGAACGGGTCACCCGGGGTGGCGAGGAGATCGCGCGCATGGCCTTCACCGACCGGCCGCGCTTCTACGACCTGAGCACCGCCGACGGCGTGCCCTATTCCCACATCGCCACCCTGCACGGCCGGGACGTCCTGGCCACCACGGTGTTGCAGACCTGCATCCGCTACAACAACCGCAAGGTGTCCTGCCAGTTCTGCGCCATCGGCCAGTCCCTGGACGAGGGCCGCACCATCGCCCACAAGACGCCGGCGCAACTGGCCGAAGTGGCGAAGGCGGCGGTGGAACTGGATGGTGTCAAGCACATGGTGATGACCACCGGCACCCCCAATCTGCAGGACCGCGGCGCCCGGGTGCTGTGCGACAGCGCCCGCGCCGTGGGCGCCGCCGTGGATCTGCCGATCCAGGGCCAGTGCGAGCCGCCGGACGACCGCGCCTGGTTCCGGCGGCTGCGCGACAGCGGTATCGATAGCCTGGGCATGCATCTGGAAATCGCCACCCCGGCCCTGCGCGAACGAATCATGCCCAGCAAGGCGTCGATCAGCGTGGACCAGTACCTGGAAGCATTCGCCGACGCCGTGGACGTGTTCGGGCGCGGCCAGGTGAGCACCTACCTGCTGGCCGGCCTGGGCGACACCGTGGCGGACACCCTGGCGCTGTGCGAGCGGCTGGTGGCGCTGGGCGTGTACCCGTTCGTGGTGCCCTTCGTGCCAATTTCCGGCACGCCTCTGGAACGGCACCCCTCGCCCTCGGCGGCGCACATGCGCCGCATTCTGGAACCCCTCGGCGCGCTGCTGCGCGACGGCGGGCTGCGCTCGGCGGACATCAAGGCCGGCTGCGGCCGCTGCGGCGCCTGCTCGTCGCTGTCCGCCTTCGAGGACGTGGAGCAAGCCTCATGATCCTGGAGCCGGTGACCCCGTTCCGCAGCCGCGAGTACGCGGTGAAGCTCACCTCCGAGGCCTGGGAATACCAGGCCGCCCGTGACCTGCGTCGCCGGGTGTTCTGCCACGAGCAGGGCCTGTTCGACGGCGACGACGGCGATGCTCTGGATCGCCGCGCGCTGACCATCGTGGCGCTGGCCTACGTGGCCGGCGGCCCGGACGAGGTGGTGGGCACGGTGCGCATCCACAGCGACCGGCCGGGCATCTGGTACGGCTCGCGGCTGGCGGTGGCGCGCGGCTACCGGCGCGACGCCCACCTGGGCAGCGCCCTGATCCGCCTGGCGGTGGGCAGCGCCCGGGCACGCGGTGGCGAGGCGTTCTTCGCCCAGGTGCAGGCCGCCAACGAGGCGCTGTTTCGCGCCCTGCACTGGGACAGCCTGCGGCCATTGAGCCTGCACGGTCGCGACCATGTGCTGATGCGCGCGCGCCTGTCCCACTATCCACCGCTGCCGGACGGCCGGCTGCCGCTGCTGGCCACCGGCCGGCGGGCTTCATGAGGGCGCCGTCATGACCCTCGAGACACTGATGGACGCCCTGCGCGCCGCGCCGGCGTTCGCCCACAAGGGCGACATCCGCCCGGTGATGGACGGCCTGGCCGGCCTCGACAGCGGCCACCTGCCCCTGGGCGACGATGCCGCCGCCCTGGCGGACGGCGACGGCTTTCTGCTGATGGCCATGGAGGGCTTCGTCAACGAGTTCGTGGCCGCCGAGCCGTTCTTCGCCGGCTACTGTGGCGTGATGGTGAACGTCAGCGACATCGCCGCCATGGGCGGGCGCGCTCTGGCGGTCACCGATGCCCTGTGGAGCCGGGGCGACGATCAGAGCGCGGCGATTCTGGCGGGCCTGCGCGAGGCGGCGGGCAAATACGGCGTGCCCCTGGTGGGTGGCCACAGCAACGCCCACTGCGACCGGCCGCAACTGTCGGTGGCGATCCTGGGCCGGGCCCGGGCCCTGCTCACCAGTTTCGATGCCCGCCCCGGCGACACCCTGATGGTGGCCTGCGACCTGCGCGGCCGTTTCCGCGCCGTGGGCGACAACTGGGACGCCAGCAGCGACGCTCCCGGAGCGCGCCTGCGCGGCGACCTGGCGATCCTGCCCGGCCTGGCGGAGGACGGCCTGTGCCGGGCCGGCAAGGACATTTCCATGGCCGGGCCGGTGGGCACCGCCCTGATGCTGCTGGAAGCCTCCGGCGTGGGCGCGGTGCTCGATCTGGATGCCCTGCCCCGGCCACCCGGCGTGCCACTGGAACGCTGGCTGCATGCCTTCCCCAGCTACGGCTTCGTGCTGTCGGTGGCGCCGGACCGCGCCGCCGAGGTGACACGCCGCTTCCGCGCCCGCGAGCTGGCGGTGGCCGAGGTGGGCCGGGTCACCGCCGGCGACCGGCTTGAACTGACCCTGGACGGCCGCCGCGCGCCTTTCTGGGATCACCGCATCACGCCTTACATCGGCCGCCCCTTTTCCGCTTCTTCCCCACCCCGCCATCAAGGAGGTCACCATGCCTGAAGTGCATTTCGACGTGCGCTGGCCGGACCGCAGCGAACAAAGCTGCTACTCGCCGTCCACGGTCATTCACGATTTTCTGCGCGCCGGCGAAAGCTACCCGTTGGCCGAGTTCCTGGCCCTGAGCCGGGATGCCCTGACCCTGGCCGGCGACCGTGTGGAGCAAAAGTACGGCTTCCGCTGCACCAGCGCCGACAGCCAGCTGCTGGCCCTGGAAACCCGGGGCCGGCAATTCGCCGACCGACCGGATGCCCGCGTCACCGTGACCCGGGTGGGCACCGCCACGCCGGCGCCGTCCTCCACCTTCAACGAGGAAACCCCATGACCTTCGCCAAACGTCATTACCCGGTAATCGTGGTGGGCGGCGGCCAGGCCGGCCTGTCCACCAGTTACCTGCTCCAGCAACGGCACATCGAGCACCTGGTGCTGGAAAAGGAAGAGGCCTTCCACGCCTGGAAAAACCAGCGCTGGGACAGCTTCTGCCTGGTCACGCCGAACTGGCAGTGCCGGCTGCCGGACCATCCCTATGACGGCGACGATCCCCACGGCTTCATGGTCAAGGAGGAAATCGTCGCCTGGATGGAGCGTTTCCGCGCCTCCTTCGAGCCGCCCTTGATCGAGGGCATCACCGTCCAGGCGGTGCGCGCCCTGCCGGTGGGCGGCTACCGCCTGGACACCGATCGCGGCCCGCTCACCGCCGACCAGGTGGTGATGGCGGTGAGCAGCTATCACCGCCCCAAGGTGCCGGACTACGCCCGGCGGCTGCCGCCCGCTATCGAGCAGGTGGACGCCTCCGCCTACCGCAACCCGGCGGCCCTGCCGGAGGGCGCGGTGCTGGTGGTGGGCACCGGCCAGTCCGGCTGCCAGATCGCCGAGGACCTGCACCTGGCCGGCCGCCGGGTGCATCTGGCGGTGGGCCCGGCGCCCCGGGTGTCGCGCTTTTATCGCGGCCGCGACGTGGTGGACTGGCTGGACGACATGGGCCACTACCGGATTCCGGTGCAGGAACACCTCACCGAGGAACAGGTGCGCGCCAAGGCCAACCACTATGTCACCGGCCGCGACGGCGGCCGCGACATCGACCTGCGCCGCTTCGCCCTGGAGGGCATGCGCCTGCACGGCCGGCTGGAGAACATTGCATCCGGGCACGCCCGCTTCGGCGATGACCTGACCAACAACCTGGACCAGGCCGACGCCACCAACGCCCGCATCAAGAAAAGCATCGACGACCATATCGCCCGCCAGGGCATCGAGGCGCCGGCGGAGGCCCCCTATGAGCCGGTGTGGGAACCGCCCCGGGACGCGGAGCGGGAACTGGATCTGGAAGCGGAAGGCATCGCCGCCGTGATCTGGTGCATCGGCTACGCCCCGGACTTCTCCTGGATCGACGCGCCGGCGTTCGACGCCAGCGGCTATCCGAAGCACCGGCGCGGCGTCACCGCCAGCCCCGGGTTGTATTTCCTGGGCCTGCCGTGGCTGCACACCTGGGGCTCCGGGCGCATTTACGCCATCGCCGAGGACGCCGAGCATCTGGTGGATCACATCGAGACGGCACAGCTGCCCCTGCGCGAGCAATACCTGGCCGGCATCGCCTGATGCCTGAACGAAAAAAGCCCCGCCTTGCGGCGGGGCTCCGGGGTCGCGGAAAGCGGCGTTGTTGTTATTTGAAGATCTCACCTTTTTCCGCTTTTTCCACCAGCAGCTTCGGCGGCGTGAAGCGCTCGCCATAGGTGTTGGCCAATTCCTGGGCGCGGGCCACGAAGCCGCGCAGGCCACCTTCGTACTGGTTCATGTACTGCACCACGCCGCCGGTCCAGGCCGGGAAGCCGATGCCGAAGATGGAGCCGATGTTGGTGTCACCCACCGAATCGATCACGCCTTCCTCGAAGCACTTCACGGTTTCGATGGCCTCGGCGAACATCATGCGCTCCTGCATGTCCTGGAACGGGATCGGGTCCTGGGCCGGGAATTGCTCTTTCAGGCCCGGCCACAGGTGCGCCTTGCCGCCTTCCGGGTACTCGTAGAAGCCCTTGCCGTCCAGCTTGCCGGGGCGATCCAGGTCGTTGACCATTTTCTCCATCACCGCCAGGGCCGGATGACGCTGGGGCTGGGTGCCTTCCTTCTCGGCGGCTTCCTTGTATTCGCCGGCGATCTTCAGGGACAGCTTCATGTTGATCTCGTCGATCAGCTTGAGCGCGCCCACCGGATAGCCGGCCTGGGTGGCGGCCTGCTCGATGGAGTTGGCGTTCTGCCCTTCACCGACCATGGCGATGGCCTCGTTGATGAAGGTGCCGATCACGCGGCTGGTGAAGAAGCCCCGGGAATCGTGTACCACGATGGGCGTTTTCTTGATTTGCAGGGTGTAGTCGAACACCTTGGCCAGCACTTCGTCGCTGGTGTTCTTGCCACGGATGATTTCCACCAGCGGCATCTTGTCCACCGGGCTGAAGAAGTGGATGCCGATGAAGTTGTCCTGCTTTTTCACGCCCTCGGCGAGACCGGTGATCGGCAGCGTGGAGGTGTTGGAGCCGAGCACCGCGTCCGGCTTGACCACGTCCTCGATTTCCTGGAACACCTTGTGCTTGAGTTCGGTGTTCTCGAACACCGCCTCGATCACGAAGTCCACGCCTTCCAGATCCTTGGCGTCGGCGGCCGGGGTGATGCGCGCGAGAATTTCTTCTTTTTTCTCCTTGCTCATCTTGCCCTTGGACACTTCCTTGTCGAGCAGCTTTTCGGAGTAACCCTTGCCGCGCTCGGCGTTTTCCATGGAAACGTCCTTCAGCACCACCTGGGCGCCGGAGCGGGCGGTGACGTAGGCGATGCCCGCGCCCATCATGCCGGCGCCCAGCACCGCCACTTTTTCCGCCTTGTACTTGGGCACGTCCTGGGGACGGCTGGCGCCGGCGTTGATCGCCTGCAGGTTGAAGAAGAAAGCGTTGATCATGTTCTTCGCCACCTGGCCACGGGCCAGTTCCACGAAGTAACGGCCTTCGATGGTGAGGGCGTCGTCGAAGCCCACCTGGGCGCCTTCCACGGCGGCGGCCATGATGTTGCGCGGCGCCGGGTAGTTGGCGCCCTTGAGCTGCTTGCGCAGGTTGGCCGGGAACGCCGGCAGGTTCTGGGCGAACGCCGGGGTGCTGGGGGTGCCGCCGGGGATCTTGAAGCCTTTTTCGTCCCAGGGCTGCTTGGCCTTGGGGTTGGCCTTGATCCACTCGCGGGCCTTGGCCAGCATGTCGTCCTCGCTGTCGGCCACCTCATCGATGATGCCCAGGGATTTGGCCTTGGCCACCTTGAGCCGCTGGCCCTGCATCAGCACCTGCATCAGGGCGTCCTGGATGCCCAGCATGCGCACGCTGCGCACCACGCCGCCGGCGCCGGGCAGCAGGCCCAGGGTCACTTCCGGAAAGCCGAACTGGGCCTTGGGGTTGTCCAGGGCCACGCGGTGATGGCAGGCCAGCGCGATTTCCAGGCCCCCGCCCAGGGCGGTGCCGTTGAGCGCCGCCACCACCGGTTTGCCCAGGGTTTCCAGACGGCGCAGCTGCGCCTTGCCGGCTTCCACGCCCTTGGCGAATTGCGGCGCGTTTTCCTTGGTCACCTTGGCCAGATCACGCAGGTCGCCGCCGGCGAAGAAGGTACTCTTGGCGGAGGTGATGATCACCCCGGCGATGTCGTCCTTCTCTTTTTCCAGGCGGGTCACGGTTTCTTCCATGGAGCGCATGTAGCGCTCGTTCATGGTGTTCGCGGATTGCTGGGGATCGTCCAGGATCAGGGTAACGATATTGTCCGCGTCCTGTTCCCAGCGGATAGTCGATTCACTCATGGTCATTCTCTCTCCGTTGGGTCCTTACAGACGCTCGATGATGGTGGCGATGCCCATGCCGCCGCCCACGCACAGGGTGCACAGCGCGTATTTCTTGTCGCGGCGCTCCAGTTCATCCAGCGCGGTGCCCAGGATCATGGCGCCGGTGGCGCCCAGCGGGTGGCCCATGGCGATGGCGCCACCGTTGACGTTGACCTTGTCGTGGTCGAGGCCCATGTCCTTCATGAAACGCATGGCCACGGAGGCGAACGCCTCGTTGATTTCCACCAGGTCCATCTGATCCACGGTCATGCCGGCTTTCTTGAGCACCTTGCGGCAGGCCGGCGCCGGGCCGGTGAGCATGATGGTGGCGTCGGCGCCGCTGATGGCGGTAGCGACGATGCGGCCGCGCGGCTTCATGCCGTAGTCCTTGCCCACCTGCTCGTTGCCCAGCACCACCAGGGCGGCGCCGTCGACGATGCCGGAGGAGTTGCCGCCGGTGTGCACGTGGTCGATTTTTTCCACGGAGTGGTACTTCTGCAGGGCCACGGCGTCGAAGCCGCCCATTTCGCCCATCACCGCGAAGGAAGGATTCAGTTCACCGAGCTTGTCGGCGGTGGTGCCCGGGCGCACATGCTCGTCCTGTTCCAGCACCGCCATGCCGTTGCGGTCCTTGACCGGCACCACGGAACGCTGGAAATAGCCTTTTTCCCAGGCGTTGGCGGCGCGCGCCTGGGACTCGGCGGCGAACTCGTCCACGTCGCGGCGGGAGAAGCCCTCGATGGTGGCGATCAGATCGGCGCCGATGCCCTGGGGCACGAAGCCGGTCTCGTAGTTGGTGATCGGGTCCATGGCCCAGGCACCGCCGTCGGAGCCCATGGGAATGCGGCTCATGGCTTCCACGCCGCCGGCCAGGATCAGGTCGTCCCAGCCGGACGCCACTTTCTGGGCGCCGGTATTGACCGCTTCCAGGCCGGAGGCACAGAACCGGTTGAGCTGATAGCCGGCCACGGTGTCCGGCAGGCCGGCGGCCAGGGCGGCGGTCTTGGCGATGCAGGCGCCCTGGTCGCCCACCGGCGTGACCACGCCGAGCAGCACGTCGTCGATGCGGTTCACGTCCATGTCGGGGAAGCGCTCGCGCACTTCGTCGATCAGGCCCACCACCAGGTCCAGCGGCTTGACGGTGTGCAGGGAGCCGTCTCTCTTGCCGCGCCCCCGCGGGGTACGGATAGCGTCGTAAATATAGGCTTCGGTCATGTAACCTTTCCTCTCGCCTTGGGCAGTAACCGGCGCGGCGCGGGCGGGGCCCGGGCACCGGCGTCGATGAAAAGCAGGCGGCCAGAGTGCCCCAGGGCCAGGGCGGCGACAATGACGGGAGTGCTCAGGCCGGCTGAGCGGAACGGCCAGCGCGGCGGCCATTGCAAGCCGGCCAAGGCGGCCTCAGGGTATCCCCCAAACCGTAACAGGAGACCCCCATGCATTCCCTGGACGTGGCCCGTTCCCTGGCCTCCACCCTGGCCCAGCAGGGCCGTGGCATCGCCACCCGAGGCGCCGCCCGCCAGCCGGCGGAGCCGCTGGAACTATATGATATGGAAGGCTGCCCGTTCTGCCGCCTGGTGCGCGAGGCCCTCACCGACCTGGATCTGGACGTGCTCACCTACCCCTGCCCCAAGGGTGGCGACCGCTACCGGCCGCTGGTGGAAAAACTGGGTGGCAAGCAGCTGTTTCCCTATCTGATGGACCCCAACACCGGCGTGGCGATGTACGAATGCGCCGACATCATCGACTACCTGTATCGGGAATACGGCGGCCGGCCGGCGCCGGGCGGCTGGCGGCTGCGGGCACGCACCGCCGCTTCCCTGGCGGCCTCCGTGCCGCGCGCCGGCCACGGCCTGCGCGCCCGCGACGCGGCGGTGCCGGAGCAGCCGCTGATCCTCTATTCCTTCGAGGGCAGCCCGTTCGCGCGTCTGGTGCGCGAGCGCCTGTGCGAAATGCAGATTCCCTACCTGGTGCGCCAGTGCGGCCGCGACCAATGGCAGGACTGGGTGCTGCCGCCGGTGCGCAATGCCCTGGAAATGGAATACCTGCCCACCCAGCGCCACCGCCAGGAACTGATGGCCCGGGCCGGCCGGGTGGCGGTGCCCTATCTGATCGACCCGAACAACGGCGAGGAGCTGTTCGAGTCGGAACGCATTCTCGACTACCTGGACCAGCACTACGGCCGCTGAAAAAGCGTTTTTTGTTGGGCGGGTGCCTTCTCCGTGTCGGAATTCGGTGCTATATAGGGGTGGGAATCATCCCACCCTAACCCAGCTTTAAGAGTAGTGAACGATGAGTCGTCGCCACTTTGATGACTACGACGCCCGCGAGTGGGAAGAAGAGCACAAACGGGTCGTCAGCAAGGAACGCCGTAAACGGGACGCCAAGAAACAGCGCCACCAGGTCGACGACGCGGACGACGCCCCCATGGGCCGAACCCGCGCCCAGCGCCAGCCGCACTGACCCCTCCCCCGGCCGGGTCCGTCGACGGGGCAGTTCACTGCTCCGTGGGGCGGCTTTTGCCGCTGTTTTCGCAAGCCCTTTCACGCCGCCTTCCATGGCATTGCGGTTTAAGTGCCTCTAGTATGAAGGGTTCCTTGAGGGCATGTAGGAGGCGACGAGCCATGGGCGACTATGACGACGACCTGTTCCAACGCGAAATGACCGGCGTGGCGCCCCTCAAGGAAGACGACCGCGTGCACCCGGAGCGGCGCCGCGAGCCGACCCTGGCCCAGCGCCTGCGGCGCGCGTCCGCCACCGCCCGGCCCAACCGGGACCCCAACCCCCTTTCCCTGCCCGAGCGCGTGCCCCAGGCCGATCCCTATGACATCGTCGGCCTCAAGAAGAACGGCGTGCAGGAAGGCGTGTTCCGCAAGCTGCGGCTCGGCAAGTACGAACCCCAGGCGCGGCTGGACCTGCACCGGGTGCGCCTGGCGGACGCCCGCGATCAGGTCTACCTGTTCATCCGCGAGGCCCAGCAGAGCGGTCTGCGCACGGTGCTGATCAACCATGGCAAGGGCCAGCACAGCGAGCGCCCCGCCCTGCTGAAAAGCTATGTGCTGCACTGGCTGGAGGAATTCGATCAGGTGCTGGCCTTCCACAGCGCGCCGGCCAACCAGGGCGGCGCCGGCGTCACCCTGGTGCTGCTGCGCAAGACCGACGTGGCCAGCCAGAAGAACCGGGAGTTCTTCTACGAGCGCAGCCGCGCCCAGCGGTAAGCAATCGCCGCGACGCCCTCTAACGCTTGACCCGGTTAATGCCGTTGATCGCCGCCACCCGATAGGCCTCGGCCATGGTCGGGTAATTGAAGGTGGTGTCGATGAAATAGTTGATGGTGTTATTGGGCGCCGGCTGACGCATCACCGCCTGCCCCACGTGCACGATCTCCATGGCCTGGTAACCGAAGCAGTGAATGCCCAGCACCGCCAGGGTATCGCGGTGAAACAGGATCTTGAGCATGCCCACCCGCTCCCCGGTGATCTGCGCCCGGGCCAGGCTCTTGAAGAATGCCTGGCCCACTTCGTAGGGCACCTTGGCCTCGGTGAGCTCCTGCTCGGTGCGGCCCACGGAGCTGATGCCGGGGATGGTGTAGATGCCGGTGGGCACGTCGGTGACCTGCTTCACCGGGCCGCCGTCGACGATGCCGGCGGCGCAGAAACGGCCCTGGTCGTAGGAGGCGCTGGCCAGGGACGGCCAGCCCACCACGTCGCCCACCGCGTAAACGCCTTCCACGGCGGTCTGGTAACGCTCGTCCACGGCCAGCTGGCCCCGGCCGTTGGCTTCCAGGCCGATGTTCTCCAGGCCGATGTCCTGGGTGTTGCCGGAACGGCCGTTGCTCCACAGCAAGGCATCGGCGCGCAGCCGCTTGCCGGATTCCAGCTCCAGGGTGACGCCATCGTCATCGGCCACCACCCGACTGTAATGCTCGCTGTGGCGGATGGTGGCGCCCTGCTCACGCAGGTGGTAGCTGAGCGCGTCGGAGATTTCCGTGTCCAGGAAATCCAGCAGATGCTCGCGGCTGTTGACCAGGTCCACGCGCATGCCCAGGCCGGTGAACAGGCAGGCGTACTCGCAACCGATGACGCCGGCGCCATAAAGGATGATGTGGCGCGGCGTGTGATCCATGCGCAGGATGGAGTCGGAGTCGTACACCCGGGGGTGGTCGAAATCCACGTCCTCGGGATGATACGGCCGCGAACCGGTGGCGATCAGGATATTGCGGGTGTGCAGCAGCCACTGGCGGCCGGCGTCATCGTCCACGCGCACCTGGTCCGGGGCCTGGATCACGCCCCGGCCGGCGAACACCTTGACCCGGTTGCGGATGTAGAAATCCCCGCGCACCTGGACCTGGGCATCCACCACTTCCCCGGAACGTTTGATCAGATCCTGCCAGCGCACCTGGCGGGGGTTGATCAGGCCGCGCAGCAGCGGGTTGCGCTGCGAGCGGATCACCTGGCGCACCTGGTGACGCAGCGCCTTGGAGGGAATGGTGCCCCAGTGGGTACAGTTGCCGCCGATCTGGTCACCGCGGTCGATCACCGCCACCCGCAGGCCGCCCTTGGCCGCCTGCATGGCCGCCGCTTCCCCGCCGGGGCCGCTGCCCAGCACCACCAGATCCCATCCGGAGCTGATATCCATAGACGCTGCTCGCCTCCCTTGTTGCTGAATCGATACTGTGAAAGATTGGGGGAAAACCGCAAGGAGCCAAGTCATGGAACCGGATCCCTACGACAGCCCCCGCCCGGGCTCGAAACTGGGCCGCGCCGCCAAGGGTGGCGGTCGCTGGCTGCGCCGTCACCCGCTCGGGGCGCTGCAGATTCTGCTACTGATTCTGGTGCTGGTGGTGATCGCCCAGAATCTGGAACCCACCTCCATCGACCTGCTGTTCTGGACCGTGGCGGCGCTGCCCAAGCTGGTACTGATGCTGCTGAGCATGGTGGTGGGCGCGCTGGTCTGGGAGGGCCTGCGCCGGCGCTGGCTGAAACCCGGGCGGCGCCATGGCGCCACCCCGAAGGACACCGGCGCTACCAGCCAAACACGTCCTTGACGAACGGAATGGTGGGCGCCCGCTGCCGGGCCAGGGCGGTGCGGTCCAGGGTGGCCAGCCGCTCCAGCAGCAGCGCCGGCGAGCGCTCGCTGCGCATCACCATGAAGCGGGCCACCTCCGGGCCCAGCTTCAGGCCCCGCTCCCGGGCACGCTCGGCGAGCAGGGCCGCCAGATCCTCCTCCTCCATGGGCTGAAGCCGGAACACCGGCCCCGCCGCCAGGCGCGTGGCCAGGTCCGGCAGTAACCAGCCCAGGGCCCCCGGCGCCGCCGTGGCGCTGAACAGCAAAGTGCCGCCGCGCGCCATCATGCGGTTGTAGAGATGGAACAGGGCTTCTTCCCAGGCCGCCTCGCCGGCGAAGCGGTCCACGTCGTCCACCGCCAGCAGGTCGAACTGCTCCATGGATTCCAGCACGTCCGGCACCAGCGGCAGCAGCTCGCCGGCGGGCAGCAGGCAGGCATGGCGGCCCAGCTCCTGGGCCCGGCGCACGGCGCCTTCCAGCAAATGGCTGCGGCCCTGGCCGGCGGCGCCCCAGATGAACGCCTGGCGCTCTTCGCCCTCGGCGGCGGCGCGCACCGTGGCCAGGGCGGCACCGTTGGGGCCGGCGTGGAAGTTGTCCAGCGCGTGGCCCTCGCGCAGTTCCAGGGCCAGGGGCAGTTGGCTCATCGCAGGCAGTAGGTCAGCGGCGGCGCGGAGGGATCGCCGCAGTCGCGCAGGGCGTCCAGGCTGCTCACCAGGCGCGCCAGTTCGGCGCGGCCACCGGAAAACGCCATTTCAAACTGCACCCGGTCGTCGCTGGCCACCCGCAACGCCACGTCGCGCACCGGGCCCAGGCCGGCCAGTTGCGTCCGCAGACGATGCCAGGCGCTCAGGGTAGTCACGCCACGCACCGTGATCACCCGGTCGTCGCGCAGCAGGATGTCGCCACCGGCCGGGTTGTCGCCGCCGATCACCGGCGGCGGCGCGGGACCGTCGCCGGCCGGCGGCGCGTCGCGGTCCGCGCCGGCATTGTCACTACCGCCCACCGCGTAGCGCTCGGCCATCTGATCGGACAAGGCGGCGATGAAGGCGTCCAGGGCGGCGTCGGTGCCCTCGGCCCGGGCGCGCTCGCCGGCCACCGCCTCGCCACCCTCCAGCAGGCGCCAGTTCAGGGTGGTGGCGGCGCCGTCGTAGAGCACGCCGGTGGCCACCCAGTCGGTGTCGTAGCGGCGCGAGGCCTGCAGCAGCGGGCCGTCGAATTGGCCGCGCACATCGGCCACGGTGACGGTGTCCCGGTCGCGCTGGTCCCACTCCGGCAGCACCAGGGTCACGCCACGCCGGGCGGCCACGTCGGCCAGGCGCTCGGCCAGCGGGTCCCCGGCGGTGACCAGATCGCCACGGCCGGTGCCCTCGGTGACCAGCCACACCAGCACCGGCGGCTGGCTGCCGCCCCACACCGGCGCGCCCCGGTCGGCCAGATAGTGGGTCAGGGCCCGGTCGTCGAACACCGCGCTCAGCCGCGGCGGCTCGCCGGGCTGGTAGGAATAGCGGGACAACCAGCGCTGGGGCGCGTCCAGGGCCTCGGCCACGCCGGGCAGGTCCGCCACCCGGTCGCGGCCGGTGAGCCGCGTGATGACGGTTTCCAGCCCCTGGCGCAGGGCCGCCTGGCGCGCCTCGTCGCCGCGCGGCTGCTCTCCGCGCAGGGGCACGGACACCTGGCCGGCCTCCGACGCCCAGGCCGGCGTCGCCGCCAGCAGCACCATCACCAGACTCAACAACAAGCGATACATCGATACGTCCAAAACCGGGTTTGTGAGCGCGCGCCATTATCCCTGATATGACCGCCTCTGGCGAACCGGATTCCCGGGACCGGATAAATTGCCCCGGGCCGGCTCCGCCCATCGCATTTAGCCCGAACAGGCCCTAGAATACGCAGCCTTCAAGACCCCCAGGAGCCCCTTGCCATGAGCGAACAGAAACGGCCGTTGACCTACCGCGACGCCGGTGTCGACATCGATGCCGGCAACGAGTTGGTGAAACGTATCGCCCCGGTGGCCAAACGCACCCGCCGTCCGGAAGTGCTCGGCGGCCTGGGCGGGTTCGGCGCCCTCTGTGCCCTGCCCGAGGGCTACAAGAACCCGGTGCTGGTGGCCGGCACCGACGGCGTCGGCACCAAACTGCGCCTGGCCCTGGAAAACGACCGCCACGACAACGTGGGCATCGACCTGGTGGCCATGTGCGTCAACGATCTGGTGGTGGGCGGCGCCGAGCCCCTGTTCTTCCTGGACTACTACGCCACCGGCAAGCTGGACGTGGACACCGCCACCCGGGTGGTGAGCGGCATCGCCGAGGGGTGTGAACAGGCCGGCTGCGCGCTGATCGGCGGCGAGACCGCGGAGATGCCCGGCATGTACCAGGGCGAGGACTACGACCTGGCGGGCTTCTGCGTGGGCGTGGTGGAACGGGACGGCGTGCTGGACGGCGCCGCCGTGGAAGCCGGCGACAAGGTGATCGGCCTGGCTTCTTCCGGCCCCCACTCCAACGGCTATTCCCTGATCCGCCGCATCCTGGAACAGGCGGACAGCACCGAAATCGACGGCCGGCCGGTGATCGACCTGCTGCTGGAGCCGACCCGCATCTACGTGAAGCCCCTGCTGGAGCTGATCAAGCAGGTGCCGGTGCACGCCCTGGCCCACATCACCGGCGGCGGCCTCACCGAGAACCTGCCCCGGGTGCTGCCCAACGGCACCCGCGCGGTGATCGACACCGCCGCCTGGCAATGGCCGCCGGTGTTCCAGTGGCTGCAGGAACAGGGCCAGGTGCCGGTGCCGGAGATGTACCGCACCTTCAACTGCGGCGTTGGCATGGCCGTGGTGGTGCCCGCCGACGCCGTGGATCAGACCCTGGCGCTGCTCGCCGCCGCCGGCGAATCCGCCTTCCTGATCGGCGAGATCCGCGCCAGCGACGACGAGGAGCCGGAGGTGCTGCTGGAAGGCGTGGCGCCGTGACCCACCGGCTCGCGGTGCTGATCAGCGGCGCCGGCACCAACCTGCAAGCCATTCTCGATGCCATCGCCGCCGGCGACTTGCCGGCCCGGGTCACCCTGGTGCTCAGCAACCGCGCCGGAGCACCCGGCCTGGCCCGGGCGGAACGGGCCGGCCTAAGCACGGCGGTGATCAACCACCGCGACTACGACGGCCGCGAGGCCTTCGACCGGGCCATGATCGAACGCATCGACGCCGCCGGCGCCGACACCGTGGTGCTGGCCGGCTTCATGCGCATTCTTTCGCCCCTGTTCGTGGGCCATTACCAGGGCCGGCTGCTCAATATCCACCCTTCCCTGCTGCCCAAATACCCGGGGCTGGATACCCATGCCCGGGCCCTGGCCGCCGGCGACGCCGAACACGGCTGCTCGCTGCACTTCGTCACCGACGAACTGGACGGCGGCCCCCTGATCGCCCGGGCCGCCGTGCCGGTGAACGAGAACGATAGCGTGGAAAGCCTGTCAAAACGGGTTCAGACACAGGAACACAGCCTGTACCCTCGGGTTCTCCGTTGGCGCGCCGAGGGGCGCCTGCATCTTACCGACCAGGGAGTGGAACTGGATGGCGAAACCCTGCCCGCCTCGGGCCTTTCACTGGGCACTCCGGCTTAGCGGCCTGCTCGCCGCCCTGACGCTGGGCGCCACGGCCATGGCGGCGGACCCGCCGGTGGCCGCTTTCCAGAGCGAATACCGCCTCAAGGCCGCCGGCTTCCCGTTCTCCGTGGGCGCCACCCGCTCACTGGCCCCGGCCGCCGACGGCGGCTGGAAAATGGAAGTGAAAGCCAAGAACTTCATCGGCGAAATCCGCGAAACCTCGGTCTTCCAGTGGGACGGCTGCGTGCCGGTGACCCGCTACTACGGCTACCGCCGCGCCGGCCTGGGCCGGGTGAAGACCGCCGAACTGCGCATCGACCCGGCCAGCCACCAGGCCACCAGCGAACGCAGCGACCATGAGCCGCGCACCTACGACGCCGGCCCCGGCGCCACCGACGAGATCGCTTTGCCCCTGGCGCTGCAATGCATGCTGTCCCGGGGCGAGGACGCGCTGACCCTGCGGGTGGCGGACGAACGGGAAGTGGAGACCCACCGCTACCGGGTGGAAGGCCGCGAGACCCTGGAGGTCGCCGACCGCGAGGTGAAGACCATCAAGGTGCGCCGCGTGCGCGAGCGCGACAACGGACGCGAAACCTTCCTGTGGTTCGCCCCGGAGCATGACCACGCCCTGGTGCAGCTGGTGCAGCGCAACAATGACGGACGCCATGTTCTGCGCCTGGAGACCTTTCCGTAATGCGAGCGCCCTTGATCCTGGCGGCGCTGCTCTGGCTGGCGCCGCTGATCGCCGGCGCCGCCCCCCTGGCACCGTTCTCCGCCGAGTACCGCATCTACGTCAACAAGATCCCCACCCCCATCAAGGCCACCCTGATCCTGGAGCCGGTGGCCGGCGACGACCGCTACCACATGCTGTTCGAGGCCCATTCCTGGCTGCTCAACAACCGCGAGGAAAGCTGGTTCCGCTGGAACCGCTGCGCGCCACGCACGATCCGCTACGAGCATGAGTTCAACGGCTTCGGCAAGCACCGCTACTACCACACGGATTTCGACTGGGACAAACCCGGCGTGATCACCGAATCCGAGGATGGCGTGGAGGCCTTCGCCATTCCCGAGGACGCCCTGGACGAATTGAGCATGCTGCTGCGGGCACGCTGCGTGTTCGCCGGCGGCGACAAGGAATACGACGCCACCAGCGTGTACGGCGACGACCTGCGCCACCATCATTTCGTGGTGGTGGACCGGGAAACCATCGACACCCCCATGGGCGAACTGGACACCCTGGTGGTGGAGAAGAAGCGGGACAAGGACGAGGACGAAAAGCGCCGCACCCTGTTCTGGGTGGCGCCCAAGGTGGGCTACATGGTGGTGAAGGCCCGCCACATCGAAAGCGCCCTGCTCCATGGCGAGCTGATCATGCGCGAGTACAACGGGCCCTTGCCGGAATAAGACGGGTGCGGGATGCGGACGCGGAGGGGTTGCTCCGGCCCTGGTTATCTCGGCTGAAGCCGCTCCTACACGGGCTCCGTAGGAGCGGCTTCAGCCGCGATGGGTTTCAGGCGCGATGAGTTTCAGGCGCGCGGCAGGGTGACGCCCTTCTGCCCCTGATACTTGCCGCCGCGATCCTTGTAGGAGGTCTCGCAGATTTCGTCGGATTCCAGGAACAGCATTTGCGCCACGCCCTCGTTGGCGTAGATGCGCGCCGGCAGGTTGGTGGTGTTGGAGAATTCCAGGGTCACGTGGCCTTCCCACTCCGGCTCCAGCGGCGTCACATTGACGATGATGCCGCAGCGCGCGTAGGTGGACTTGCCCAGGCAGATGGTGAGCACGTTACGGGGAATGCGGAAGTATTCCACGGTGCGCGCCAGGGCGAAGGAGTTGGGCGGGATGGTGCAGTAGTCGCCCTTGATGTCCACGAAGCTCTTCTCGTCGAAATGCTTGGGGTCCACGGTGGCCGAGTGGATGTTGGTGAACACCTTGAATTCGTCGGCGCAGCGCACGTCGTAGCCGTAGCTGGATACCCCGTAGGAAATCAGCTTGTCGCCGTTCTGGTCGGCGCGGATCTGACCGTCCTGGAACGGCTCGATCATGCCGTGCTCCAGGGCCATGCGTTTGATCCAGCGGTCGGCTTTGATGCTCATGGGAATCCTTACATGTCGGTGTCGACGGTAATGTCGGTGTCGACGGAATCGGGCAATGGTACCCTGCTCAATGCTGGGTCACCACCTTGGGAAACGGGCGGCGGCCGGCGCGGGTCAGCGACAGCCGCGCCGCCATGCGCCGGGCGGTGTCCCGGTAAATACGCGCCTCGGCGCTGTCCGGCTCCGCCACCACCGTGGGCGTGCCGCCGTCGGCCTGCTCGCGGATGCGCAGCGACAGCGGCAGCGACCCCAGCACCGGGGCGTCGTACTCGCGGCTCATGCGCTCGGCGCCACCCTGTCCGAAGATGTGCTCCTCGTGGCCGCAGTTCGAGCAGATGTGCACCGCCATGTTCTCCACCACGCCGAGCACGCCCACGTCCACCTTGCGGAACATTTCCACGCCCTTGATGGCGTCCAGCAGGGCGATGTCCTGGGGCGTGGTCACCACCACCGCGCCGGCCACCGGAATTTTCTGCGCCAGGGTCAGCTGGATGTCGCCGGTGCCCGGCGGCAGATCGACGATCAGATAGTCCAGATCCTGCCAGGCGGTCTGCTGCATCATCTGGGTGAGCGCGCCGCTGGCCTTGGGCCCGCGCCACACCACCGGGGTCTGCTCGGTGACCAGGTACCCCATGGACATGGTCTGCAGGCCGTGGGCGGGCACCGGAATGAAGGTGTTGCCGTCGCGGACCTCCGGCCGGGTGCCCTTGGGCAGACCCAGCATCACCGGCTGGCTGGGGCCGAAGATATCCGCGTCCAGCAGGCCCACCCGGGCGCCCTCGGCGTGCAACGCCAGGGCCAGATTCACCGCCGTGGTGGATTTGCCCACGCCGCCCTTGCCGGAGGCCACCGCGATCACGTTGGCCACCTGCAACATGGCCGGCATGTCGTGTTGCGCGCGGTGCGGGCTGATGTGCACGCCGAGATCCAGGTCCAGGTCGCGACCGTCCAGCAACGGCGTCACCCTTTCCTCGATGGCCGCGCGCAGCGCCGGCAGCCGCGACTGGCAGGGATAACCCAGGCGCACCACCAGGCGCAGCGTCGTGTCGCTCTCGACGATTTCCTTCACCGCGCCCGCGGAAACCAGGTCCACGCCCAGATCCTCGGGGATCAAATCCGCCAGGGACTGTCTAACCGCCTGTTCGATTCGCATTTCAGGACCTCCTGCATCCGGGGAGGGAATGATAAAGTTGCAGGCTGGACTGGACCAGCCCTCGACCAAGGAGATCACCATGGTAAAACCCGCACCGCTGTTCGCCGGCCTGTTGGCCGCCCTGCTGCTTACCGCCTGCGGCGCCCCCGCCACCCCGGAGCAACGGGACACCGTCAACGTATCCGGCGAGGGCAGCGTCAAGGCGCGCCCGGATCTGTTCTCGCTGACCGCCGTGGCCCGCGAACGGGGTGACGACATCGCCGCCATGAAGAGCACCGTGGACGATCAGGTCCAGGCCATGCTGGACCTGGCCGACGATCTGGACATCCCGGAGAAGAGCGTCACCGCCAGCGACATCCAGATCAGTCCGGAATGGCAGTACCAGCCGGAGCGCAAACTGATCGGCCACCAGGTCAGCCGCGAGGTCACCTTCAAGGTGTCCGGCGTGGAGCGCTACGCGGAGCTGGCCGACGGCCTGGCCGGGCTGGGCCTCAAGGAGCTGCGCCCCGCCGGCAGCGAAATCAGCAACGCCGACGAGCTGGCCCACCAGGCCCTGGAAAAAGCGGTCAAGGACGCCCGCGACAAGGCGGAAATCCTGGCCCGCGCCGCCGGCCGTGAACTGGGCGAGGCAATACAGATCAACGCCCAGGGCTACCGCATGCCCCAGCCGGTGATGATGCGCGCCGCCAGCGCCAAGGAAGACAGCGCCCAGAGCTACCGCCCCGGCGAACAGGACGTTACCGCCACCGTGCAGATCACCTTCGAACTGGACTGACCACCGGCATGGATCCGCTGGGTTTCATCTCGGTGGCGGCGCTGCGCCAGTATCTGGCCAGCGCCCGGGTCCGGCGCGTGGACGTGGACCAGGCCCTGGCCGCCGCCGGCATCGATGCCGGCGAGCTCTCCGACCCGGAGGCGCGCATCCGCGGGGCCCGCTTCGAGCGCCTGCTCAACGAGCTGGTGCGCCGCAGCGACGATCCGCTGTTCGGGCTGCACACCAGCGAACACGTGCAGCCCGGCTCCTACAACGTGATGGGCTACATCGCCATGAGCGCCGGCACCGTGGGCGAGGCACTATCCAAGGTGTCCCGCTACGAGAAGCTGGTCGGCGACATGGGCACCACCGAAACCCGCCTGCACGATGAACACTCGGAAATTCTCTGGCACTGCCGTTACCCCCGCCAGCCGGCCCGCCGGCACCTGATCGAGAACGTGTTCGGCTCCTGGCTGCACTACACCCGCTGGCTCACCGGCGACCTGAAACTGGCCCCCGGCGAGGTGTGGTTCGAGCACCCCGGGCCGCGCTTCCTGCACCAGCAACGCGAGTACGAGCGGGTATTCCGCTGCCCGGTGCGCTTCAGCCGCCCCTACTCGGCGCTGATCGGCCCGCGCCGGCTGCTGGACTATCCTCTGCGCCAGCCCGACCCCACGCTGCTCTCCACCCTGGAAGCCCACGCCGCCCGCCAGCTGGAAGCCCTGGGCATCGCCACCAGCCTGGGCCAGCGCGTGCGCCAGTGCCTGGAAGAAGCCCTGGGCGGTGGGCGCCTGCCGGACCGGGACCAGGTGGCCCGCGCCCTGCGCCTGAATACCCGCACCCTGCACCGCCGGCTGGCCGCCGAGGGCACCGGCTGGCAGCGCATCCTCGACGAGGTGCGCCTGGAGCGAGCCAAACAGCGCCTGCGCGACAGCGACTGCCCCCAGGGCGAGATCGCCGAGGACCTGGGCTACGCCGACATCCGCTGCTTTCAACGCAGCTTCAAACGACGCACCGGCCAGACGCCGGGCCAATGGCGCCGCGCCCCGCGGGACGCCGGTTGACCGTATCGCCGGGTTTCCCGGTTTCCCTTTTTTGACATCGCTCGATGTCAATATTAATGTTTTGTCGGACAATCCAAGCCCAACAGCCGCGTCGCCCGCCGCTAGACTGGCCCGCAAACACAACAAAAGTGCCAGGGAGAATCGCCAATGAAACGCACGCTCAAGCAGCTTGAGCGCGCCATCGAGCACGCCAGCACCCATCAGGAATGGCTGGAGGCCAGCCGCGAGCACGACCGGCTGTCCGGCGCCGACGATTGGAAGGAAATCGACCGTTCTCCGCACTACGATTACGAACTGATCCGCAACCGGCTCTGGCAGATCCGCCAGGCCCGGGAACGCGGCGACGTCAACAAACTGGTCTTCCACCTCCATGAAGGCCTGCACGGCAACCTGGGTAACATCTCCAACCCGGCCCTCTACGGCCACACCCGGGTGGGCACCAAGCAACTCATCGAACGCTATCTGGACGAGGTCTGCACCGCGCTGGAGTACGTCTGCGACGGCGACTTCAAGGATTTCGGTCTGAAGCAGAAGCTGGATTTCTTTGAAACCACCGGGGCCGCCTTCGGGCAAAGCTGCCTGATGCTCTCCGGCGGCGCCGCCCTGGGCCTGTTCCACGTGGGCGTGGTGAAAACGCTCTGGGAGCACGGCCTGCTGCCCTCGGTGATCTCCGGCTCCAGCGCCGGCAGCATCGTCGCCGCCGTGGTCGGCACCCACAACGACAACGAACTGGCCGCCAAACTGGAGCCGGAGAATCTGTACCTGGAAGCGTTCAAGGCGATCGGCTGGAAAGGCGTGCTGCGCGGCACCCCGGTGCTCGACGGCGACCATCTGGAGGCCTGCCTGGAAGAGAACATCCAGGATCTGACCTTCGAGGAGGCGTACCGCAAGACCGGCCGCGAGATCAACATCACGGTCAGCCCCTATGACCGCAACCAGCACGCCCGCCTGCTCAACTGGCGCACCTCGCCCAACGTGTTGATCCGCAAGGCGGCCCTGGCCAGCTGCGCGATTCCCGGCATCTACCCGCCGGTGACCCTGTGGGCCAAGAGCCTGGACGGCGAGCGGGTGCCCTACATCCCCGGCCGCAAGTTCGTGGACGGCTCGATCCAGGACGACCTGCCGATCCGCCGCCTGTCGCGGCTGTTCGGCGTCAACCATTCCATCGTCAGCCAGACCAACCCCCACGTGGTGCCCTTCCTGCCGCGCAGCGAAAGCACCAACTCCAGCCTCAGCACCCTGGGCGACTGGGCGATCCGCAATGTGTCCATGAACCTGCACTACGCCCTGGAGCTGGTGCGCCGCCGGGTGCACTCCAACGACCTGGGGCTGATCGTCGACAAGGCCCAGACCGTGGTGAAGCAGCGCTACATCGGCGACATCAACCTGATCCCGCCGCGCCAGCCGCTCAATGCCCTGCGCGTGCTCAGCAACCCGTCCCTGGACGACGTGCGCGCCTTCGTCCGCGCCGGCGAGAAAACCACCTGGCCCAAGCTGTGGATGATCGGCAACACCACCCGCATCAGCCGCACCTTCCGCGCCTGCCGCGAACGCCTGGACCGCCTCGAGGAACGCACCCTCAACCGTCTGCAGATGGTGGCCACGGTATAAGCCGGCGCCGGGTACCCCCCGGCGCTATTTGCTTAGCGCGATTCCTTCTTTGCCGCCCCCTTTAAAGGTGGCGCGCAAGCCTCTATGTTTGGGACATTCGTATTCAACGGATTCGCGATTCCACTGACCAGGAGGCACGACATGGCACTGCAACTCGGCGATACCGCCCCGGATTTCAAACAGGACTCCACCGACGGCCCCATTTCCTTCCACGACTGGGCCGGCGACAGCTGGGTGGTGCTGTTCTCCCACCCCAAGGATTTCACCCCGGTGTGCACCACCGAACTGGGTGAAGTGGCGCGTCTGAAACCGGAATTCGACAAACGCAACGTCAAGACCATCGGCCTGTCCGTGGACCCGCTGGACGATCACAACGCCTGGTGCGGCGACATCGAGGAAACCCAGGGCTCCGCCCTCAACTTCCCGCTGCTCGCCGACGCCGACCGCACCGTGGCCAACCTGTACGGCATGATCCACCCCAATGCCGACAACACCCTCACCGTGCGCAGCGTGTTCGTGATCGACCCGAACAAGAAGATCCGTCTGACCATCACCTACCCGGCCAGCACCGGCCGCAACTTCGACGAGATCCTGCGGGTCATCGACAGCCTGCAGCTCACCGATGGCTACAAGGTGGCCACTCCGGTGAACTGGAACGAAGGCGACGACGTGATCATCGTCCCGTCCCTGAACAACGACGAAGCCGCCAAGCTGTTCCCGGAAGGCTGGGACGAGAAGAAACCCTACCTGCGCATGGTCAAGCAGCCCAAGCGCGGCTAAAGGCGGATCGCGGCCGACGCCGCCCCAACGGCGAAGTTTGATTCGCGGTAGGAGCGGCTTGAGCCGCGAACGGCGCCCGCCGGGTACGGCGAAGCGCCGAGCCGGAGGCTTCTCTTCCCACCCCCCTGGACAGCGGCCCGGTTTCCCGGTGTAATAGCCGCCCATCGCGGGTGTAGCTCAATGGTAGAGCAGAAGCTTCCCAAGCTTACGACGAGGGTTCGATTCCCTTCACCCGCTCCAACCGCCATATCTCCGCACTTATCCACACGCCTCTATACGCACCGCCCAACCCAGTAAATACGCGGCTTTCAGCCTGAATTGATGCCCTCATACGCTCACGAATAACACCGTACAGCACGGTTTTTCTTGTATGCCTATTTGTATGCCGCTACGATTTCAAACTTAGGCATACACGGATAGGGATGCACCCATGAAGCGATCCGAGGTCAAACGCCGCCCTCTGGCGGACACTGTTCTGGCTACCCTGGAACCGGAAGGAAAGGTTTACCGCGTGCTCGATGGCGACGGCCTTTACTTCCGAGTGAAGCCCAGCGGGGCGAAGTCTTGGGAGCTGCGGTATAAGACGCCGGCCGGGAAGTGGAGCTGGTACGGCATCGGCAGCTATACCGAGCTGTCCGGCGCCAAGGCCCGGGAGGAAGCGGTGAAGGTGCGCGCCCTGATCCGTGACGGCATCGACCCGGTACAGCGCCGCCGGGAGCTGGAGGCCGCGAGGTCCGAATCCCTGACCAACACCTTTGCCCGGGCCGCCGAGTACTGGTATCAGCGAAAGGTGGATGCCGGCCGCGCCCCCAAAACGCTAACGGGTATGCGCTTGGCCCTGGACAACGACCTGCTTCCCGCCATCGGTATGCGTCCCATCGAGTCCCTCACGCACGCGGACTGCTCCAAGATCCAGGAGCGGATCGAGGCCCGGGGCGCCTACAACACCGCCGAGAAGGTCCGCGTGTGGCTTCGTGACATCTTCGGCGTGGCCATGGCCAAGGGCTGGTGCCGGCACAATCCAGCCACGGAGATGCACCGTGTGGCCGCTGAGGGGCCGAAAGAGACTCAATACCCCCACCTGTACGAATCCGAGCTACCGGACTTCCTGAGGGCGCTCAGTGGCTCCAGGAGCCGCCTTATCGCCACCACCGCCACCTGGATGACCCTCTACACCGCCTCCCGGCCTGGGATTGTGCGCACGGCCGAGTGGTCCGAGCTCGACTTGGACAACGCCTTGTGGTCCGTACCCGCCGAAAAAATGAAGATGCGCCGGCCGCACCTGGTGCCCCTGCCGGCGCAAGTGGTGGATATGCTGCGCGAGCTGCACCGGGCCACCGGCAAGGGGCAATGGGTGTTCCCCAGCACTGGCCCCAAGCTGCCGTACATTAGCGATGCCACCATCAACAAATGCATTGCCATGATCGGGTACAAGGGCCGCCTGACCGGCCATGGCAGCCGCCACACCTTCAAGACGCTGGTGTCTGAACACGGCTGGAATGAGAAGTGGTCCGACCGGCACCTGGCGCACCTGAAGAAAGGCGAGGAAAAGACCTACAACAAAGCCGAGCACCTGGGCGCCCGCCGCATCATGAGCCAGTGGTACGCGGACTATCTGGATGCCCTGGAGGCAGGAATCACCGATGAGCAGCGCGCCGAGTTCGCCCAGCGTGTGGCGGATGCGCACACCAATAACGTGGTTGAGATGGTGAAAAGGGCATGAATGAGATGGACCACGCCATTGACCTTTCGCTGTTGCACGACTTCCAGGAAAACAAGGCAGGCGCTCGTGAGCTGTTGTTTCTAAGGCTTGCTGAGATGCTTCAATCTGGTGACTTGCACAAACATCCTGAAATCCGGGATTGGCTCGCCAAAAGTTTTGAGTCTATTGCGGAAGGTGATGATCTTTCGCCCGCCTTTGGCTTCCCCCAAGGGCAGCCGCAAGCGACCTTCCAAGTTTGGGCTCGCCCGATGTGTGAGATGGCAATACTTCGGGCTCTTTCCGATCTTACGCTTCAGGGAATCCGGTCTCTTGTGATGGACCGCCTGCCAACCTTCGGCCAGGCTTTGAGTGATGAATCGCTTAGGCGCTATTGGAGGCTGCACGGGCGTCGAGTCCCCATAAACAGCGACAACGTGCATGAGTACCTGGTCTGGATCAATGGTCATTACGAAACGCCGTGCGGCTTCAGATCTTCTGAGCTTGGGGCTCATGCCGAGAGATTTGAGGCCGAGCTTTTCCGGAGGGTAAAGAAATAGCGGATTTAATTACCCTGAAAATCACAGTGCCATGTGAAGAATGGTGTGTGTCTGAACGCAACGAGGCACACCCACAATGCAAGAAACCGCCACCCCCGCGCTGCTAAGGCAGCCCACCGTTTGCCGGATGCTCGATCTGTCCCGTAATGGGCTGACCAAACTCCGCGCCAAGGACCCCACCTTTCCTAGGCCGATCAAGTTCGGTCAGACCAAGCAGGCCGTGGTGTTTTACGACGCCAATGAGCTGGCCGCCTGGATCGAAGCCAAGAAAGCCGGGAGGGCCGCATGATGTTTGCTTTCGCCTTTCCGTCCAGATACGATTCAAGGGTCACGGCAAAATCCGTGACCGGGTTTGGCGACCCGAACTCCAAAAGGCGCACAAGCGCCACCATCGACGGCGCTTTTTTAGTGCCCGTCAGTTATGGCGGCTGTGCGTGGGAGGGCTTCGGCCCTGCCGGTTTTACCTTTTGGACCGGTTCGCCAACCTGCGTACAGTCGCCCCCATCTTTTTGGCGAGAGATCGGGGTGACTCCGAAACCAAAAGGAGTCTCACCCATGAAACACGCCCGTATTGCGTCCGCGATCCGCGCACGCGCCCACCGCAAGATGGCCTTCGCGGCCCTCAGATCCAACTCAAGCCTGGCTACACGCCTCAAGCGTTACCGGCACCATTCCGCCAAAGCCCGCCGCCTGGAAGCCCAGGAGGTGCGCTCATGATGCCCGTAGCGATCTATTACAGCTTCACCGGTGAGGGTGTCCGTTATCACTTCGAGAATCCCGACCGATTCGTGACCCCTGGCGAAGCTCT
>MDTA01164840.1_pt1 | contig 93292 bp, 100 predicted proteins | sample 811151 | NCBI WGS metagenome assembly MDTA01 (sample SAMN05326648, study PRJNA326480) | marine metagenome | isolation source: seawater | place: Indian Ocean: South | collected 2010 | reverse complement strand
GTAAAGAATATAGCATTATGAAAGAGTCTGACATAATGGGTATATCATCAAAAAAATAAACATAATTTAAGGAGATATTTTTATGGCAAAAATTGTAAAATTCGATGCAGACGCAAGAACTGCAATGTTAAAAGGTGTAGATATTCTCGCTAATACTGTAAAAACTACATTGGGGCCGAAAGGTAGGAATGTTGTAATTGATAAATCTTATGGAGCACCAAGAACTACTAAAGATGGTGTTACTGTAGCTAAAGAAATAGATTTAGATGACAAATTTGAGAATATGGGTGCTCAAATGGTTAAAGAGGTTGCCAGCAAAACGAATGATGAAGCTGGAGATGGAACTACCACTGCAACAATATTAGCTCAAGCAATTGTGAAAGAAGGATGTAAATATGTGACTGCGGGTATGAATCCTATGGATGTTAAAAGAGGAATTGATGCTGCGGTTGATAGTGTAAAAGAAAAACTCATTTCATCAGCAAAAAAAGTGAAAGATAGTGATGAGATTGCGCAAGTTGGAACAATTTCAGCAAACGGAGATAAAGAAATTGGAAATATGATTTCGAAAGCTATGCAAAAAGTTGGAAATGAAGGAGTAATAACTGTTGAGGAAGCTAAAGGAATAGAAACTGAATTAGATGTTGTTGAGGGTATGCAATTCGATAGAGGATATTTGTCTCCTTATTTTATTACAAATGGAGATAAAATGACAACAGAACTTGAAAATCCTATGATCTTACTTCATGAAAAAAAATTAACAAATTTACAGCCAATGGTCCCATTGCTAGAGGCAGTAGTGCAGGCCGGAAGACCTTTAATGATCATCTCAGAAGATGTTGAGGGTGAAGCTTTAGCAACATTGGTAGTTAATAAGTTAAGAGGTGGTTTAAAAGTAGTGGCTGTTAAAGCCCCAGGTTTTGGCGATAGAAGAAAAGCAATGCTTGAGGATATAGCAATATTGACAGGTGGCCAAGTTATTTCAGAAGACTTAGGAATAAAACTTGAAAACGTAAAATTAAATGACCTTGGTTCTGCAAAGCGAGTAAAAGTTGATAAAGAGAATAGTACGATTGTAAGTGGATCAGGAAAAAAATCAGATATAGAAGCAAGATGTAGTCAAATTAAACAACAAATTGATGAAACAACTTCAGATTATGATAAAGAGAAACTTCAAGAAAGATTAGCGAAACTTGCCGGTGGAGTTGCAGTTATAAAAGTTGGAGGTGCAACTGAGGTTGAAGTTAAGGAGAGAAAAGACAGGGTTGAGGATGCTTTGAACGCAACAAGAGCAGCAGTAGAAGAAGGTATTGTAGTTGGTGGTGGTTGTGCACTACTATACGCCTCAAAAGATTTGGATAAAGTGAAGGTAAAAGGTGATGACCAAAAAGCAGGTGTTGAAATTGTTAAAAGTGCTTTACAAGCTCCAATAAGGCAAATAACAAAAAATGCCGGTGTCGATGGCTCGGTTGTTGTTGGAAAACTTTTAGAAATGAACAAACCTTCAAATGGGTACGATGCTCAAAACGAGCAATATGTAGATATGTTTAAAGAGGGAATTATAGATCCTGTTAAAGTTGTTAGAACTGCTTTGCAAGATGCAGCTTCAATATCTGGACTTTTAGTTACAACAGAGGCAATGATAGCTGATAAACCTGAGGAAAAAGACTCTTCTCCTGCGATGCCTGCTGGTGGTATGGGTGGTATGGGTGGTATGGGTGGTATGGGAATGTAAACCCTACCAACTCAAGTAAAATTTCAAAAAAGGACAGTCTTTACTGTCCTTTTTTTTTAACTGTAAAAAAATTTTTGTCAGATATAATCTAAATTATGGCACATCCACAACAACTAGATTTTATTAAAAGCTTTAGTGACCTAGTTCATGAAAAGAAAAAAAAAACTGTTTTTGATATTTTAGAAATTGGAAGTTATGAAGTAAACGCTAGTTTAAGAAAATATTTCTTAAATTCTAATTATTTAGGGATTGATCTTACTGAAGGGCCCGGTGTAGATAAAATTTTGGATGGGTCGAAAATTGAAAGTTTAAACAAAAAATTTGACATAATTATTTCATCTGAATGTTTTGAGCATGCACATAATTGGAAAGAAATTTTTAGAGCGATGATTAATTGTATAAAAGACGAAGGTTATATTTTGATGACTTGTGCATCAAAAGGAAGGGCTGAGCATGGAACAAAAAGGTCAGATTTTTTTGATAGTGCAGTACATAAGTACGAGGTAAATTCTTCACCAGGTACTGACGACGAGTACTACAAAAATTTAAGTAAAAAAGATTTTTTTAAAAATTTTAAAATTAATGATATTTTTGAAAATTATTTTTTTTTCTACAATATTCACTCTTTTGATTTGTATTTTATTGGACAAAAAAGAGGAACAAATGAAGATTTTCTTATAAAAACACTCGAAAACAAAATAAAAGAAATAAATAAAGCCTACCCTTCTTTTCAAAGTATCAAACGTTTTTTAATTCATTCAATACTACCAGAAAAAGTTTGTAATGATCTTCACTTTAAAAATTTAGCAAGAAAATTGAAGTAATTTTATTTTTTCTTTTTTTTGGACAAACCAAGTTTATCGCTATGACGAAGTCTCAAAACAACTATTGCGGCAGCAATCAAAACAATTGCAATTGACTCATAAAGTAATTGCGAAGCATCCATTTGTTTTCCTTGGAGTATGATGAAACGTGAAAGTGCTGTTATTGCAATTAAAAGGGGTAATGTGATACTTATTGATTGTTCGTCCCAAAATACTCTTACCATTGCCATGACTTCTAAATAAAGAAACATTAATAATAAGTCTGCTAAAGTTACTGTTCTATTTGCGTACATTGTGTTTATTTCTAGGATAACAGCAATAACTGTGCTTAGAAGAATTATCCCTAATAATAATAACTGAAGATTTTTTACCAAGTTTCTCATAACATCTTTTAAATCATTTTTTTACAAAAAAAAACTATTAAATTTATTTATTTGGTTTGGTAAAAGGCAACCATTTTTCTATAGCTGATTTGCTAGGGCCTTCGTATGAAGTCTTGTAAGAATTAGTTTTTGTCAAAACCTCTATTCCCTTTGAAAAAATAAAAATGAAAACAATCATAAAAAATAGAATCATGATTTTAAATGGATCAAAATTTTTAGTATTAAAAACACTTCCAGTGCTTTTTTCAGCGCTATGAAATTGTTTGAAAGTATAATAAACAGCAAAAATTAGACCAACATGTGCTAAATAAATTCCGGCCCAGCCTAGAGCAAATGTGGAGTAAGAGAATACATACAGACTAAAAACAACAGACCATATAAAGCTTAAAACTAACAAAATTTGTAGTCTAACTGTTTTTGGTAAGGCACGAAGATCATTTTTAGTATCATCAAATAGAATATTCGCACACTCAATCATCCAACTTTTAAAGGCGTTCATAGTTTATTTTATACTCAAAAAAATTATTTTGTAAAATGTCTTACTAAAAAAAGACCAAAAGCCACTGCTGGACCAACACCAAATGCGAATAATAACGTACCAATTCCTACTGTTCCTCCTAAAACCCACCCAGCAGTAACAACTGAGATTTCTAAAATTGCTCTTACTAAAGCTATAGGGAGATTGGTTTTATGCTGTATACCCGTCATTAATCCATCTCTTGGACCAGGGCCAAGGTTGGCAACTAAGTATATTCCACTTCCTATTCCCACAATGATAACTGCAAAAATTGCCATTAAAAATTTTAAGTAAAACTCTGATGGAGTTGGGAAAATAAAAACACAAATATCTATCATTGCAGCAATAATAATAATATTTAGAATTGTCCCAATACCTGGTTTTTGATCTAAAAAAATCCAAAGAGATAATGCGAATAAGCTAACAAAAAAAGTTACAATACCAATTGTTAAATCTATATTGATAGAAATTCCTTGTGCAAGAACACTCCAAGGGGAAGCCCCTGTCATCGAGACAATTAGCAAACCTTCACCAAGGCCAAACAGAATTAACCCAAAACATAAAAATAAAAATGTAGAAAATTTTGGTTTAAAATTAAGCGGATTTTTTGAGCTCCAGTTTTTTTTAGGTATCTTTTTAATCTTCAAAAACATATTATTTATTAATGGATTATAAATTAAATATTGTAAAAGTATTAAAATTTTTTACTTTAATACTAATATTTTTTACATCTCCAGAAAATATTAATGCTCATAGTAATCATTATAAAAAACTTAAGTCAATTGAATATGAAATTTTTTTCAACGATAAGTTAGTAGGAAATAGCTTTTATACTTTTGAGCATAAAAATAATATTTTCAACGTAAGAAATAAAACTGATTTTGAGGTTAAATTACTTGGTAAAAATATTTTTTCATTTTCAGGTGAAAGTACTGAGAGATACATTGATGGTAAATTCGACAGTTTTGAGTCTAAATCTTTGCAAAATAAAAAAAAAAAATTTGCAAAAGTTTTTTTTGACAAAAATGAAAATAATTTTAAAATATTTGGATCATCTTTTGAGGGAATAATTGACAAGCAAATTATAATTGGCGACTGGTGGAATCATCAAATTCTCTCATCTAATAAATATATAAGTTCAATATCTGGAAGTATTTATAATCAAGAGGTAAAATTTATTGAGAAAGAAATCTTTAATATAAATAAAAAAGAGGTTGAATTACAAAAATTTAATATAATTACATCGAAGTCTGGGGAAAAAAAATCGGATTTTTTTATATGGTACGATAATGATTTAAATATAATCTTTAAAATTCAGTATAATAAATTTGGTTTGTGGGAATATAGAATTAAAGAGGTTAACTGACTTTTTTGAAAACATACAAATCTAAATCACCAAGATTAATCTTAATGTTTAATTCGCTTATAAAAGAAATTTTACTCAATGGATTTAAAAAAAATTTTGTAAAAGGCAAAATTGCTTGAATTTTTGTAAAGAAATATTTCAAACTAGTTGTATGAGTATCTGTAATAGTCTCTTCAAGCCTTAATCCGATGGACTCCATATATTTTTTCAAAAAATTTTTTGTAAAGTAATATTTATGCATTGGTAAAATCCAATGGTAATTTTTTCCTAATATTTTGGCTATTAAAGAGTCCATGTTGTAAGTTGAAAATATAAAAGTGCTTTTTTAGTTCATTTTTTCGCTAATCAATTTCAAATTTGAGAATGGATCGTCAAGATGTTCTATTACATGGCTCATTAAAACAACATCCACTGTCTCAATATTATGCAAATATTCTTCGATTGTTGATTTATACACATTTAGATTATAATTTTTTTTTGCGTAATCGACTGCATGAGATGATAATTCAATACCTGTATATGTTTTTGTTTCAGGCGCAACAAGAGATCCAAAAACCCCGTAATATGAACCAATTTCCAAAACATCTTTATCTTTATCCAAATATTTTTGGATTTTTTTGAGTGTGTTAGTAAAATATAATTTTTTGTAAGGTATAAGTTCAATATACTGATGATCAATGACATCTCCATATAATTTTTCAAAATCAATTTTATATAATTCTGAGTATATAAGTTTACAATCTGCGCATTTAATAAGGTTTGGCTTTGTATAATTTAAACTTGTACATCTGAGATCGTAGTCCGAAGTTTTAAATTCTGTGAATTTGTAAAGATAATCAGTATTATTAACACCACAATTTGGACAATTCATCCTAATATACTATACAATAATTATAATTTATAAATATGAAAGTTTACTATAATAAATCCTGTAGCATTTGTAAGGCAGAAATAGATTTATATAAAAAACAAAATTGTGAAGATATTGAATGGGTTGATATAACAAATAATAGTGATGCATGTAACGAAACTTTTAGGTCTGAAAAAAAACTATTAAGGAGGCTCCATGTTAGTCATGAGGAAAAAATATATGAGGGTGTTGACGCATTCTTAATGGTATGGAAAAGAATACCAAAATATAGAATATTATATAGGATTTTTAATAAGCCAATAATTTATACTCTTTTTAAAATTTTTTATGAAATGGTAGCTTTCTTTCTTTATTTAAAAAATAAAAAACAGTTAAAAACTAGCCTAAAATAAATAAAAGTAAGTTACTAGTAAATGACATTAAGATCACAAAAGATAAAAAAACTATTGCGTACATATAAGTGACAGCTCGGTTTCTTTTTCTTCTCAGTCTAACAAAAGGTTTATCATCTAGATCTGAAATATCACGTTTGCCATCTACTGGATAATCGTAAGTCCATTTCCAAATTGATTGACCAAACCTTGGATCTATACTATTAAAATAAACTATCCATGATACTGAATATCTAAATAGAACATATAAACTTAATAATATAAAAGTATCTAAAACCATTTATTTAAAACTGCTCACTTTCTGTAGAGTCTTGCATCGCAGTCGTAGAACTTGTGCCTGAGCTAATTGTATTTGAAACCAAGTCAAAGTAAGAAGTTCCAACCTCTCTTTGATGTTTAATGCTTGTATAACCGTCCTTCTCCCTTAAAAATTCTTGTTGTTGAATTTTTGAATAAGCTGTCATTCCCTCAGATTTATATTTTTTAGCAAGTTCGAAAACTGCAATATTTTGAGTGTGAAAGCCTGCCAATGTTATGAATTGGAACTTGTATCCCATTTGAGCAATTTTTTTTTGAAAAGAGGCTATCTCGTTATCAGATAGATGTTTTTTCCAATTAAATGATGGTGAACAGTTATAAGCTAATAACTTTCCTGGAAACTTTTGGTGAATTGATTTGGCAAATTTTTCTGCCTCTTTTAGATTTGGTGTTGCAGTTTCACACCAAATTAAATCTGAATACGGTGCGTAAGCTAATCCCCTAGAAATAGCTTGTTCAATACCATGCTTAACATAATAGAAACCCTCGGGTGATCTTTCTCCTGTCAAAAAAGGTTTGTCATTTTCATCAAAGTTATTTGTAATAAGTTTCGCAGCATTTGCATCGGTTCTTGCTAGAATAATTAATGGAACGTCTGCAACATCTGAGGCTAATCTTGCGGCTTTAAGATTTTTTACCGCCTGGCTTGTTGGTATTAAAACTTTTCCGCCCATGTGACCACATTTTTTTTCACTTGCTAGTTGGTCCTCGAAATGAACACCAGCGGCACCCGCTTTTATAAATTTTTTAGTCAATTCGAAAACATTTAGTGGACCACCAAAACCAGCTTCTCCATCCGCTACAATCGGTAACATATAGTCAATAGCCTTTTTTTTATCCATTTGATTACTTTGAATTTCCATATGTTGAATTTGATCGGCTCTTATTAAAGCATTATTCATTGCATCAACCAATTTAGGAGCACTATCATAAGGATATAAAGATTGATCTGGGTACATTTCACCAGCACTATTCGCATCAGCAGCAACTTGCCATCCACTTAAATAAATGGCTTTGAGTCCAGCCTTGGCGTGTTGAACAGCATGATTTCCAGATAAAGAGCCAAGTGTATTGATATATGGTTCAGAGTTTAACAATTCCCAAAGCTTTTTTGATTGCATTTTTGCGATTGAATACTCAATTTTGATAGAACCTTTTAATTTATTAACCTCCTCTGAGGTATAATCTCTTTTAATGCCTGCAAATCTTTTTAAATCGTATGAAACTTTTTTCTCAGAACTCATTAGAACCTAATTTATGGATTAATAATTGAATAAACTTACTATTGTATTTTAGTTATTTTCACTAAATTCTTTTGTAAATTCATTCATTCCACTCGAACCCCAATCACAGTGATCATCCCTAAGATAAATACCTGAGTTATTCTCTTGTGCTTGAGACTCTTCGTTCAAGTTTTGAGCCTTATTTAATAGGTTTTTAGTGTTTTTTTTATCGTTCATGTAAACTTTATAATTTACAAAATTTACAAAATCTACATTAAAATGAAAAAAGCTTGTAAAATAAGGAAATTTATTGTAAATTTTAATTTACAAAATTTACTATTTGAAAATATGAGTCAATACGATTTAAAAATTGGTCCAAAAATTAAAGCTTTTCGTAGGCAACTAGGACTACAAGCTAACAAATTAGCAGAGCAACTGGGAATTTCAGCTAGTTATTTAAACTTGATTGAAAGTGGAAAAAGAAAAATAGATGGTGATTTGCTTTTAAAAGTTTGTGGGGAATTAAAAATTGAGCTTTCAGACTTAACAAAAAAATCAGATTTAAATTTAGTTAATAATATCTCTGAGTTGTTGGATGATCAATTGTTTGAAGATTTAGATATTCTTGGCCCAGAGATTAAAGACTTAGTAAATACTAATCCAAAAATAGCAAGGGCTTTAATAAAATTAGGTGATAATTTTAAACAAAAAGATCATGAGATGATTAATAAAGTTGAAAATTTATCAGGAAGAATAATTGATAGTCGTAAAACATCTTTTCCTGGTGAAGTAATATCTGATTTTTTACAAGAGAGAAAAAATTATTTTCCTAAGCTTGAAGATTTTGCAAATAATGTGTTCGAAAAAGTTCAAAAAAATAATAGAACAAGATACGTGGCTTTATGTGATTTTCTAAAATCAGAATATTCAATTACTGTGAAGGATGTCATTCCTGAGGAAGGAAAACCATTTTCGAAAATATTTAATAAAAATAAAAAAGAGTTATTATTAAGTGATTATAATTCTCTCGAAACAAAAAAACTTCATGCTGCAGCTCAAATAGCTCAAGAAGGAGCTTTAAACGAAATAAATGATTACTTATCAGAATTTAAATTTCCAACAGATGAGTCGAAAAGACTTACTCAAATAGCTTTATTAAATTATTGTGGCGCAGCAATATTAATGCCGTATAAATTGTTCCATTCTGAGTGTAAAAAATTAAAATATGATTTGGAATTGTTACAGAATACCTTTGCAACTTCTTTTGAACAGGTTGCTCATAGGGTTACTTGCCTACAAGATCCAAAATTACCGGGAATACCATTCCATATGTTAAGAGTAGATATTGCAGGAAATATATCTAAAAGATTTTCTTTGTCAGGTATTGAGATACCGAGATATGGGGGTGCATGTCCAAGATGGAATGTCTACTCAGCGTTTACAAGACCAGGTGTTATTCAGGCGGCTGTGAGTAAGATGACAAATGGAGAAAAATATGTATGCATTGCTCGTACCGTAGAAAAAGGAGTTGGAAGATTTGGAAAATCAAAAAGTATTTTATCAATTGGTTTGGGTTGTGAAGCAAAATATGCAAAAGAATTTGTATATACTGAAAATTTAAGTCTTAACGATAAAAAAACGGAAATACCAATTGGAGTTTCTTGCAGAACCTGTGACAGACTAGACTGCTCTCAAAGAGCGTTTCCACCTTTGCATAAAAAATTTGATGTCGATTTAAATTCACGGGGAGTTTCTGTTTACGTGAGTGATAAAAATTCTATTTAAATTTAATTATCTTTTTTTCTTGTTCTATCTATTAATTGTGTTAGTGAATCTACCATAAAGTCTGAAGCTTTGAATATTTCGTTAAAATTAAATTCCTTGGTTATATTTTTTTCTGGATTGGATTTATCCTCAATTACAACACCTTCGTTTGGAGAATTGTTTTTTATATAAATCAAAATTAACCAATCTATATCATCACTTTCGTCCCATTTAATAAAGATTTCTCCAGTCTCAAATCTTCTATCAATGCATCTCAAAATAGACATTTGTCTTGTGATATGTCTTTTATTTAGTTGAAAAACTAAACTAGCAGCGCTTCTATAAAAACTTTCCAGATTGAGTTCTATTCTTTGCCGCGCAAGTGTAAATTCTTTCTCTTTTTTTAATAAAGACTCTCTATCATCATTCTCAGATATACTTATTCCGAGGGCCTGAACTCTTTCCCTAATTTTTTGATCCCTAATTTCTCTGTATTTTTCTTTTAATCTGTCAATTCTATCTTGAAGTTCTTTATAATTTTCTCTTTTTTCTGCTAATGAAATTTTTTCAAGTTTCTCAAGCTCTTTGAGCTCTCTAACTCTAAACTTTTCTATTTGTTTCTCTAGTTGGAGTTCTTGAAGAAATTTTTTTTGCTTTTCAGCTAATTCTTTTCTGATTAACGCTTGCTCTTTTCTAAGAAAGTTTTTTATATCTTTTGCTCTTTCCTTTTGAAGTTTAGCTTCTTCTTTAATAGCTTGTTTCTTCAACTCAATACTTTTTTGTTCTTCAAGCTTTTTTCGTTTTTCTATTTCTTTTCTCTCTTTTTCCTCTATTTCTAATTGCTCAATAATCTGTCTTTTCTTTTCAATCTCGCGTAAAGTTTTAAATTCATTGACTTTATTCTCTAAACCATCAAAAAAGTTTTGAATTCCTTTTTCAATTTTTTTCGGAATATTGCTTAAAATTCGAGGGTCAAAACTTAGACTGCTTTGTATTTTAACAATAGTATGCAAAAAACCTTTTTTTTTATTTTTTAATTTTAAAAGATTTAGACTTTTCTTGGTCCTAAGTTTTTTTCGATTAATTTTTTTTCTTTTTTTTTTTGCTGTAAATTTCCTTTTTTTTTTCTTATTAATTTTTTTTCTTTTTTTCATTTACCACCAAAAATATTTTTAATATAAGTAATCTCTTGTGTTAGGTACAGATGAAATTTTTTTTGTAAGTTGAAGTTGAAAAACAACTTGATCTCCCCACTTAAATGCCATTTCACATCCAGCTAAATAAAATTCCCACATTCTTATAAACTTTTCGTCGAACATCTCTTTTACTTTCTCTCTATTAGAAAGAAATCTATCTTTCCAATTTCTTAAAGTGTGCGAATAGTGCATTCTAAGAACTTCGATATCAGACACTATTAATCCAGATTTTTCAATTGGTCCAGCAACTTCACTCAGGCTAGGAGTGTAGCCTCCAGGAAATATATATTTAGTTATCCATGGATGTGGGTCCCTCGGAGAATTAACTGAACCGATAGTATGTATTAAAGCTACTCCATTATCTTTTAGTAACTCTGAGACTTTATTAAAATATGCTGAATAGAATTTCCTTCCAACGTGTTCGAACATACCAACACTAACAATCCTGTCAAATTTCTGACTAAGATCTCTATAGTCTTTGAATTTAAATTGGACTTGATTTGTAAGATTCAGTTCCTCTATTTTTTTTTTACTATATTCAAGTTGATTTTTCGATAGTGTGATTCCTGTTACCTCACATTTGGCTTCTCTTGCAATTTCAATTGCAAGCCAACCCCAGCCACTTCCTATATCGAGAACCTTTTGATTTGGTTTAATATTTAATTTTTTAATTATATGTTTTATTTTATTGTTTTGAGCTTGATCCAAGTCCTCATTTTCATTTTTAAAGTATCCGCAGGAATATTGCTTCTTTTTATCTAAAAATAATTCATAGAGCTGATCTGAAATGTCATAATGATGGGCTACGTTTAATCTTGATTTATTTCTTAAATTAAAATTTGTTAAAAATCTATATGTACCTCTAAATTTGTTTATCATTTGACTAAACTTATTAGTTTCTTTCCTACCTATATTTTTTAGAGCCAGTTCTAAAAAATCTGAAATTGAACCATTTTCAATTTTAAGAGTTCCATCAGTATAGGCCTCACCTAAGTATAGGTCTGGAAAAAATAATAACTTATAGTTTAAATTTTTTTTTAATAGAATAAGTTTTAAAGGATTTTCTTTTGAAGGATTACCAATGATATATTCTTTTTTATCGTGAGTGACTAAAATAAATCCTCCATCTTTAAATAATTGATTTAAGAATCTTGCCAAAGACATCAGGCCGCCTCACTATCCTGTTTGTTAAACCCAACTTTTTCAAGCTCCTCAAATAGAATTTTTTTTTCTTCAATATTTAATAGAGAACACGGCGGAAGAATATTTTCAAAAGACTCGTCCTCAGAGGATAAATATGTGTGCAATGCTGATATCAAATTAAATTTATCAAAGATTTTTCGTACATCACACATTTTTTTATTTATTTCATAGTTTTTATTACCAGAAAAACTTTCGTATACCTCTCTAGCTAGAGGTGCTAACACGTTACAGGTAGCGGTAATTATTCCATCACAACCATTTTCTAATCCTTTGAGTAATTTAAGTTCAGAACCTGGTAAGATCGAAAAGTTATCAATTTTTAAATTTTCATATAAATTATAAGAACTGTCTTTCAAGCCAACTATTTTTCCAGGAAAGTTTTTTACAAGAGTTTTAACGCAACTCTCAGAAAACTTATAGCCGCTTAATTTTTCGAAATTATATAAAATTATTTTTGCTTTAGGCACATTATTAATAACTTTTTCATAAAATTCGATTACCTCTTTGTCAGAATATTTATAGTACGCAGGGGGCATAATCAAAAATTTTTCAAATTTTAATGATAGTGAAATTTTCAACAAATTTATGGTTTCATTTAAAGAATTTAAACCTGTTCCAATTATAAATTTGGAATTAAATTTATTTTTTGATAGTTTGTTGATAAGTTGAATCTTTTCTTGAACTGAAATTAATTGTGCTTGACCTGTACTCCCAAACACAACGACTCCATGACATCCGTTTTGTATCAGTTTTTCAGCATGAAAAATTGTCTTATCTATATTTAAAGACAAGTCTTTATTAAATATGGATACACCTGCCGCATAAATGCCTTTAATTTCCCCCATATGTTAAATTTATATAAATTAAATTTTTAAGTAAAGTTTAAATATAAACAAATGAGAATACTGGTTGTACAAAATAGAATGGGAATTGGAGATATGGTGATTTTTTTACCTTTCATAGAGGCAATATCTAGAAAATTTAAAACACCGGTAACTTTACTTATTAAAGAGAACACTAAAGCGACCGAATTCCTTAAAAACAATAAGTTCATAAAAGATATCATTTTTTTAGATAGAGAAAGTAAAAAAGGAAAACATAGTGGCTTTGTAGGTTTTTTTAAATTAGCTAAAGAAATTAAAAAAAACAATTTTGACAAAATTTTCATTTTTAATTCCTCATTGAGATTTTATTTATTATCTATCTTTTGTAGAATTAAAGAGATTTATCAATACCCACTATTTCAGAAAAAAAAACAGCACGTAATTATTGCAGCTCAAAACTTTGTCAAACAAACTATAAACGAAAATATAGATAGCAATCCACAAATTTCATTAAAAAATAATGAAGTAATAAACTGTAAAAAAAAAATGAACATTGACTCAAATAAGATTAATATTCTTCTTGGAATTGGTGGTTCTGGAAAGACTAAGAGGATTCCTGCAAAAACATTTAAATTGTTTATATCGATGGCTAGCCAAAAGTATAATTGTAACTTTTTTTTAGCGACAGGAAATGACCCTGACGAACTAAATATATTAAATGAAATTATTTCTGATAATAAACAAAAGAATTGTAAGCCTCTTAATTTATTTAAGATAAGTGAAATACTTCCTATTATAAAAAATTGCAATTTATCAATTTGCAATGACTCAAGTTTTAGTCATTTATCTGCTGCTCTAGGAGTAAAAACAATCGTTTTGATGGCAGACACACCCCTTATTTATGGAAACTATAGTCCTAAAATGTTTCCAATAATACCAGATGGTGAAGATGATGTAACACATAATACTTTGGGGAAAGATAAAATTAATCATAGAAAAATATTTGAGTTATTTGAGAAGATTATATCTGAGTAGTTTCTTTTATAACTAATTCTTTTGCTTCATTTACGATTGCAGCTAGCCTTGTTAACTCTGGGCTAATATCGGGGTGAATTTTTTTCATTATATTTTTATAAGATTTGAGAATTTGTTGTTTCGTATATTTTTTTTTGGGATCTAAATTCAAAATTTTGAAGGCCTCATCAAGAGTCATTGACTTATTTGATACTCCAGCACCAATATCATTAAAGTTAAACCTTCCGCTGTTCTTTAACATTCTCAACAACCCCCAAATTCTAATTAATTGAAAAATTGATAAACCTGCTTTTGTTTTAAGCAGTGGGATTATTGCTAAAAAAAAAGGTAGAGAAAAAATAAACCTTCCTGCATATGCCATTATAAGAGCAAGTAAAATTGAAGTAAAAATTATGAATATTTTTATTATCTTTGAAATCTTTTTGCTGGATGTTTTGGCAAACCAGCTTAAAAATAAATAGATTAAGACAAAAATGATAAGTGTAATTAAAAAAAAATTCATATATTAAATATTTGAAATATATTATGAAAATACCACAACTTAGAAAAAAACAAGAAATTAAATCTTGTCACAATACGACCTGGGAGGATAACTATAGCTGGGTTCATCAAAATAACATACTGGAGGTGCTAAAAGACAGCTCAAAACTCAATCCAGAGGTAAGAAAATATTTGGAAGATGAGAATAAATTTACTGAAGACAACTTAAAAGATACAAAACATTTACGTAAAACTATTTTCAAAGAAATTAAAGGAAGAATTAAACTTGAGGATGAAAGCCTAAAATATAAAGACAAAGACTATTATTACTGGAATAAAACTACTGAGAAAGGTAATTACTCGATTAAATTAAGAAAAAAGATTGGTTCAGATGTTATCGAAGAAATATGGAATGGAGATAAAGAAAAAAATAAACTTAAGACAGATTATTTTGGTGTAGGAGACCTTGAGGTTAGCAACAATGATAAGTATTTAGCTTACTCGTTGGACTTAAAAGGTTCTGAATATTATACCATCTATATTAGAGATATCAAAACTCATGAATTTGTATCCAATAAAATTAGTGATACGTCTGGTAGCATAATTTTTAGCTTAGATGATAAATTTATTTTCTATTCAAAATTGGATAAACATCATAGACCAAAAAAAATTATGAGACATAAAATCGGCACAAACCTTCAGGAAGATATATGTATATTTGAAGAAAAATCAGAGGCTTATACTGTAGGAATAGGTTTAAGTTCTGATGAAAAATACTATTTTATAAATTCATCAGATCACAATACTTCTGAACAATATTTTTTTTCTGTAAAAGAGGAAATCCCTAAACCTAAACTAATTATAGCTAGAGAAAAAGGTATCATTTATAGTGTAAATTCTTGGGATAACTCCTTTTACATGCATACAAACAAAAATGCTGAGGACTTTACAATACTTAAAACTACAAATCTTTTTAAGGATAAATGGGAGACCTTTATACCAGCAAAAAAAGAAACTTTAATAGGTAACTTAACCTTTTTAAAAGATTGGATAATAAGATCTGAATTCACAAATGCGTTAGACAAAATATTTGTAAGAAATATAAAAAATAATATAGAGGAAGAGCTAATATTTACCGACGAAGTGGTATACGACAGTAGTATAAGTCTCTCTCAAAAAGACAGAGATACAAATTTTATTTACGTTGGATACTCGTCTCCTAAAACGCCTGGAAGAAGCTATCTTTATAATTTGAAATCAAAAGAAAAAAAACTAGTTAAAGAACAAGTAATCCCCTCTGGCCATAGTAAGGAAAATTACATAGTAGAAAGATTGGAATGTGATTCTCATGACGATAGAAAAGTGCCTTTAACTATAATCAGACATATAAATACACCTATCGATGGTTCTGCAAAACTTCTATTATATGGATACGGATCATATGGTAGTTCAATGTCACCAGGATTTTCATCCTCCCGTTTTAGTTTGATTGATCGTAACATCATATGGGTCATCGCTCATATAAGGGGTGGGCTAGAAAGAGGTATGAAATGGTGGAAAGAAGGTAAATTACTTAAAAAAAAAAATACCTTTCAAGATTATATTTATGCCGCAAAATTTTTGATTGAAAAAAAATATACTTCTAAAGGAAAAATAATAGGAATGGGAGGTTCCGCTGGTGGACTATTAATGGGTGCAGTAGTAAACATTAAGCCTGAACTGTTTTTGGGTATGGTAATGGCAGTTCCATTTGTTGACAGCTTAACAACTAATTTAGATCATTCTTTGCCTTTGACTGTTGGAGAATTTGACGAGTTCGGAAATGCAAAAGAAAACAAAGAACATTTTGATTATATTTTTTCTTACGCTCCTTACAATAATATTAGAAAAATGGATTACCCACACTTACTAATTACTACCAGCTTGAGTGATAATAGAGTTTTATTTGATGAACCAACTAAATTTACAGCAAAATTAAGAGATAACAAAACTGATAATAACCTTTTGCTTCTTAAAACTGAAATGAATGCTGGTCATGGCGGAAAATCTGGAAGAGATGGAGCTATAGAGGAAATGGCTTTTGATTATTCTTTCATTCTCAAAATTTCAGATATAAAAAAATAAATTCTAGGTATTGAAAAATATTTTTTAATTACTACATAATCTTAGAAGTTGCCTAAATGGGACTTCTGAAACCTTGCTAACAATAGGAGGAAATATGACAAGTAAGGATCTATCGATCTTCAACTCACTGAGACCTTTTTCAATTGGTTTCGATGATATGTTCGAACAATTTGAGAATATGCTTGGTAACGGAAATTTGAGTGTCCATTCAAATTATCCACCATATAATATAAGAAGAACTGGAAAGGATAAATACTCAATTGAAGTTGCCTTAGCTGGTTTTTCAAAGAAAGATGTTGAGGTAGAGTTCGAGGATAATTTGTTAACTGTTAGAACAAAACAAATTAACAAATCAAACGTTGAAAATAATAATGGCGAAATGTTACATAAGGGCATTTCTCAAAGGCAGTTTGCTAGAACTTTTACAATTGCAGATGACGTAAAAGTAAATGGAGCAGAGTTAAAAGATGGCCTTTTGACAATTAAATGTGAAAGAATTGTGCCAGATTATAAAAAAAAGAAAATTATTGAGATAAAATAATTTTACCTTGCTTGTGGGGGAAATTTCCCCGCAAGCTAAAAACATCCCTTTGAAGAAAAACCAATTACTTTATCATTAATATCAGTTTCTATAATTCTCTCACAACTGATACCAAATTTTTTATTTTTGAATATTAGTAGTTTTGTACCATCTTTCGTTGTTTCTTCATTATAAGGCTTCCCCAAGACTATTTTAACATCATCTGCTGTTTTGCCTAATAATTCGCTTAACTTTTCGTGTTCTTTTTTTCCCAGCTCATTTGTTTTTTTTTCTAAGGTTTGGCAGCCATTCAAAAAAAAAAGCAAGAAAATTAATATAAGAGTATTTTTTAAAAGACTCATAGTTTTAAAATTATCAATTTTAACAAATAAAATAAACTTTTAAGTTGAAAACTGTTAACAATTAATTGATTTATAAGGTTTTTTTAACAAGAATCGCATATCTTAGCATTTGGAGGATTTATGTTTAATAACTATTTTGATTACAAAAAAAACAAAACGGATTTTAAAACCGAGGTCATTGCAGGAATAACCACTTTTTTGACAATGGCATATATTATGTTTCTCAATCCGTTCATACTTTCTGGAGAATTTGCAGGACCAGAAAAAGGTTTTTTTGATTTTGGGGCCGTTTTTACTGCTACGATAGTTGCTACAGCACTTGCGTGTTTTATAATGGCTTTTTACGGAAAGACTTGGCCGATTGGCTTAGCTCCTGGAATGGGGATAAATGCATTCGTCGCTTTCGGTGTTGTTGCTGGTATGGGTTATACACCTCAAGCAGCTTTAGGTGCAGTTTTAGTTGCTGGTATACTTTTTTTAATCATATCACTTACCCCAATTAGAGCGTGGCTTATCAATTCAATACCAAGAAGTCTTAAATTAGGAATTGGGGCCGGCATTGGACTTTTTTTAGCAATTATAGGATTAGAGATCATGGGGGTTGTTGGAGATCATCCTGTTACTTTAGTTACAATTGGAGATCTGAAAAATCCTTTAGTTTTATTGGGATGTTTAGCTTTTGTATCAATGGTAGTGCTTGAAAAATTAAAAGTCAGAGGCAACATTATAATTGGCATTTTAGCTTTCAGTATAATTGCCTGGGTTACTGGTTTAGCAAAATTTAACGGGGTGGTAAGTTCTCCTCCTCCAATGACATATCTTTTTGATTTTGACCTATCCGCTGCTCTAACTGCGAGTATGTCAACAGTAATTTTCACGTTACTCTTTATAGATTTTTTTGACACAGCAGGAACACTGACCTCTGTAGCTAATGTAGCTGGTAAAGTTGATAGTAAAGGAAAAGTTCAAGATATAAACAAAGCTATGTTATCCGACAGTGTTGGAACTGTTGCGGGCGCAATGATGGGAACAACAACTGTGACCAGCTACGTTGAGTCCGGAGCTGGTGTAAAAGCAGGAGGTAGAACTGGAATGACATCTTTAGTAATTGGGGTCTTATTTCTAGCTTGCTTGTTTTTTTCTCCTTTAGCAACAAGTCTTCCAAAGGAAATTGATGGAGCAGCATTACTTTATGTAGCTGTTTTATTCGTAAGAAATATTACTGATATTGAATGGGATGATATTGCTGAGTCCGCACCAGCAGTAGTGGCAATGATAACAATGCCCCTCACTTACAGCATAAGTAATGGAATTGCATTAGCATTTATCTCTTACGCACTTATTAAAATTTGCACAGGGAGTTTTTCAAAAACCTCTCCCGCAATCTGGTTAATTGCAGTATTAAGTGTAATAAGTTTCGTAGTAGCTTAAAAATTATAAAAAGGCTAGGACTTCGATGTTCTAGCCTTTTTTATTTCTTTCAACAATCTCTTCAATACTTAACTCTTCATAATGTTCGGTGGGTTGTACTATCCATGGGTCTGAGTCCAATTTTACCACACAAAAATCTGGTTTAAACTTTGATGATTTTTTTTTCCACAGACAGGCTGTTTTAATTTCCTTAATATAATTTTTTATAGGTTTATAGTTTTTTAACCACTCAATACTTTTATTTAATGTTAAACCTGTATCTGAAAGATCGTCTATTAATAACACTCTTTCAAAGTCTTTATTTTTTGCTAGTGAACTTAGTTCTCTTGCAAACATGAGCTCGCCTTGTTTATCTTCTAACTTTTCACCTGAATAACTTTGAATAACTATATAAGCAATTGGTAATTTTAGTATCCTTGATAATATATCGATTATTGGTGCTGCACCTCTCATTATACCAACAAGCACAGTTGGTTTATATTGATTATGTATTTCAATTGATAATTTTTCTATTATTTTAGTATACTCTTCAAAATTAATAATTAATTTATTAGTCATTCTAATTTTGTTATCATAATAGAAAAGGATTAAAAATGAAAATATTTGATTGTTTTATGTTTTATGATGAAAATATGTTATTAGATGTAAGACTTAATATTTTAGATAAATATGTAGACTATTTCATTATTGTGGAAAGCAAACAATATCACAATGGTAAAGATAGAACTCTTCAATTTAGATTAGAAAATTTCAAAAAATATAAAGATAAAATTATATATATTGTTCAAGAGGGTGTTCCAAAGGGAATTTTGGAATTAAGCGATGATGATGGTCATGGAGAGACCTCTGCAAAACTAATTACGAACGCGCACTTGAGAGAAAATTATCAAAGAAATCAAATAATGAGAGGTTTAACAAAAGCAACTGACGACGATTTTATACTAATTTCTGATGTCGATGAGATACCCAATCTAGATATTGTAAATATCAAAAATGTAAAAAATAAATATATAATGTTCGAACAGAAAATTTTTTATTACAAATTTAATAGAATATTGCCTAACTTTACGTGGTACGGAACAAAAGCTTGCAAAAAAAAATTTCTTAAAAGTCAGCAATGGTTAAGAAATTTTAAAAATAAAAAATTTACTGTGTGGAGATTAGATACTTTATTTTCGCAAAAAAAATTCATAGACAAATTCTACGTCAAAAATGGAGGATGGCATTTTTCAAATTTAAAAAATGCAGATGATATTGAACTTAAACTAAATTCATATTTGCACCATAGGGATTATGAAGTTGAAAAACTTGATTTAAAAAAAATAAACCGAGTAATATCCAACAATGAAACAATTTACGATATGTTCGGAGATAAAAGGACAAAAAAATTTGGTGATGAAAAAAGAAAAAAACTTGAGATTTGCGAGAACAATATTTTACCTTATTACATACAACAAAATAGAAAAAAGTTTGAAGATTGGCTAGATTAATGAAAGCTTATTGGGTTTGCATATACGAAAAAATCAATAATAAAGAAAAATTAAAAGAGTATGCAATTAAAGCAAAACCAGCTATTGAAAAATATTTTGGTAAATTTGTTGTAAGAGGTGGAAAAAATAAAACCAACGAAGGAATTAACTCTCCAAGGACAGTTGTAGTCGAATTCCCTGATTATAATACTGCTTTAAAATGTTTTGAATCTGAGGAGTATCAAGAAGCACACAATATTCTTAAAGGTCATGTAGTAAGACATCACCAGATAGTGGAGGGTATTTAATACTGTATAGGTTCATCATCGATAGATCTCCATAAATACCATGTGGCAACGGTACAATAAGGTGTGAATTTTTTTTTTAATCTTTCTACAAAATTTTTGGGAGGCAAATACTTTTTATTATAATTATTAGATATAGCTCTCAATAATCCGATGTCTTGAACTGGCCAAATATTTGATCTATTAAATGTAAAGATTAATATCATCTCTGCAGACCATCTTCCAATTTGTCTTAAACTAGAAAGATAAATAATAGCTTCTTCATCACTCATCTTTTTTATCAATCTGGTATCAAAAGACTTGTTTAAAAATTTTTTTGATAATTCAGAAATTCCTTTAATTTTCTGCCGACTTAAGCCACATGATTTAAGTTTTTTAAAATTCAATTTATTGACATTTTTTGGATTTATTTTTCCTGAGCAAGCTTTTTTAAACCTTAAAAAAACAGAATTAGCTGCAGCGACACTTATTTGTTGACCTACTATACTTTTGCATAAAGAAAAAAAAATATCGTTTCGAGTAGTTAGTATTTTATCATCATATTTATTTATGAGTTTTTTTAAAGTGTTATCTTTTTTTGATAAATAACTTACTGCTTTCTTCCAATATTTAGGAGACTTACTCATGCTGATTTACAGAGACTTGTTTTTTAAGATATATTTCTCTTCTAAAAATTATTAATGATGAGATAATTACTAAAATTGATCCAAACATTGTTTTTGCAGATGGCACCTCATTCCATATAAAATAACCAAAAAAAACTGCAAATATTAAAGATAAATATTTTAATGGAGTGACAAGTGAAACTTCAGAAAATTTATAAGATTGACTTAACCATAAATTCGCCACACCTCCAAGTAAACCTACCAAAGAAAGTAAAAGAAAGTCTTCTAAGCTTGGTAGTATCCAACCGTAAGGTAAAGTAAAAAGGCTTGCGATAGCGATTGCAATTGAAAAATTAAGTGAAATTAACCATACTGGCTCCGTGGAAGATAATTGTCTTATAGTAATTGCAACATAAGATAACCCTAAACAAAAAACAATTGGAAAAATATAATAGATATTTAACGAGTTGAAGCCTGGTTCTGTAATTATTATAATACCTATAAAACCAACTATAACAGCAAGCCATCTGTAGATACCGACTTTTTCGTTAAGCAAGAAAATTGAAAAAATTGTTGTAAAGATAGGTGCTGCAAAAGATATACTCACAACTGTTGCTAACGGTAAACTTCTAAGAGCAATAAATATCGCAACTATTGCTATCAGCCCAGAAATGCATCTTAGGATATGAAGTTTAAGTCTTGAAGTTCTATAAAAATTATTCCAACGGTTTTTAGGTATTAAAAATAAAAGTGGAATTATGCCAAAAATACCTCTGAAAAATAGTACCTCTCCAATTGGATAGTTTTCTGACCATTTTACAATCAAATCCATTAATGAAAACGCACAAACTGAGAGAAACATGTACAAAAAGCCTAATTGATTTTTCGATAGCATATTTATAACTTAAATAATTTAAAATTTTATTCAATGGAAATAGCGGTAGTAGCATTAGGATGTTTTTGGGGGCCTGAGATAAAGTTTGGAGAATTAGAAGGCGTAATATCAACTGAAGTTGGTTATTGCGGCGGAAACTCCCCTATCACCACATATGAAAAAGTCTGCACTGGATTAACAAATCATGCAGAAGTGGTAAAAATTACATTTGATAGTGAAAGAATAAAGTACGAGGATATTTTAAAATTTTTTTTCAGGATACACGATCCAACCACACTGAATAAACAAGGCCCCGATATAGGAACACAGTATAGAAGCGAAATATTTTATTTGAATGATAATCAAAAAAAAATAGCTCAAAAAGTACTTGATTTGGAAAACTTATCTTTAAAAAATAAAATTGTTACAAAAATTTCTCCTTATAAAAATTACACAAAAGCTGAGGAATATCACCAAAAATACTTGCTTAAAAAATGATGAAATTAGTTACTACAACCTGGCTAGAGAAAAATAAAAAAAAAGTAAAAATTCTAGACTCTACTTGGCATTTACCAAATACAAATAAAGATCCCTACAAAGATTATTTATTGAGTCATATTGAAGGATCAAAGTTTTTTGATATTGATAAAAATTCTGACGAAAAAAGCGACTTACCACATATGCTTGTAAAAAAAGAAAAATGGGAAGAAATTGTTTCTAATCTCGGAATAAGTAATGATGATCATATTGTAATTTACGATAACTCTGAAGTAAAGAGTTCTTGTCGATGTTGGTTCAATTTTATTTACTTTGGTCATGATCAAAATTTAATAAGCATTTTAGATGGAGGTTTAAAAAAATGGCAATTTGAAGGTAAATTTACAACAGATAAAATTCCAAAAATAATTAAATCAAATTACTTCGCTCAAGAAAATGTAGAGATGGTTAAAAGTAAAAAACAAATTGAAGATAATATTAAAAAAAAATCCTTTAAATTATTGGATGCAAGAAGTTTGGACAGATTTTATGGTAAAAGCCCAGAACCACGACCAGGACTTAGAGCTGGAAATATTAAAAACTCACATTGTCTACCATTTTTAAATCTTTTGAATCTAAAAACAAATGAATTTAAAAAAGAAAGTGAAATTAAGACAGAATTTGAAAAAATTATCAAAAATATTGAAGATAAAAACCTAGTCTTTACCTGTGGTTCAGGAATTACCGCTAGTGTCTTGGCTTTCGCATATTCTATTGTAAATAAAGATTATACTCCAATTATTTATGATGGTTCTTGGAGTGAATATGGTAGATATCCATAATGAAAAACACAAAAAAAATTACTATTTTTACAATTAGTATTTTTTTAATTATTTTTGTAATAATTGCAGGTAGATACTTTATTGGAAAACATTTTCAAGAAAAATTTTCAAAAAGACCACCTCCTGGGGTTATAATAGAGATTATCAATAAGTCCGATTTTTTTGACAGTATTGAAACTTTTGGTACTGCTTTAGCATTAAAGAATCAAAATTATAGAATAAAAAAAGAAGATGTTTTATCTAAAAATTTAAAAATAGGAAAGTCTGTTAAAAAAGATGAAGTTATTATTAAATTAGAAAATGATGTTATTAGAGCGCCATTTGATGGAATTTTGGGAAAAAGAGAAATCGCTCAAGGGGTATTGGGAACTGACTCATTTATTCTAACTTTAGACGATACATCTTCAATAATGATGGATATAAAGGTCCCAGAAATTTATCTAAATATCCTAAAACCTGGACTTAAAGTTGATGTCACAACTGACTCCTACAATGAAATTTTCAAAGGCGAAATTGACGTAGTAAGTTCAAGAGTAGATCCAAGCACAAGATCTGTCTTGGGCAGTATTAAAATCTCAAATCCAAATTTTAAGTTGATACCAGGAATGTTACTTAGTGCAAAAGTTATATATAATAGGATGAGCTCTATAGGTGTACCTGAGTCATCATTGCTAATTCAGGGAGATAAAGCTTTTGTTTATAGGGTAAATGAAAATGACATAGCAGAGAAAGTTGAAGTAGTCATTGGAAAAAGAAACTTTGGTAAAGTTTTGATTAAAAATGGTATTTCAATGAATGATAAAGTTATAAAAGAGGGAATTTCGAAAGTAAGAAATAATATGAAAGTCAAAATTATTAATTAATCATTTAAGATGTTTTTAACAGACCTTTCAATTAAAAGACCAGTCGTAGCTTCAGTGATGAGTATGGTTTTAGTTATTTTTGGTTTAGTAGTTTTTAATGAAATACCTACTGATGAGTTACCAGATGTTAAGAGGCCGATTGTTACAGTTCAAACTAAGTATTTGGGAGCAGCGGCTAATGTTGTAGATACTCAAATTACTCAGAAAATTGAAGATAGAGTTGGGGGTACACCTGGACTTGTAAATATTGAGTCTTTAAGTGAAGACGGAGCTTCAAAAATTGAAATGACATTTAGAGAAGGATTAGATCTGGATGATGTAACAAATGATGTTAGAAGTTTTGTATCAAGAGTTTTAGATGAATTGCCTGAGGGGGCAGATGCTCCTGAAATTTTTAAACAGTCCGCTGGATTTAGAACAACCATGTGGTTAAGTTTTAGCTCTGATTTTATGTCTGATATGGAATTGACTGATTATGCTGAACGATACTTGACAGATTACTTTTCAATTATAGAGGGAGTTGGTAGAGTAAGACTTGGAGGAGAAAGAGAATTATCTTTGAGAATATGGATAGATCCAATTGCATTAGCAGCAAGAAACCTAACTACTCACGAAGTAGAAAAAATTTTAAGAACAGAAAACCTCGAATTTCCGGCAGGTAGAATTGAGTCCAAAGATATCGATTTAACTATTAAACTCGAAAATGCTTACGACGAAATTGATTCTTATAAAAATTTACCTTTAAAAAAATCAATTGATGGTTCAATAACAAAGCTCTCGGACATTGCAAGAGTTGAATTTGGACCTGTGACGTCACGGACGATTTTTAAAGGAAACGGTAAACAAGTTGTAGGGATAGGTATCTACCAACAGTCAGATGCAAATACTATTAAGGTTGCAACAAAAGTTAAAGAAAAACTTAAAGAAATCAAGCCAACTCTTCCTGATGGTACTTATCTAGAAGTGTCTTTTGATAGAAGTAATTATATTTCAACAGCAATTTCTGAAGTGTATAAGACTTTATTTGTTGCTTTAATATTAGTAACAATCATAATTTACCTTTTTTTGGGAAATCTAAGAGCTTTGATAGTACCCCTGGTCGCTTTACCAGTATCTTTAATATCTACTTTTCTAGTTATTTATTTTTTTGATTTCTCAATAAACTTATTTACTTTAATGGCATTGGTCCTAGCAATCGGAATTGTGGTTGATGATGCTATTGTTATGCTTGAGAACATTGTTCGAAGAATGGAAGATGGAGAAACTTCTTTGGTTGCAGCATTTAAAGGATCAAAACAAGTTTCTTTTGCTATAATAGCAACTACACTTGTCTTGGTAGCAGTATTTATACCATTAATTTTTATAAAAGGTTTAAGCGGAGTTTTGTTCACTCAAACAGCAATAACCCTATCTTTTGCTGTAATTATATCAAGTTTTGTTGCTTTATCTCTAAGTCCGATGATCGCGAGTAAAATTTTAAAAAATAAAAATCAAAAATCCAAATTGGCGGTTTCATTTGAAAAAAAAATGAATTTATTTCGAGATTTTTATAGGTCTACACTAATTTATACGCTTAAAAGAAAAAAAACCGTCGTCTCATTTTTGTTGTTAGTTTTATTTTTAACAATTTCATCTTTTATATATGCCCCAAAAGAGTTGATGCCTAAAGAAGACAGGGGAGCCTTTTTTGTAATTATTAAAGCTCCTCAAAGTGCTGGTTTTGATTTTACATCCAGCAAAGCACAAGAAATTGAGGATTTTCTTTTACCAGAAGTTGGGAAGGGAGAGTACAGGAGATTATTATTAAGAGTACCTGGATTTGGCAAAAGTGCTACTCAAGTAAATTCTGGATTCATAATTGTGCTACTTGAACATTGGGATAAAAGAAAAAGAAGTGGTGAAAAAATAATGTACGAATCTTTTAGACAAATATCAAAAGTCCCAGGAGTTCTTGCTTTTCCAATAATGCCTCAAGGTATAAGAGGTGGAGGAGTTGAGAAACCAATTCAATTTGTAATTTTAGGAAATACCTATGAAAAGTTAATAGAATGGAAGGAAATTATAAAAAGAGAAGCGAGAAAAAATAAAAATCTTATTAATATTGAAGATGATTTTAATCAAAATAAACCAATTTTAAATGTTCGTATAGACCAAAAAAAATCATCTGATTTAGGGGTGTCAACTGAAGATATTGGAAGATCAATTGAAACAATATTTGGTTCAAGAAAGGTTACAAAATTTACTAATGAAGGCAAGGAATATGATATTATAATTCAGGGAGACTTAAAAAATCGACAAGAGCCTTCTAATCTTAATAAAGTTTATGTTAGATCAAAAAATACGAATAAATTAGTTTCTATATCAAATTTAGTGTCTATTGAGGAAACTGGTGATGCTCCATTTTTAAACAGATTTAATAGACAAAAAGCTGTAACAATTTCTGCTAATTTAACTGGTAATTACACTTTATCTCAAGCACTTAAATTTTTGGAAAATGTTGTTAAAGAAAATACTCCAGAGGCAAGAATAGCATTTAAAGGTGAAAGTGAAGAATTAAAAGAAACAAGTTTTCAAATCTATTTGATATTTGCTCTCGCTTTATTAACTGCTTATCTTGCAATGGCAGCCCAATTTGAAAGTTTTAAACATCCATTTACAATTATGCTTACAGTGCCACTTGCGATACTTGGAGGAATATTGGGTCTTTTGGTTGTAGGAAGTTCTATTAACATTTTTAGTCAGATAGCATTAATAATCTTAATAGGTTTAGCGGCAAAAAATGGGATTTTGATTGTTGAATTTGCAAATCAACTTAGAGATCAAGGAAAAGACTTAGAAAAGTCAATTTTAGAGTCTGCTAATTTAAGACTTAGACCAATATTGATGACCTCTTTGTCAACAATAATAGGAGTTCTTCCTCTAATGATAAGCAGTGGACCAGGAGAGGCAAGTAGGTTAACAGTTGGAATTACGATATTTGCTGGGATGTTATTTTCGACTTTTTTTACACTTTATATTATTCCAACAATGTACCTTCTAATTGGAAAGAATACAAAAAGTATAAATTTTATAGAAAAAGAATTAGATAAACAATTACATTAAAAAAAGATATATTTATTTCTATTCAAATTTTTTTCACAAATTCTTAATTGCTTTTTATATCTATTAGAATATTTTTGAACTTTCTTAGCAAGAAAAATAACCTTGGAATTTTTTTTATAATTTTTATAGTTTCCCCAACCTTCGTGATAAGCTAAATATTGCCTAAATGCATCTTTCTTTGAAATTTTTAGTATTTTAGAACTTTTGTTTGTATACCAACCAATAAAATCCACGCTATCTTTAAATCTTGTCCTGACTGCTAAATTATTTCCAGTTTCAGATTTATATTGCTTCCAAGTACCTTTGACAGCTTGTGAATATCCAAATGAAGATGACGGTCTTTTGTAAGGTATAATGTTAAATAGTTTTTCTCTTGCAGGTTTGGCTAGCCAATTAAAATCAGACTCCATTTTGATTATTGCCAATTGCAAATATATAGGTGTGCCCCATTTATTTTCAGTTTTTTTTGCATATTTAAACCATAAGTATCTTTCATTAAATATTGAACAAACATCTGAAGTATTTTTGGGAATTGAGGAACAAGACGAGATTAGTATAAAGATTACAAGAAAAAATTCTTTAACCCGAATCATGAAAATATTTTAGCATAAAAATCAAAATAGTATGTACTTAAATTTACGCAAAATCTTTTTTTGCATTTTCTAAAGTCTCATTCATTTTAAGTCTAATATCTTTTTCAGAGATATTAAAATTTTTAAGATCCTCTTTTATTTTTCTAAAAACATCTTCATCTCCGACCTCTTGAAAGTCAGCCTTAATCAAATCTTGAATATATTTTTTTTGATCATCTTCATTATATCCAAGAACTTTTGATACCCACTGTCCGAGGTATTTATTTCTTTTTGCATTGACTTTAAATTTTAGCTCCTCGTCGTGTGCAAATTTATTTTCAAAACTTTTTTTTCTATCTTCGAAAGAATTCATTTTTTAAATATGTTAAAGCGTAGTAGGTTATAAAACCTAACAAAACTCCTATTATATTACCAAATAAATCCGGTAATTCAAATTCTCTATTTGGAATTAAAATATGTAGAAATTCTAATACTACTGACAAAATAATTAAATACAAAAAAAGAAATATATAATTTTTCTTGATTGAAATACATCCAAGAGTAGAAACAATTGAAAAAGCAAGCAGGTGGTTAATGCTCAAAAAATAACCTTCTGAAAAATTTGGCTGCTGACTTAAGTCACCATATAAAAATAAGCCAAAAATACTACCTGGAAAAACATACAGAGTAATAAATATAATATTAAGAATATAAAAAAATTGTTTTTTCATTTATAAATGATTTATAGGTAAGAATTCATTATGAGTCATTTAATTTTAATAAGACATGGCCAAAGTAAGTGGAATTTAGAGAATAAATTTACTGGTTGGGTAGATATTGACCTAACTGAAAAAGGAAAAGCTGAAGCAACAAAAGCTGGAGAATTATTAAAAAAAAGAAATTTAATCTTTAAAAAAATCTTTTCTTCTTATCAAATAAGGGCAATTAATACCCTAAAGTTAGTATTGAAAGCTTGTAATAGTAAAAATCAGATTTTTGATAAAGTATGGCAATTTAATGAGAGGCATTATGGAGATCTTACTGGCCTAAATAAAGATGAAATGCAAAAAAAATTAGGAGCAAATAAGATTCAAGAATTTAGAAGATCCTGGAATATTGCTCCAAACCCATTAAGCAAAAGTAGTCCATATCATCCTTTAAATATAGATGCCTACAAAGATATACCAAGAGCACTTATACCTGATACCGAGTCACTCCAACAAACATACGAGCGTGTAATTCCTTACTTTAAAAAAAATATTTTGCCTTTCTTGAGTGAAGGTATTTTAATAGTAGCTCATGGAAATTCCATTAGAACAATTTGCAAATTTTTATTAAAAATCGATGACAAAAAAATTTCTAAATTAGAAATTCCTACTGGAAATCCACTAGAAATACTTTTTGACAATAATCAAGTTGTTAAAAGTGCCAAATATTATGACAGCAGTAGGGCAAAAGATTTAATCGTTTTTTGAAAGTTTATTGTAAATCTCTAAATCTGTAAGATGTATAAATTCTTCGGAGCAAATGAAACCGTACAAATTATTTAATTTAAGTTTTTTATTCCAGATCTCGGATATTGAAAAATTTTTTTTTTGTATGAAGAATTGAGTTTCTATTAATTATTTGGCATCCGGTATAAATAAATTTTTTATTTTGAATATTTAATTTATTTTTATTTAATCCAAAATCAGGTCTCAATCTTTTATCATAGCTTCTTTTCTTATCAACTATCAATAATATATTTTCAGATTTTAATTTAAAATATGTTTCAATCATTTTCTTAATAGGGTCTAAATATTTCTCATTCCAAAAAGTATCGGGATTGAAAACTATAAAATTGTTATCTTCTGATGATTTCACTAAATTTAAAATTCCTCCACCTGTCCCTAGAATTTCATTCCCGTCACTTATAACTTCTATTTTTTTTTCTGAAAAATTTTTAAAAACGTAATCATTAATTTTCTTTTCTAAATAAAAAGTATTGATTTTAATATTTTTAATACCCAGTTTTTCTATAAAATTTATTGTATGTTCTAACATTGTTAATTTTTTAAATCTTAATAACGGTTTGGGTGTTGAAAGAGTTAAGGGGTTGAGACGTTTACCATATCCTGCGCATAAGATTAAAGCTGATTTTATTTTCATTATTTACATATTTTGGATCTTTATTTTTTTTAAAAAAAATCTTAAATCTCGAAAAAGATTATCATGTCCTACTCTATTTTCTATTAATTTCCAGCAATAAGGAATCAGTTTCAAATACTTTGTTTTTTTATCTCTTTGTGCTAAACGAATAAATATTCCAATTATTTTAAGGTTTCTAAGAACTGATAAAATTCTAAAATCATGAAGTAATTTTTGTTTATTATTTTTTTTTGACCATTTTTTTAAGAAGTATACTAAAACCTTTTTTTTAAATGAATGTGAGGTTTTAAACCTTACATCATCAATCAAAGACGCTAGATCATATGTAATATTTCCATAAACTGCGTCCTGGTTATCTATGAGAAAAAATTTTTGATTTTTAAACATTATATTAGATATATGAAAATCACGATGAACAAAAGTTTTGTTTGAAAATTTTAATTTTTCCACAAGTTGTTTTACTATGATGTTAAAATTTTTTTTTGTAGTTTTGTTATTGTATTTTTTTTTTTTGTATGGAATATACCAATCCACAAATAATTTTGCTTCATTAATTAAATCTTTTTTTTTATATTCTGGAACTTTATATTGCGTATTTAAAAATGTTTTTATTTTTTTTTGTTTAATTTTTTGAAGAATATATAATAGGTCAATTATTTCAAAAAAAATTTTAAATTTATTTTTTTTTCTAATTAATAAATCTAAGATAGACGTATCACCCAAATCTTCAATTTCAATATAATTTTGATTGTAGTTTTGTTTAATAAGTTTTGGAGCACCTATTTTATTCTTAATTAACAATCTATTTATTGCATCATAAATAAGTAAATTTTTTTTTTTATCAATTTTACTAAAAACAATTATATTTTTTCCTCTATAAAATTTTCTAGGAGAGGCATCACCTTTTAATCTATATAATGGTTTTTTTTTAATAATTTCTACATCTTCCATAAGTTCTAATTCTCATAAATCTTTCCACATAGTTCCTATTATATTTAAAAAAAATTTCTATTCTGTCTTTTGGTTTTTTTTCAATTTTTTCTGGCCATTCTATTAATGAAACTTTTTTGTTTAAGTCTTCATAAATTCCAATATTCAAACATTCTTTATGGTCATTTATCCTAAATAAATCATAGTGATGTATCATTTTATTTTTTATAATATATTCGTGAACGATCCCAAATGTTGGACTGGGAACTTCCGTAATTATAGATTTATTTTTTTTTTGAATCTGGTTAATAAAAAATTTTACAAAAGTTGTTTTGCCAACTCCAAGATTCCCAAATAAAAAAATTGTGTCACCTTGCTTAACCTTATTTGAAAGCCTAATTGCTATTTTTTTTAAGTCCCCTAGATCAGAAACTTTGAGGTTGCTACTTTCAGTAGCGATAAGCATTTGGTTTGTATGGCCCTTCTTGTTTTACATCAATATAATTAGCTTGGTCTTTTGATAGTTTTGTCAATTTTGCACCAACTTTGTCCAAATGTAACCTTGCAACTTTTTCATCTAAATGTTTTGGAAGAACATAAACTTTGTTTTCATATTTTTCTGAATTTTTCCACAATTCAATTTGTGCAGTTACTTGATTTGTAAACGAAGCACTCATTACAAAACTTGGGTGGCCTGTTGCACATCCTAAATTGACCAGTCTTCCTTCAGCTAATAAAATTATTCTCTTTTTGCTTGGCAACTCAATTTCATGCACTTGCGGCTTAATCTCTGTCCACTTATAGTTTTTTAATGCATCCACTTGAATTTCATTATCAAAGTGACCTATGTTACATAATATAGCTCTATCTTTCATTTCTCTCATATGATCGGCGGTCACAATATCTTTGTTACCTGTTGCTGTTACTACGATATCAGCCTCTTTAATCATTTCATCCATTAAAACTACTTCATAACCCTCCATAGCAGCTTGAAGTGCACATATAGGGTCTGTTTCAGTTATCATCACCCTTGCACCGCTTTGTCTTAAGGATGCAGCACTTCCTTTTCCAACATCACCAAAGCCTGCAACAATAGCAACTTTTCCTGACATCATTACATCTGTTGCTCTTTTGATACCATCAACTAAACTTTCTCTACATCCATAAAGATTATCAAATTTAGATTTAGTTACAGAGTCGTTTACATTAAAAGCTGGCACTAACAATTTTCCCTCTGTCTCCATTTTCTTTAATGCCAAAACACCAGTGGTAGTTTCTTCTGATAAACCTTTAATAGATTTCATAATTTGTTTATAGTCCTTATGCATGACTGCTGTTAAATCACCACCATCATCTAGTATCATATTTGGTACCCAATCTTTTTTTCCTTCAATTGTTTGTTTAATACACCACCAATATTCATCCTCTGTTTCACCTTTCCACGCAAAAACTGGTATCCCTTTTTTTGCTATTGCTGCTGCAGCATGGTCTTGAGTTGAAAAAATATTGCATGAGGACCATCTCACCTCAGCGCCTAAATCAACAAGTGTTTCTATAAGCACTGCTGTTTGTATTGTCATGTGTAAACATCCAACAATTTTTGCACCTTTTAGAGGAAACTTATTTTTATATTCATCCCTTAAAGCAATTAAACCTGGCATTTCTGTTTCAGCCAAAGAAATTTCTTTTCTTCCAAATTCTGCTAAATTTATGTCCTTTACTTTGTAGTCATTCATAAGTTGTTAATTTCTACATTAAATATATTTTAATTCAACATCTCAATTTATTGCAGGAAAAATTACCTCAACTTTTGCCCCTTTTTTTGGATGATTATTTGAAGCACTAATTTGTCCTCCATGTAAATCAACAAGATTTTTAACAATATTTAACCCAAGCCCAGAATGTTGGCCGAATTTGTCTGGTCTATTGCTGTAAAATCTTTTAAATATTTTATTAGTGTCTTTTTCTTTAAAACCTAACCCCTCATCAATTACAATTATAGATATTGTTTTATCCTTATTCTTTTTTAAGTTTACATAAACATTTTTATTGTCTTCACTAAACGAAATAGAATTTTCTAACAAATTAGCTAAAACTTGTTCTAGTCTATTTTCTATACCATTGATTTCAAACTTGTTTATTTTATTGTTATTAATATCCATTTTTATTTCAATACCCCTTTTTGGGAAATATATGGCATTAAAGTCGTCCACGACTGTTTCAACAACATCTTTAAGATCAATTTTTCTCATTTTTTCTTTAGTTATTGCAACATCATCTTTTAACATTTGAGAATAATCCGTAATTAATCTTTCGATTCTTTCTACATCATGTTTTAAAATTTTGATTAAACGAATTCTTTGATCTTTGTCACTTGTATCAGTTAGTATTTCAGAGGCACCCTTAAGAGATGCTAGAGGATTTCTAATTTCATGAACTAAATCTGTTGAAAAATTTTCTGCGGTGGTTACTCTATTTTGTAGATTATTAGTCATTTCATCGAGTGACTGAGATAATGTGCCTAATTCGTCTTTTCTAGATATCAAAGTTTTTATATTTGTCTTCTCTTTGCTTTTCTCTTTAATCTTGATTGTGTAGTCAACAAGATTTTTAATTGGCTTTAGAAAATACCTATTAAGCACAAATGAGAAAATAAATATTACAACACCTATAAACGCAGCTGTTCTTATTATAAATCCTTTTCTTTCATCGATTAATGCTCTTATCTCATTTGCATTCTCTGAAATTGCAAGGTAGCCAATATTGTTACCGTCAATATTTACATTTTTAATGGTTGTAAGAAGAAACTGGTTATAATTTTCCTGAGTGAAAGTAAAAGGTTTTCCATAATCTTTCGAATTTATATAGTTTTCAATTTTTTTAGAGATTGAAACATTTTTTTCTTTATTTATTTTTTCTGTATTGAGTACTTTTTTGTTATTATCGTCCAAAAAAGTTTCAAATTCAACAACATCTAATCTTTGTGAAAAAGATCTTGGATCTAGATCTAAAGTATCTGTATCTCCAACTAAATTTAATTCACTATCGTAAAGAATTACGCGATCTATGTTTTGAAACAAAAATCTTGTTGAAAAAAGAAATTTTCTAATATCTTCCTCTGAAAATTTGATATTTAATCTATCAATATGATCGATAGTATTATTTATTACTTTAATATGATTTGATGTTTTCTTTTTAATTAAATTTGGTTGAATTTTATTAAGATAAACTAAAGTAAATAAACCAATTATTAAAAAAATAATAAGATTAATAAACAAAAATTTTTTTAGGATAGATAAGTTTTTGATTAAATTACTGAACATTAATTAACGTTCCATCTGTAACCGCTTCCATATCTGGTCTCAATCGCAGAAAATTCTTGATCAACTTTTTTAAATTTTTTTCTAATTCTTTTTACATGGCTGTCTATAGTTCTATCTTCAATATCTGTATCTTCTCTGTAAGCTATATCCATCAATTGTGACCTCTCTTTAATAATTCCTGGTCTTTTGGCTAACTCTTTAACTATTAAAAATTCTGTTGTTGTGAGTTTGTCTGGAAGTTGTTTTCCGTCCCACTCACACTCTAATTGTGAGGGATCAAGTTTCAACTTACCGTGTTTAATAATATTTTTTGTATCCTCAATCTGGCTTAAGTTTTTTTTTCTTAATTGTACTCTAATTCGCTCGATCAAAACTTTTATTGAAAAACCTCCAGATTTTTTTACGAAATCATCTGCACCTAATTTAAGGCCCAAGAGCTCATCAATTTCATCATCCTTTGATGTTAAAAAGATTACTGGTAAAGAAGTTTTTTTTCTTAATCTCTTAAGCAACTCCTCACCATCCATTTTTGGCATCTTAATATCAACAACGGCTAAATCTGGTGGCGTTCTTGAAAGACCAACTAAAGCACTTTCTCCATCAAGATATGTTTGTACTTTAAACCCCTCTTTTTCAAGTGCGATGCTTATGCTAGTAAGTATATTTCTATCATCGTCAATTAAAGCTATTGTTTGCGTCATAGAATATATAAAAATACTAAATCGTCTTAATTAAGGCAAGACTCAAGCTAATGTAAATCTCCCCAATTATCTCCATAATTAACATCAACTAATAATGGAACTGAAAAAGAGTGTAAATCACTATCTTTGACTGACATCATGTGTTCCTTTATTAATTTTGATATCTTTTTTGACTCTTCCTTGGAGGTCTCAAAAATTAATTCGTCATGAATTTGGAGAAGCATTCGAATATTTTTTAAATTTCCCGATTTGATTACATCATTTATTCTTATCATTGCCATTCTCATTATTTCAGATGCAGATCCTTGAATCGGTGCATTAATCGCAGCTCTTTCCTGAAAGTTTCTAATGTTAAAATTTTTATCATTTATCCCAGTAATATGAGTTTTTCTTCCAAATATATTATTTACATATCCGGACTTCCGGCAAAATTTTATAGTCGATGACATATATTCTTTTATTTCGGGAAACTTTTTAAAGTAGGAGTTTAAGAATTGTTCTGCCTCTATGCTTGAGACTCCAATTTGCTTAGCCAGACCATATTGTGAGATTCCATAAATTATACCAAAGTTTATCGCTTTTGCTTTTCTTCTTTTGTCTGGAGTAACACTTTTTAATGGAATATTAAAAACTTGGCTTGCTGTTAGAGAGTGTATATCTTCATTTTCCTTAAAAGCTTTTTTTAATTCTTTTACATCTGCAAGATCTGATAATATGCGCATTTCTATTTGGTTATAATCTGCAGAAATTAAATAATTATTTTTTTCGGCAATAAATGCTCTTCTAATATCCCTGCCGTCATCAGATTTAATAGGAATATTCTGCAGATTTGGGTCACTCGAGGCAAGCCTTCCTGTTGTTGTTGCAGCAAGTAGAAAAGATGTATGAATTCTATTAGTTTTCGAATTTACATAAGTCGGCAAACTATCTGAGTAAGTATTTTTCAATTTTGAAACTTGTCTCCATTCTAATACCAGACTTGGAAATTTATGTCCTTTAAAGGCAAGATCTTCTAAAACTGAAGCATTTGTAGCATAGCTGCCTTTTTTTGTTTTTTTTAAAGATGCAATTTTTAACTCATTATACATAATTTCACCTAGTTGTTTTGTTGAAGCTATATTGAATTTTTTTTTTGAAATTTCAAAGATCTTTTTCTCCAACGCGGTCAATTTTTTTTCAAGTTTTGAAGACAAATTTTTAAGTGAGCTCTCATTCAATTTAATACCATTTATCTCCATTAAAGCTAAAATTTGAATTAAAGGTTTTTCAAAGTTTTCATAAATGTTTATCATTTTTTCTATTTTTAAATTTTTTAAAAAAATTTGATAAAGTCTAAGGGTTACATCAGCATCCTCTGCTGCATAATTTTTTGCATCATCTATATTTACTTCACTGAAATTGATTTGCTTTTTTCCAGTTCCTACCAAGTCTTTAAATTTAATAGTTTGATGTCCAAGATGTATACTGGCAAGGGTATCCATATTGTGCCTATTTTTTCCTCCATCTAAAGTATAAGACATCAACATAGTATCCTCTATGGACTCAAGATGTATTCCTCTGTGGTAGAAAACAATAAAATCAAACTTAATATTTTGACCAATTTTTTTTATGCCTGGATCTTCCAAAATTTTTTTAAGTTTCTTCAATACCTCATCTTCATTTAGATTATTTCCTTTTTTGTGATTTAATGGAATGTAACAAGCCTTATTTATTTTTGTAGCAATCGATATACCAACCAAATCTGTATTATGACAATTTAAAGAGGATGTTTCGGTATCAATCGCAAATTCCCCTATTTCCTCCACTTCCGCCAGCCAAACATCTAGTTCTGCTAATTTTTTGATTAAAGTATATTTATTTTTATCAATTTTATTTTGGTTTGTATTTTGTTTTTTTGGTATTTGATCTGAAAAATTGACCTCGCCATAAAAAGAAATTACAGAACTTAATAATCTGTTAAACTCCATCTCTCTTAAAAAGGAATATAGTTTTTTTTTATCAACATCTTTTAATGAGAAATTTGACAATTTATCCTTAACGGGAACATCATTCTTTAATGTTACTAGTTTTTTGCTTAATATTGCTTTATCTTTATTGTCAATTAATGTTTGTCTTCTTTTATTTTGTTTTATCTTTTCAACATTTTTTAATAGTGTCTCTAAATTTCCATATTGATTAATCAATTCAGCTGCGGTTTTTACACCTATACCTGGAACTCCTGGAATGTTGTCACTACTATCGCCAGCTAGTGATTGGACATCTATAACTTTTTTAGATGTAACACCAAATTTTTTTAAAATATCCTCTTCATTTATAAATTTATTTTTCATAGGATCATAAATTCTTAAACTCTTGGGGTCATATAATTGCATCAAATCTTTGTCTGATGAAATAATTGTAACTTTTGCACCCTGATTAATTATTTGCTTCGAGTAAGTTGCTATCAAGTCATCAGCTTCAAAATTTAATAACTCAACCGATGGCAAATTAAAAGCTAATACAGACTTTCTAATATATTCAAATTGTGGGATTAAATATTCAGGTGCTTCAGACCTATTAGCTTTATATTCACTATATATTTCATTTCTAAAATTTTTTCTTGCTGAATCGAATATGACAGCAAAGTGAGTTGGTCTTTCTAAATTATCTTTAGATTTTGTATCTTCTAAAAGTTTAAACAACATATTGCAAAATCCACTCACCGCACCCACAGGTAGACCATCACTTTTTCTAGATAATGGAGGCAATGCGTAATAAGCTCTAAAAATATACCCTGATCCATCAATCAAGTAAAAATGATCTGTTTTTTTTATTTTATTCATTAAAAAGATAATATCTTAAATTCGATGAATGTTATAAAAGTAAAATTTCATGAATAATAAAATTGTATTATCTGTCAAAAACTTAAATAAAAAATACAAAATAAAAAGCGGTGAATTTGTTTCAGCTTTAGAAAATTTAAACTTAGAAGTGAAAGAAGGAGAAATATTTGGTTTATTAGGACCAAATGGAGCTGGAAAAAGCACTTTTATAAATATTCTAGCTGGAACAGTAATTAAGTCCTCGGGCAAAGTAATTGCTTGGGGGTTTGACTTAGATAAAAACCCTAGACAGGTAAGAGCCTCAATAGGGATTGTTCCTCAAGAGGTAAATTTAGATCCATTTTTTAGCCCAAGGAAAATTCTTGAGCTTCAAGCCGGTTTATATGGAGTAAAAAAAAAGATAGAATAACCGATACTATTTTGAAACTAGTTTCCTTAGAGGATCATGCGGATGATTATGCAAGAAATTTGTCTGGAGGTATGAGAAGAAGACTGCTTATGGCAAAATCTTTAGTACATCAACCACCAATTGTTTTTTTGGATGAACCTACTGCTGGAGTAGATTTACACCTTAGGAAAAATCTTTGGAATAATGTTAAAAAACTAAATGCTGAAGGAGTGACAGTAATTCTGACTACGCATTATTTGGAAGAGGCTGAAAAAATTTCTGATAGAATTGGAATTTTAAATAAAGGTAAATTAGTAGCCTTGGATACAACCGAAAATCTCTTAAATCAATTACAAATGAAAAAAGTTGAGTTTAAATATTCTGGTAAAATCTCTGATAAAATAAATTTTCCCCAAGGAATAAAAATATTAAACAAAAAAGATAATTCTTTGATTGTTTCTTATAATAAAAAGATGGTCTCTATAGATTTAATTATCAGTGAAATAAAGAGAGATAATGTCAAAATATTAGATATATTAACTGATGATGGGGACTTAGAAGATATTTTTGAAAAACTTACTAAAAACTAGAAATTTTATTAATTTACTGATAATGTTTAACAATGGAACATATTAAAAATAATTCAGCAATAAAATTTCTAAAGATTTTTTTAATAATAGTTCTTGGAACAGTTGTGTTGGCTATATCATCTAAGATAAAAATTCCCTTTTATCCAGTGCCAATGACAATGCAAACATTTGTTGTACTATTAATTGGAATATCTTTTGGTTGGAAAATCAGTATTGCTACAGTAGGCCTATACTTAATTGAGGGAATTTTGGGTCTTCCTGTTTTTTCCGGAACACCAGAAAAAGGATTAGGTATTACTTATTTCTTTGGTCCAACTATGGGATATCTTTTAGGATTTATTTTTGCAGCATTTTTATCAGGAAATTTTAATTATGATAATTCAAAGCTTGTGGACTATTTAGTAAATTTTTTTAAATTAATTTTTTCTGTAAGCACAATATATGTTTTAGGTCTGTTGTGGCTTGGTTTCCTTATAGGTTGGGATAAGCCAATTTTTGAACTTGGTGCGAAACCTTTTTTACTTGCAGAGGTTTTTAAAATATTAATACTAACATTAGTATGCGCTAAAGCAAAAAAATTGAGAAAATTTATTTAGGCGATCTTTTTGATAGAATTCTTTGCAGAGTTCTTCTATGCATTTTCAACCTTCTAGCCGTCTCCGAAACATTTCTGTTGCATAGCTCGAAAACTCTATGAATATGTTCCCATTTTACTCTATCGGCAGACATAGGATTCTCCGGTGGTGATGCTTTTTTGTTAGGGTCTGCTAACAAAGCCTTCTCAACATCGTCTGCATCAGCCGGTTTTGACAAATAATCAATAGCACCCTCTTTTACCGCTGCTACAGCGGTTGGAATGTTTCCATAACCAGTAAGCATAATTACTTTGCTTTTATAATTTAGATTTCGTATTGTTTTTACAACCTCGAGTCCATTTCCATCATTCAATCTTAAGTCGATAACCGCAAATGCGGGTTTTTTAGCCTCGACTGTCTTTATTCCGGTTTTTACACCCTCTGCTTGAGAGACTATAAACCCTTTTTTTTCCATGGCTCTAGCTAGTCTTTCCCTGAAAGGATTATCATCATCAACTATAAGTAGCGATTTGTCCTCGTAATCACTAATTTTTCCACTTTTATTTAATTCATTCATAATTCACATATAGGTATCAAATTATAAATTTCAATCCTATTATTTGCTTTACATTGCTTTATTATTAGATAAAGGTGAAAAAAATTGTAGAATTTTAAACTTTTTTTTTATTAAATTTTTTTGGGGGCAACTTAGATGCAAAAATTTAAATCAGTTGATGAATTAGTAAATCAATTGAAACCGGAAAAACCTGTATATTGTATTAGAAAGCAATCAATAAAAATTGCTTCAAAATACTTCCTAAACAATTTTCCTGGAAAAATTCTTTATGCTGTAAAAACTAACCCTCACCAAGAAGTTTTAAAAACTATATCTCAAAGTGGTTTAACAGACTACGATGTAGCATCAATTAACGAAATTAAACTTATAAAAAAACTGGACCCAAAAGCAAAGTGTAGTTTTATGCATACTGTAAAAAGTCGAGAAAGCATAATACAGTCATATTTTAAATTTGGCGTTAAAACTTTTTCTCTAGATACCAAAGATGAATTAATTAAAATTCTTGAATGTACTAACTATGCAAAGGACTTAGAGTTGTTTGTAAGGGTCCAGGTATCTAATGAACATGCTGAAATAGATTTGTCAAAAAAATTTGGAGCATTAACTAGTGAAGCAATAGGTTTAACCAGATTAGCAAATCAATATGCCAAGAGGATTGGTTTAAGTTTTCATGTTGGTTCTCAATGCATGCACCCCATTTCATACTCTAAGGGAATTTCAGAAATAGGGAAAATAATAAAAAAAACTAAAATTGTACCAGATTTTATTAATATAGGTGGTGGCTTCCCTACTATTTATCCAGATTTAGTTCCCCATACTCTAAGAAGTTATTTTGAAGAAATTAGAAAAGGAATTGAAAATTTGAAGCTAGAAAAAAAACCTCAATTAATTTGTGAACCTGGAAGAGCAATAGTTGCAGAAAGTGGTTCGACTATTGTTAAAGTTATTTTAAGAAAAAAAAATAAACTTTATATAAATGATGGTACATATGGTTCTCTTTTTGATGGTGGAGTTCCTAATATTGTTTATCCATCAAAAATGATTACTAGTGGAAGAATTATTTCAAAAAAAATGACATCTTTTGATTTCTTTGGGCCGACTTGCGATAGTATGGACTACATGAAAGGACCATTTGTTTTACCAAACAATATCAAGGAAAATGATTACATAGAATTAGGACAACTTGGTGCATATGGACTAACCTTTAGAACAAATTTTAACGGTTTTTTTTCAGATGAAATATATGAAGTCGAAGACAAACCAATAATGACTATGTATGGCAAAGATAAAAATAGCGAGTTTCTTGTTGCCTAATGCCAGAAAAAAAACTTGGTCATAATAGTAAAAAAGATCTCTTAAGTAGACCTGTAGAACACATTGATATCAAATCCTTTGATGCAAGAAAAATTATTGCTGATATGGAAAAGATGTCTTTTGTATCCAGAGAAACAGCAAACGCTGCTAAAATATATAATCAAATGTTAAAAGATAAAGATTGTACAATTTTTTTGACGCTGGCTGGTTCAACTTCAGCGGCTGGATGTATGGATATTTACAGAGATATGGTAAAGTATAATATGGTGGATGCAATTGTTGCTACTGGAGCATCTATTATTGATATGGATTTTTTTGAAGCCTTGGGTTTTAAACATTATCAAGGCTCTCAGTTTGAAAGTGATAATAATTTAAGGGAACATTATATTGATAGAATATATGACACTTACATTGATGAGAATGAACTTCAAATTTGTGATAAAAAAATATGCGAAATAGCTGATAGTTTGGAACCTAGAAGTTACACATCAAGAGAATTTATCAATGAGATGGGAAAATATTTAACAAAAAATGCAATTAAAAAAGACTCTCTTATTGAAACCGCATACAAGAATAATGTTCCAATTTTCTGTCCAGCTTTCACAGACTCCAGTGCTGGCTTTGGACTAGTAATTCATCAAGAAAAAAATCCGGATAAACATATAACAATAGACTCTGTGAGAGAATTTAGAGAATTAACAGAAGTAAAGATAAAATCTAAAGGTTCAGGTTTATTTATGATTGGAGGAGGAGTGCCAAAAAACTTTGTACAGGATACTGTGATCTGTGCTGAATTGCTTGGAAAAAATGTTGATATGCATAAATATGCCATTCAAATTACTGTTGCGGACTCTAGAGATGGTGCGTGCAGTAGCTCTACTCTTAAAGAAGCAAGCTCGTGGGGAAAAGTAAATAGTTCAATGGAACAAATGGTGTTTGCAGAAGCCACAAGTATTCTTCCGCTAATTGCAAGTGATGCATATCATAAAGGTGAATGGAAAAAAAGAAATAGAAAAAATTTCTCAAAATTATTTGATTAAAAAATTGAATTATTTATCAAACAGACATGGTTTTTTAGGAATTGATAATAGCTTTTCTTTTAAAGAAAGAGCTGTAGTAATTCCTTTTGGATTAGAAAGAACAGTTAGTTATGGTGGTGGAACTAAATATGGACCAAGAGAAATTATAAAAGCATCTCATCAGGTTGAATTATATGATGAAGAACTTAAGTGTGAACCCTTTAAAAAAATTGGAATTAAAACTATTAAACCTTTTAAAATTAATAATAATATTGAAAAAGCTCTTAATCAAATTTCAAAATTAAACAATGAGATAATTGGTAATAATTTATTTCCTTTAACTTTGGGTGGAGAACACTCTATCACGCCTGGTTGTATTAAACCTTTTGTTAAGAGATATAAAAAAATCATTATATTACAATTTGATGCTCATGCAGATCTCAGAAATAGTTATAATAATAATAAAAATTCGCACGCATGTGCAATGAGAAGATGCTTAGATTATTCAAATATTTCTGTTATTTCTTTTGGAGTCAGAAATATATCAAAATTAGAAGTTCCTTACTTAAAAAGGAACTCAAAAAGAATTAAAATATTTTGGGCAAAAGACAAAAGTGACTGGGACATGAAATATTTCACTAAACTTATTAAAAATAATTACGTATACATCACATTTGACGTAGACGGTTTTGACTCAGGAATTATGCCTGCAACTGGAACACCTGAGCCAGGAGGGCTACTTTGGTACGAGACTTTAGAAATATTAAAAACAATTTTTAAAAATTCTAAAGTTGTGGGAGCAGATATTAATGAGTTGGCTCCTATAAAAGGATTTAGCTCCTATAATTTTTTAGTTGCAAAATTAGCCTATAAGATACTTAGTTATAAGTTTTTAATTAAATAAATTAAACAGGCTTAAATGTTCCAAGTAACATTCTAAAAGGAACTAACATAATTAAAGCAACCAAAACTTTAACTGTTAAATCACCTAATGAAAGCGTTATCCAAGGTATTCCTGTTGCATAAAAAGCAATTGAAAAAAATAAGAAAGTATCAATTGTTGAACCAATCAATGAAGACCCTAATGGAGCAACAAACCATTTTTTTTTTCTCAATTTATCAAAAACTTGAACATCTAATAACTGCGCAACTAGGAAAGCTGTTCCTGAACCGATTGCAATTCTAATAGAAATTAAATCAGAAAAATTAGTAGAGAAAAAAATTGTAACTAGAACTCCTAGAAAAAAACCTAAATAAACAACTCTTCTTGCTATAAATTTACCATAAGTTCTATTCACTAAATCAGTTATAAGAAATGCAATTGGATAACTAAATGCTCCCCATGTCAAAATAGTTTCAAGACCATAATAATTTACCGGAAATTGAACTAAATAGTTTGAAGCTAAAACTACGAGCGCCATACAAGACGAAAGTATTATAAATTTTACTGGCATTATGCAGATTTTGAAAAAATAGATTTCTTAATTTTTCTAAGCCTCATCGAAAGGTTTTTAGCTTTTGCAGTTTTGATGAATTGATCAAGGCTTCCCTTTTTATCTACAGACCTAACTCCAGCATTAGAAACATTAAGCCTAATGGTCCTTTTGAGGATTTCACTCTTAAATTTTACTTTCTTTAAATTTGGGTAAAATTTCCTTTTAGTCTTATTATTTGCGTGACTTACCTTGTGACCTTTAAGGGGTGTTATTCCAGTTAATTCACATTTTTTTGCCATATCGTTATATATTGTCTCATAAATAAGTCGTCAAGTTTATATTTCGCTACCAATTGCATCTTTTAAACTTTTAAATCCCTGTTCATCAAGAGCCTTTAATAGTTGCTTATTAATATCATACGCTATGTTCGGTCCCTTAAAAACCATGCCAGTATACAATTGTACCATTGATGCACCACTTTTTATTTTTTCTAAAGCTCCTAAACCAGAGTCTATCCCTCCAGTTCCAATTATTTTAATCTTACCATTTAAAGATTTATAAAACTTTTTAATCAATATATTAGATTTTATTTCAATAGGCTTTCCTGAAAGTCCACCTTTTTCAAGTCGGTTTGCATTTTTAAGATTTCCACGCATACTATCTGAAGAGTTTGATATATTTATTGCGTCGATTTTTTCATTCAACAAAATATTGCAAATCATATCAATCTGATTATCTGATATGTCTGGAGATATTTTGACACAGATAGGTAAATTAGGTTTAAGTTTTTTTCTTTGAACATTAATCTGTTTTAACAAATTTGTTAATTCATCTTGATTATGAAAATTTCTCAAGTTCTCAGTGTTAGGTGATGATATATTAATCGTAATATAATCACAGACATCGTAAAATTTTTTAAAACATTCTAAATAATCGGCAACTTTATCTTCTGTGTTTTTATTGGGGCCAATATTTATTCCAAAGAATCCCTTAGGGTTATTTTTCAGGATTCTCGATAAAACTTTTTCAGAACCAGAATTATTAAAGCCAAGTCTATTTATTAAAGCTTCATCTTCCTCTAATCTAAAAACTCTTGGTTTAGTATTTCCAAACTGGCTTTTTGGTGTGACTGTGCCAACTTCAACAAATCCAAATCCGAGTTTATAAAGAGAATTATAAATTTCGGCATCTTTATCAAAACCTGCAGCCATTCCAATAGGATTAGGCAGTTTTTTGTTAAAAACTTTTACCTCAAGTCTTTCGTTGTTTAAAATATTATTTTTGACAAGAGACTCATATTTTAATGATTTGATAGCTAAAGTATGTGCTGTTTCAGGGTCAAGCTTAAATAAAATTGATCTTAAATTTTTATACATCTTTAATTCTCTGCTTTATTAAGTTTACTGTCTCATCTACTCCAAAAAAACTGATAAAAAAACCTAATCTTGGTCCATTTATATCACCAAAAACAACCTCATAAATTAATTTAAACCAATCTCTTAAATTATCTTTATAACCATTTTCTCTTCCAACTTTGTAAATTTTGGACTGAATGTCTTCAGGACTCATACTATTTGAACAATTTTCTAAAGACTTTATAAGTAAATTAATTACTTTTTTTTCTTCTTCGCTAGGTTTTTTATAAACTTTATTTTTTTTTACCACATCATTGAAATATTTTATTGCATATGAAATTAAACTATCAAAAATCGGCTGTTCCTTTTCTTTCAAACTTGGTTTATATTTTTTTACAAATTTCCATAACAGTTCTTTATTATCTGCATTTGAAGTTTCAACTAGATTGAGAAGCATCGAAAAACTCATTATAAAATCCTCAAATGGCACATTTCCATGATGTACATGCCAAACTGGATTCATCAGAAGATCATGTTGAGTTTGATTTTTGCTTTTTGCAATTAATTCTAAATACTCATCAACAGCTTTTGGAACAATTTGTTTATAAAGTTTTTTAGCTCTTTTTGGATTTTGATACATAAACATAGATAAACTCTCAGGGGAGGCATATTCTAACCACTGTTCTATTGTCACCCCATTACCTTTAGATTTTGAAATTTTCTCTCCTTTCTCATCTAAAAATAATTCATAAGCAAATCCAGCTGGTTTATTCCTGCTCAATAGTTTAATAATTTTTGAGGATAATATAGCACTTTCTATTAAATCTTTTCCATACATCTCGAAATCAACATCCAAAGCAAACCATCGCATAGCCCAATCGACTTTCCATTGCAATTTACACTCACCATCAAAAATACTTTTTTCAAGTTTTTTACCGTTATTGTCAAAAATTATTTTATTTTTTCCTTTGATAATTTCTAACACTGGTATTTCCAGAACAACACCTGTTTCGGGACAAACTGGTAAAAAAGGAGAATAAGTTTTTTGTCTTTCTTTTCCTAAAGTAGGCAAAATGATATCCATTATTTGATTATAATTATTTAAAATTAGTTCCAGTGATTGATTAAAAAAACCGGATTTATACAATAAAGTTGAGCTTTTAAAAGTATATTTAAACCTAAATTTATCTAAAAATTTTTTTAACATCTCGTTATTATGTTCACCAAAACTTTTATATTTTTTGAATGGGTCTGGTATTGAAGTTAAAGGTCTATGCAGATTTTTATTTAGCATATCTTTTTCGGGAACATTATCTGGAACCTTACGAAGTCCATCCATATCATCGGAAAAAGTAATTATTTCTTTTGGCACATCTGTTAAAAAATTTAAAGCATTCACAATCATTGTTGTGCGAGCCACTTCACCAAAAGTTCCAATGTGTGGTAAGCCACTTGGTCCATACCCTGTTTGTAATATTATTTTATTTTTACGATTTATTTGATCTTTTCTTTCTCTTAAAATTTTTTTGGCTTCAACAAAGGGCCAAGAATTCGTTTTTTCAAAATTTTTTTTTTCAATCACCACTTATTATACAAAATATCTTAAATTTGACGTAATTACTAATTCTTAAAGAGTTGAAATTTATTTACCATAAAATATGGTTCTTTCAAAATGTCTAATTACAAAACCGTCTTTTATACACTTGGTATTTTGCAGATCATTCTGGGTGTTTCAATGTCTATACCTATATTGGTACAATTGTTATACTCTGAGCTCGATACATCCTTTTTATCATCTTCAATTATTACTATTATATTTGGTATTTTGTTTTTTTTGTCAAATTTCAAAAATGATAAATCCTTAAATTTACAACAAGCGTTTTTACTTACTAGTTTAGCCTGGTTGAGCATAGCTATATTTGGCTCCTTACCTTTTATCTTTTCCGAGCTTAATTTATCTTTGACTGACTCGTTTTTTGAGAGTATGTCGGGAATAACAACTACGGGTTCCACAATAATAAATAATCTTTCTGATGCGCCCAAATCAATTTTAATTTGGAGAGCCATTCTTCAGTGGTTAGGTGGAATTGGTATTATTGTAATGGCAATCACATTAATGCCTATAATGAACGTTGGTGGAATGCAGTTGTTTAAAATATCAAGTAATGACCAAAGTGAAAAAATTCTTCCTAAGTCAAAAACAGTAGCATTGAGATTAGTGTATATTTACTCAATGCTTACAATTATTTGTACATTTTTTTATAAAATATTTGGAATGAATTTTTTTGATAGTATTACTCATGCGATGACTACAATAGCAACAGGTGGCTTTTCAAATTATAACGAGTCAATAGGTTTTTTTAACAACAAAAGAATTGAGTTAATAGCTACTGTATTTATTATTTTGGGAAGTATTCCATTTATTTCTTATATTAAATTTCTTAGTGGTGATAAAAAAATATTCATTAATGATAGTCAAATCAAATCCTTTATAAAAATAATTTTAATTTCCTTGATAATATTGGTTTTGTATCTAGTTTTCATAAATAAAAACTTCAACGAGATAGGAATAATCTCACTATGTTTTAATGTAATTTCAATACTTTCAGGAACAGGATACGTAACACAAGAGTTTGATAAATGGGGTAGCTTTTCTTTAATATTTTTTTTAATACTTATGTTTATTGGTGGTTGTGCAGGGTCAACCGCATGTGGTATCAAAATATTTAGAGTCCAAATACTTTTTTCATTTATAAAAAATCAATTAAAAAAATTCATTTATCCAAGAGGGATTTTTTTGATTAAATATGATAACAAAACTGTTGATAATAATTTTATGGCTTCAATAATTTCTTTTATTTACCTCTATATTCCTATTTTTTTTATAATTGCAGTTCTTTTATCATTAAATGGTTTAGATTTTCTTACCTCAATATCTGCAGCAGCTACTTCAATATCTAATGTTGGTCCAGGATTAGGAAATATGATTGGTCCAAATGGTAATTTTTCATTATTGCCAGACTTTTCTAAATGGATTTTAAGCTTTGGAATGATACTAGGAAGATTAGAATTGTTTGCTATTCTAGTAATATTTTTACCTTCATTTTGGAGAAAATAACTTGAAAAAGAATTTATCAATTTTCTTTGAAAAAAAAACTCTTAAAATGTTGTGCTTAGGTTTTTCGTCTGGACTGCCAATACTCTTAGTGTTTTCTACTTTATCTGTATGGTTAGTTAAAGCTGGAGTTAGTAGGAGTACTGTTACACTATTTAGTTGGGCAGGTTTCGCTTACGCCTTTAAATATCTTTGGTCACCAATAATCGATAATTTTAAAATACCTTTTTTTAGGAAACTTGGCCACAGAAGAAGTTGGTTACTATTATCTCAAATTTTAATAGTTATATCTTTAATCTTAACTTCGTTATCAAATCCACAAAACAGTCTATTTTTCACTGCTACTGCAATTACTCTATTAGCCTTTTCAAGTGCAACACAAGATATCATCATTGATGCGTTTAGAATCGAGTCTGCTCCACAACATTTACAAGGTCCACTATCTTCTATGTATATAGCTGGTTATAGAATTGCGATGTTGGTTGGTGGGGCTGGAAGCCTATGGTTAGCAGCTTTTTTTGGATCCGAAATTTACAATAATTTGGTTTGGACCAAAGTATATCTTATTATGTGCTTTTTTATGTCAGTAGGTATAATTGCTACTTTGTGCTCAGAGGAACCCAAGCTTAAAAAAATTAAAAGTTCTAATTTTAAAAATCATATTAAATTTATAATCTCAATATTAATCTCCATCTTTGCATTTATTTATCTTTATTCATTTTTGGATAACCCTTTTAAAGATGATCAGGTTTTCAGTAGCTTTATATTTGGAATTCTAAGAATGATTTTATGCTTAATGTTAGCTACTTTTATAATTTTATCATTAATTAAACTGAATTTTGTTTCAAATAATGAAATAAAAACTAATTATCTAAATCCTATTTTAAACTTTTTAAACAGATATGGTAAATTCGCTTTCTTTATACTTTTGTTGATCTCCCTATATAGAATCGCAGATATTGTAATGGGAGTGATGGCAAATATATTTTATTTAGAAAAAGGTTACGATATAAAACAAATTGCAACATATTCAAAATTTTTTGGAGTGTTTGCTACAATTATTGGTGGTTTTTTAGGTGGATATTTCTCATTGAAATTTGGTACTATGAGAGCCCTATTTACTGGTGCATTAATTGCTGCGTTAAGCAACTTGTTATTTGCTTGGTTATCCGTATCCTCGATAAGGGTTGATTTTTTGATCGCAGTTATAACTGCAGATAACATATCAAGTGGCTTTGCTGGAGCAGCTTTTGTAATATATTTATCAGGCTTAACATCAATAAAGTTTACAGCCACTCAATATGCACTTTTTAGCTCGATTATGTTATTTATACCAAAATTAATTGCAGGATATGCTGGAAGTTGGGTAGATGCATTAGGTTATACGAATTTTTTTACATTAACAGCAATCTTGGGTTTGCCGGTTTTAATGTTAATATATTGGATTGCAAAAGTTGCACCAGTAAAAAATTAAATGATAAATAATTATCCAATAATTAATATTTACGAAAAAAAAAACGTTAATTCTAAAATTTCATCTCAAATTCTATATGGGGAGGAATTTACAATAAAAAAAAAATTTAAAAATTGGCTCAAAATCAGAACTAATAAAGATAAATATTTAGGATATATCAAAAATAGAAAATTTTTTAAAAAATTGAAAACAACACATAAGGTAGCTTCGTTAAAAGCTGCAATATATAGAAAGCCACATAAAGGATCAAAAACAAAAAGATACTTGAGTTTTGCATCAAAAATAAGGGTTTTAAAAAAAAAAAATAAATTCTCAAAATTTGAAAATTTTTGGGTACAAAACAAAGATATTGTCAAAAAAAATAAAAAGATCAATTTTTTAAAAAACGTGCAAATATTTAAAGGTACAAAATATAAATGGGGCGGAAAAACATATAAAGGCATTGATTGTTCTGCACTAGTTCAAATTTTTTTCTATTTTAATAATTCCTTTTGTCCACGTGACACTAAAGACCAAATAAATTATTTTAAAAAAAAAACCAACTTTAAAAAAAATGCTTTAATTTTCTGGAAAGGACATGTTGCAATCTGTTTATCAAGAGAAAATTTAATTCATGCTTATGGACCAAGAAAAAAAGTATTAAAAATGAGCATTTTGAAAACAATTAAACTTATAAAAAAAACTGCAAAATTAGATGTTATAGGAATAAGACAATGTTAAGTAAACAGGAGCTGAAGAAAAGAATTGAAATCTTGATTAATAAACTCAATCTAGGTTTGATAGATGAGGTTATATTGGAGTCACAAATTTTTTTAAAAAAGAATAAAAATGAAATTGTAATCAATATTCTTTCAATAGCCTATATAACAAAAGGGCTTTTTGATGAGTCGATATCCCTTCTTGAAAAATTTCTTAAAAAGGAACCAAATAACTATTCTTTTTTAAATAATCTAGGACTAAGCTTTTTAAAAAAAGGAGACTTTATAAAAGCACAATATAATTTTAAAAGATCATTAGATATAAAACCTAATCAGGTGCAAACACTGAATAATTTCGGCTCACTTATGAGAGATTTAGAAAAACCCCAAGAAGCAATCAATTATTTTAAAAAAGCATTAATTTTAGGTCAAAATATATTTGAAACAAATTATAATTTAGCATCAGTTTATCAGAGTATTGGAAATTATGATTTATCTCTTAAATTTTTTCACAAAGCTTTATTAATAAATTCAAAATTTACGGTTGCCGATAGGAATATATCTTTAATGACAAAATACACCAATAACAATGAACATTTTAAATCTATGAAAAAAAAATATGACGATAAGAAACTTAGCAATTACCAATTACCAGATTTGTTATTTGGATTATCTAAAGCATATGATGATATGGAGGATTATAAGATGTCATTCAAGTTTTTGAAAGAAGCTAACGATAAAAAAAAACAGGAAACAAATTATAATGTAAAAAAGGATTTAGAGTTATTTGAAAATATTAAAAAAGTGTTCAAAAATAAAATCAATCTAAGTTCAAATATTCCAAATAAAAAATTTATATTCATAGTAGGTATGCCAAGATCTGGAACAACCTTAATCGAGCAAGTAATTTCTAGCCACCCCGAAGTTTTTGGTGGTGGAGAACTTACTTTTTTACAAGACATTGAAAAAATGATATTTAAAAAAAAGTCAAAACATTTATCCTATAATGATATTTTCGAAAATATAAAAAAAAGCTACATTGAAAAAACAGCAATAATAGATAAGGAAAAAAAAATTTTTACAGATAAAGCTCCACTTAACTTTAGATGGATTGGCTTCTTAAATTTAATGTTTCCAAATTCAAAAATTATTCATTGTACAAGAAACTCTCTTGAAACATGTTGGTCGATTTATAAAAACGGGTTTGATGGTGATTTGAATTTTTCAAATAATTTTGATGATCTAGGGAATTTTTTTAAGGGATATTTGGATTTAATGGATTTTTGGAAAAATAAGTTAAATGAAAAAATATATGATGTTAATTATGAAAAATTTGTGAACAACTCAAAAAAAGAAACAGAAAAACTTTTAAATTTTTGTGAACTAAGTTGGGATAATTCTTGCTTAAAACATCATAAAAATTCTAAATCCATTAAAACAGTGAGTGCATTCCAGGCTCGTCAACCGATTTATAACTCATCATTAAACAAATCAAAAAATTATATAGAATTTATAAAAGAATTAACTGATATTCTTGGAAAATAGTCTATCTACCAAAATCAGGTTTATTGATATCTTGTTTAAGATAAATAATTTGTTTGCGAACTTTTTTAGTCTCTTTAAGTTTTTTGAGTATCGATTTATCATTATTTTTTACAATGTTTTGTTTAAAAGACTTTAAGTTATTTATAAATAATTGAATCACTTTTACTAAATTTTTTCTATTACTAAAAAAAATATCTCTCCCATTATTTCATTTGATGCTGCGATTCTCGAAAAATCCCTCAAACCACCAGCGCTATACTTGATCAATTGTTTTTTTTTTGTTTTTTCAAAATCTTTTGCAGTTTTGACAAGATTATAGGCAATTAAGTGTGGTAGATGACTAGTTACAGAAAAAATTTCATCATGTTCATCCGCTTTCATCACAACAACTTTTGACCCGAGTTTGGTCCAAAAACTTTTTAGTTTCATTAATTTTTTTTTTTCTATTCTTTTTTCTTTAATGATTACACACCATTTTTTTTTAAACAAGTTTTGATCACCAAATTCTGGACCACTTACTTCAGAACCTGCTATTGGATGGGCTGAAATAAAATTTTTACTTTTTTTTCCTAGCAAGAATCTAAGCTCTTTTAAATATCTCGTTTTTGTAGAGCCAACATCACTTATCAAAGTTTTTTTGCCAATATTATTGTAGATTGTTTTAATTACATTTTTATACTGGCTCATTGGTGTACAAATTATAATTAAATCAAATATTTTTTTATTATCTTGTCTCGGTCTATAAATTTTACAATGTAAATTAGATTTTCTTAAAATTTGTAAATATTGTTTTGACTTCTCAATTACATATATATTTTGAGAAATCTTTTTAAATTTTATGGCCTTAACTAATGAGGAGCCAATTAATCCACAGCCAATTACTAAAATGTTTTTCATTTTTTTGAAAAAATTCTTTTTAAATTTAAAATAAGTTTTTTATTTTCACTAACATTTCCAATCGTAAGTCTCAAACAATTTTTTATATTATAAGATTCCATTGACCTTAAAATTATTCCCTTTTTTTCCAGTTTTGTTTTTACATATTTAGATGAAAATTTACAGTTATTAAAATTTAAAAGCAAAAAATTTGTGTTAACTTTGTTAGTTGAAATATCATATTTATTTAATTGATTTTTAATTTTATTACCCCAAATAATATTATGTGCTACAGATTTTTTTAAAAAATTTTTGTCTTCTAGTGATTTAATTGCAGCAATTTGTGCCAACTTATTTACATTAAATGGAGGCTTTATATTGTTCATTGCTTTAATTATTTTTCTAGAGCCATATCCCCAGCCAACTCTTAATGCTGCTAAACCATAAATTTTTGAAAAGGTTCTTAAAATAAAAACATTTTCTTTCCCTTTAAATAATTTTAAAGCTGATGAATAATCCAAATGTTTTACATATTCTACGTAGGCATCATCAAGCACTAAAAGAATATTTGACCTTAGTTTTTTTCTTAAAAGAATAAGTTCTTTTTTTGTAAGGTAGGTTCCCGTTGGATTATTTGGATTTGCAATAAAAACTATCTTTGTAAATTTTGTAACATTTTTTAAAATATTTTTGATGGAAACTTTAAAATTTTTCTCTTTTGCAAATTTCACTTTAGCGCCTGAAATTTTTGAGTAGATCCTATACATAAGAAAACTGTATTCTGGTACTATTACTTCATCTCCAGGCTCTAAAAATAATTGACAAAGAATTTGAATTACTTCATCAGAACCCGAACCACAAATAATTTTTTGCTCATCCAATGAAAAATTTTTTGCAATTTTAATTCTTAAGTTTGTTGACTCATTATCAGGATATTTAAATATGTTATTTTTTTTTAATAAAACTTTTAGGGCTTTTTTGCTCGTACCCAACGCTGACTCATTTGCTGATAATTTAATCACCTTTCTTATTCTTAAAATTTTTGATTTTCCAGGTTTATATCTATTAATTTCAATTTTTTTAAACTTTGGTAACGTCATTTTTAATTAATAACTATCTTTTTAACTAATTTAGTCAACTTAATATGACCTTTTAATTTGCATAAAAAATTTGACATATAGAATCTCATTTAGTACAAAAAAGTGCGCTGATTTAACTGAATTGCGAGCGCTTAAAAAAAACCGCTAAATAAGTTTTTTTCTCACAATTCAAAATCTTGCAACATTATGAAAATAGAAGATAAAATTAAAAGTATAATTATTAAAAAACCATTATTATTAGATTGTGGAAATACAATTAATAATTTTCCTCTTGCATATGAAACCTACGGCAAACTGAATGAAAAAAAGAATAATGCAATATTAATTTTTCATGCATTAACAGGCGATCAATTTGCTAGTGGGCTTAATCCTATTACGAAAAAAGAAGGCTGGTGGAATTATGCTCTGGGTCCAGGAAAAGCCATTGATACCGACAAGTATTTTGTAATTTGCGCAAATGTCATCGGAGGATGTATGGGATCTTTTGGACCAAGCCACATTAATAACGAGAATAATAAACCTTATGGAACTAATTTTCCAGTCATTACAATTAATGACATGGTAAACGCCCAAGTAAACCTATTAGATTTTTTTGGTATCAAAAAACTGTTTTCAGTAATTGGAGGATCTATGGGAGGAATGCAAGTATTGCAGTTTGTTTCGAACTTTCCTGACAAATCGTTTACTGCCTTACCAATTGCTTGTACTTCAAGTCACTCGGCTCAAAATATTGCTCTTAATGAACTTGGTCGTCAATCAATAATGGCTGATGTAAATTGGAACAAAGGAAGCTACTATGAAAACAAATTTTCTCCTGATAAAGGATTGGCAGTTGCCAGAATGGCAGCTCATATCACTTATTTATCAAAAAAAGGGCTTCAGGAAAAATTTGGAAGAAAACTGCAAGAAAGAGATTATTTAAATTTTAGTTTCGATGCGGATTTTCAAATTGAAAGCTATCTTAGATATCAAGGTTCCGTTTTTGTAGATAGATTCGACGCAAATAGCTATTTATATATAACAAGAGCAATGGATTATTTTGATTTATCGAAAAAATTTAATGGAAATTTGTCGCTTGCATTCAAACATACTGATACTAAATTTTTTATTATCTCTTTCTCATCTGACTGGCTTTATCCTACTGCTGAAAATCATGAAATTGTCATAGCTTTAAATGCAATAAGTAAAGATGTTGGTTTTATTGAAATTAAATCTGATAAGGGGCATGACTCTTTTTTATTAGATATACCTGATTTTCATAAAGCAGTCAGAAATTTTTTAAACAATTCTTACGAAAAAATAAAATGAAAAAAGAATTTATTTTAATATCAAAATTGCTCGAAAAAAACTCTCGAATTTTAGATGTTGGATGTGGTGACGGTGAATTAATGAAATTTATTTATGAAAATATTTCAAAAGATATAAGAGGATTAGAACTTTCAAAAAAAAATGTTCAAAAATGTATAGAGAAGGGAATGACAGTGATAGAAGGAAATGCGGAAAAAGATTTAAAACAATTTCCTGACTCATCTTACGACGTTGTAATTTTAAGTCAAACACTTCAAGCTTTTTTAGATCCTGAGAGTGTTCTTAATGAACTTCTTAGAATTGGAAAAAAAGCTATAGTGACAATTCCAAATTTTGGTTTTTGGAAAGTAAGACTGCATTTATTATTTAAAGGAACAATGCCAATTACCAAAACGCTTCCCAACAATTGGTATAATACTCCTAATTTACACATGTGTACTATTAAAGATTTTGTAACCTATTGTAATGAAAAAGATATTAAAATTAATTCAAACAATTTAAATTTTAAAAACCTATTTTCTGATCTGGGTATTTTTTTAATTGAAAGGTAAAATGGATATTAAAATTATTAATTGCTTAAAGGATAATTTTTCTTATTTGATATTAGATAAAAGCTCAAAAGATTGCTGTGTAGTTGACCCTGGTGAAGCTCAGCCTATAATTGATGAAATTGAAAAAAAAAAATTAAATTTAAAGTTTATTCTAAATACTCATCACCATTATGATCATATAGGTGGAAACAGTGAATTAAAAAAAAAATTTTCTGCAAAAATAGTAGGATTTCACGGAGATCTTCAAAGAATACCCGGTATAGATATTAGTGTGAAAGAGAACGATATTTGGGAAGAGGGCAATTTTAAAGCAAAAATAATTCATACTCCTGGTCATACCTTAGGTCATATATGTTTTTATTTTTTTAATGAAAAAGTTATTTTTACCGGTGATACTTTGTTTTCTTTAGGTTGTGGAAGAATCTTTGAGGGAACTCACATGCAAATGTTTAATTCCCTTCAAAAACTAAAAACTTTACCGCCTGAAACAAAAATTTTTTGTGGTCACGAGTATACATTACAGAATTCCTTATTTTGTCTTTCTCAAGATAAAAATAACAATAAATTAAAAAAAAAATTAAAGATTTAAAATTAAAATTAAACAAAGGTATTGCTTCAATGCCCTCAACTATACAAAGTGAAAATTTATTAAATATTTTTTTAAAGACCTCGAGCTTGGAAGACTTTTCAAAACTAAGGAATTTAAAGGATAATTTTTGATTATAAAACTTGACTAAATTTCTACTAGATCTATATTGCTGCCTATAAATTATAAAATTTACAATGTCTTTCGCGATAATAAAAACAGGTGGCAAACAATATAAAGTTAAGGTAAGCGATATTTTAAAAGTAGAAAAATTGTCAAGTATTAAAAAAGATAAAATCGAATTTAAAAATATTTTAGCCTATGGAGATGATAAAAAAGTTGAATTAGGATCACCTGAAATTGAAGGGGCAAAGGTTGAGGCAGAGATTATAAAAAATGCAAAGAACCGAACAGTTCTTGTTTTTAAAAAAAGAAGAAGAAAGAATTCAAGAAGAAAAAATGGGCATAGACAGCAATATTCTCTTATAAAGATTAGAAAGATTTTTTCAAAAGATGGTAAAGTGCTTGCTGAGTTAAAAAAAAATGATAAACCATTAAATAAAGATATTAAAAAAGAAAAAAAAGTTTAGGTAATTATGGCAACAAAAAAAGCAGGTGGATCTTCAAGGAACGGTCGTGATAGTGCGGGAAGAAGACTTGGTGTGAAAAAATATAGTGGTCAATTTGTTTTGCCAGGAAATATTATCGTTAGACAAAGAGGAACTAAAATTTTCCCTGGTAAGCATGTCGGAATGGGCAAAGATCATTCCTTGTTTTCATTAATAAAAGGTAAGGTTGAGTTTAAGAAAACCAAATCAGATAGAACTCTAGTCTCAGTAAAACCCAATTAAAAAAGTACTTCAAAAAATTGTTGTATTATGAAATTTCTAGATCAAGCAAAAATTTATGTAAAAGCAGGAGATGGTGGCTCTGGCTCTCCTAGTTTTAGGCGTGAAAAATTTATTGAGTTTGGTGGACCAGATGGTGGTGATGGAGGTGCAGGAGGATCAGTAATCTTAATTTCTGAGAGAAATTTGAATACGTTAATTGATTATCGGTATCAACAACATTTTAAAGCTGAGCGAGGTCAAGACGGCAAAGGAAAAAATCAAACTGGTAGAGATGGAAATAATATTTATTTGAAAGTTCCAATTGGTACTCAAATTTTTGAAGAAGACAACAAAACTTTAATTTATGATTTTAAAAAAGAAAAGGAGGAATTTATTGTTGCATGCGGTGGAAGAGGTGGGTTTGGAAATACGAAATTTAAATCCTCAACAAATAGAGCACCAAAAAAATTCACAAAAGGTTATATTGGTGAAGAATTTTGGATATGGCTTCAATTAAAAACAATTGCTGATATTGGAATAATTGGCTTACCAAATGCTGGAAAATCGACCTTTTTGTCAATGATAACTAAAGCTAATCCAAAAATTGCAAATTATAAATTTACTACCTTGAATCCAAATTTAGGTGTTGCTTTTTATGATAACAAAGAAATTTTACTTGCTGATATTCCTGGTTTAGTTGAAGGGGCACATAAAGGTACAGGTCTTGGGATAAAGTTTTTGAAACATATTGAGCGTTGTAAAAGTTTACTTCATCTTATCGATGTAACTCAAAATGATTTGGTTGTTTCATATAAACAAGTAAGAAAAGAGCTTGAGAAATATAGTAAAGATCTTCTTTTGAAAAAAGAATTGATTATATTTAATAAAATTGATCTTATAGAAAATAATGAACTTATCAAAAAAAAGAAAAAATTTTGTAGTACTTTAAAAAAAAGCGTCCATTTAATTTCTGCTCAAAATAAAATAAATCTGAAAACTATAAAATCTAAACTATTTGGTCATGTATCTTAATTCTGCAAAAACTATTGTTATCAAAATTGGTTCATCTCTCTTAATTGATGAGAATATGAAAATCAAAACAGAGTGGCTAGATAACTTTGTCAAAGATGTAAATTTACTCAAAAACTTAAATAAGAATTTGATTATTGTGAGTTCAGGAGCAATTGCCTTAGGTTGTAAAAAACTTAAGCTTAAAAAAAAAGATCTCAGACTAGATAAAAGTCAAGCTGTTGCATCAGTAGGTCAAATTGAATTAATGAATTTGTTTAAAGAAAAATTTGATAAAAAAAAAATTGAGTTATCACAAATCTTAATTACATTAGAAGATACTGAACAAAGAAGGAGAGCAATAAATGCAAAGAGAACACTTGAAAATTTATTTAAAATGGGAATAGTGCCGGTTGTCAATGAAAATGACAGTATAGCTACTGAAGAGATAAAATATGGTGATAATGATAGATTAGCGTCACGCGTTGCACAAATTTCAAGTGCTGATTGCCTAATTTTATTATCTGATGTTGATGGTATGTTTTCAAAAGATCCTAAAATTTATCCTGATGCAAAATTAATAAAAGAAATTAAAAATATTGATGAAAAATTAAAAAATGTTGCTTCAAAAAATACAGGTGTATTTGGATCTGGTGGAATGGCTACAAAAATTGATGCCGCTAAAATATGTCAAAACTCTGGATGTTACATGGCTATAGCAAGTGGGTTAGTCAATAGGCCGCTGCATAGGATAATTAAAAAAAATATATGTACATGGTTTTTGCCTAAAATTTCAAAATTAGCTGCTAGAAAAAAATGGATAATTAGTTCCATTTCTCCTAAAGGTGAATTAATTGTTGATGATGGTGCAATAGCTGCACTTAAAAATGGTAAGAGTTTACTTGCAGCCGGGATTAAAAAAGTTAACGGTAAATTTAATAAAGGAGATCACCTAAAAATTTTAGATAAAAATAATAAAGAATATGCTAGAGGTTTAAGTTCATTTGCATCTCAGGAAATTTTAAAAATTAAAGGTCAACACTCTAAAAATATTAGTAGTCTTTTAGGTTACTCGGCACGATCTGAAGTAATTCACAAAGACGACATGGTAGAATTTTGATGAAAAATTATTTAAGAAAAATTGGAGTTAAATCGCAAAAAGCATTAAAGCAGCAAATAAGCGAAAAAATCAAAAACAAAGTTCTTTATAAATTTGAAAAAATTTTAAAAAAAAATGAAAAATCAATATTACTAGAGAATAAAAAAGATCAAAACAAAGCCAAAAAGCTTGGAATAAAGCTTCATATGCTAAAAAGGCTTGAGTTAGATAAAAAAAAATTCTACCAAATTTTATCTACAATTAAAAAGATTAGAAAAATGAAAGATCCAACTTATAAAGTATTAGAAAAATGGAAAAGACCAAATGGTCTTACTATAAAAAAAGTTACAATACCTTTAGGGGTCATCGCTGTCATTTATGAAAGTAGACCAAACGTTACGGTAGATGTTTCGTGTTTATGTTTTAAAGCTGGAAATTCAGTTATTTTAAAGGGTGGAAAAGAGTCTTTTTATACAAACAAACTAATTTCATCATTTTTTAAAAAATCACTTAAAGACCTTAAAGTAGATGAAAATTATGTTCAATTTATAGAAAATAAAAATAGAAAAGTTGTTGATAATATTCTTTCTGATATGACTAAATATGTAGATGTTGTAATACCAAGAGGAGGAAAAAATCTGGTTAAAAAAGTAAACAAATATTCGAAAATACCCGTTATCGGACACTTAGAAGGTATTTGTCATACCTATGTTGATAAAGATGCAGATTTAAAGAAATCAATATCTATAATACAAAATGCAAAACTAAGAAATCCATCAATATGTGGAGCTACTGAAACAATTCTTATTCATAAAAATATTTTAGGAAAATTTGTAAACCCGATTTTAAAGAATTTAGAAAAATACGGATGTAAAATCTTTGCTGACAAAAAAATATTAAAAATTTTTAATGGTCAAGCAATTTTAGCTAAAGAACATAATTGGAGTAAAGAGTATTTAGATAAAAAAATTTCTGTAAAATCAGTTGATAGTATTTCTGAGGCAATATCCCATATAAATAAATATGGCACAATGCATACAGATGCAATTATCACACAAAACAATTTAAGCGCTCAATTCTTTTTTAGAAATGTAAAGAGTTCAATCGCAATACACAATAGTTCCACTCAGTTTGCTGACGGTGGAGAGCTAGGATTTGGTGGCGAAGTTGGAATTTCAACTAACAAACTTCCACCAAGAGGACCAGTTGGGTTAAACCAGTTAGTTTCTTACAAATATGAAATTCTCGGAAAAGGACAAATTAGAAAATAAATTGAAAAATAAAAAAAATAATATTGGAATATTAGGTGGATCCTTTGATCCCGCACATAAAGGGCATCTAAGAATTTCCTTGGAAGCAAAAAAAAAATTAAAATTGAAAAAGATATTTTGGACAATTACACAAAAAAATCCTTTTAAAAAAAAGGCTTATTTAAGTTTAAATAAAAAATTTTTGATAGCAAAAAAATTAACAAATAAATATAAATTTATAAAGATAGAATATTTAGAGGATAAACTTAAAACAAATAAAGCTTATAATTTAATTAAATATTTAAAAAAAAAAAATAAAGCAGAAATTTTTTTTATCATGGGAGCAGATAATTTAATTAAATTCCATCGTTGGTATAAGTGGAAAAGTATTCTAAAGATATGTAAAGTAGCAGTATTTGATAGACATGGTTTTAAAAAAAAAGCAATAAAATCCGTTTCATACAAAAATTTTTATCCGAAAAGTCTCATATTTGTTAATTTTAAAAAGGTTAATATTTCGTCTTCAAAATTGAGAAAAATTTGATAATGTTAAATTTTAAATGGCAAAAATTTCAAATTTAAAAGATAAGATTGTTAAAGTTCTCGATCAAAATAAGGCCTCAGATATTGTAATTATCAACCTAAATGGAAAGTCTACCATAGCTGATTATATGATAATTGCTAGCGGCACGTCCTCTAGACATATACAAGCACTCTCAGAACAAGTCTTGGAACAATTCAAAGATAATGGAGTTTTTAACAGTAAAATTGAAGGTAAAGAAAGTAGTGAGTGGAAACTTGTTGATGGGATTGACTTAATAGTTCACATATTCAATCCCGAAAAAAGGAAATTTTATGAACTTGAAAAAATGTGGTCTGAATTAATACCTAGGGAAAAAATAACCATATGATCAAAATTAGAATTCTGAGTATAGTTTTTTATCTACTTACTATTTTTGAAGTCAGTGCGAACGAAGAATCTAATATATATAAAAAGATAGATTTATTTTCTGAAGTTTTAGAAAAAATAAATAATGAATATGTTGATGAAATTAATCAGTCTGATGTAATGGATGATGCTATAAATGGTGTTTTACAATCTTTAGATCCTTATTCTGCTTATCTAAGCCCAGAAAATTTAGAGAATATGAAGATAGAAACCAGTGGCAAATTTGGAGGTTTAGGAATTGAGGTTGGCATGGAAGCAGGAGTTGTCAAAGTAATTTCACCAATTGATGACTCGCCAGCATCTATTGCTGGCGTAAAGGCCTGAGACTACATTGTAAAAATAAATGATGTACAAGTTCAAGGAAAGACACTTAGTGAAGCTGTTGAATTAATGCGAGGTCCTGTTGGTTCAAGTATTCAAATCACAGTTAGAAGAGTTGGTGTTAAAAAAGCAATTATTTTTAATATTACGAGAGAAATAATTAAAATTACCTCTGTTAAATCAGAAATTATATCAAACAATATTGGATACTTAAAATTAACAGCATTTAATGAAAATAGTAGTGACCAAATCAAAAAAAAAATCAAAGATCTTAAAAAAAAAAATATTAAAAGTGTAATACTTGATTTAAGGAATAATCCTGGTGGTTTGTTGAGTCAGGCTATAAAAATTACAGATTATTTCTTAGATAATGGCGAAATAGTTTCCACAAAAGGGAGGAGGGACTCTGAAAATAGAAGATGGTTTGCTACTGAAGGTGATATGATTGATGGAATACCACTTTTAGTGCTTATAAATTATGGCTCAGCCTCTGCATCAGAAATTGTAGCTGGAGCTTTAAAAGACCACAAGAGGGCAATACTTGTTGGTGAAAATAGTTATGGAAAAGGTTCTGTGCAATCTATTATTCCACTTAAAAACAATGGTGCAATTAGACTTACAATATCGAAATATTATCTTCCATCAGGTAAATCTATATCAGAGGTGGGTGTAACTCCCGATATTATGATTTTAGAGAGTGAAGATGATTTTAAAGCAAATACAGATAAAGATAATCAATTAAATTTTGCTGTAAAATTACTTAAAGGTTAAAATGTTAGAAAAATTTCAAAGATTGCCATTAAGAAATGGCGTTGGAATAGTTTTATTAAATAAATCAAATCAAGTTTTTGTTGCAAGACGAATTGATAACCCAAGTCGGAATTGGCAAATGCCGCAAGGGGGAGTAGATAACAACGAAAGTTATTATGATGCAGCTATAAGAGAATTAAAAGAAGAAACCAGTATAAGAAATATTGCTCTTTTGAAAGAAATTGATGAATTCATTACATATGAACTTCCTAACAATCTTTTAGGAATAATATGGAAAGGTAAATTTAGAGGCCAAAAGCAAAAGTGGTTTATATTTCGTTTTGAAGGTGACGAAACAGAAATAAATGTTAAAACTCAAAAACCTGAATTTTTAGAATGGAAATGGATTAATCTAGAAGATATTACAAAGGTGGTGGTGAAGTTTAAATTAAACGTTTATACAAAGATTCAACAACATGTAAAAGATTTATTATCAAAGCAAAGAAATTAATTTTAGAGTATCTATTTTTTGATTCAAAATAAACCTGGTTTCATCCGAAATGTTATCTTTAAGTAATTCTTCCTGAGATTTTTTTACTTTTTCATCAATATTAATTTTTTCCTTTTGTTTAATGTCAATAATTTCATTTGTTAAAATTGAAAGAGTATTTTCTTTAAACTCTATAATTCCCTCTTCTATATAGAAATTTTGTTCTCCTTCATCGGAATATACTTTGAGTAATCCAGGCTTAAGAAAAGAAATGATAGGAATATGATTGAACAAGATACCCATTTCTCCCTCAATTCCAGGAACAACGACTTCTGATACTTTTTTTTTAAGAAAAGACTCTTCTGGATTAACAATTTCTAAATTAAAATTTTCACTCATTATGCTGCAGACTCTTTGGCCATTTTTTCAGCTTTTTCAACAGCTTCCTCAATAGTCTCAACCATGTAAAATGCTGCTTCTGGGAGATGATCATATTCTCCTTTGCAAATTGCATCAAAAGCTTTAATTGTCGACTGAAGCTCAACGAGTTTGCCTGGAGATCCTGTAAAGACTTCAGCTACAAAAAAAGGTTGAGATAAAAATCTTTGAATTTTTCGAGCTCTTGCCACTGTAAGTTTGTCTTCTTCAGATAATTCATCCATTCCTAAAATCGCAATAATATCCTGTAAAGATTTGTAAGTTTGTAAAATTTTTTGGACCTCTCTCGCAACTCGATAATGTTCATCACCTACTATTCTAGGATCTAAAATTCTTGATGTAGAGTCTAATGGATCTACGGCAGGATAAATACCTAACTCAGCAATTTGTCTTGATAATACCGTCGTAGCATCAAGGTGTGAGAAAGATGTAGCTGGTGCTGGGTCTGTCAAATCATCAGCTGGAACATAAATTGCTTGAACAGATGTAATTGAACCTTTGTTTGTAGTTGTTATTCTCTCTTGAAGATTGCCCATATCAGTAGCTAATGTTGGTTGATATCCAACCGCAGAGGGTATTCTGCCAAGCAAAGCTGAAACTTCTGATCCTGCTTGTGTAAATCTAAATATATTATCAACAAAAAATAGAACATCTTGCCCCTCTTTATCTCTAAAATACTCAGCTACTGTAAGACCAGTTAAAGCAACCCGCGCTCTTGCTCCAGGTGGCTCATTCATTTGGCCGTAAACAAGTGCTGCTTTTGAACCCTTTCCATCTGTTTTAATTACACCCGACTCTATCATTTCGTGATATAAGTCATTTCCTTCCCTAGTTCGTTCACCAACACCTGCAAAAACTGAAAAGCCTCCATGAGCTTTAGCAATATTGTTGATTAGTTCCATAATAATAACTGTTTTCCCAACACCAGCACCTCCAAAAAGTCCGATCTTCCCTCCTTTTGCATATGGTGCAAGTAAGTCTATGACTTTAATTCCTGTTACTAATATTTCTGTTTCAGTTGACTGATCATTAAATGATGGAGCATTTCTATGTATAGGCCAATTCTCTTTAGTTTTTATTTCTCCTTTTTGGTCAATCGGTTCGCCAATAACATTAACTATTCTTCCAAGTGTCTCAGGTCCAACTGGAACCTGAATTGGAGCTTCGGTGTCTGTTACTTCGTCTCCCCTTTTTAAACCTTCAGTGCTATCCATTGCTATTGTTCTTACGCTTGACTCCCCTAAATGTTGAGCAACTTCGAGTACCAATCTTGTACCAGAATTATTACATTCTAATGCGGTAAGTATCTCCGGTAATTCTCCTTCAAATTTAACGTCAACAACTGCCCCAATAACTTGAGTAATTTTACCTTTTTGACTCATTTTTTACCTCTTACTTTATATTTAGAGTCAGTTGGAATTTTTCTCTTATTTAAAACATCCATTATATATTCCTTGAAGAGACCAGCTCCCTTAGCAGGAGGTGGGTAAAGCCTATCTTCATTATTCATAAAAAAAATTATCATTTTAGCTACATCTTCAAAGGTAACTGGATTATTGTAATATAACAGGATTTTATCATCTGGTGATTTGTTACCTTGTACATATTTAAATTTTTCCATTATCATAAACTTTCTGCTCCCGATATTATTTCAATTAACTCTTTTGTAATAGCAGCTTGTCTGCTTCTATTATATTCTATTGACAACTTTTCTACTAACTCACCTGCATTTCTTGTTGCATTATCCATTGCACTCATTCTCGAACCCTGTTCGCTCGCTGAGTTTTCTAGCATTGCTTTAAAGATTTGAGTAGAAATATTTTTTGGAAGAAGGTTATTTAAAATTTCGTCTTCATCAGGTTCAAATTCATAATCCTGGTTATCTTTTTCATTTTTTTCATTATTTTCATTATTATTAATCAAAGGTATTATTTGTTGCTCTTGTGGTATTTGAGTAATAACATTTTTAAATTGATTATAAAAAATAGTACACACATCGAATTCATTTTTATTAAAATGATCTATGACTAAACTTGCAATTTTATTTGCATCATTAAAGTTTGCATTTTTTGACTCTTTAAAAGAAATTTTTTCAATAATTTGATTACCATAAATCCTTTTTAGTTGATCATAACCCTTAGTTCCTACTGTAATAATCTTTAGTTCTTTTTTCTCATTTAGAATCTTCTTAAAAAAAGATTTGGCTTTTCTAATAATATTCGAGTTAAAACCTCCGCATAAACCTCTATCAGCTGTAAGAACAACACACAGATGAGTATTAGATTTACCTGTTCCAACTAAAAGTTTTGGCGCAATGTCTTTATCATTCACATTCCTTGATAAATTAAGTATGATATTATTCATTTTTTGAGAGTATGGTCTTCCTTTTTCAGCATTTTCTTGCGCTCTTCTTAGTTTTGCTGCTGCTACCATTTTCATGGCTTTTGTAATTTTTTGTGTTGATTTTACACTTGATATTCTTTTTTTTAAATCATCTAAACTAGGCATATTTCATTTTATTTTTAGTTTATTTATAATTTCAATGAGCTTCTTCTCAGTGTTTTCTTCCAATTTTCCTGAATTGGCAATTGTTTCTAAAATTTCAGGATTTTCACTTTTACATCTCTTCAAAATTTCTTCCTCAAATTTTGAAATATCTTTAAGTTCAATATCATCTAAATAACCTCTTACGCCACAATAAATGCTAATGACTTGTTCAGACACAGTCATTGGCGAGTATTGTTTTTGTTTTAAAAGCTCTGTAAGTTTTGACCCCCTGTTTAATAATTTTTGAGTTGAGGCATCCAAATCAGAACCAAATTGAGCGAATGCTGCCATCTCTCTATATTGTGCTAATTCGAGTTTTATTGAACCCGCAACTTTTTTCATCGCCTTTGTTTGAGCAGCAGATCCCACTCTCGAAACAGAAAGACCAACGTTAACCGCTGGTCTAATTCCTTGATTAAATAGTTCTGTTTCCAAAAAGATTTGACCATCAGTAATTGATATTACATTGGTTGGGATATATGCAGAAACATCACCAGCCTGTGTCTCAATTATTGGTAAAGCAGTTAGAGAACCTCCCCCTTGTTCATCATTAAGTTTAGCAGCACGCTCTAGCAGTCTGCTATGAAGATAAAATACGTCTCCAGGATATGCTTCTCTTCCAGGCGGCCTTCTCAATAAAAGAGACATTTGACGGTAAGCTACCGCCTGTTTTGATAAGTCATCATAAATAATTAAAGCATGCATACCATTATCTCTGAAAAACTCACCCATGGTACACCCAGTATAAGGGGCAAGAAATTGCAAGGGTGCAGAATCCGATGCAGTTGCTGAAACTATTGTAGTATATTCCATAGCTCCAGCATCCTCCAATGTTTTTACAATTTGTGCGACAGTGGATCTTTTTTGACCAACTGCAACGTAAATACAATAAAGTTTTTTACTTTCATCATCTGACTCATTTATTTTTTTTTGATTTATTATTGTATCTATCGCGACTGCTGTTTTTCCTGTTTGTCTATCTCCTATAATAAGCTCTCTTTGTCCTCTTCCGACTGGAATAAGGCTATCAATTGCTTTTAATCCAGTTTGCATCGGCTCACTGACAGATTGTCTTGGAATTATTACAGGAGCTTTTACTTCAACTCTGTTTCTTTTAATATTTTTGTTAAAATTTTCTTTACCATCAATAGGGTTTCCAAGTCCATCAACCACTCTTCCTAATAATTCCTTGCCAACTGGAACATCAACAATAGAACCAGTTCTTTTTACAGTGTCTCCTTCTTTTATAGCTCTGTCATCACCAAAAATAACTACTCCTACATTGTCGCTCTCCAAATTCAATGCCATTCCTTTGGAGCCTTCAGCAAACTCTACCATTTCTCCAGCTTGAACATTATCTAATCCATAAATCCTCGCAATCCCGTCACCAACGGAAAGAACTTGGCCAACTTCTGAGACTTCTGTTTTGTCACCAAATTTTTTAATTTGTTCTTTAATAATTTTAGTTACTTCTGAAGGGTTTATTTCCATTTAAGCCTCAATCATACTGTTTTTAATTTTTTTTAGTTTATTTTTTAAAGAATTATCAATCATTATACTTCCAATTTTGATTATAAGACCACCAAGAAGGCCTGGATCATACTGATATTCAATTTTGATTTTTTTGTTAAAATTTTTAGAGAGTTCATCTTTTATTTTATTCAACTCCTCATCCTTTAAATTTTTCGCTGATTTAACCTGAGCAACTAGTTCACCTCTTAAATTAGAGCATATTTTTAGAAAATCTTTTGAAATTGTATTTAAATAAAAAAGTTTACGTTTGTTAGTTACGAAAGTTAAAAACTTACTCAGTAAACTATTAAAATTGGCTTTTTTTGAAATCATATCAATAGTAGACAACTGCTCTGAAGCCTTAATAGTTGGATCTTTAATTAAATTGTTAAAATCTTTGCTTTTTTCCATCAAGCTAAGAATGTCATAAATTTGAGACTCTATTTCTTCCAAACAATTATTTTCAGACGCTAACTCGTATAATGCTTGAGAATAGGAATTATAGCTATTTGACTGATTAATATTAATTTGATTCAATTTTATCTCTTGTATTAGAGGTTTTTTTTTGAGATTTAATTAACATATGAATTGGCTATCTTCAAGCGGCAGATTTACAAAAAAGCCAATATTGGACGAATTAATTAAAGTTAATTGGATCAACATCAACTGAAAGTTTTATTCCTTGAGATAATTTAAAACTTTTTAAGTTTAAAGCTAATGAATGTTGTATCTTTACCCCTTTTTTTGATCTTAGGAGCAAACGACATCTAAAATTTTTTTTAATTTTGAAAATCGGTGCATTGATTGGCCCTAAAATTTTAGCATTTATTCTTTTTTCAAGATGATTTTTAAGTCTATTAGTTTCAAGAATTAATTTTTTTTCATTTTTGGACGTAACAATAAGTGAAATAAATCTTTCATATGGCGGAAGATTATTTTTTTTTCTAATTAACAATTCATTTTCCAAAAAAATAAATGGATCTTCCTGTGTAATTTTTGAAATAATTTTCGGATCCAGGTTGTAAGTTTGGTAATAAACTGTAGAATTTGAACCCGCTCTACCAGCTCTCCCAGATAATTGATGATATAATTGGAGATTTTTCTCAGCTGCCCTTAGATCATGTCCACGATAAGTTGAGTCAATATCTACAACTACAATACAGTTCAAGCTTGGAAAATGAAAACCTTTTGAAATAAGTTGGGTGCCAACAAGAATATTTATCTTATTATTTATAATTTTTTCAAGCTTATCACTTGAAGATTTTTTATTAATTGTGTCACTTGAAAAGATCAAACTTTTATAAGTTGGAAACAAATCATTTATTTCTTCATATATCCTCTCTACTCCTGGTCCTGTAAAAGAGAATTTGCAAACTTGATTATCTTTACAAATTCTCTCGAGTTGAGTTTTATAATTACAGTAATGACATAACAATATTTTTTTTTCTTTATGATAAACTAAGTTAATTGAACAGTTTGGACATGAAAAAGATTTTAAACAACTTTTGCAAAAAATATATGGAGAAAAACCCCTTCTGTTAAGGAAAAAAAGAACTTGATCTCCCTTTTTTAAATGTGCATCCACTCTCTCTATTGTCTTTGGACTTATCCAAGATTTTTTTTGTAACCCATATTTTTTTAAATCAATTACTTCATATTTTGGTAATTTTGCATCTTGGAATCTATTTACTAACCTTGAAAGAGAATATTTTTTTTTTTTAACATTTTCATATGTTTCAAGAGACGGGACAGATGTAATAAGATTAACTGGAATATTTTCAAAGTAACCTCTCGAAATAGCCATGTCCATAGCATTATAGATTACTCCTTCATCTTGTTTATATGATTGGTCGTGCTCTTCATCGACAATAATTAAGCCTAATTTGCTAAAAGGTAAAAATAATGCCGATCTTGCTCCAATAACTACTTTTAATTTACCTTTAGATAAACCGCTCCAAATAATTTTTTTTTTTTTTTTTGAAATACCTGAGTGCCAGATACATGGTCTAAAACCAAAAAAATCAATGAATTTTTTTTCAAATTCATTCGTAAGCCCAATTTCTGGGAGCAAAATTAATCCCTGAAAACCTTCATCTAATTTTTTTTTTAAGCAATTAAAATAAACAATAGTTTTGCCCGAACCAGTCGTACCTTGAAGCAAATGTACTCTAAATTTTTTATCATTTTTAATAATTTCTTCATAAGAATTTTTCTGCTCTTCATTTAATTGATATTGGTTTATTTTTTCTAATCTATTGAAAGTCTCATAATCCTTATCTTTTTCCCAGTTTATTGCTTCGTTGCTTAACAAATGAAGTTTTAATGCCATACCTTTTGGAATTAAATTATAATAAGAGAAAGCATTGAGAAAATTAATTGTCTCTTTCTTTAATGGGTGTACATCTAATTTCTGAAATATTTTTTTTGTTAAAAATTTTTTCTTATTCCCTTTTTCGAATTCATTCCAAACAACTCCAATTCTTTTTCCTTTCCCAAAAGGAACAGTTACATAATCACCAGTTTTTAACTTAAAATTTGACTCATAGGTAAATGGGTAATCAAAAATGTTTGGTAATAAAACTGGAACTTTCATTAAATTTTAAATAAAATAACTCTATGAATGAATCTGTCTTTTATCCACTGATAACGCAGCTTCTTTGATTGCCTCAGAAAAAGTGGGATGTGCATGACAAGTTCTCGCAATATCCTCTGCACTTGCTTCAAATTCCATTGCTACTGACATTTCAGCAATCATTTCTCCTGCGTGAGGTCCTATGATATGAACTCCTAATACTTTATCAGTTTTATCATCCGCTAAAATTTTTACAAAGCCATCTGGTTCATCTATCGCTTTAGCTCTGGAATTTGCCATAAATGGAAATTTACCAACCTTATAGGATTTTTTTTCTCCTTTCAATTGCTCCTCATTTTTACCAACATATGCTACCTCTGGACTAGTATAGATAACTCCTGGTATAACATTGTAATTTACATGTCCAGACTGGCCAGCTATTATTTCAGCTACAGCAATTCCTTCTTCCTCAGCTTTGTGGGCTAACATCGGTCCTTTAATTACGTCTCCAACAGCATAAATATTTCCAACGGATGTTTGAAACTTTTCATTAATTTCAATTCTGCCTTTACTATCTGTTCGGATTCCGACAGCACCTAAGTTTAAATCTTTGGTGTATGGTTTTCTACCAACAGAAATGAGAGCTACATCAGCTTCAAATTTTAATTCTTTATTTGCCTCACTTGAGGTTGAAATTGTAACACCTTTCTGTGTTTTTTTTACAGAATTTACCTTAGTTTTTAAATGGAATGAAATTCCCTGTTTTTTTAAAATTTTCATAAACTCACTTCCTATTTCTTTATCCATTCCAGGAGTAATATGATCAAGATATTCTATGACATGGACTTCAGACCCAAGCCTTGACCAAACTGAACCCATTTCCAATCCTATATATCCTGCACCTATTATAGCCATTTTTTTTGGAACTTTATTTAAAGATAACGCGCCAGTAGATGAAACTATTGTTTCTTCATCAAAATTAGTGCCTTTAAAATTTACTGGCTCAGAACCAGTGCAAATAACAACATTTTTTGTTTGTATTGTAGATTCCTGTTGCCCTTGCTTAATCATAATTTCATTTTTTGATTTAAAACTACCTTTACCTTTGAGATATGTAACTTTATTTTTTTTGAATAAAAATTCCACTCCTTTTGTCAAAACTGTCACTGCTTTATTCTTATTTTGCATCATTTTGGAAAGATTCAATTTTAAGTCACTCACTTCAATACCAAGCTTGCTGAAGTTTTTTGCTTTATGGAAATTTTCAGATAAGTTTAATAGATTCTTTGAGGGTATACATCCAACATTTAAACAAGTTCCACCTAAACTACCCCTTGACTCAATACATGCTGTCTTTAATCCTAATTGGGACAACCTGATAGCACATACATATCCAGCTGGACCTCCACCAATTACTGTTGCATCAAATTTTTCTTTCATTTAAATATCTAAAAACATTCCCCTTGGATCCTCTAAATTCTCTTTCACTTTTTTTAAAAAAGAAACAGAGTCTTTACCATCTATTATTCTATGGTCATACGATAAAGCAAGATACATTATTGGCCTAATCTGCATTTCTCCATCTATTGCCACTGGTCTCTTTACAATATTATGCATACCTAGCACACCTGACTGCGGTGGATTAAGTATTGGTGTGGATAGCATAGAACCATAGACACCACCATTACTGATTGTAAAAGTACCACCTTGCAAGTCTTCAATAGTTAGTTTACCATCTTTCGCTTTATCAGAAATTTCTTTAATTTTTTTTTCTATATCTGCAAAAGATAATTCATCAGCATTTTGAAGAACAGGCACTACTAGTCCTTTTTCTGTTCCAACTGCAAAACTAATGTTATAGTAATTTTTATAAATTATTTCTTCACCTTCAATTTCTGCATTAATCATTGGAAACGATTTTAATCCTATTATGGTTGCCTTTACAAAGAAAGACATCAAGCCTAACTTAACTCCAAATCTTGATTTAAAATCGTCTTGGTTTTCTTCCCTCATTTTCATAATTTCAGTCATATCGACCTCATTAAAAGTAGTTAACATGGCTGCATTTTCTTGTGCCTGTTTTAGTCTCTTTGCGATTGTTTGCCTTAGACGCGTCATTTTAATTCTTTCCTCTTGGCCAAACTTTATTTTTCTATCTGATGGTTCTGGCTTGGAGCTCATTTTATCAATTAAGTCTCCTTTAAGAATTCTTCCATCTTTTCCACTTCCTTTGATTTTTTTTATATCCAAATTCTGTTCATTAACAATTTTTCTAACCGCTGGTGAAAGAGTTTTAATTTTATTTACCTCTGATAAATTTTTAATATCGTCTGTAAGTAATAATTCATCTTCGTCTTCATTATCATCAAATATTTTTGGAATTTCGCTTTTTACATCATTTTTAATTACATCTATCTCAATTACTTTCTCTGCTTCAATATTATTATCTATAGCCTTTTTCTCAATTTGTTCGTTTTTAGTTTTTTTATTTTGTGACCCATTATCGTTGACTGTTCCCAATATTGAGCCAACCTCTACTGTTTGACCATTTTTAGCATTTATTTCTCCAAGAGTTCCATTAATTGGAGATGGTACTTCTAAGTTTACCTTGTCAGTTTCTAACTCGACTATTGGTTCGTCTGCTTCAACCAAGTCACCAGTATTTTTAAGCCACTTAGATATTGTTGCTTCTGTAATACTTTCCCCTAAGGCAGGAACAATAATTTTTTCACTCATCTAATAAAATACTTTATCTATTATTTCTTTTTGTTGTTTCATGTGTCTGTTCGCGTAACCAGTTGCTGGTGAAGCAGCCTGATTTCTTCCTATATACTCAATTTCTCTTTTAACTCCAATATTATCTAAAGTCCATTGTATATAATCTCTAACTGATGACCAACTGCCCATATTTTTTGGTTCCTCCTGACACCAATAAAAATTTGCTTTTTTGGCATAAGGTTTAAGTGCTTTTGCTAAAGATTTAGCTGGAAATGGATAAAGTTGCTCGACTCTGATGAATATTACATCATTTATTTTGTTTTTTTCTCGAGCATCCAAAAGATCAAAGTAAATTTTGCCTGAGCAAATTATGACTTTTCTTATTTTTTTTGTTTTAGCTAATTGAATTAGCGTACTATTATTTTCAAGTGCGTGATCATTTAATATTCTATGAAAAGAATTCGTCTTATCAAAATCTTCTAATTTTGAAACACAATACTTGTTTCTAAGTAAGGACTTTGGTGTCATAATTACTAAAGGTTTTCTAAAACCACGATGTATTTGTCTTCTTAATGCGTGAAAATAATTCGCAGGAGTTGTGCAATTTATTATCTGTAAATTTTCTTGCCCACATAATTGCAGGAACCTCTCAAGTCTAGCAGAAGAATGTTCAGGTCCCTGACCTTCATACCCGTGAGGTAAAAGCATAACTAGACCAGAGGCCCTTGACCACTTTCTTTCGCCTGATGAAATAAATTGATCAATTACTACTTGTGCCCCGTTTGCAAAATCCCCAAATTGTGCCTCCCAGATTGTCAATGTCTCAGGTTCAACTAAACTATATCCGTATTCAAAACCTAATACTGCTAGTTCAGATAAAAGACTATCAACAACTTCAAATTTTTTTTGATTTTTAGAGATATTGTTGAGAGGTATATAGCGTGAATTATCAACTTGATTTCTTAAAACTGAGTGTCTCTGACTAAAGGTTCCTCTACCAGAGTCCTGCCCGACAAGTCTGACTGGGAAACCCTCATTTAGTAATGTTCCAAATGCTAATGACTCGGCGTTGGACCAATCAATATTTCTTTTTTCTAATACATTTTTATGTCTTTGACTTAAAACCTTTTCTATTGTTTTGTGTACATTAAAACTTTTTTCAACTTTATTTATTTTCTCAGAGATTTTTATAATACTTTTCGCATCCACACCAGTAGTTCCTCTTTTGTCTTTTCCTTTTTCAGGCTGGTATCTAGACCAAGTACCCTCAAACCAATTCAATTTTGGTTTATAATTTTTTGCATTTTTAAACTGCTCTTCTAATAATTTTTTGAAATTATCATTGTTATCTAAAAATTCTTTTTCAGTAATACATCCTTCTTTAATTAGCTTTTTTCCATAAATATTTAAAGTTGTTGGGTGTGATTTAATTTTTTTGTACATTAAAGGTTGAGTAAAAGACGGTTCATCTCCTTCGTTGTGACCGAAACGTCGATAACATATTATGTCAATCACAACGTCTTTATTAAATTTCTGTCTAAATTCTATTGCTATTTTTGCACAATAAACAACTGCCTCAGGATCATCTCCATTACAATGTAGTATTGGGGACTCAACTACTTTTCCAAGATCCGACGGGTAAGGGCTCGATCTTGCAAACCTAGGGCTAGTGGTAAAACCAATTTGATTGTTAACAATAATGTGAATTGTTCCACCAGTATTATGACCTTTTAGACCTGACATTGCAAAACATTCTGCCACTACACCCTGACCTGCAAATGCAGCGTCTCCATGAATTAGAATTGGAATCACTTTTTTTCTCTCGACATCTTTGTGGAAAAATTGTTTAGCTCTTGTTTGCCCAAGCACAACCGGATTTACAGCCTCTAAATGAGAAGGGTTGTCTGTTAGACTTACATGTACAGAATTACCATCAAACTCTCTATCTGATGACGCACCTAAATGATATTTCACATCACCTGTTGACTCATCATGTGTTGTTAAATTTTCACCTCCGAATTCATTGAAAATTCTTTTGTAAGATTTTTGGAGAACGTTAGCCAAAACATTTAATCTACCCCTATGTGGCATACCGATTTTAATTTCTTTTATACCAAGTTGTCCTCCTCTTTTTATAATTTGTTCTAAAGCAGGAATTAGTGACTCGGCACCATCAAGTCCAAATCTTTTAGTACCAATATATTTTTTTGCTAAAAACTTTTCAAATCCCTCTGCTTGAATAATTTTATTAAGAATTGCTTTTTTTCCATTATCTGTGAAATTTAGTCTATTTTCATCCTTTTCCATTCTTTCTCTTAACCAAACTTTTTCTTTTGGGTCTGAGATATGCATAAATTCAGCTCCTATAGTAGAACAATAAATCTTTTTAAGTTTAGAAATTATTTCATTTACAGACGCATAACCTATGTCCATATAATTATCTAAATAGATTTTTTTATCGTATTCGTCTTTTTTAAATCCATAATCAGATGGATGAAGCTCAGTCAAATAATCTCGCTTCATCATTCCAAGTGGGTCGAGGTTTGCTATTAAATGCCCACGAATTCTATAGGCTCTTATCATTGTGATTGCTTTGATAGACTCAACTTTTTCTTTTTCAGATGAATTTGAAATATTTGTTTTTGTAAAAGTTTTCTCTTCTTTTTTTGTATTTATATTAATCTTTTTTGGGTTCCAAGTCGGACCTTTAATCTCTTGAGTAATAAGTTCAAAATCATCTCCTAAATCGATAAAGTATTCTTTCCAACTCCTTGGCAAAGTTGGATCTTTTTCCACAAATCTAACATACATTTCTTCAATAAAATTATTGTTATATTTGCTTAAAAAAGATGTTTTTTTATATTCTAAATTTTTTGATGCACTCATTAATTAATACATTATAGTGTGTGTAAAAAAATTTTAAAGTGACAATTTGTTTAAAAGAGTCTTACCTATTTCTGCTGGTGACCGAGCTATAGTAATACCAGCTTCTTCCATTGTTTTAATTTTTTCTTTTGCACCTCCTTTTCCACCAGAAATAATGGCCCCTGCATGACCCATTCTCCTTCCGGGAGGAGCGGTTACGCCCGCTATAAAACCTACAATTGGCTTTTTCACTTTATGATTTTTTATAAACTCTGAGGCTTCCTCCTCCGCGGTGCCTCCTATTTCGCCGATCATAAGAATTGACTTTGTTTTTTCGTCTTTTAGAAATAAGTCTAGACAGTCAATGAAATTAGTGCCGTTAATTGGATCTCCACCAATTCCAATACAAGTAGATTGTCCTAATCCATTTTTCGTAGTTTGGTCTACCGCTTCATAAGTCAAAGTACCTGATCTAGAAACTATTCCAACAGAACCACTTTTATGAATGCTACCTGGCATTATTCCAATTTTACATTCACCAGGTGTTATTATACCTGGGCAGTTCGGTCCAATGAGCCTCGATTGTGAACCTGATAAGATATCTTTAACTTTCAACATGTCTAAAATTGGTATTCCCTCGGTAATACAAACAATTAATTCTATTGATGCATCTATAGCTTCTATAATTGCATCGGCAGCAAACTTTGCAGGGACATATATCATCGTTGCGTTTGCATCAGTCTGATCTTTCGCTTCTTTAACGGAATTGAAAACTGGCCTTTCAAGATGTAGTTGTCCTCCTTTTTTTGGGGTCACCCCACCAACTAAATTTGTCCCATATTTTATAGCTTGTTCTGAATGAAAAGTGCCATGAGAGCCAGTAAAACCCTGACATATTACTTTGGTTTTTTTATTCACTAAAATAGACATTTTATTTAATCGCTTTTACAATTTTTTTTGCTGCATCAGACAAATCCTCAGCTGAAATAATTGTAAGTTCAGAATTGTCTAATATTTTTTTTCCTTGTTCAAAATTTGTGCCAGCTAATCTCACTACCAGGGGCACATTTATTTTCATTTCATTTGCAGCATCTACAACTCCTTGAGCTAAAACATCACATCTCATTATTCCGCCAAAAATGTTTATCAAAATTCCTTTAACATTTTTATCTGATAAAATTATCTTTAAAGCTGCAGTAACTTTTTCTTTTGATGCTCCGCCACCAACATCTAAAAAATTAGCTGGTTCTTCTCCATAAAGTTTAATTATATCCATTGTAGCCATAGCAAGTCCAGCTCCGTTCACCATACATCCTATACTACCATCTAATTTAATATAGGCTAAGTCATATTTGCTAGCTTCTATCTCCGTTGGTTCTTCCTCATTTAGATCTCTTAACTCAAGTATTTCAGGATGTTTAAAAATCGCATTATCATCGAAATTCATTTTTGCATCTAAACATATTATCTCTTCTTCATTTGTAAGAATTAGTGGATTAATTTCTACAAGGCTAGCATCTGTTGAAATAAACATTTTATAAATACATTTAATTAAATTTTTACATTTATTGCTCGCTTTTTCATCTAAATCAAAAATTTTTATTATTTTAAAACAATCCTCATCGCTGATCTCTTTATTAAATTTAATTTTAGTAGTTGAAATGTTTTCTGGATTTTTTTTTGCAACTTCCTCAATATCCATGCCACCTTGATTACTGGAAATGAAAACAATTTTAGAACTTACCCTATCGACCAAACAAGAAAGATAAAATTCCTTTTTAATGCTTGAGCTTTCTTCTATATAAAGTCTTTTTACTTTTCTTCCTAATGGTCCTGTTTGGTGAGTTATCAAGATCTTCCCCATCATTTCTCTTGCAGCTTTTTCTAATTCTTCCAGATTATCAAGAATTTTAACTCCTCCTGCTTTACCTCTTCCGCCTGCATGTATCTGAGCTTTTAAAACATATTTTTTTGTTTGAAGTTTTTTTGCTTTTTTAATTATTTCATCAACACTAAAGCCTATTTCTCCATTTGGTACAACTGCGCCAAATTTTCTTAGTAATTGTTTGGCTTGATGTTCGTGGATATTCATAATTTATTTCAAATCTTTATCTATTTGTGTGGCCGCGTCCCAAAGCTTATCTACGGCATTTATAGACTTGTTAAATTCTTCTTTTTCTTTTTCATTTAATTTTATCTCCTCAATTTTTTCAACTCCATCTTTGCCAATTACAACTGGAACTCCTGCATAAATATTTTTAAAACCATACTCACCTTCTAGGTATGCAGCACAAGGTAAAGTTAGTTTTGCATCATCCAAGAAAGCCTCTGCCATTTGAACCCCTGAAGCTGCTGGAGCATAATAAGCGGATCCTTTCTCTAACAACCTTACAATTTCAGCACCACCATCTCTTGTTCTTTGAACAATCGAATTTATCCTATCGTTTGTAATTTTTCCCTCTTTTACTAATTCGAATAAAGGTTTTCCCTTAATTGTTGTAAGTCTTGGCAATGGAACCATTGTATCCCCATGACCACCCATGACCGTAGTTTCTATTTCTTTTACAGCCACATTTAATTCTAAAGATAAAAATAACTTAAATCTTGAACTATCTAATATCCCCGCCATACCTACAACTTTTTTTGGATTTAATTTAGAGTATTTTTGGAATGCCATAACCATTACATCAAGCGGATTGGTTATACAAATTACAAATGCATTTGGAGAATTTTTTTTAATACCATCTGCAACTTGCTTGATTATTTTTAAATTTATACCTAACAAATCATCTCTACTCATACCTGGTCTTCTTGGAACACCTGCTGTGATAATTATAACATCTGAGTTTTTTATATCATTATAGTTATCTGTACCAATTAACCTGGAACTAAATCCATCTACAGAAGACGATTGAGCTATGTCCAAAGCTTTTCCTTTTGCAAGACCACTTGCAACGTCAAATAATACTATTTCATTAACAATTTCCTTTATTCCAATCAAATGGGCTAAAGTCCCTCCAATTTGACCAGCACCGATAAGTGATATTTTTTTCATTATAATTAATTATTTATTTCATTGTTGGCATGATAAATTCTGGATCTGTACTTATTCCTGATGGCCACCTTGAGGTCACTGTTTTTAATTTAGTGTAAAACCTCACACCCTCTGGGCCATGCATATGCTGGTCTCCAAAAAGTGACCTTTTCCATCCTCCAAAACTGTGAAATGCAACAGGAACTGGTATCGGAATGTTAATACCTACCATTCCAACCTTAATTTTATTTGCAAATGTTCTTCCTACATCACCATCCCTAGTATAAACACTTGTCCCATTACCATACTCATGGTCATTTACAAGATCTACAGCTTCGTTAAAATCTTTAACTCTTACAACAGATAAAACTGGACCAAAAATTTCTTCCTTGTAGATTCTCATATTTTTTTTCACATTATCAAACAAACAACCACCGATATAAAATCCATCTTCGTAGCCTTGTAATTTTATTTTTCTTCCATCAACAACAAGTTCGGCACCTTCAGATACTCCTAAATCTACATAACCTCTAACTCTTTCTAAATGCTCTTTAGTTACTAGAGGTCCCATCTCTGAAGTTTTATCCATTCCAGGTCCAACTTTTAAAACCTCAACTTTTTTCTTAAGTTGATTTACTAACTTATCACCAATACTCCCTACAGCAACTGCAACTGATTGTGCCATACATCTTTCTCCAGCTGAACCATAAGCTGCTCCCATTAAACCATTTACGGCCTGATCTAAATCGCAATCTGGCATTATTACACAATGATTTTTTGCACCTCCAAGCGCTTGAACTCTTTTTTCATTCTTCGCTGCATTTTCATAAATATATTTTGCAATCGGAGTGGATCCTACAAAACTAACTGCTTGAATATCCTTATTGTTCAATATTGCGTCTACAACTTCTTTGTCACCATTTACAACATTAAGAACTCCATCAGGGAGCCCTGCTTCGGAGAATAGTTCTGCTAATCTTAGTGAGCACGAGGGATCTTTTTCAGAAGGTTTTAATATGAAACTATTTCCACATGCAATTGCCATTGGAAACATCCACATTGGTACCATTGCTGGAAAATTAAACGGAGTAATGCCTGCACAAACTCCAAGTGGTTGTCTTAACGACCAACTATCAATGTTAGTTCCAACATTTTCAGTAAATTCACCTTTAAGCATCTGAGGAATACCACATGCAAATTCAACGACTTCAAGTCCTCGTGTTAAAGAACCTTTGGCATCCTCATAAACTTTTCCATGCTCTGAAACAATTAATTTTGTAAGTTCATCGTAATTTTTTTCTATCATTTCTTTATATTTAAAAATTATTCTGGATCTTTGAATTGGGGTGACAGTCGACCAGTTTTCGTAAGCTTTTTTTGCAACAGTAACTGCTTTATTTAAATCTTCTTTTGATCCAAACACCACTTCAGACTCTTGGCTCCCTGTAGCAGGGTTGAATACTTTCCCTTTTCTTGTCGATTCGCTAGATGTGATTTTCCCATCTATAAAATGTTTGATTAAATTCATGACCGGATTTATTTAAATAAGTAATCAGCTAGTTGCAAGCATTTTTTTAATTGAAGCAATTGCTTTTGCTGGATTTAATCCTTTTGGACATGCGTTAGTACAGTTCATAATTGTATGACATCTATAAAGTTTGAGTTCATCAGCAACCTTTTTTAACCTCTCTTTTCTGTCTTCATCTCTGCTATCAATTATCCACCTGTAAGCTTGAAGTAATACTGCTGGTCCGAGATACTTTTCTCCATTCCACCAATAACTTGGGCAAGAAGTTGAGCAACACGCACACATAATACATTCGTATAGTCCATCTAATTTTGCTCTGTCCTCCTTTGACTGTAAATTTTCTTTTTGAGAAGAGTGACTTTTATTTTTTAGCCACGGTTCAACTGACGCGTACTGTTTGTATAAAGTACTTAGGTCACCTATCAAGTCTTTTAAAACTTTTAAATGTGGAAGAGGATAAATGTTTATATCTCCTTTAATTTCTGAATGAGGTTTGGTGCATGCTAAACCATTTTTACCATCCATATTCATTGCGCAAGATCCGCAGACACCATGAGCACAAGATCTTCTATAAGCAAGTGTTGGGTCTATCTCATTCTTAATTTTATTAAGTATATCTAAAACTTTAGATGGACAATTATCCATATCTACTTCATAAGTATCTATCCTAGGATTTTCTCCTGAGGAAGGGTCCCATCTATAAATGTTGACTTTTTTTAAGTTTTTTGAACCTGTTTTATCCTTAAAATATCTACCTTTTTTTATTTTAGAGTTTTGAGGTAGATTTATTTGAACCATCAGTACACTCTTTCTTGTGGTGGAAAATACTGAACTTCGTTCGTAAGAGTTGTTCTATGTACTGGTCTATAATCGATTTTAGTTTTGTCACCATCGCACCATGATAAAGTGTGTTGCATATATTTCTCATCATTTCTTTTAGGAAAATCTTCTCTAGCATGGGCTCCTCTACTTTCTTTTCTATAGTACGCTGAGTCCATTGTCGTTATTGCTTGCCTAATTAAATTATCAAACTCTAATGTTTCCACAAGGTCTGTGTTAAAAATTAATGATTTATCTTTTACTGACAAATTTTTCATTCCTTCAAAAGGTTTTCTGATTTCATTAATTCCTTCTTTTAGTGTCTTTTCAGTTCTAAAAACTGCACATTTTGATTGCATAGTTTTTTGCATTGCAAGTCTTAAATCAGCAGTATTGTTAGAACCAGAAGAATTTCTCAATTTATCAAATCGTTCTAAGCATTTATCTGTCTCTGATTGAGGAATTTCCTCATGAGGTGTACCTGGCTTTATTAATTCAGATGCACGCTTGGCAGCTGCTCTTCCAAAAACAACTAAGTCAATTAATGAATTTGATCCTAATCTATTTGCACCGTGAACCGAAACGCAAGCTGCTTCACCTATAGCCATTAATCCTGGCACAACTTTGTCAGACTGACTTGAATTTAGTACTTCTGCTTTGTAGTTCGTTGGAATTCCACCCATATTATAATGCACAGTTGGGACAACTGGTATTGGCTCCTTTGTTACATCGACATTAGCAAATAGTTTTGATGACTCAGAGATTCCTGGTAGTCTTTCCTCTATAACATTTGGGTCAAGATGATTTAAATGAAGATGAACGTGATCTTTTTCTTTACCTACCCCTCTTCCCTCATTTATTTCAATTGCAATTGATCTGCTAACAACATCTCTTGACGCTAAATCTTTTGCTTTTGGCGCGTACCTCTCCATAAATCTTTCTCCCTCTGAATTTAAAAGATATCCTCCTTCACCTCTAACACCTTCTGAAATTAGTGTTCCATGGCCGTAAATACCTGTTGGATGAAACTGAACAAACTCCATATCCTGTAATGGTAAACCAGCCCTTAAAACCATTGCATTTCCATCTCCAGTACAAGTGTGGGCTGAAGTGGCAGAATAGTATACTTTACCATAACCACCTGTTGCGATTATGGTTATATGTGATTTAAATCTATGAATAGTTCCATCATTTAAGTTCCACGCAATTAGCCCTTTGCATTCACCATTTTTCATCAACAAATCTAATGCAAAATATTCTATAAAAAATTCTGTATTATGTTTTAATGCTTGACCATAAAGTGTATGTAAAATCGCATGGCCAGTTCTATCTGCAGCGGCACAAGTTCTTTGGACTGGTTCATTTCCATAATTTTTTGTCATGCCTCCGAACGGTCTTTGATAAATTTTACCATCTTCTGTTCTGCTAAAAGGGACGCCATATTTTTCCAATTCAAGAACAGCTCTTGGTGCTTCTTTACAAAGGTATTCAATACAATCCTGGTCACCAAGCCAGTCTGCACCTTTAACTGTATCGTACATATGCCAACGCCAATCATCCTCTCCCATATTTCCCAGTGCGGCTGATATTCCACCTTGAGCTGCAGAAGTGTGACTTCTTGTGGGAAAAACTTTTGATATACATGCAGTTTTGAGTCCAGCTTCACTTAATCCAACAGCTGCCCTTAAGCCTGACCCACCAGCTCCTAGAACAACGACATCGTATTCGTGATCGATTATTTTATAGCTCATTTTTAAATTCTTAAATTATTTAAAATTAATATAGTTATTAAAGGAATTATTATGGAAAACAAATATAATATCTTATTTGCGACATTTTTAATTTTAGAATCTTTTAAATAATCCTCAAATATCTCACTAATTGTGAGAGCTGAAAAGAAATAAAAGGTTACAATAAATATTGAGAATAACAATTTATTTAGTTGTAAGCTAAAAAAGAGAATTATTTGCTTAGGCTCTTCACCATAAATTCCCACAAATTTTATTAAAAACCATATTAAAAAAGGTATTAAAATTATTGAACTTATTTTAGTAAAAATCCACTTTTTTGTTGCAGTAATCATAAAATTAAATTTTTACCTATTAAATAAAAAAAAATTGCTAAAATAAAAGATCCTAAGATAACTATTAAACCAGTTATTCGAGAAGTTTTTAACTCAAAACCATATCCAGCATCCCAAATAAGATGACGAATTTCACTTAGCAAATGGAAACTAAAAGACCAACAAAATCCAATTAATATAAATTTTCCGAGGAATGTATTGCAAAAATCTTTAACTAAATAATAAAAATTAAAATCAAAACTTAAAGATATTACAAGCAAACATAAAATTGAAATTAAAATAAAATTTATAACTCCTGTAATCCTCTGCGAAATTGATATAAGTGAGGATATGTGCCAATCATAAATTTGTACATGGGGCGATAAAGGATTGTCTTTACTCATTTATTTAATTTAATGTATGTTTCAGCTATTTCTACTGCATTTAAGGCCGCGCCTCTTAACAAATTATCTGAAACTATCCATAAATTTAGAGAATTTTTTTTGGACTCATCTCTTCTTATCCTTGAAATGAATGTTTCATTTTTTCCAGCTGCTTCAATCGGCGTAATATAACCTCCATCTTCACGATCATCAATTACTTTACAACCATCGGCCATTTCTAAAGCATCTTTAATCTGTTCAATAGTAAAATCTTTTTCAAATTCCAAATTTACAGACTCTGCATGTGAAATTAAAACAGGAATTCTTACACATGTTGCTGTTACATTTATGTCTTCATGCAATATCTTTTTTGTTTCCTGGATCATCTTTGTTTCTTCCTTTGTATATCCATCTTCAGTAAAATCATCTATATGCGGGATTACATTGAAAGCAATCTGCTTTGTAAAATTTTTTAGATTTATTTTTTTTTTATCTAATGAGGATTTAGTTTGTTCAATTAATTCATCCATTGATGCTTTTCCTGCGCCAGAAACTGATTGATAAGTTGAAACAACAATTCTTTTTACTTTAAAAAGTTTATGTACTGGATTTAAAACTATAACAAGTTGCGCAGTAGAACAATTAGGATTAGAAATGATATTTTTTTTAATTGTTTTTAAAGCTTCAGGATTTACTTGAGGAACAACTAATGGTACATCTGGATCCATTCTAAAAAAACTTGAATTATCTATTATCAAACATTTTTTTGATGCAAGTGAAGCATATTTTTTAGATATTTCTTTACCTGCAGCAAAGAAACAAATATCTGCTTTAATAAAATCAAATTTCTCTAAATTTTCTACTTCGATTTCTTTTTTCCTAAAATTAAGTTTTGTTCCTGAGCTTTTTGAAGAGGCCAATAAATATAAATTATTTATTAAAATTTTTGAGGTTTCAAGCACCTCAATTATTTTTCTTCCTACATTACCTGTCGCTCCAACTATTGCAATATTCATGATATTATTTGATATATTTATACCTATATGAATGGTAAATCACAAACCTTTCCAATAAAACTTTTACCATTAATCTCGATATTAAAGGATTGAGATTCTTTGAAATAAGGTTTTTTAATCATTGCAATACCTATTACTTGCTTGAAGGTGGGAGAATAAACTCCTGATCTAATTTCTCCTATAATTTTCCCCGAATTGTCTAAAAGACTTATAGATTTAAAAACATTAATTTCTTTAGCATTGATTTTTACTCCCATTAATTTTTTTTTAATTCCATTGGTTTTTATCTTTCTAAGTTCTTTTTTTCCAAGAAAATCTACTGGTGTGTCTAGGTGAACAAACTTGTCAAAACCGCATTCATATGGATTATCATTATTGTCAAAATCATTTCCATAGGACAGTAGTCCGCTTTCAATTCTTTCAATTAAATGCGGACATCCTGGTTTAATGTTAAATTCTTTGCCTTCACTGAATAGTTGCTCATAAAGTAAAATTCCTGCTTGATCGTCTTCAACATAAATTTCGTAACCACCTTGTTTAGACCAGCCAGATTGAGCTATTAAATATTTTGAATTATTGCTTTCAAAATAATCGAAATTAAAAAATTTTAAACTTGTAATCTTCTCACCAAAAATCTTTTCCATTAATTTGAAAGATTTAGGCCCTTGTACTGCAATTATATTTACGTTCGGCTCATCAATTTGCACATCAAAACTTTTCCCAATAGCTAATCCTTTTGCAAATAAAATAAGATCAGAGTCAGCTATAGAAATCCACCACTTTTTATTATTATGTCTCAAAATTACTGGATCATTTATTAAACATGCTTTATCGTCAATTATGGGACAATAATAACATTTTCCATCTTTTGATTTGGATAGATCTCTGCATGTCATAAGTTGAACAAGTTGTGCCGCATCTTTTCCAGAAATTTCTACTTGTCTCTCTGCAGAAACATCCCACACTTGTACATTTTCCTTTAAATGATAATAACTTTCCTCAAGTGAACCGAAGCTAGCTGGTAAAAGCATATGATTATAAATTGTGTATGAAGATACTCCTTGTTCTTCAATTTTTTCTGTATAAGGAGTGGTTCTAAGTCTTCTTGATTTTGAAATAAAATATTTGTTCATTTTTTTTGATATTAGTTAAGCTCTTTAGCTTTTTTTCTTAACTCGAATTTTTGTATCTTGCCTGTTGATGTTTTTGGTAAGACACAAAATTCAATTCTTTTTGGTATTTTAAAACCCGCTAAGGTCTCTCTACAAAAATCAATGATTTCTTTTTCTGAAATATCTTTATCTTTTACTTTTTCAATGAAAGCACAAGGAACTTCGCCCCATTTCTCATCAGGTTTTGCAACCACAGCGGCAATAGAAACTGCTGGATGTTTTGAAATTGTATTCTCAATTTCAATAGAGGAAATATTTTCTCCCCCAGAAATAATAATATCTTTAGACCTATCTTGAATTTTTATATACCCATCTTTATGGACTACAGCTAAATCTCCTGAGTGGAACCACCCGTCTGCCATAGCTTTTTCGGTCGCATCTTTATCTTTAAAATAAACTTTCATAACTATATTTCCTTTAATCATAATCTCGCCCATAGTTTTTCCATCCTTTGGCACAGGTTTCATGGTTTTTGGATTCATCACCATCACATCTTCTGTATTTGGGTATCTTACACCTTGTCTTGCTTTAATCTCATTTTTTTTATCTTCATCATAGTTATTCCATTCATCATTCCATGCACACTGAACGACATGGCCATACGTTTCTGTTAATCCATATACATGCATTACTTCAAAACCTAGTGCCTCCATTTTTTTAAATATGATACTTGGAGGTGGGGCACCTGCGGTGAGTACATAAACTTTATTCTTCAGTTTTTTTTGTTCTGAAGAAGATGCTCCAGTTATCATATTCAAAACAATAGGAGCACCACCAAAATGAGTGATGTTGTGTTTATCTATTAGCTCAAATATCTTTTTGATATCTATATTTCTTAAGCAAACTGTTTTTCCATTAAGCATTGGAATTGTCCAAGGATATCCCCAACCATTACAATGAAACATTGGAACAACTGTTAGAAAATTAAGTCTGTTAGGCATATTCCATGCAACAGCGCTTCCAGTAGACATCAAATAAGAGCCTCTATGATGATAAACTACACCTTTTGGATTGCCAGTTGTCCCCGATGTATAACTTAAAGAAATAGCTTCCCATTCATTTTTCGGTCTCTTCCAAATATAATTATCATCTCCACTATTTAAAAACTCCTCATATTCTCTTTCACCAATTTTTTTTAATAAAGACTGATCTGCAAATTTATCGTGAACATCAATAATTATTGGTTTTTTTTTTAATGATCCAAATGCTTTTTCTACAACAGAATGAAACTGTCTATCAACTATTAATACTTTTGCCTCACTATGATTTAGTATGTAGGATACTGTTTTAGCATCAAGCCTAATATTAATAGTATTCAACACTGCCCTAGTCATAGGAACAGAATAATGTAATTCAAAAATTTCTGGCGTATTACAAGTCATTACCGAAACTGTATCACCCTCGCCGATTCCAATTTTTTCTAAAGCACTAGCAAACTTGATGCACCTTCTGTAAACCTCAGACCAGTTATATATCCTATCTTCATAAATAAGAGCCTCATAATTTGGATAAATGTCTTTTGCCCTCTCCAAAAAACTAATAGGGGTTAGAGGTATAAAATTTGCGTCATTTTTATCAAGATTTGTGTTGTAATTACTCATCAATTAAATTTAGCGTTCATAGTTGTCTCGCTGCCGCTGACACCCGTAATATAATGAGATTGAGCTCTAGGTAGAATTTTTTCGAAATAATATTTTCCGGTATTTATTTTGTCCTCATAAAATTTCTTGTTTTGATCTATTTTTTCAAAACTTTTCTTCATAATTTTAAGCCAGGCAAAAGATAAGGAAATGTAACCAAATACTTTTAAATAATCATTGCATGCAGCACTTGCATCATCTTTATTTGTCGAGATTTTCTCTCTCAACCATTTAGTAAATGAGATGAGAATTTCTTTGTACTTTCCAAAGATATTTATATATTCTTTCAAATTTTCAGATTTCTCATATTCACTTAACTCGTTATCTATTGAATTAATGTACTCTTCAAAAATTCCGATAGAAGCAATTTTTCTGAAAACTAAGTCTATGGCTTGAACTGAATTTGTTCCCTCATAAATAGGCGTGATCCTGTTATCTCTGAAAAGCTGCTCTATCCCTTGATCTTTTGTGTAACCATATCCACCAAAAACTTGAATTGCGTCATTTGTAATTTCAACACCGTTGTCAGTAAAGAAAGACTTAATAACAGGTGTGAGTAAAGCAACCATATTAGATGCTTTTTCTTTAACGGATTTGTCATCATGACTTAAGCTTACATCTACTTGTTGAGATAACCAAAAAGCAAAAGATCTTTGTCCTTCAATAATAGACTTCATATTAAGTAAACTTCTTCTTATATCCGCATGCTTTATAATTAAGTCAGTTTCGCCGTTTTTTGAATTATTTGATTTACCTTGTTTTCTTTCTTTTGAATATGCTAAAGCATTTTGGTAAGCAGTCTCAGCAATACCTAATCCTTGGATACCCACAACGATTCTCTCTAAATTCATCATTGTAAACATAGAGTTTAATCCTTTGTTCTTTGGTCCTATCATTATTCCTTTAGAGTTTTCAAAATTAAGTACACAAGTTGGTGAACCCTTGATGCCCATTTTGCTTTCAATCGAGTTTGTATTTACGCCATTTCTGGGTCCTAAAGTTCCATCTTCATTAACCTCAAACTTGGGCACTAAAAATAAGCTTATTCCTTTCGTTCCTTTTGGAGAATCTGGCGTACGGGCTAAGACCAAATGGATTATGTTTTCAGTTAAATCATGATCTCCTGAGGTAATAAATATTTTTTGTCCAGAAATTTCATACTTTCCATCATCTTTAAGAATAGCTTTTGTTTTTAAAAGTCCTAGATCGGTTCCACATTGTGGTTCAGTTAAACACATAGTTCCACTCCACTTCCCTTCAACTATTTTAGGTAAAAAATTATTTTTGATTTTTTCATCAGCATGGCTAAGAATACAATTGTAAGCACCTATACTTAGCTCGCTATAAAGTTTAAAAGCCAAACTAGAGGATGAAAGCATCTCTTCAAAAAAAGTACTTACAGTTTTTGGAACTCCTTGACCTCCATATTTAGGATCGCATGATAAAGATGTCCAACCATCTTCAATAAATTTTTTATAAACCTCTTTATAACCTGGTGGTGTTCTTACGACACCGTTTTCATATACGCAAGGATTTTCATCTCCTGATTTTGATAGTGGTAAAATTAATTCTTGATTAATTTTTGCAGCTTCCTCCAAAATTCCTTTCACCAATTCTGAATTTATTTCTTTATACTTTTCAATCTCATTATAATTTTTATTATCTTTGAGATTGTCGAATAAAAACATCATTTCTTCAACTGGAGCATTATAAATAGTCATAATTTTAATTTACCTAAATTTATTTCAAATTGTTTATTTTTGCAAATAGGCAATAATAGCATTTCCCATTTCAGAAGTAGAGACCTCTTTTTTTCCCTTCGAAATTATATCTTTTGTCCTAAGCCCATCATCTAAAACTCTTTGCACAGCCTTTTCTAAATAATCTGCCTCTTTTTCTAAATTTAAGGAATGTCGTAAGGCCATAGAAAAACTCAAAATTGTTGCTATTGGATTAGAAATACCTTTGCCGGCAATATCAGGGGCTGAACCGTGAACAGGTTCATACATTGCTCTCATATTTCCATTTTTATCCTTGGCGCCTAAAGACGCTGATGGCAAAAGACCTAAAGAACCTGTAAGCATCGAAGCCTCATCTGATAAAATATCCCCAAATAAATTATCAGTTACAATTACATCGAACTGTTTTGGATTTCGTAATAATTGCATTGCACAATTGTCAGCCAACATGTGTTCTAAACTTACATCGTTATACTCAGCTTTGTGCAAGCTTTCAACTTCCTCTTTCCAAAGTTGACCAGCTTCCATAACATTTGATTTTTCGCAAGATGTTACTTTATTATTTCTTTTTTTTGCAAGATCAAAGGCAACTCTAGCTACTCTTTGTATCTCGTTGCTAGTATAAGTGTGGGTGTTAATACCTTTTCTTTGTCCATTATCTATATGCTTTATGCCTCTTGGCTCACCAAAATAAATTCCGCCTGTGAGCTCTCTAACAATCATTATATCTAAACCTGAAACGATTTCAGGTTTTAATGATGATGCATCAACAAGCTGACTAAAACAAATTGCAGGTCTTAAATTTGCAAATAACTTTAGTTCCTTTCTAAGTTTCAGTAAAGCTCTTTCCGGCTTTTTTGTGAAATCTATATTATTCCATTTTGGTCCACCAACTGCACCTAATAGGACAACTTCACTTTCTAAAGCTTTATAAAAAACCTCATCTGTAATTGGAGTACCATGTTTATCATAAGATGCACCTCCTACTAAACCTTGTTCAGTCTCAAGATCTAAAGATTTATTTTTATTAAGCCAATCAATTATTTTTTTTACCTCATTTATAACCTCAGGACCTATTCCATCTCCTGGTAATAACAATATTTTTCTTTTTTTAATTTTTATCATTAAAAATCCAAGGTTTTAAATCTTTAGCTCTTTTTTCATATTTTTCAATTTTTGAAGACTTCTCTAGGGACAAAGCAATATCGTCCAATCCCTCTAAAAGACATTTTTTTTTAAAAGGATCAATTTTAAATGCTTGCTCGTTATTTCCAAAATTGATTTTTTGATTTTTTAAATCAATGTAAATTTCTTCTCTTCTCAATGAATATTCGGAAAGTTGTTTTATGATCCCCTCATCTAATATAATTGGTAAAATTCCATTCTTAAAGCAATTATTATAAAAAATATCTGCAAAACTTGAACTTATCACACAAGTTATGCCAAAATCTAGAAGTGCCCAAGGTGCGTGTTCTCTAGACGACCCACAGCCAAAGTTTTTACCAGCTATTAAGATTTTTGAATTATTATAAGGATTTTTATTTAATATAAAATCTTGAATTAAATTTCCTTTCTCATCAAATCTCATTTCATAAAAAAGATTTTTTCCAAGTCCTGTCCTCTTAATTGTTTTAAGAAACTGTTTTGGAATGATCATATCCGTATCAATATTAACTATTGGTAAGTATGCTGGGATACTTTTTAAAGTTGAAAACTTTTTCATTTAATTTTGATATTTTCTGACATCATCTAAAGTTCCGGAAATAGCCGCTGCAGCTGCCATCGCTGGGCTAACTAGATGCGTTCTTCCTCCTCTACCTTGACGACCTTCGAAATTTCGATTTGAAGTAGAAGCACATCTTTCCTCAGCCTTAAGTTTGTCAGAATTCATAGCTAGACACATTGAACAACCTGGTTCTCTCCAATCAAAACCAGATTTTTTGAATATTTTGTCTAATCCTTCTTGTTCTGCTTGTTGTTTTACTAATCCTGACCCAGGTACAACCATTCCATAAACATGATTTGCAATTTTTCTATTTTTCAAAATTTTTGCTGCATCTCTTAAATCTTCAATTCTTCCATTAGTGCAACTGCCAATAAAAACTTTATCAATTTTAATATTTTTCATTGCTGTATCTGGCTTAAGGCCCATATAATTAAGTGACCTTTCCATAGAATTTTTTTTATCCTCATCTGTTTCATTTTTAGGATTTGGAACCTTGCCATCTATTGAAACAACATCCTGAGGCGAAGTTCCCCAAGTAACCATCGGTAAAATATCCTTTCCCTCTAAAGTTACTTCCTTATCAAAATTGGCGTCCTTGTCTGTTTTTAAAGAACCCCAATAATCAACCGCTTTGTTCCAATTTTCTTTTTTTGGTGACATTGGCCTTCCTTCTAAATATTTGAATACTTTTTCATCAGGTTCGATTAGACCAGCCCGAGCACCACCTTCTATTGTCATATTGCAAATTGTCATTCTCTGTTCTACACTTAATGAGGAAATTAAGTTTCCTGAGTACTCTATTACATAACCAGTTCCCCCCGCTGTACCAATTTTTCCGATAATTTGTAAAATTACATCTTTAGATGTTACTCCTAAGGATAAACTTCCATTTACATTTACTCTAAAATTTTTAGATTTTTTTTGTACCAAAGTCTGAGTAGCTAAAACATGCTCCACCTCAGAAGTTCCAATTCCGAATGCAAGCGCACCAAATGCACCATGCGTAGCAGTATGGCTATCACCACAAACTATAATTGTTCCTGGTTGAGTAAAACCTTGCTCAGGCCCAATTATATGGACAATACCTTGTCTTTTATCACTCATTCCAAAAAGTTGAATGCCAAACTGATTACAATTTTTTTCAAGTGCTTCTATCTGAATTTTAGACTCAACATCTTTTATACCACTACTTCTATCCGATGTAGGTACATTGTGATCGGCCACGGCAAGTGTTAAACCTGGTTGTCTTACTTTTCTGTTGGATGATCTCAAGCCCTCAAATGCTTGTGGGCTAGTTACTTCGTGAACTAAATGTCTATCGACAAAAAGAAGTGATGTTCCATCTTCTTGTTCGTGGACTAAATGTTCGTTCCATATTTTATCGTAAATTGTGCTTGCCATTTGAGAAAAAACTTTTATTTTTTGTTTTTAACCTCTTCATCTTTTGAAACTTTGCTTTTTTCAGAAGATAAATTTTCTTCATTTGAAATATTTGCTTCGACTTTATTCTGTGGAGCAACATTTTCTTCTGTTACCTCTTCAGGTTTACTATCTATTTCTATTCCTATTTTTTTCTTAATCTTTTCAACTATTCTCGCAGATTTTCCTGTTCTTTCTCTTAAGTAATATAGTTTAGCTCTTCTGACTTTGCCGGACCTAATAACTTTTATTGTATCTACTATTGGACTGTATAACGCAAAAGTTCTCTCAACACCCTCACCAAAAGAGATTTTCCTTACGGTAAATGATGAGTTTAAATCTCTACTTTTTTTTGAAATACATACTCCCTCAAAATACTGAATTCTTTCTCTTTTTCCTTCTGTAATCCTTACTCCTACCTTAATAATATCTCCAGGAAAAAATTCAGGAACCTTTTTTTCAGTTAAAATTTTTTTTAAATAGCTTTTATTTATTTCTTCAATATTTTTCATTTCGCTCTAATCACTTTTTTTTTTATATTTTAGCCACAAATCTGGTCTTCGGACGCGTGTTATAGCCTCAGATTGAGATAAACGCCAGTGTTTAATTTTACCATGATCCCCAGACAAAAGTACTTCGGGAACCTCTTTTTTTTCCCATATTTGTGGTTTTGTGTATTGAGGATATTCCAGTAAACCATTCTCGAAGCTTTCCTCAATTATTGAATTTTCGTTTCCAACTATACCTGGTAATAATCTAAGAATACTATCTAAAACTACAATGCCAGAAATTTCACCACCTGAAAGTATATAATCTCCTATACTCAATTCCTCTATATTTCTTGACTCTATAACTCTTTGATCAATGCCCTCGAAGTGACCCATCAAAAGATTGATGCTTTTTTGATTTGAAATTTCTTTTGAAACTTTTTGATTAAACATTTTACCTTTAGGACTGAGATAAAAAATTTTTTCACCCTCAGGTACATTCTGATCCAAACATTTTGCAATTACATTGGGTTTTATTAACATACCAGATCCCCCTCCATAAGGTGTATCATCAACTGTTTTATGTTTATCCTCTGCATATTCCCTAATATTTATTACACTTAAGTCCCAAATTTTTTTTGTTAAAGCTTTTCCTGTAAGCCCATGAGCAAGAGGACCGGGGAAAATCTCTGGGTAAAGTGTAAATACTCTTGCAATAAACATTGTTATTTTTTTTCTGGAGCTTTTGGTGCTTCCTTTGGTGCTTCAGCTTTTTTTTCTGGAGCTTTTGGTGCTTCCTTTGGTGCTTC
>MDTA01069483.1_pt1 | contig 93394 bp, 99 predicted proteins | sample 811151 | NCBI WGS metagenome assembly MDTA01 (sample SAMN05326648, study PRJNA326480) | marine metagenome | isolation source: seawater | place: Indian Ocean: South | collected 2010 | reverse complement strand
CCGCGGCAAAGCCCGCCATAATCCGGCCTTGCGGGCGTGCCAGGGTTTGAATATTGCTTTGACCGTAATGATTTTGGCCGATTGTATGATTCGCGTGAACCTGAAGGGAACGGCATGAAAAACTGGCTCATCGCTATGGGGGCGGCTGTCGCCGCCAGCCTTTCGGTGGCGAAAGCGGAGCCCGCCGATTTCGACCGCTGGCTGCAAGGGTTTCGCGCGGAAGCCTCCGCCGCCGGCATATCCGAGAGCGTGCTCAATGAGGCGCTGACCGGTCTTTCCATCAACCCGCGCGTCTATGAGCTCAATGACAACCAGCCGGAATTCTCCCGCGGCATCTGGGACTATCTCGACAGCGCCGTTTCGCCGACCCGAATCAATAACGGCAAGACAAATTATCTCGAAAACCAGCGTCTCTTCACGCTGATCGAAAACGCCTATGGCGTGGACGCGGAGATCATCGCCGCCATATGGGGCCTTGAATCCTCCTATGGCGCGATCATGGGCGACTATGACGCCATCCAGGCGCTGGCGACGCTCGCTTTCGAAGGCCGCCGCACTGGCTATGGCCGCAGCCAGCTTATCGGCGCGCTCAAAATCATCCAGCACGGTTATGCAAGCCGCGATGAGCTGAAAGGCTCCTGGGCGGGCGCAATGGGACACACCCAGTTTATTCCGACCACGTATCTTTCTTACGCCGTCGACCATGACGGGGACGGCAAACGCGACATCTGGAGCAATCTCGGAGACGTCTTCGCGTCAACGGCGAATTATCTCAGCGTTTCCGGCTATCGCGCTAATGAGCGCTGGGGCGTAGAGGTGAAGCTTCCGGCCGATTTCGACTACGCGCTCGCCGATAGCGACATCAAAAAGGCGGTTGTCGAATGGGCCGCCGGCGGCGTCGAGGCGATCCGCGGTCCAAACCTGATCGAGCGCTTCGACCCCAATATGCGCGGACGGCTGATCATTCCCGCCGGAGCCCGCGGCCCCGCTTTCATTGTCTTCGACAATTTCGGGGCGATCCTGAAATACAACCGCTCCACAGCCTACGCCCTCGCCGTCTCGCTCCTGTCTGAGGAAATCGCCGGGCGCAGCGGCGCGGTTGTCGCCTCATGGCCGAGGGATGACCGGCCCCTCACGCTGGAGGAGCGCAAGGCCCTGCAGCAGGCGCTGAAAGATCGCGGCTTTGACCCGGGCCCCGTAGACGGCATCATCGGCGCAGGCACAAAGCGGGCGCTGAGGGCGTGGCAAAAACAGGCCGGGCTCCCTGCTGACGGCTATGCCTCGGCTACAGTGTTGGAAGCCTTGCGTTAAACGGGTCCGAAACGGATCCTGGCATCTGCGCTAAAAGGGTTGCTGCACCGCAAAAAAGAGCCTATATCCCGCCGCAGATTGCTGCGCCGCACAATTCTCGCGCGCAGCTTTACAGGATCTAGGGATAAGGAGCGCCATTATGGCCACCACAACGAAAACCGCGGCGAAAAAAACAGCCGATGCCGCGACCAAAGTCGCGTCTGAAATCGACACGGAAATCAAGGCCGTCGAAATGCCGGATGTGATGTCGTTTTCTTCCGCAGCCGATTGGGCCGAAAGCGCGAAAGAGCAGTTCGAAACCATGATGTCGTCTTTCACCGGCAACTTTGACGACATGCGTACGCAGGCTGAAAATCTCGCTGAAACCGCGCAGGCCCGCATGAAACGCGTTCAGGATCACGCCGCCAAGACCAACGCCTGTTTGATGGAAGCAGCGCAGGAAGAAATGACCAGCGCGGTTCAGTTTGCCTCCGACCTTGGCAAAGCGAAAACCTTCGCTGACGCGCTGAGCGTTCAGCAGTCATACTGGACGAAGGTGCTCGAAAATCGCATGGCGCACGCCCGCACGCTCACGGAAAGCTCTGTCGAGACGGCGCGCGAAACCATGACTCCCATGGAGACGCCTTTCGCCAATATGAAAGCGTTTGAAAAGTTCTTCGCCTTCCCTGCGAAAGCCTAGCACGTTAAAGACTTTCCCTTCGCCTTGCGCTAAATCTCGCGTCATGAGCGACGGCAAGCGCATAAACGAAGCAAAGATCGAATGGGGCGCATCCGGCGAGGATGCGCCCTCTTCTTTTGCACCCAGATCGGCGGCGTTCGGCGACGTTTATTTTTCCGGCGACGGCCTTTCGGAAACGCGCCATGTTTTTGTCGCCGGAAACAATTTGCCGGCGCGGCTTGACGCATCGCGCTTTCATGTGGGCGAGCTCGGCTTCGGCACCGGGCTCAATTTTCTCGCCCTCTGGGACGCATGGACGAAAACCGCGAAGCCGCAGGGCGCGCGGCTCAATTTTCTTTCCTTTGAAGCCTTTCCGCTATTTCCGGACGATATGAGGCGGGCCCATATGGCTTGGCCTGACCTCACGGAGCTCTCGGCCCGGCTGCGCGCGAAACTGCCGCCGCCTCATCCGGGTTTTCATTATCTTGATTTCGGCGATGTCGCCCTGACGCTTTTTTATGGGGATGCGCGCGAAGGCCTTGCGCGAGCCGAAGGGGGGGTGGACGCCTGGTTTCTCGACGGGTTCTCGCCGGCGAAAAATCCTGACCTGTGGTCGGAAGATATCTTCAAGGCGCTGGCGCGTCTTTCAAATCCGGGCGCCACATTCTCAACCTTCACGGTTGCGGGCCATGTGCGCCGCGCCCTCGAAGCCGCCGGGTTTCAATGGGAGAAACGTCCCGGTTTCGGCCGCAAGAAAGAAATGCTCGCCGGCGCGATCGCGGCGCCGACAAATGATACGCACCGCACGCCCTGGCTGCCCGCCGGTAAACCTTTAAGCCCCGGGGCGCGCATCGCCGTGATTGGCGCGGGGGTTGCCGGCGCAAGCGCCGCCCATGCGCTCGCCGCCGCCGGGTTTAATCCTTCCGTTTACGAAGCATCGGCGCCCGCAAGCGGCGCCTCGGGCAATCCGGCGGGTCTTGTGATGCCGCGGCTCGATGTGGGGGACACGGCCGCGGGCGCCTTTCACGCCGGCGCCTATCTTCATACGCAACAGCTTTTGTCATCGCTCGGCGGCCACATCTTCAATCCTTGCGGCGTTATTCATGCCGCCACGGATGACCGCGAGCGCGAGCGGCAAAGCAAATTGCTGGCGCAAGGCGCGCTGCCGAAAGGCTGGATTGAGCCCTGCGGACAAGGAGTTTTCTTTCCGCAGGGCGGCGTCATCGATCCGCCCGCCTTCGTGCGCGCCCTCATCGGCGAAACATCCGTCATCCCCGCTTGCGTCAACCGCCTCCATCAAACCGAAAACGGCTGGCGCGTCGTCACCGATAAGGGCGAGGATGAGGTCGACGCGGTTATCATCGCCAACAGCCTCGACGCCCTGCGCTTTGCGGATGCGCGCACCCTGCCCCTTTCCGGCTCGGCTGGCCAGATTGACTGGTTCCCGGACGCTGCGCCGCCGGACCAGGCGCTGGCCTTCGGTCCCTATGCCGCGCCTTGTCCAAATGGAGGCGCCATTATCGGCGCGACCTACGCGCCCATCGCCATCGGCGCCGAAGCGCGCTTCACGCCGGAAGCCACACAATCAAACATCGCCGCGGTCGCCCGCACGCTCCCGGAATTCGCCGCGACGCTCGATCCGAATGCGTCGCGTCCGCGCGCCTCGGTCCGCTGCACAACGCCGGACCGCCTTCCCCTCTGCGGGCCCCTTCCCGACTGGGGCTTTTACAGCGGCGCCTATGACGGCCTTCGAACCGGCAAGAAAAAAGACTATCCGCCGGGCGAGACGCGTCCGGGCCTTTTCATACTCACGGGACTGGGCTCGCGCGGGCTCGTCACGGCGCCCTATGCCGCAGCGCTGCTCGCCGCAGAGCTCGCCGGCGCGCCGCGGGACGCAACAATCCTGCAAGCGCTTCACCCCGCACGCTTTTTTATCCGCGATTTAAAGCGCGCGGGCGCCCGATAATACCGCTCCTTGCGGGGCCTCGGCCCTTTGGGGTAAGCCCGCCGCAAGCACGAACGAGGAATCCCACCATGCGCGAAACGCCTTTCGGCCCCGTCTATGACAATATCCTCGAAGGCATCGGCAAGACGCCGATGGTGAAGGTCTCGGCGCTCGATACCGGCCCTTGCGAGCTCTATCTCAAGCTCGAATCCTCCAACCCCGGCGGCTCCATCAAGGACCGCATCGGCGTCGCCATGATCGAGGCGGCGGAGGAGCAGGGAAAGCTGAAGCCCGGCGGCACCATCGTCGAGGCGACGGCGGGCAATACCGGCCTCGCGCTCGCGCTCGTCGCCGCGCAAAAAGGCTATAAGAGCATCATCGTCGTGCCCGACAAGATGGCGCAGGAAAAAATCTTTCACCTGAAAGCGCTGGGCGCCGATGTGCGCCTCACTCGCTCCGATGTGGGCAAGGGCCATCCGGAATATTATCAGGATGTCGCCGCGCGCCTCGCCGAGGAAACCGGCGCCTTTTACGTCAACCAGTTCTGTAATGAGCAGAACCCGAAGGCCCATGAAGACATGACGGGCCCGGAAATATACGGCCAGCTTGACGGCGACGTGGACGCGATCATCGCCGGCGTCGGGTCCGGCGGCACGATCAGCGGGCTGTCGCATTTCTTCAAGGAAAAGTCGCCGAAAACCGAAATCATTCTCGCAGACCCTGAGGGCTCGATCCTGACCGATTACGTCAATAAAGGCGCGCCCCCGAATGAGGTCGGCTCCTGGCTGGTGGAAGGCATCGGCGAGGATTTCATTCCCGACATCGCCGATCTTTCCTATGTCAAAAAAGCCTATGACATTACCGACAAGGAAAGCTTCGAGGCGGCGCGGGACCTTCTGAAAAAAGAAGGCATTCTCGGCGGCTCGTCCTCAGGCACGATCCTCGCCGCGGCGCTGAAATACTGCCGCGAGCAGAAGGAGAAAAAACGCGTCGTCGCTTTCGTTTGCGACCGCGGCGAGAAATATCTCTCCAAGATGTTCAACGATTACTGGATGTATGATCAGGGCTTTTTGAAGCGCCCGCCCAAGGGCGATCTCACCGATCTCATCACGCGGCGCCATTCCGAGCACGCGACCATCACGGTGACGCCGGAGGATACCTTGATGCAGGCCTATGGCCGCATGAAGCTCTATGACATCTCGCAATTGCCGGTGCTTGACGAGGACGGCGGCGTTGTCGGTCTTCTCGACGAAGAGGATTTGCTCTTCGCCATTGTGCGCAATCGCGACAAGTTCAAGGATCCGGTGAAGTCCGCCATGACCTATCGCGTGGAAACGGTTGAGGCCAAGCAGGACATGCAGTCCCTCCTCCCCATCTTCGCCAAAGGCCATGTGGCGGTTGTGTTGAATAACGGGAAGTTCGAGGGCCTGATTACGCGGACGGATTTGCTCAACTATCTGCGATTGCAGGTGGCGTGACCGCATCAAAGGAATATTCAAGGGCTTTTGTGGCGGAGTGGGAAGGACCACCGCGCCGACGATTGTATCTGTGCCAAGATCTTCCGCTTCCTAATGATGCTCCGCCTCAAATGATCAGTGGCTGGACTTTTCAGTATGATGTTCAGAATGAAGATGGCGAATGGCGTCCCGGATGGGATACTTGGGAAGAAACATACTCAGAAATAATTATGTATCCGCTGACTTATGCCCCTAAAGACATTGAATGGTTTGATGTCGACTCAGGCAAGCCTGTGGACATCTACAATCTTTAGATACGATCGGAGTACAGCGACCCTATAACCCGCTATTTATCTGGTGGGTATTCCTGTTTGCCATGCAACACCCTATCGATATCGACGAACAGCGGATCATTGATCGAATAAATCAAGAGAAAAGGCGTGCGCGGGACCGCGAGTTCATAAGTTCCTTCGACGCGTCCCTCTCGCCCAAGTAGCGGAAAGGTTTCAAGCTGCGCCATGGTCGTAAAAATCGCCGTGGCGATTCGCATAAACCCTTGCGGGCTTTTCGGCTCAAGATAGGCGCGAATAGTTTCGAGATCGCCGACGGCGTCGTCCGTCAGCCTAACATGCATCGGGAATGAATTTCCGCGCTGCTTCATCTAGGGAGGTATATTTCACCTCGCCCTTCGCCTTGCGCGCGAGCGTAGCACTCACCTCGCGACGGATATAAGCCTCATGCTCCGGGCTGCACGCGAAGGGATCTTCGTCCGCTTCAAAATTCAGCTCCTCGGCGAATCCGCCATATTCTGGATCATCGGGCATAGGTAGTTTATATCACCGCCAGTCTTGATGATCCATGAATTTATCACGGTGCAATATGAACCTCTACGGCCTGAAAAACTGCGATACATGCCGGAAAGCCAAGAAGGCGCTGGACGGCGCGCATGTGCGTTACGCGTTTCATGACGTTCGCGAGGAGCCGCCGACAAAGATGCAGATCGGCCGCTGGGCGAAGGCCGCGGGCTGGGAGAAACTCCTCAACAAATCCTCGACCACTTGGCGCGGGCTTTCCGACGCCGAAAAGGACGGCGTGACGGAGAAAAAAGCCCTCGCCCTCATGGCCGAGCACCCGACCCTCATCAAGCGCCCGGTGATCGAAAACGGCCCCACGCAGGTCTTTGTGGGCTGGTCGAAAGAGGTTCAGGACAAGGTTCTGAATTAAAACAGATTTATCTGCAGGGGGTTTCACGCCTTCGCCCTTCGAGACGCACAAATTTCTTCATCCTGAGGGACGCCGAAGGCGTCGTCTCGAAGGGCGAAGAATTTGTGCTCCTCAGGGTGAAGGCTTTGTGAACCAACCCATCTTCTGGATGCTGTAACGCAGAGCGCTGGAACCGCGGCGCTGTTTCCGGCATTCTCTCCTCATGGCCTATTCATTCAGGCATTCCGACAAATGCGTCGAGGCGGGCCTTAAACGCATCGCCGGCTCCCAGATCGACAAGGCGCTTGACGAATTCGACAATCGCGGGCGGGCGGAGGCGGTTCATCAGGTTCGCAAGCGCTGCAAGAAGCTGCGCGGGCTTCTCCGCCTCGTGCGTCCGCATTTCCCCGATTACAAAGAAGAAAACGCGGCCTTCCGCGATGCGGCGCGTCTGTTGTCCCCGATCCGCGACCGCGCGGCCATGATCGAAGCATTCAACCGCATTGCCGTGCGTTTCGAAGACAAGATCGACACCCATGCGCTGGCGCCGATCCGCGAGCAACTGGGCGCGGCGCGCAGAGATCCTGACGACGACGAAACGGAGCGGCTGGAGCGGTTTCGCGCCGCCATGGTGGAGGCGCGCGAGCGGGCGGAAGGCTGGTCCCTGGATCGCGACGGCCCGAAGACCTTTGAGGGCGGCGTTGAAAAAACCTATGCCCGCGCCGTCGACGCCATGGCGGAGGCGCATGACAAGCGCACAGGCGACGCGCTGCACGAATGGCGCAAGCGCGTGAAATATCACTGGTATCATGCGCGGCTGTTGAAGCGCGGACGAAAAGACCTGCTCGATGAGGAAGCGGACGCCGCCGGGGATTTGTCCGACATTCTTGGCGACCATCATGACATTGTCGTTTTCGAGGTGGAGATCGAAAGCGGCGCGCTGAAAGCCGAAGGGCCCGACGGGGAATTGTTCAGGGGCCTGTTAAAAACGCGGCGGGCGACGCTTGAGGAAAAGGCCTTTGCAAAAGGCGCGCTGGTCTGCTCGGAAAAACCCAAAAATCTGGCGAAGCGCTGGGCCGGTTACTGGCGCACCAGCGACTGAGCGACAATTGGGGGACGTTGACCGGCGCCGTCTTTAGGGGCACGACAACGGGCCATGAAACGCCCCGTTGAAATCCTGGTCGACGCCGACGCCTGTCCGGTGAAAGAAGAGGTCTACAAGGTCGCCTTTCGCTATGAAACGCCGGTGACGGTCGTTGCGAACCAGCCGATCCGCGTGCCCCGGCACGAGCTGATCCGGCGCGTTACGGTGACGGATGGCTATGACGCCGCCGACGATCATGTGGCGGAGCTCGCCCACCCCCTCGCCGTCGTCATCACCGCCGATATTCTCCTCGCCGAGCGCTGTCTTAAAAAAGACGCTTCGGTGCTGAACCCGCGCGGCGAGCCTTTCACGAAAGACTCCATCGGCGGGGCCATTGCGGCCCGCGCCTTGATGGCGGATTTGCGCGCCGGGGCCGAAGGGGCTGGCGGCGGCCCGCCCCCGTTCCAGAAAACAGATCGCTCGCGTTTTCTCCAGGCCCTCGACGAGACGCTGGTGCGCCTGAAACGCCAATCCTGACAGCGCTCGTAAGACGCACTCTCGTTTGCAAAAAAACGCCGCACTTGACGAAGGCCTCTCAGTTTCTATCTCGAAATTGTCAACGGGAGCGAAGTCTTGTTGGCGTTCCCGATTGACGTTGTCTGTTTCGAATTGACCCGAGAGGAGACAATGTCATGTTCAAACCGTTAAGCGTTTTCAATCGTCATCGAAACGCGCCGGCCCTGGCCGAAGACGCCGACGCGCCCTTTTTCCAGCTCCATCGCGAGATGAACCGTCTGTTCGACGACTTCTTCTCCGACTTCGGCGCATCCTCGCTTATCGCCGGTCGCGACGGCGGCAATGGCGCCCGCGCCATCCGCATGGATTATAAAGACAACGGCAAGGCCATCGAGATCGAGGCCGAACTTCCCGGCGTCGACGAGGACAATATCGACGTCGAACTGAACGACAACCTGCTCACCATCCGCGGCGAGCGGAAAGACGAAGAGGACAAAGACGGCGTCTCGCGCCGCTCCTACGCCTCGTTCCAGCGCTCCATGTCGCTTCCCTTCGACGCAGATCCCGACGCCATTGAGGCGAAATTCAAGAATGGCGTTTTGAAACTGACCCTTCCCAAACCGCCGGAGCTTGAAGCCCGGACGAAGAAAATCGCGGTTCAGAAAGGCTGAGAGCGATAATATGGCGTCTTTCCGGCGGCCCGCCCAAACCTTCGCGCGGGCCGCTGGAAATCCTCCTTCGCGCGGGCTAAGTCCCTCATAAGAGTGAAGGACAAAGCCATGAGCGACGACAAGAAAAACCGCCGCGCGTTCGCGACCCGCGTCATCCATGCGGGCCAGCGCCACGACCCGACGACCGGCGCGGTGATGCAGCCGATCTATCAGACGTCGACCTTCGCCCAGGAAAGCCCGGGCGTTCACAAGGGTTTCGTCTATGCCCGCGGGGCGAACCCCACGCGCTTCGCCTATGAGCGCTGCATCGCCGATCTCGAAAACGGATCGCGCGGTTTCGCTTTCGCTTCCGGCATGGCGGCGATTGCGACCATGCTGGAGCTGTTTCCGGCGGGCTCGCATGTCATCGCCATGGACGATGTCTATGGCGGCACCTTCCGTCTGTTTGAAAAGGTGCGCCGGACATCCGCCAATCTCGACTTCACCTATGTGGACCTGACCGATCCCGCGAAATTCGAAGCGGCGATCACGCCGCAAACGAAACTCGTCTGGCTGGAAACGCCGACCAATCCGCTGTTGAAAGTCGTCGACATCGAAGCCATTGCGAAGATCGCAAAAAAACATGGCGTGACTGTCGGCTGCGACAACACCTTCGCCTCGCCCTATTGCCAGCGCCCGCTCGATCACGGCGCAGATATCGTCATGCATTCGGCGACGAAATATCTTGGCGGCCATTCCGACGTGATCGGCGGCGTTCTTGTCATCGACGACAAGGAGCTCGGCGAGCGCATCGCCTTTCTGCAAAATTCCGTGGGCGGCATACAGGGGCCCTTCGATTCCTTCCTTGCCCTGCGTGGATTGAAGACGCTGGCGCTGCGCCTTGAGCGGTCTTCGTCCAATGCGATGGCGCTCAGCCAATGGCTGGAAGCGCATCCCGCCGTCGACCGGGTCACCTATCCGGGCCTTAAATCCCATCCGGGGCATGAAGTCGCCAAGCGCCAAATGAGCGCTTTTGGGGGCATGGTGACGATATTCCTAAAGGGCGGTCTCGACGCGGCCAAGACCATGCTGGAACGGGTCGAACTCTTCACCCTCGCCGAAAGCCTCGGCGGCGTCGAAAGCCTGATCGAGCATCCGGGGATCATGACCCACGCCTCGATCCCGCCGGAGCGGCGCAAGGAAATGGGGCTTGACGATTCCCTGGTGCGGCTTTCCATCGGCGTCGAAGACGAGAAAGACCTAAAGAGCGATCTGGAGCAGGCCCTCGCTGGCCTTTAAGCCGGCAAGTGACAATAAGAACGATCTTGCTAGACTGCGGCGCTTTCCCCGCCGCGGCGCGCGGCCCATTCAGGATATTCCATGGCCGACGCCCCTCTCGACGACACCGTCTCGCTCGCCGAACGCATCGATAATGCGCTGACGCCGTTCAGCGATTTCGTCTCCTCCATCGTCTTTTATTCCGTGGACGTCTTTGGGGTCTCGCTCCCGCTGGTGGTGATCTGGCTGATGGCGGCGGCGATCATCATTTCCGTCTCCCTCGGCTTCATCAATTTACGCGGCTTTCGGCACGCCTGGTCGCTGGTGCTCAATCCCCATGATCAGCAGGGCGCCCATGGCGAGATCTCGCATTTTCAGGCGCTCTCCTCCGCCCTCTCCGGCACGGTCGGCCTCGGCAATATCGCCTCGGTGCCGGTCGCCATCGCCATTGGCGGACCGGGCGCCGTCTTCTGGATGATGTTCGCCGGTTTCTTCGGCATGGCCTCGAAATTCGCCGAATGCGCCCTCGCGGTGAAATATCGCAAGGTGCGCCCCGACGGATCGACCCTGGGCGGGCCGATGTTCTACATCGAGGACGCTTTCCGGCGGCTCGGCATGAAAACGCTGGGCAAGGCGGCGGCGATCTTTTTCGCGATCATGGCCATCGGCGGATCCATCAGCCTGCTTCAGGTCAATCAGTCTCACGCACAATTCGCGAATGTCACGGGGCTCGAAATTCCCGTCACCTTCGGCGTGATCATGGCGGCGGGCGTCGCCTATGTGGTGCTCGGCGGCATCAAGCGCATCGGCAAGGTGACGGGGCTTCTCGTGCCCTTGATGGGCGCTGTCTATCTCGGCGCCGGGCTCATCATCATTTTGATGAACATCGCCCATCTTCCGGACGCCTTCGCAACGATTTTCAAAGGCGCCTTCGGCCTCGAGGCGGCGGGCGGCGGCTTTGTCGGCGCGCTGATCAACGGCATCAGGCGCGCCACCTATTCCAATGAAGCCGGCGTCGGCTCGGCCGCCATCGCGCACTCGGCCGTCAAGACCAACGAACCCCTGACGGAAGGCTATGTGGCGCTGCTCGAACCCTTCATCGATACGATTGTGGTCTGCATGATCACCGCCCTCGTCGTGATCATCACCGGCGCCTATGAACCCTATCTCTATGGCGAAAATGTCGTGGGCATCGAAATCACGTCGGCCGCCTATGCCAGCGCGTTTGCCTGGTTTCCCTATATCCTCCTCGTCGCCTCGGTCCTCTTCGCCTTCACGACGCTGGTGAGTTGGGCGTTTTATGGCGCGCAGGCCGCCGCCTATCTGTTCGGCGATACGAAAAAGGTCGACGTTCTTTTCAAGCTCTCGCTTTGTTTCGTTCTTTCCACCGGCGCTGCGGTGTCGCTGGGGTCGATCATCGACTTTATCGACTCCATGCTGTTCGGCATGTGCATCCCGAACATCATCGCGCTTTATATCCTGCTGCCGGAACTGAAGCGCGATGTAAAAACCTACAAGGCGAAATATGGGGTTTAATGATCTTGTCCCGTCAAATTAGAGTTATAGCGGCTTGTGAAGGAGGCAATTAGTGAGAATATTCGCAGTAACCCTAATTGCTTTATCGCTACTCATATGCACGGTATTGCTTGTTTCTCCTCTGGCGGAGAATATTTTGAGCCGATTTGGTCTGACGTTACAGGAAGGTGCCGGAAAGGCTCTCATTTTCTGCTTGTGGATAGCTATCCTCGTCTTTCATACCCGACTGTCAGGGCGTTTTTTGTCGTCCAAAAATGACAACGATAAGCAGCAAAAGAGTTGAGAAAATACTAGCCGCTCTCAAGCCCTTGGGTGCGCCTTGTCGAAAACCTTGAGAAGGTTTTCCCTGTCGATCTTCGTATAGCGCTGGGTAGCTGCGAGCGAAGAATGGCCGAGCAATTCCTGAATGGCGCGCAAATCGCCGCCCGCGGATAACAGATGCGTTGCAAATCCATGACGTAAAGCATGGGGCGTCGCCGAGTCCGGAAGTCCAAGCGCCGCGCGCAGCTTCGCCATGGTGCGCTGGGCGAGCGTCGCCGAGAGAGGCTTGCCGCGGGTTGAGTAAAACAGCGGGTCATCGGCCTCGCCGCCATAGGGACAGAGTTTCTGGTAAGCCGCCACCGCTTCGCGCGCGGCAGGAACCACCGGCACAAGACGCGTCTTTGCGCCTTTGCCCTTGATGCGCAGCGTTTCGCCCAAGGGCGTGTCGGACCAGCGCAGAGAAAGCGCCTCCGAGATGCGCAGTCCCGCGCCATAGAGCAGCGTAATCAAGGCGGCGTCGCGCGCCTGTTCCCAAGTCTTCTTGCGCGTCGACGTCTTCATCGTCGCCGCCGCGTCGATCAAAGCGTCCGCATCCGTTTCCGTCACCGGACGCGGCAGGCGCTCCTTCGCTTTCGGTCCGCGCATGGCGGAAATGGCGTCATTCTCCACATCAGCGCGCTTGCCGAGAAACTTATAAAACGTCTTGAGCGCCGAGAGTTCGAGTTTCAGCGACGGCGGCCCCAACCCTTCATTACGGCGCGCCGCGAGATAGGCGCGGAAATCCCTGGTTTCGAGACGGGACAAGTCGTTCAGCGTTGCAGAACCGCCAAGGTGACCGTTGAGAAAAACCTCAAACCGAGACAACGTCGCCGCATAATTGCGCAGCGTATAGGCGCTGGCCCGCTTTTCCGATTTCAGATAGCGCTCGAATGCGCCCCGCCAGTGGGCGAGCGAGTTTTCGCTGCTGATTTCGCTTTGCGCCATGAAACCATCACGCGCCGGAGAAGGTTAACAAAAACTTACTGGCGTTGATGCCCCCCTCCCGAAAGGGCTTATGCCCTTTCGACCTCCCCTCAAGGGGGAGGTAGGATGTCAAGCTTGCCGCTGCTTCACCTCCCCCTCGAGGGGAGGTCAAAACTGCGCAGCAGTTTTGGGTGGGGGGCTCGCATTGCCTTCAAAACTCTTGGAAAAGCGCTACTGAACCGCCAGCATCGCCAGATCGGCGCGAAGTTCCGCAATGCCGTCGCCTTTTTCGGAGGATGTGGCGCGGACAATGGGGTGCGCCGCAGGACGTTTCATGATCTGCTGTCCCGTCGCCTCGATCAGTTTTTCCAGCGCCGTCGGTTTGATCTTGTCGGTCTTCGTCAGAACGATCTGATAGTTCACCGCCGCTTCATCGAGGAGGTCCATCACCTCCCGGTCCGTTTGTTTGAGACCGTGGCGGGAATCCACAAGCACGCAGACACGGCGCAGCACCGAGCGGCCGCGCAGGAAATCCCGCGTCAGCGCCGTCCACCGCTCCACATCCTTGCGCGAGGCTTTCGCATAGCCATAGCCCGGCAGGTCGACGAGCCGCATGGCGCCTTCGAGATCGAAATAATTGATCTCCCGCGTGCGGCCCGGCGTGTTGGAGGCGCGTGCAAGGCCGTTCTGACCTGTCAGCGCATTCAAAAGCGTGGACTTGCCCACATTGGAGCGGCCGGCGAAAGCCACCTCCGCTGGTCCCTCATCAGGCAAGGCGTCAAGATCGACGACGCCGAGCATGAACTCGGCTCGCCTGGCGAACATGAGCCGGCCCGCTTCAATCTGCTGCGGCGTGAACTCTTCTTCGCTTCTCGTCACTTCGCATCGCCGGCGGCGTCAGCATTCTTTTTCGCCCAGGGCAGGTTCAGCCGCTGGCCGAGCTCAACTTTCACGCCGTTCTTTTTCATGATGTACCATTGCTGCAAAATGCCGAGGGTCGTGTTCCAGAACCAGTAAAGTACGAGCCCAGCGGCGAACGGCGCAAAGATGAATACGAAAATAAACGGCATGAAGGCGAAGACCTGCGCCTGAACCGGATCGGCCGGCGGCGGATTGAGCTTTGTCTGGAACCACATGGCGACGCCCATCAGAACCGGCAAAAAGCCGATGCCGAGAAAACCGCCGATAACCGGCAAAACCGTGGGGTCGAACGGTAACAAGCCGAACAGGTTGAAAATGGTCGTCGGGTCGGGCGCCGACAGGTCGTTAATATAGAGAAAGGGCTGGTGACGCAGTTCGATAGTGACGAACAGCGTTTTGTAAAGCGCGTAAAAAATCGGCATCTGCAAAAGAATCGGGAAACAGCCCGCCAGCGGGTTCATCTTTTCCTTTTTGTAGAGCGCCATCATCTCCTGCTGGAGTTTCATCTTGTCGTCGGCGTATCGCTCCTGCAGCTTTTTCACTTCAGGCTGCAGCTTTTTCATCTTCGACATGGACTCATAGCCCTTGTTCGCAATCGGGAACAAAATGAGCTTGATAATCAAGGTCAGAAGGATAATGGCGATGCCGAAATTTCCGGTAAGATCTCCGAAGAAATTGAGCGTGTAGAAAATCGGCCGCGTCAGGAAGAACAGATGCCCCCAGTCGACGGCCTTATCGAAATCATAAACGCCGAGGCCGCCCTGTTCGGACGAGGCCTCATAAGATTGCAGAAGATCCACATCTTTCGGCCCGCCGAACATGTATGACTGCATGCTGTGCGTTTCGCCCGGCGCGAGCGAAACCGCCGGCATGGCGTAGAACGCCTCGAATATGGGCTTTTCGGTCGTGCCGCGATTGGCGAGGGTCGCTTCGATTTCGGCGTCCGCCGGCGGAATGGAAGCGGCGAGCCAGAATTTGTTGGTGATGCCGACCCAGCCGCCGACGCCGCTTTCTTCGATCTTCGCGTTCTTGTTCTTTTTCAGCTTGTTGTATTTCCGCTCATAAAGCTTCGTTCCGATGACGCCGAGCGGGCCTTCGTGAAGGATCATGAAGTTGCGATATTCTTCCGGCGTATTGCGCTGGGTCACCGTCGAATAAGGGCGAAGATTTTTGGTTTCACCTGAAGTGTTGGTGACGCTTTGCGTGACCGTGAACATGTAGCGGTCATCGACGGAAATGGTTTTTTCGAAAGTCAGATCGCCATTGGTTCGCGTCAGGGTCACGGGCGTCGACGGCGTTAACACCGCCCCTTCCGGCGCCGTCCATTGCGCGCCGGCCTGCGTGTCCTTGCCGACGGCCCAGCCCTGTTGCATGAAATGGCCGTGTTCGGTTTCCGCGGGGCTCAAGAGACGGATCGGCGGACTGCTTTCGTCGACCGTCTGGTGATATTGCAACAAAACAAGGTCGTCGAAACGGCCGCCCTTCAAGTTGATCGACCCTTCCAGCGTCGGGGTCTTGATCGGCACGCGCGCATCGGCCTTGGCGATCGCATCGCTGACCGTCAGCGCCGCCGCCTCGCCGACAAGACCGCCAATATCCGGGTCCATATCCTGAGCCGCCGCTGTTTCGGTCTGCTCGGTCGCCTGCGCCTGGCGCGCCGCTTCCTGCGCCTCGCGCTGCGGACCGAGGACCATATAGTCCCAGAGGAGGAACACGCCGAAGGAAAGGACGATCGCCAAGATCAGATTGCGGTCCATGAAAAATCCCGATGTATTGCTGGAGATCGCGGGGACTGCCCCGTTTAAATCCGTTGTTATGTAGGGTTGCGGGAGAGCCTTAAAAGGGCGCGCTTCATATCGTCAAGCAACGCCGTGAAATTGCGGTCATACGCCGCTTTCCTGGCGATGAGAACATAGTCGGTGCCGGAGCGGGCATGGGCCGGAAAAACCTCCCGCGCCGCAGCTCTGAGCCGCCGCCGGATGCGGTTGCGGATCACGGCGGAGCCGAGTTTTTTGGTGACGGTGAGGCCAAGGCGGGCCGAGGCCCCGTTTTCAGGATTTTTCCGGGCGAGCATCAGAAATGAAGCGCTCTGGGCCTTGTCGGCCGAACGCATCGCCAGAAAATCCTGACGTTTCCTGATGACATCCATGGGGGTCCCCGCCACCGCGAGGCTAGAGGGTTGATTGGCCTGAGTTTTCTTCGACAGGGCTCAATCGGCCAATTATGCCGAGAGCCGCTTGCGGCCCTTGGAGCGACGCGCAGCCAGCACTTTGCGGCCGCCTTTGGTCGCTTTGCGCGCGCGGAAGCCGTGACGGCGCTTGCGCTTCAGCCGGCTCGGTTGAAAGGTGCGTTTCATCGGTCGATCCTCAAAAGACGGGCGCTGAGCGGCGCGCGCCGCCAATCAGCAGTCAAACAAGTACATTGATCAAGAGCCGGGGGAGATAAACCGGGGCCGCTCTGTCGTCAACACCGGAAGGGGCGGAATCCGGCGGGTTTTGGCTGAAATCGCGTTTTCTGTGTCCCGGCGCCTCATTTCGCGCGCTTGTGACTGCGGCCGGCCAAGCTGTGAGCGGGAAATCACGAGGTTTTCCTCTAGAAAGCCGGGCGTCGCACCGCAAGACCGGTATACTCACGCCCGATTCCCGAAAGGCTTTTTTCTTGTCCGATACTCAGCCCCCCGCCAGCCAGCCAGCCGTCAAAGGCCCGATCCGGCGCCTTGCGCCGCTCCTGATGATCGGGGCCGCGCTTGCCCTGTTTTTCGCCCTCGGTCTGCACCGCTATTTCACCCTCGATTCGCTGCGGGAAAACCGCGAGCTCCTGCGCGGCTGGGTGACGGATGAGCCGTTGCGCGCCATGGCGATCTTTGTGGCCGTTTACGCCGCGGCGGTCGCCATCTCTTTTCCGGGGGCTTCCATCCTCACCATTTTCGGCGGTTACCTCTTCGGCCTCTGGGTCGGCGCACCGCTCATCGTTGTGGCCGCAACGCTTGGATCGACCATCATCTTTCTCGCCGCCCGCACGGCGCTTGGCGATATCCTGTCCAAAAAGGCCGGCGGGTTGGCGAAACGCATGGAGAAGGGTTTTCGCGAGGGCGAACTTTCCTACATGTTCGTTCTGAGGCTGGCGCCGGTCTTTCCTTTTTGGGGCGTCAACATCGCCGCCGGGCTTCTCGGCGTATCATTGCGGAATTTTCTCATCGGCACTTTTTTTGGCATCATCCCCGGCTCCTTCGTCTATGCGAGCATCGGCGCGGCGGCGGGCGCCGCCTTCGATGCGGGCGAAGACCTTTCCCTTTCCGGGGTGCTCCTGAAACCCGAAACCTTGACGCCGATCATCGGCCTTATCGTGCTGGCGCTGATCCCGGTCTTTTTAAAACGCAAAGCAACGCCCGGAGCGCAACAGAAATGACCGAGACAATCAAGGCGGATCTTTGCATCATAGGCGCAGGGTCCGGCGGCCTCTCCGTCGCCGCCGGCGCCGCCATGCTCGGACGCAAAGTCGTGCTCATCGAAAAAGGCGAGATGGGCGGCGACTGCCTCAACACAGGCTGCGTGCCGTCCAAGGCGCTGATCGCCGCAGCCGCGCGCGCCGAAGACATGCGCGAGGCGGAAAAATTCGGCGTCGCCAGCGCGGAGCCGAAAATCGATTTCGCCGCCGTGATGAAACACGTTCACGGCGTCATCGAAAGCATCGCGCCCATCGACAGCCAGGAACGTTTCGAAGGCCTCGGCGTCACCGTCATCCGCGAGCCTGCCTCTTTCACAGGTCCGCGCGAAATCAGGGCCGGCGACACGACCGTCAGAGCGAAGCATTTTGTCATTGCGACGGGATCGAGGCCCTTTGTTCCGCCGATTCCCGGCCTTGACGATGTTCCCTATTTCACCAACGAAACCCTGTTCGACAATCGCGCCCTGCCCGATCATCTGGTCATCATTGGCGGCGGGCCCATCGGCATTGAAATGGCGCAGGCCCATCGGCGTCTCGGCGCCAAGGTGACGGTGATCGAGGGCGACAAGATTTTGGGCCGCGAAGACCCCGAACTTGCAGACATCGTCCGCACGCAATTGGTGAAAGAAGGCGTCGCCCTTGTGGAAGGCGGCAAGGCCGACAAGATCGAGAAAACGCTTTCCGGGATCAGCGTCACTGTGGGGGCGCGCGCCATCGAAGGCTCGCATCTCCTGATCGCCGTGGGCCGCAAGCCCACGGTCGACGGCCTCAATCTCGAAGCCGCGGGCGTCGACTATGACGCCAAGGGGCTGAAAACCGACAACCGCCTGCGCACAACGAACAAGCGCGTCTACGCCGCCGGCGATGTCGCGGGCGGACGGCAATTCACCCATGTCGCCGGTTATCACGCCTCTATCCTTATACGGAATATCCTGTTCAAGGCGCCCTCGAAAAACAAGGAACATCTGGCGCCTCGCGTCACCTATTGCGACCCGGAGCTTGCGCAGATCGGCCTTACCGAGCGCGAAGCGCGCGAACAGCATGGCGAGGTCAAGATCGCCCGCTGGCCGTTCTCGCAAAATGATCGCGCCGAAGCCGAGCGGGATACGCAAGGACTGGTCAAAGTCATCACGGACAACAAAGGTCATGTTCTCGGCGCTGGCGTCGTAGGGCGCGGCGCCGGCGACCTTCTTCAGCCATGGGTGCTGGCGATTTCGTCCAACCTCAAGATTCGCGCTTTCACCGATATGATCGCCCCCTACCCCACCCGCGGCGAGGCTAGCAAGCGCGCAGCGGGCGCATGGTATTCCGACACCCTGTTTTCAGACCGCACGAAATTTCTGGTGCGCCTTCTTTCCGTCTTCGATTAGGGCGCTTTGTATATAATGAGCAGAAGCCTTCATCCCGAGGAGCAAAATTCCCTTCGTCCTTCGAGACAGCCGCGCTTCACGCGGCCCCTCAGGATGAAGGGAATCTTGCGTCTCGATGGATCGAAGGCGGTAGAGCGTTCGTTGAGCAAATTGATGTAACCGCCATGAAAGCCGTTTTCGCAAACCGCTCCCTTTCAACGAAACTTCTTTTGCTGACGATCATTTTCGTCTTCGTGGCGGAATTCGTCGTGCTGGTGCCGTCCATTGCGAAGCAGCGCCGCGACTGGTTCATGATGCGCTTTGAAGAAGCCTATCTTGCAAGCCTCGCGCTTGAAGGCCCGCGCGAGGGCGCCGCGGATGAAAGGCTGGTGCGTCAGCTTTTTTCAACGGCGAATATTCTCGGCGTCACGATCAACAGCGATGACATGCGCATGCTGATCCTCGCGCCGGAGATTAACCCCCATGGCGCGCCCAATATGGTGCGGGTCGACTTCACGCGGGAAAACAGCATGGATATGATCGCAAACGCCTGGGGCACCTTTTTCTCTCGGGGCGATTATCTGATCCAGGCGACAGGCCAGCCGGAATTCGCCATCGGCCAGACCGTGGACATTATCGTCTCGCAAAAGGCTTTGCGCGATGATTTATACGCCTACGCCCGCAACATCTTTCTGTTGTCACTGGTCATTTCCACCCTGACGGCGGGACTTGTTTACTGGGCGCTGAACCGCATGATCGTGCGGCCGGTGAAGCGGCTCACTGAAAACATCACCGCTTTCGACGCCGACCCCGAAAATGCTCACGGCATTTTGCAGCCTTCCGGCCGGAAGGACGAAATCGGCGCCGCCGAGGAAAGTCTCGCGGCCATGGAGAAAAGCGTGCGCGACCTTTTAGGCGAGCGCCGCCGGCTCGCCGCGCTCGGCGCCGGCATATCGAAAATCAGCCACGATTTGCGCAACATCCTCGCCTCGGCGCAGTTGATGTCCGACCGGCTGGCGAAATCCGAGGATCCGAGCGTGCGCAAACTTTCTCCGCGCCTGATCTCGGCCCTCGATCGCGCCATCGCCTTGAGCCGCGACACGCTCACTTTCGGAAGAATGGAAACGCGCCTGCTTGAAAAGCAACCCTTTCCCTTGCGCGAGCTTGTCGCCGAAGTGTTTGACGACACGGCGGCCATGGGCGTTACGGCGGAAAACAATGCGCCGGAATCCCTGACCATCATCGCCGACCGGACACAGCTTTACCGCGCGCTCTTTAATCTTGTGCGCAATGCAGTCGACGCCCTTCAGGAAACAGGCGGAGAGGATCAGAAAGGAACGGTCACCATCGATGCCTATGTGGAACACGGCGCCGTCGCCATTCTGATCGCCGATACGGGACCCGGCCTGCCCGATCACGCCAAGGCCGATCTTTTCGAGCCCTTTAAAGGATCGCAAAAGCCCGGCGGCTCCGGCCTCGGCGCGGCCATCGCCGCCGAGATCATCCGCGCCCATGGCGGTTTGCTGACGCTTGAGAAATCCGACGACACCGGCGCGACCTTCCGCATTACATTGCCGGGACCTGCGTCCTGAGATTGACGTTTCACCCGTAAAATCGCGCACCCCTATGGCGGGAAAAATACAGCTTGAGGGCGAATTCTTCAATATTTCCCAGTGTTGGTGAATAGTTATCCACCACCGCCGCCCAGGCTTTAAAGTCTCCCCTGTCCTTCCGGGCAAAGGGCGGACCCGGCGGCGCGAACAACCGCCGCTGCGCCGATCCGAGATCCGGACATATCGCAGACGCCGCTTCTGCGAACACAGGGCGGCGCAGGCTCGACGACTGTGGAAAGACCAAAGGTGAAACGCCAGGAGCAGAAAATATCAAATGGCGCCAGACTCGGCCGAAAGGCAGAAAATATGCGGGTAAAAAGAGGCGCGACATCCGGCAAATTCCGGCGCAACGGGCCGCGCCGCTCTCCTTTATTCCGCCTCCGCCGCGACCTCGCCCGTCAGAAAGACGCCTTCGCGGCGCAGATCGGCACCGCCTTCGAACGATCCGTCATCGAGGCGCTTGAACGCATGAACGCCGCTGTTGAGCGCCCGCACCGTCAATTCCGAATGGCCGCGCGCCTTGAGGCCTTCGACGATCTGCGCGTCGAATCTGTCTTCCTCAAGAAGCGGCGCGCCGCGCGGGTAGACGGCGTTGGGAAAGTTGACCGCCTCCTGTGTGGTCATTCCCCAATCGATCATAGCGATCAGCGTTTTCGCAACGTAACCGATGATGGCGGGGCCGCCCGGCGATCCCGCAGCCGCCCAGACATCCCCGTCGCTGTCAAAGACAATCGCCGGCGTCATGGAGCTGCGCGGGCGTTTGCCCGGCGCGACCGCATTCGCCACAGGCTTGCCGTCGCGCACCGGGAGGAAGGAAAAGTCCGTAAGCTGATTGTTGAGCACCATGCCGGCGGCCATCTGGTGGCTGCCGAACGCAAACTCCACGGTCGTCGTCATGGAAACGACATTCCCGGCGCCATCAACAATAACGAAATGGCTGGTGGAAGGCGGTTCCGGCGAGGCGTCAGCGCCATAGCGCTTCCATTCTCCGGCGCCCTCTTCAATTTCATAGGCGGAGGGATCGCCGGCCTCCACGCTGTCGGCCGCCCTCATCGGATCGATCAGCTCTGTGCGCGCCTGCAAATAGGCGGGATTCAACAGCCCTGCGATGACCGCAGCGGAAGAAAGCCCTTCTTCTTCATCGGCCAGCATTTCATTGTCGGCGAGATATTCGTTGCGGTCGGCATAAGCCAGACGCGAAGCCTCAAACAAAAGGTGCAGCGCTTCAACGGACCCGGCGCCCGCGCCCGCCATATCGAACTTCTCAAGCAGCGCAAGAATCTGCAAAAGCGTCACGCCGCCGGAACTCGGCGGCGCCATGGAACAGACCTGATAGGCGCGATAAGGACCGCAAACAGGATCGAGTTTTTCCGCCGTGTAATTTTCAAGATCGGCAAGCGTCATCCCGCCGGGATTGGGCGCCCCATTGACCGCTTCGACAATCGCTTCGGCGATGGGTCCTTTGTAAAACGCATCGGCGCCGCCCTGCGCTACGGTAGTCAGCGTCTGCGCATAAGCCGGATTTTTCAGCACATGCCCCACCGGCCAGGGCGCGCCGTCGGCGTCATAAAAATATTCCGCAGCGGCCGGCATCTGTTTCAGGCGCGGGATCCGCTCAAGCAATCCGTTCAGCCGCGGCGAGACCTCGAAACCTTGTTCGGACAACGCGATCGCCGTTTCGAAATTCTCGGCCCAGGGCAGACGCCCATGTTCCTCATGCGCAAGCTCGAGCATGGCGACGGCGCCCGGAACGCCGATGGAAAGGCCGCCCGCCACGGCGTCGTAGAAATTCATGGGCTCGCCGTCTTCCGTCAAAAAGCGGTCCGGCGTCGCGGATGCGGGCGCCATCTCCCGTCCGTTATAGGTTTCGAGAAGATCGGCCTCAGCGTCGTAATGGAGCATGAAAGCGCCGCCGCCGAGCCCGGAGGATTGCGGCTCAACGAGCCCCAGAACGGCTTGTGTGGCGATGGCGGCGTCAACGGCCGAGCCGCCCTTTTTGAGGATCTCAGCCCCGGCCTCAACCGCATAAGGGTTCGCCGCGGCTATGAACCAGCGGCCCGGGGCCGCGCTTGCGCCCTCAGGGTCCGCGAGGTCTTGCGCCGCCCCTTCAGGTGCGGGCGCGACGGTCTCCGTGACCGTCTCCCGCCCGCAGGCCGCCGCCAGCAGCACCGCAGCGCCCGCCGCCCAAAACCGTTTTCTGCCGATTGTCATGTCGCCCGCCCCGCTGTCTCATCTTCGCTGCTGCAACATTCTTACGCGAGGACGCCCCGCCTTTCGACCCCTTTTTCCCGGACGATCGGCGCGGGCCGCCCCATGCGTGATTTTCAGATTCGCCCTTTCCAGGGGCATGCCGGAGCCGGCGAGAGCAACATGCGGGGCGGAAAACCCCCGCAACTCAGTGCTGTAAGAGAATGATGAACTGGCAGTCCCGGAGCGCTTGCAATTGCCGGCGTCTTGGGGTTAAACCCGCGCCTCGCGCCGGATTGGCGTCACGGGCACCCGTAGCTCAGCTGGATAGAGCACCAGACTACGAATCTGGGGGTCTGAGGTTCGAATCCTCACGGGTGCGCCATTTCTTACAAAAAAACAGCCTCGAACTGTCACGACTTCGCCTTGTAGACCACATGTCCTACCGCCGTGTTGCTGGCGGGCACATGATAAAAGCGGTGCAGTTCCTCAACGCCATAGCCGAGCGCGGCGCGCATGATCAGCCACATGATGAGTTCAATGCCCTCCGTGCCGGCTTCCCGCAGATATTTAAGCCGGGTCCAGGTGGCGAGCTCTTCCGGCTCGTGCGCCAGAAGGTCCAGAAACTGATTATCGAATTCCTTGTTGATCAATCCGGCGCGTGTTCCCTGCAACTGGTGGCTCATGCCGCCCGTGCCCCAGACCTGCACGTCTAGGTCTTCGGGAAAGGTCTTCACCGCATTGCGGATCGCCTCGCCCAGCTTCCAGCAGCGCTCGCCTGAGGGTGTCGGAAACTGGGTGACGTTAACGGCGAGCGGAATGACTTTGCACGGCCATTCCTCGGTCTGACCGAACATGAGACTGAGCGGCACCGTCAGGCCGTGATCCACATCCATCTCGTTGATGATGGTGATGTCGAATTCGTCGATCACAAGCTGCTCGGCCACATGCGCCGCGAGATCGATATGGTTTTGAACCACCGGCACGGGACGGCGCCCCCAGCCTTCATCGGCCGACTGGAATTCTTCGGCGAAGCCGATCGCAAAAGTCGGCACGATGTCGAGCATCAAGGCCGATGCATGATCGTTATAGACAAGGATCACGACATCCGGCGTGTTGTCCTTGATCCATTCCTTGACGAATTCATAACCCTGAAATATCGGCGCCCAGTATTCATCCTGCGTCTTGCCGAGATCGATCGCGGCCCCGATCGCAGGCACATGGCTTGTGGCGATGCCGGCGGAAATTCTGGCCACGGATCAGTTGCCCTCCCTGATGGAGCGCAGGCCCTCCGGGCTGCGCCCGCCTTCGCGCATCATTGTGGCGTATTCTTCAGGCGTCATGCCGGTCATGGACCCCACAGCCTTCTGCGCGCTCCATCCGTCCGTCGATGCGATTTTCACGAGGAAATACATATTGCCGCCGAGTTCGATGAGCCTGTTGAAGTCGCGGGCGAGCACGCCCTGTTTCTGGTCTTCAGTCATGGGAAATTTGTCGAGATAGGCGCGTTCGTTCTTCTTGAATTCCTCACGGTTTTCCGACTGCATGAGGCTCATGCAGAACTTGTGCAGATAATAGCCCTGCCGGCTGCGGCGGGCGGTGAAAACCTTGGTGCCTGGAATATCTTCAAGATCAGCAAGCGGGTATAATCGTTGGCGGGGCATGACAGGCTGGATAGCACAGCCCCTTCGGATGCGCCAATTGCTTCGGCCCGCCGGCGCCCGCGCAACATGTGCAAAATCAGCGCTTTTGCGCGAGGCGCGAACGCGGCTAAGAACGCTCCTGATGATCGCGCCGACCTACGATATCGAACGCTATATTGAGCGCATCCATTCGGGCCCCGTCGCGGGGATCGACGAGGCGGGCCGCGGCCCCTGGGCCGGCCCGGTCGTGGCGGCGGCTGTCATACTCGACCCGTCGAACTGCCCTGACGGACTTGCGGATTCGAAAATGCTGGCCGAATCCCGCCGCGATGAGCTCGCCCTGATGATCCGCGAATGCGCCACGGTGAGCGTCGGCGTGGCCAGCGTCGAAGAGATCGACAAAATCAACATTCTTCAGGCGACATTTCTCGCCATGGCCCGCGCCGAGGCGGGACTTAACACGCGCCCCCGCGTGTGCATTGTCGACGGGTCGCAAAAACCGAAGCTGACGGCGCGCACCCATATGGTGGTGAAGGGCGACGCCAAATCGCTTTCCATCGCCGCCGCATCGATTATCGCGAAGACGGTGCGCGACCGGATGATGCGCGATCTCGCTGCCGAGCATCCTTTTTACGAGTGGGAGAAAAACAAGGGCTATGGCGCGCCCGCACATCAGCGTGGTTTGCACACCCATGGCGTCACACCACATCATCGCAGAAGTTTCGCGCCGATCCACAATATCTTGTATCCGCAAACGTCCAAAGCCTCCTGACCAGCGGTTAACCTCTCTTATTAAGAAGTTAACGTTTTGAATCCGTTCCTATAATTCGAATCTCCCAGGCTTGACGCGCGAGTCCCGCCGACTCAAAGTGCCGCTCCTTGTTTCGGGCGAGTGCAGAGGGGCGCGACATGCCAGCCAGCAAAACCGCGAAGAAAACCAAAAAGAAAAACGCAGCGAAAAAGCCGGTCGGGCTGCCGCTCGACACGATCCTTATGGGCGACTGCATCGCGGCCATGAAGAAGCTGCCCGACAATTCCGTCGATCTCGTCTTCGCCGATCCGCCTTACAATCTTCAGCTTGGCGGCGACTTGACGCGGCCCGACAATTCCCGCGTCGACGGCGTCGACGATGAATGGGACAAGTTCGCAAGCTTTAAGGAATACGACAAATTCACGCGCGGCTGGCTGAAAGAGGCGCGGCGCATCCTGAAGCCCGACGGCGCGATCTGGGTCATCGGCTCCTATCACAACATCTTTCGCGTCGGCGCGGCGATTCAGGATGAAGGTTTCTGGATTTTGAACGACGTCATCTGGCGCAAGTCGAACCCCATGCCGAATTTCCGCGGCACGCGCCTCACCAATGCCCATGAAACGTTGATCTGGGCGGCGAAATCGGAAAAGTCGAAATACACGTTCAATTACCGCGCGCTCAAAACCGCCAATGACGATCTGCAAATGCGCTCGGACTGGGAATTTCCCATTTGCACGGGGAGCGAACGCATCAAGGGCGAGGACGGCGCGAAGACCCACCCGACGCAAAAACCTGAGTCCCTGCTCTATCGCATCCTGATCGGATCAACGAAGCCGGGCGATGTTGTGCTCGATCCGTTTTTCGGTTCGGGCACGACGGGCGCGGCCGCGAAATATCTCGGCCGCCATTTCATCGGCGTCGAGCGCGACAAGACCTATATAGCCGCCGCGAAAAAACGCATTGCGCGGGTGAAACCGCTCCAAGGCGAAGATCTGTCGACACAGCCGTCGCCACGGGCGGCGCCGCGCGTTCCCTTCGGCGCGGTGATCGAAACCAAACTCATCAAGCCCGGCGCCAAACTGTATTCGCGGAATAAAAATCACCATGCGAAAGTGCGCGCCGACGGCTCGCTCTATGTAAAGGACGGCGACGTCGAAATTCAGGGCTCGATCCATAAAGTCGGCGCCGCGGTTCAGAACGCACAGGCCTGCAATGGCTGGACTTATTGGCATTACGAGGAAAAGACCGGCCTTAAACCCATCGACTTCCTGCGCGACAAGATCAGGAAATCGATGGCGGGGTAGGCGCTCCACACATTTTGCATTAAGCTTATAGCAAGGCCATATTGTTGGGGGCTTTTGCATGGTCGATTTAACGCTCATCGTTGAAAATGTTCGCGATCACTACTTCGTGCAGTTAGAGTCATTTGTGGAACAAGAACTTGCGGCTTGCACAATGTGTAGCCCCGAAGTTAAGTTTCAAATGCCTGCCGAAAATCCCATTTATGGTGACCTTTATTGTGTCGATTTCGTCCAAAACGACGACGGACCGGTAGTAAAAGAGTTAGCGATAGAGTCTGGTTTAGGGTTTCCCGAAACAAGTGGGGCGAGAAGTGGAGTTGAAATCACGATTTCGACGATGCGTTGGGATGATGTGCGCATCCAAGCAGACAAGCCGATTGCGGATGAAGACATTGATACATGGTTCAACTATTGGTTTGATGTTGAAGAAGTCAGATATGATGACGCCAAAACCTTCGGCAACATTATCCATTCCGCTCTAATCGATGGCGCTTCCGTTTCCATTGACTTCGGGTCATCCGAACCGCGTGCGTTCTGGGAACTAGTCGATGCACTTGGAGACGCTGGCGTAACTTCAATCACAGTGACTTATGGCGATGGCACTGAAGTCATAGCTGATTAGTCGTTAGCGCGAAGTCGCCTGCTCCGTCCAGTAAAGCTCATCCGTATAATAGCCCATGCGGCGGAGGTCGTTGACCGCGGCGTCGCGCGTTTCATCCGAAATCGTCGGCGTACGGCTTAAAATCCAGAGATAGCGCCCGGAAGGCTCGCCGACGAGCGCGAGGGAATAATCCTCCGCCAATCCGATCACCCAGTAGTCGCCCCAGAAGGGACCGAAGAAACTGACTTCGAGCTTCGCATTGGTCTCTTCATCGACGATGCGCGCACGCCCCTCAGCGACATCTTTTTCGCCATCGGGAGAGCCTTTGCGGCAGGTATTGGTGACGGAAATCAGCCCGTCATCGCGCCGGCCATATTCCGCGGTGACGCCTTCGCAATTCTCTTCAAAACCGTTCGGGAAGCGCGCGATCTCATACCAGAGGCCGAGATAACGATCGAGATCCACATAATCGACGGTCTCGAGCGGCATGGCGGTGTCGCGGTTCACAGGCGGCTGGCCGCAGGACGCCAGCAAGAATGCAAGAAGCGGAACGATGCGACGCATGAAGTCTCCTTTTCTGATTTTCGCCGCCACCGGCGAAACCTATTTCACATTCATCCTGCCGGGCAACGCAGCCGGAGCAGGCTCAGCCCAAGGGAACAACGACGCGGGCCCCCGTGTTCCCACCAAGAAATAAATCCGGGAGACCATGATGAACAGGAAGAAATGGGCGGGCCCCGCGCTGGCCGCGCTTGTGACCGTGGCGTGCGGCGACGCGGACGACGCCGTCGTCGCTCGCGAGGCTGATGTGACGGCCGAAACGACGCCCGGCGAGCGCGCCGAGGCCGCCGTTGACGAGATCGGTCAGTCCGATCTCGAGGCCGAACAGACCATCACCGTCATGACGCAGGAAAGTCCGCAATATGGCCGCTATCTGACCGACGGCGCCGGGCGGCCGCTTTACATGTTTACCGCCGACACCGTCACCGACGGCGCGCAGCCCCGGCTCGCCTGCACCGGCCAGTGCCTTGATGCCTGGCCGCCGGCCCTGACGGTGAACAATCCGGTCGCCGGCGCCGGGATCGACCGCAGCCTTCTTGGCGCGACCTCCTATGGCGACGACCAGCTCGTCACCTATAATGGCTGGCCGCTTTATTATTATACGCGCGACGGCGGCGGCGCGGCCGATCCGAAGGGGAACGAGGTCGTCAGCTTCGGCGGCGAGTGGTATCTGGTGACGCCCGACGGCCACAAGGTCGGCGCCGAGCGGGAATGAGGCGTTTGTTTTTACCCGCATGTTTCCTTGGCTGCAGGCGAGTCTGGCGCCATTTGGACGATCCTGCTCTTGCATTGCGGCGGCCTTTTTCCTTGAGCGCGCGCCGCGCAAATGCAGAGGCGCAGCCCGTTCAGAACTCAGTTTGCCGGTCAGCATACACCCATCGGAAAGTCCGTGAAAAATTATCCACGGGTTCCGGAATGGCCGTATAATGGCCGCCGCCCCATGCGCCCCTGAAGCAAATCAGCGAGCATAGAGCTCTCCTCCCCCGTTTACGGGGGAGGGGTCGCGAAGCGACGGAGGGGGTGTCTTGAAAAGAAAGAAGACCCATCCCGCGTCGCGGAGACTTCCCCCGCCAGGGGGGAAGAAAGGGGCGCTGGAAAGTTTTTCTTAGTTCAGCTTGTCGCGCAGGCCGGAAATCGCCTTGTCGATAAAGGGCCCCTGCGCGCCGCCATCCATCCGTTCACGGATGATGTGGCGCGCCGCATCGATGGCGAGATCGGCGGTCTGGCCGCGCACTTCCGACAGGGCCTGCGCTTCGGCGCGGGCGATCTTGTCTTCGGCGGCCTTGATGCGGCGCTCGGTCTGTTCCTCGATCTTGGCGCGCGCTTCGGCGCTCATGCGCGCCGCGTCCTTTTTCGCCTGTTCGATGATGCCGGCGGCTTCTTCTTCCGCTTCGCGCTGGCGGCGTTGATAAGAGGCGAGAAGCTCCTGGGCCTCTTCGCGCATCTTGCGGACTTCGTTGATTTCATCGGCGATTTTCGCCGCGCGCTTGTCGAGACCGGACACCATCATCTTGTGAACGCCGGCGCGGGCGAACACGGCGATGACAATGACAAAGGCGATCAGGACATAGATCGCCGTGTCCTGAAAAATTCCCGGCGACGCATGGTCGGCGGCTTCGGCCGCGCCATGGGCGGCGTCCTGGGCTGCGGCGGCGGCGAGCGCGGCGAATGTGAGCATCGGTCTTCGTCCTTTAGGCGCGAACGGCGTCGATGGCTTTCGCCACCGCATCGTCCGTCGGCGCTTCGTCGATCAGGGTCTGGACAACAGCGCGGGTGGTGTCCGCCGCCGCCTCGCGCACCTTGGCGGAGGCGTCGGCTTTCATGGAGGCGATGCGGGCTTCGGCGGCGCTCAGTTGATTGGCGAGCGCCTCATCCGTTTCCGCCTGCAACCCGGCGATTTCCTCGTCCATCTGGGCCCGTGTGTCCGCTGCGATCGATTGCGCCTTGGCCCGGGCGTCGGCGAGCGCCTTGTTATAGGCGGCCTCGGCGTCTTCGGCCTGGCGCCGGAATTCCGCCGCCTGGTCGAGATCGTCCGCAATGCGGTCGCGCCGCTCCTCAATGGCGCCGCCCAGCGTCGGCAGGAACTTGCCCGCCATCAGCCAGTAGAGAACGCCAAAGGTAAGCGCGAGCCAGAATAGCTGGCTCGGCCACCAGGTCGGATCGAGCTGCGGCAGGGAGGCGGAAGCGGCCTCCCCTCCATGCGCGGTTTCCGCCGCCGCGGCAGACATCATGAGAAAGACGGACAAGGTCTTCTCCCTTCGTTAGATCCTCGGTTACGCCTTACTGGGTGTAGATGAGGAGCATCGCGATCACGAAGCCCAGAAGCCCCGTGAATTCGGTAAGCGCGAAGGCGAGCAGCATGGTCGGCTGGTTCTGCGCGCTGGCCGAAGGATTGCGGAACGCGCCCGACAGGAACGCCGAAAAGATGAGGCCAAGGCCGATCGCCGCGCCGGCGAGCGGAAGGGCCGCAAGGCCTGCGCCAATCAGTTTCGCTGCATCTGCTTCCATTTTAGTCTCCTGTTGTTCTGTCTTCTTCTTAGAACTGTTGAACTGGTGTGAGCCTTTTTGTTCCCGTTGCCGCGACCGGCTCGATCAAGCCGCGCGGGAAAGCCTTTGGTCGTCCCTTAGTGATCGGCCGCGTGCGCCGCATCGCTGAGATAAATGCAGGTGAGAACCGCGAACACATAAGCCTGCAAGGCCGCGACCAGGAATTCCAGCATGGTCACCGCAATCGTGCCGAGAAACGGGAAAATCCCGAGCAGCGCAAAAGCGCCGCCCGCGCCGAATAGCGAGATGATGAAGCCCGCAAAGAGCTTCAGAATGATGTGGCCGGCAAACATGTTAGCGAACAGACGAACGGACAACGAAATCGGTCGCGAGAGGAAAGACACAACCTCAATGACCGCGATCAGCGGCAACAGCCAGACCGGCACGCCCGACGGCGCGAACAGCTTGAAGAATTTCAGACCGTTTTTGGCAAAGCCGTAAACGATGACGATCAGGATCGTCAGCATGGCGAGCGCCAGCGTCACGATAAGATGGCTCGTGGTGGTGAAGGTATGCAGCCCGTGCGGCGCGCCCGGAAAGGTCGGCAAGAGGCCGAACAGATTGGCGACAAGAATCCACAAAAACAGCGTGAACACATAAGGGAAAAACTTGCGCCCGTCGGAGCCGATGGTGTCGCGCACGAGATCCGCGATGAATTCGTAAAGCACTTCGGCCGCGCCCTGCAGACGACCGGGAATGAGGCTGACGCGGCGCGTTGCAAACACAAAGAACAAAATGATCGCGCCGGTGCCGATCAGCATCCACAGCGACGAATTGGTGAGCGAGATGTCGATGCCGCCCAAAGGCAGATCCACAAGCTTGACGATTTCGAATTGCTCAAGCGGCCCCGCGGCGCGAAAATCAATCATCTCTTTTTCTTCTCAAGTCCCGCGCAGCGCGATCGCGCCCCCGCGGTTTCCTCAATGACGTTCCCGGCGAAGCTTGTCAGAGCGCGATGCGTTTTTGCGTTCTGACAAACCCCGTCTATTCCTTCATGGCGCGCGCGACATTCAGCACGCCCGCCGCAAAGCCGACGCCAATCCCAATGAGCAGGAACAGCGGCGACACACCCAGCCATCTGTCGAGGCCCAGACCAATGAGGCACCCGACAAAGAGCCCGGCAAGAAGCTCCGTGGACAACCGCATCGCCCGGCCCATCGCCGAAACCCCTTTTTGGGGCTCCGGCTCTTCCGGCGCGCCGCGCATCCGATCCAGACGCTCGGAGAACTCTTCCAGCGAGCCTGGCTGGTTTTCGTCAGCCTTGTCTGCGCCGGAGTCATTACTCATGAGCATGCCCGAAAACAGGCGCGAACGGCCGCTCGCGCCCCTTGAAATCGCCGCGGACCCTATAGGCGCCGCATCGCAGCGTCAAGCAAAGGATTGCGTTCTTAAACCCTTGTTTTTCCTTGCATGATGGAGGCGCGGCGTCTGGCCGCAAGACCCTGACGGGAAAGCCCCGCGCGGGGCCCGCCGAATCCCTTCGCCGCGCTGATGACGCAAGCCGCGGCGCAGGACCTGATGAAGCCGAAGCTCGAAGCCGAAGCGCTCGTCAAAGAAAACGCCGCCTAGACTTCGACGATCGTTTCGAAGCCGCCGAAGATCATCCGCTTGCCGTCGAAAGGCATAGGGTCGGGCGCTTTCATGCGCGGATCTTCCATGACTTTTTTCATGCCTTCATCGCGAGCCGCCTTCGACGGCCAGATGATCCATGAAAAAACAACAGTTTCGTCGGGTTCGAGCTTTACGGCCATGGGAAACGACGTGACCTTGCCTTCCGGCACATCGTCGCCCCAAGTCTCCACCATTTTCAAGGCGCCGTGTTCCAGGAAGATCGGGCCGCAGTCTTCCGCCATTTTAATATAGGCGTCTTTCATTCCGGTCTTCACCGCCAGTAAAAATCCGTCCACGTAAGTCATCGCTCTCTCCCTTTTCTAGCGATTGAACGCCGCTTCGAGCGTTGCGATATCGATCTTCTGCATCTTCATCATCGCCTCCCGTGCCCGGCCGGCCGCCGCCTTGTCGTCCGCCTGCAAGAGTTGGGGCAGGCGTTCCGGAATGATCTGCCATGAGACGCCGAAGCGGTCGATGCACCACGCGCACATGCTTTCCTTGCCACCATCGGCGACAAGCGCATTCCACAAGCGATCCGTTTCTTCCTGATCTTTCGTCAGCACCGAAATCGATGCGGCGGGCGTGTGCTTGAACATGGGCCCGCCATTCAAAATCATGTAGGGCGCGCCGGCGAGCATGAACTCGACGATCAAGGGCGGGCCCGCCTGATCGGGTGTGAACGCGCTTTCAATATAACTGTCCGGCAACAGGGAAATATAAAAGTCAGCGGCTTCCTTTCCGTTCGTGTCGAACCACAGACACGTTCTGACTTTTGGCTGTTCGTTCATGCCTTGCTCCTATCTATCCGCGAAGGCGCCAGCCTCGATGCGCGCGCCAAGATCGTCGAGCGTCTTGTTCCAGCTTGTCGTGTAGCCGGCGGCGTTTGCGGCTTCGAGCGCGTCCAGATCCGGAAACAGGGTTTCCACCGTCAGCCTTGTCTTTTGTTGCAGCGCTTCGAACAGAACCGTAACACGCGCTTTCGGAGGAAGTCCGGCGCCGCAAGCGGTCGGCGCATCGGCGGCGCCCTCATAAACAATGCGCTCCGGCTCGACGATTTCAAGAATTTCCGCGCGCGCCGGAACCGTTTCACCATTCGTCGCCTTCATCATGACGCTGAATTCACCGCCGACGCGGAAATCCATCATGCAGCTCGTATGCTCCGGCCCGAACGGCCCCCACCATTGTTTCAGGTGCTCGGGATCGGTCCAGACTTTCCATACGAGCGGGCGGGGTGCGTTGTAGATCCGCGACATCTTCAGTTCATTGGGGATGATCGGCATCAGGAAAGCCTTTCCTCTTTCAGCGCATCATCCAGCCGGCCGAGACCCCAGCCCCACCCCTCGGTGCGTCCCGCATTTTCATCCACACCCGTTAAGAACGCATTGTCTTCGATCAGGGTAAGGCGCGTTCCTGTTCCGTGCGGCTTCAATTCGATGATTGTCATCGAAACCGAGTAAGGCGCGCCGTCGATAGTCATGTAATAAGTGAAAACGATTTTCTCGTTCTCTATGATGTAGTGATAGACGCCGTCATTGGTGAAAGTCCCGCCGCCCGGTTTCCTGCCATGACAGCGTTCTGCGCCGCCGGGCCGGAAATCGAGACGGTACTCTTCTATCTCGAAACCATCGCTTTCAGCGCCAAACCATTGACGTTTCGCCTCGGCGCTCGCCCAGGCTGCGAAGACGCGTTCCGGCGGATGATCATAATCGCGCGTGACAGTGAGGCTGGCGTGAATAATGTCGGGCACAGTCATAAAGTCGCCATCTCCCTATTTTAGTGATGTTTAGTTTTGTTCCGGCGCGCCGCAGACTATCATCCAGCGCACGCCAAAGCGGTCCGCGAACATCGCGTACCGCTTGGCGAAGAACGTTGCGGTCATTTCATGCTCGATCGCACCACCTTCAGACAACGCCGCGTAAATACGCTCCGCCTCACCGGTTTCATCCGGTTCAATGACGATCTGCATTCCGGCGGGTTTCGAATAAAGCGCCGGCGGCGCATCGGAAGCCATAATGTTGAGGTTTTGCAATTGCAGATGGGCGTGAAGCACATAGTCTTTCGCTTCGGGTGGATACTGGGACTCAGCAGGCGATCCGGCGACTTTCATCATTGTCTCGATTTTTCCGCCGAGCACCGACTGATAAAAAGTCATTGCCTCTTCGCATTGTCCGTCAAAAGTCAAATAGACATCGAGGCGCATTATTCTTTCTCCGTAGACTGAAGGGTTTTAAGATAAGCGTCGAGGCGATCGAGGCGCCCTTCCCAGACGGCGCGCTGATGGGCGATCCATTCTTCCGCTTCGGAAAGGCGCTTGAACTGCGCCTCGCAGGTCCGCACCCGCCCCTCCTTTTTCGAGGTCACGAGCCCGCTCTCCTCCAGCACCTTCAAATGCTGGAGGAAGGACGGGAGCGCCATCTCAAAGGGCCCCGCGAGTTCGCTCACCGTGGCGGGGCCTTCGGTAAGACGGGCGAGCACCGCGCGGCGCGTCGGGTCCGCGAGGGCCTGGAAAACATTGTCCAGATCTTTGGGATTCTCGGGTTCTTCATAGTTAGGCATAGACCTAACTAATCACACCCTACACTGGCCGTCAAGAACATTTAGGCGATTACCTAAGTTTACTGACCGTAGGCTTATGAGAATTGCCTTTCAGGGCTTCGCTGAGGAAGGGGGTGGCCACACTCACGCCTTCGTCCTTCGAGACGAAATTATTCCTTCATCCTGAGGGAGCCGAAGGCTCGTCTCGAAGGACGAAGGAATAATTTCTCCTCAGGATGAAGGCTTAACTGGAAGCTCGCCCCTACTCCGCCGCGACGAGTTCCTCGGCCTTGTTGAGGTCAACGGACACAAGCTGCGACACGCCGCGTTCGATCATGGTCACGCCGAAGAGGCGGTTCATGCGCGACATGGTAAGCGCATGGTGGGTGATGATGATGAAACGGGTTTCGGTCTCCGCCGCCATTTCATGAAGCAGGCGGCAGAAGCGTTCGACATTGGCGTCGTCGAGCGGGGCGTCGACCTCGTCCAGCACGCAGACCGGCGCCGGGTTCGCCATGAAGACGGCGAAGATAAGCGCCGTTGCGGTGAGCGCCTGTTCGCCGCCGGACATGAGCGACATGGAGGCAAGCTTCTTGCCGGGAGGCGAGGCGAAGATTTCGAGACCGGCTTCGAGCGGATCGTCGGCGTCCACGAGACGCAACTCCGCCTGGCCGCCATTGAAGAGGCGCGTGAAGAGGCTCGAGAAATTCGCATTCACGGTCTCGAAAGCTTCGAGCAGGCGCTGGCGCGCTTCGCGGTTTAAGTTGCCGATCGCCGTGCGCAATTTGCGAATGGCGCTGTCGCAATCTTCGCGTTCGACGGCGAGTTCTTCGAGACGCGCCGAGACTTCCTGCATCTCTTCATCGGCGCGCAAGTTTACGCCGCCGAGATTTTCCCGCTCGCGCTTGTAGCGTTCCAGACGCCGCTCAACATCATCGCGGTTCGGCAGGTCGGCGCCGTCCTTGTGTTCAGCGATGGCAAGCAACTGATCGGGCTCGGCCTCGCAGGTTTCATGGGCGAGATGTTTCGCTTCTTCCACGCGTTCTGTGGCGGCTTCGGCCTGGGCTTCAAGACGCGCGCGCGCCTCGCGCGCTTCGGCGGCTTCGGTGTCCGCGGCTTTCGCAACCTTCGCCGCTTCCATGGCGACGCGCTGGCCCTCGGCGAGCGCGTCCGCCGCTTCATTGCGGCGGGTCTCGGCAACGGCGATCTGATCGAGCAGGCCCTTGCGCTTTTCTTCGATGACGGCGGGCGCGCCCTCGGCCGCTTCATGCGCGGTGACCACATCGTTCAGATGGGTTTCGATGTCGACGAGCCGGCCGCGGGCGGCTTCGCCGCGCTGGCTCCATGAATTTTTGTCGCGTTCGATTTCGGCGAGACGTTCGGCGCGCCGACGTGCGTCATTGGCGAGATCGTTATGCGCGGTGCGGGTTTCCGCCGCCCGGGCGCGGGCCGACGCGACGGCTTCGCGCGCCGCCTCGACGCCCTCGGCAATCAGCGCCGCATCGGGGAAGGACGCATGCTCCTCGCTTAGCGCTTCCAGCGTGCGTTCGCTCTCGGTTTTTTCTTCGCCAAGGCGCGAAAGATTTTCGTCAATAGACGACAGCCGCGCGGCGGCGCGTTCATGTCCGCGTTCGAGTTCATTGAGGCCCGTCCGCGCGGAATCGAGCGCGCGGCGCGCATCATTGAACAGCGAGCGCACCTCGCGTTCATTCGCCTGTTTCGATTTCAGCGTTTCCGCCGCCTCGGCATGATCGCGGCGCGCAGCGTCGGCCGCCGATTGCGCCGCATCGAAATCATTGTCGAGCACCTGCAGGCGGTTGCGCTGTTCGAGACGGATGGCGGCGGATGTTTTCGCATCAGCATGCGTGGTGAATCCGTCCCAGCGCCACAGATCGCCTTCGCGGGAGACGAGCCGCTGGCCGGGCTTTAGTCGCGCGCGCAGGTCGCCGGCCATATCGCGGGTAATGACGCCAATCGCAGAGAGACGGCGGTTCAGCGGGGCCGGCGCGCGCACGAAACGCGACAAAGGCGACACGCCTTCCGGCAAAGACATCTCCGCCGCCGTCTCGCCGAGATGCGACCAGTGGGCCGGCGCGTCTTCGTCCACCGCGGCGCCGAGATCGTCGCCAAGCGCGGCGGCGAGCGCGTTTTCATAACCGGCGTCGACCTCGATCATTTCAATGAGGGGCGTCCAGTCTTCGCTTTCATTGGCGGCGAGGACACGACGCAGGGCCTCACGCTCCGCATCGAGTTCCGTGAGGCTCTGTTCCGCCTTGCGCAAGGGGCCGCGCAATTCCGTTTCACGCTCTTCCGCCGCTGAGCGCTCTTCCTCGGCGCGATGGAAAGCCGCTTCAGCGGCGTTGGCGGCTTCTTCCGCCGCGGCGAATTTCGCCTTCGCTTCCTCAAGCGCGCTCGCCTGCTCCGCCGTCGGCTCCACGAGCTCGCGCTCATCCGTATAGGAACGAATTTGCTCGGCGATTTTTTCAAGGCGTCGCTCAGCGGCCGCAAGATTGCCGGCGACGGCCTTGCGGCGCGCCTCGATATCGGCCGCTTCTTTCGATTTCTCGTCGAATTGCGTTTCCGCAGCGGCAAGCGCTTCGGCGGCTTCGTTCATCGCCGTTTCGGCCGCGGCCACATGCTCGGCCTCGGACGCTTCGCGCGCTTTCAGGCTTTCTTCCTCGCGGCCCAGCGCTTCGACGGCGTTATCGGCGTCGCTAAGAAGGTCTTTTTCGCGCGCCATGTCGTTTTTGAGGCGCTCAATCTCGCCCGCGAGCCGCGCAAGCTCGGCGTCAGCGCGACGCGCCTCTTCATCGAGCCCCTCGCGAGCGACCGTAAGGCGATGCAGCGCCGCGGCGGCTTCGGCTTCCGCCATGCGCAAGGGATCGAGAGCGTCATGAGCGTTCGACTGCGCCGTCGCCGCCGAGGCGGCGGCGCGGGTCGTGTTTTCAATCAGTTCACTGATTTCCTTCAGGCCCGCCTCGGCCTTTTCCTGCGCTTCAACGGCGTCGCGCCAGCGCAGGTAAGACAGCATCGCCTCGGTGCGGCGGATGTCGCCCGAGACATTGCGGTAACGCGTCGCCTGACGCGCCTGACGGGCGAGCGCCGTTTTCTGCGTCTCAAGCTCGCCGATAACGTCATCGAGACGTTCGAGATTTTGCTCGGCGGCGCGCAGGCGCAGCTCCGCCTCATGGCGGCGGCTGTGCAGCCCGGTGACGCCCGCCGCTTCTTCAAGCAGGCGGCGGCGGTTCTGCGGCTTGGCGCTGATCAGTTCGGAAATTTGCCCCTGACGCACCAGCGCGGGGGAATTGGCGCCGCTAGACGCATCGGCGAAAAGAAGCTGTACGTCTTTGGCGCGCACTTCTTTCTGGTTGATACGGTAGATCGACTGCGTGCCTTCTTCCTTGCGGAGAATGCGCCGCGAAATTTCGATGGTCTCGTGCTCGTTATATTCCGCCGGCGCGGAGCGGTCGGAATTGTTGAGCGTCAAAATCACTTCCGCCCAGTTGCGCGCCGGGCGCATGGTGGTGCCGGAGAAGATCACCGCCTCCATGCCGTCGCCCCGCAGCGCCTTGGCGGAGGTCGCGCCCATAACCCAGCGCAAGGCTTCCAGAAGGTTCGACTTGCCGCAGCCATTCGGCCCGACGATGCCGGTCAGGCCCTCGCGGATTTCAAAGTCGGTCGGCTCGACAAAGGATTTGAAGCCGACAAGGCGGACATTGGTGAATTTCACTTGTCTTTTCCCGATAAGGACAACGCCGCAGCCCACTTCTGCGGCGCTGTTTCCGAAAGGCCCAATGATCGGCGATTCTTAAAGGAGGCCAAGGCCTTGAGCGCGCGCAGGCCCCAAGACTTATTCCCCAGCCCGCTATTCGTCGGACGCGCCGCCATCATCGGCTTTTTTCTCCAGCGCCTCATCGAGCGCATTCGAGAAATCCTCGGCGTTCGAGAAATGGCGCGTCTGGCCCTCGACCACAAAGCTCGGGGTCGAGTTGATACCGTATTTTTGGCTGCCTTCGTTAATGTTTTCATTAATTAAATCAAGCAATTCTTGCCTTTTGACGCAGGCGTCGAACGCCGCCGCGTCCATCCCGGCCTGGGACGCGATTTTCAAGAGTTCATCGCGCGGGCTCTCGCCGTAAATCCAGGTGCGCTGCGATTGGAACAGCGCATTCAGGACGACAAAATAGGCGTCGTCTCCGCCTTTTTCAGCGGCGCATCGAGCCAGCATGGAGCCGGCGACGGAAAGATTGGCCGGAGCGGTGGGAAACTCGCGGAAGATGAACCGCACCTTGCCGGTCTCGATATAGTTCTCCTTGATCTCCGGGAATATCTCGGAATGGAACGTGGCGCAGTGCGGACAGGTGACCGAAGCATATTCGATCACGGTCACCGGCGCGTCCGGGTCCCCGATGGCCATGTCTCCAAGCGCGCCCTCACCCTCCTTCTCCACTGAGGAGGTTTCATTCTGCGAGGCCGCTGTCTCCGCCCCATCGGTCGAATTGGCGCCGCCGCAGGCCGCGAGAATCAGCGCCAGCGCGCCGGCGATCAAAGACGGCGCAGCCGAATGCGAAGAAAAACGAAATAGAGACATGGAATACAGCCTTTCATGCCAGCCGCAGCACGGGGACGCGGGGCTTCACGGATTGATTTACCGGCAAAATCGCCGATGGAGGCCGCCGGCGCAAGTCTTAACCGGGCGCGGGGCGATCAAAAACGCCCTATTTCCCGCCGCTTCGGCGGCTGACCGCGGCCCGGAAAGAGGCGAGCGCCGCGCCCAATTCGGCATCCGCCCCGCTTGCTTCGAGCTTTTCCGTTCCGGCGGGCGGGCGCCCGGTCTGGATCAGGGAAATGCGCGCCACAGCGCCGGGTCCCAGATAGGAATTGAGACGGGAAATCAGCCCATCCCGCTCCATCTCCACCGCCGAGGCCGCCGCGCCGTTGGCGACGTAAAGCTCCAGCGTGCGTCCGGGACCTCTCCCTGTGAGCCTGCCCGGCCTGCAAAGTCCCGCCAGTTTTTCGCCGGCTAGCTGGGGCCAGCGCTCGGCAAGCACCGGGTCCACATATTTGGTGCGCTTGGCGAGATCGCGGAAAATCGCCGCGCTGGCGCGGGCGATGGAAGGCGGCCCGGACCGGGCGGCGCGCGTGGGCTTGTATGCAGTCATGAGGGCTTTGCCGTTTGCGTTCAGTCATTCTAACACTCGCGCGACCACAGTAAAACGCAACCGATCGAAAACGTGCCGAGCTCCGCGAAAAAGAAATCCCCAGCCTCCCGCTCTGTCTCCGGCGTATTGCTCGCCTGGTATGACCGCCATGCGCGTGAGTTGCCCTGGCGGGTGGGGCCGAAGGCGAGAAAGTCGGGCGAACGTCCCGACCCTTACGCCGTGTGGCTGTCGGAAATCATGTTGCAGCAGACAACGGTGGCGACTGTCGCGCCCCGCTACGCCGAGTTCCTTGCGCGCTGGCCGGACGTCAAGGCCATGGCGGCGGCGCCTCTGGACGATATTCTTGGGCAATGGGCGGGTCTCGGCTATTACGCGCGCGCGCGCAATCTGCATAAATGCGCGGTCGTGGTCGCGGAAGAACATGACGGCGTTTTTCCGGATACGGAGGAACATCTGCGCGCTCTGCCCGGCATTGGCGCTTACACGGCTGCGGCCATCGCCGCCATCGCCTTTGACCGGCGCGCCATCGTCATCGACGGCAATATCGAACGCGTTGTCTCGCGGCTTTACGAAATCGCAACGCCCCTGCCCGCCGCAAAAGAAGAAATCAAGGTGCGTCTCGAAGAGATTTGGCCGGCGAAACGCTCCGGCGATTTCGCGCAAGGCTTGATAGATCTCGGCGCCGGCATCTGCCGCCCGAAGGCGCCCATGTGTTTGTTGTGCCCGGTCTCCGAAAATTGCGCTGCGCAAAAAGCGAGCCGCCAGGAAAACTTTCCGGTCAAAGTCGCCAGGAAAGCGAAGCCAACCCGTGTCGGCGCCGTCTTCGCGCTCACTAATGCAAAGGGCGAAATGCTGTTCGAGCGGCGCCCGGAAAAAGGACTGCTAGGCGGCATGCTCGGCCTGCCCGGCACGGAATGGAAAGAAAACTTGAACGGCGATGTTTTCGAAAGCGCGCCTGCGAAAGCCAAATGGCAAAAGACCGGCGAGGCGACGCATACTTTCACCCACTTTCACCTGACGCTCGATGTTTATGCGGGCGCGGCGCCGAAAGGCTTTCGCAGGTCGACGGACCAGCAATGGATCAGACCCGATGAGGCGCGCCTGCCGACCGTGATGAAAAAGGCTGTGAAGGCAGTTGAAAAAGGCTAACTGTTGCGAATGATTTTTTCTGGACCCCACGCTTAAAGCGTGGGGAATCGGTGAGGTCGGATCGTAACTCAACAACCGGCGACTCGCCACGGCCCCCGGGTCCGCCCGAAGGGCGGCCCGAGGATAAACTTGACCGTGGCGTCCAGAATTTCTCCTGCAAATAAGTTTTGTTCGTCTGAGATACCGGTTAACATGCTTTTATGATTAAGAACTTTATCCGCCCCACCAACGCCAATGGCGACGCCGTGCTTTATTTCTGGTTCGAGGAGACGAAGCCTTATCAATGGTTCCGGCGGGACGATGCGTTCGACAAGGCGATCAAGACACGCTTCGGCGCTCTGCATGACGCGGCGAAGGAGGGGCGCCTTAACGTCTGGCGCGCGCATCCGGTCTATTCGCTGTCGCTGATCCTCATTCTCGATCAGTTTTCGAGGAATCTGTATCGCGACACACCAAAGGCTTTTGCCCAAGACGATCAGGTCCTCGCTATCGCTCGCGAAGCGCTGACACGGCGGTTCGATCATCTGGTCAACGACCAGCGCCGGGCGTTTTTCTACATGCCCTTCATGCACGCGGAAGACAGAAACGTTCAGGAAGAATGCGTCGCGCTCTTCAAGGCGCAGTTGCCGAGGACGAATAACCTCCCCTTCGCCATCGAGCATCGCGACATCGTCAAACGCTTCGGCCGCTTTCCACACCGGAACAAGACGCTCGGCCGGAAATCGACGCCAGAGGAGATCGCGTTTCTAAAGGCTGGTGGATTTAATCCCTAGTCGATTTCATCGTCATCCCGGACGCGATGCAACATGCAATGTTGCTTCGCAGATCCGGGACCTGTAACGCATCGGGAAAGAAATCCCGTGTCTGCAGCGCATCACTATCGTGCTGCGCGGCGCACGGGCTGACGCCTGCTTTGGCAGCCTAACCCCACGCCTCGCCGATCTGGGAATAGGCGACCCCGCCATCGACGGCGAGCGTGTCGCCGACCACATAATCGCCGGCGCGCGAGGCGAGGAACACGGCGGCGCCCGCCATGTCGCTGTCGCGGCCGATGCGTTTCGCCGGGATCATCTTGCCAACCGCATCTTCGGCGTCGCGCGCCGCGCGGTTCATGTCCGATGCGAAGGCGCCCGGCGCAATCCCCGACACGCAGATATTGTCCTTGATAAGGCGCGCGGCCATGCGCCGGGTCAGATGAATAACCGCCGCTTTCGACGCCTGATAGGCGTAGGTCTCCCACGGATTGATCTTGATCCCGTCGATGGAGGCGATGTTGATGACCTTGCCGGGCGCATCCGCGCTCGCCGCCGCTTTCATGAGGCCATGCACTTTCTGGGTCATGAAGAAAAGCGACTTCACATTGAGGTCCATGGTCTTGTCCCAGCCGCTTTCGGGATATTCGTCGAACTCCGCGCCCCAGGCCGCGCCCGCATTGTTGACCAGAATGTCGAGTTTTTTCTCATGACCGGCGAGTTCCACCGCCAGCGCCTCGCAGCCCGAGACCGTCGAGAGATCGTGCGGCAGCGACACGCATTTTCCGTATTGCGATAGTTCTTCAGCGGCCTGATCGCAGGCGGGCGCTTTTCGCGCGGTGATGTAAACCTTGGCGCCCTGTTCGAGGAACCCTTGCGCGATCATCTTGCCGATGCCGCGCGAACCGCCGGTGACAAGCGCCGTACGGCCTTCAAGCGAAAACAGGTCTTTCATCATGGAAAACGCCTCCTATTGCGGAGGGTAATACCAGAATCGTTTCACCTTGCCGTCAATGATTTCATACACAACGATTGAAGACTGGCTCATGCGCTCGCCAGCTTCCTGCCAGACGGGACGCTCCACGGCGGTGACGTAATTGCCGTTGACGGTAATGTTTTCGAGGCTAGATGAGACGGTTGGATAGGCCTCGAAATAGGCGACCAGTTCGTCATGAAGCTGCTGCGCGCTCGTCGTCACGGTGCTCGCCTGTTCCCCGGAAAGCTCGATCCATGTGACGTCCGGATGCCAGTAATCGCGCATCCTGTCGGCGTCGTGGTCGTTGAACGCGGCCATCAGCCCGGTCACCACATTGACATTATCGCCGGCCGCGGGCGGCGGCCCATTGCGCTCCGCATCGGGAGAACAGGCGGCGAGAATGAAAATCGAGACAAAGAAAATCGCAAAGCGTCGCATTGGCGTTCCCTTACTCCGCGCCGAACCGTTCGCGCCATTCGGCGACTTGCTCCTCCTCGATCTTCGCGAAGAGCACATCCGGCGGGGTGAAGACTTCACTGCCCTTGAACCGCGACAATGCCTCCTGTGCCGAAGACGGCCAGCGCCCGGCCGTTTCCGGATCGAGGCCGAATATAGCGAACATCCGTTCCGCAGTGAATGGGATCACCGGCCGGGACAACGCGGCGAAAAGCGCAATGAGGTTCAGGGCGCAGCGCACCGAGGCGGCCGCCCGCTCCTTGTCTTCCTTGATGACGGTCCAGGGCGCGGCGACTTGCAGATATTCATTGCCGGCGACCCAGATAGCGCGCAGATCGACAAAAGCCTTCCTGAACTCCATCTGCTCCAGATTATCCGTGTAGGACTTTATTTTAACGTCGAGTTCTTTTTCGAGCGCGGCTTCCGCTTCGCCATAAGCGCCTTCGGACGGAACTTCCTCGCCGAACCGCGCCTTGCAGAACCTTGTAATGCGGTTGACGAAATTGCCGAGAACATCGGCGAGATCCTTGTTCACAACGCTCGCAAAATGTTCGAGCGTGAAGGACGCATCATCCGATTCAGGCGCATTCGCCATCAAATGCCAGCGCCAGTAATCGGCGGGCAAAAGCTCAAGCGCCTGGTCCATAAAGATGCCGCGGTTCTGGCTCGTTGAAAACTTGCCCCCATACCACGTCAGCCAATTGAGCGACTTCAGCGTGTCGACGAGTTTCCATGGCTCTTCCGAGCCAAGGATCGTCGCAGGGAAACTCACCGTGTGGAAGGCGACATTATCCTTGCCCATGAACTCCACATAAGTGACGTCATCGGCGCCTTTGTCGGTGCGCCACCAGCGCTGCCATTCGTCGCCTTTATCATTGGCGAGCGCCCATTCTTCCGTCGCGCCGATATATTCAATTGGCGCGTCGAACCAGACGTAAAAGACCTTTTTTTCAAAGCCGGGGCGAACTTCGCCTTTATAGGCGACGGGAATGCCCCATTTGAGGTCGCGCGTGATCGACCGGTCGCGCAATCCTTCCTTCAGCCATTTCTGGGCGATGGATTTCGTCAGTTGCGGCCAGTCGGGTTTGGAATTGATCCACTCGGCGATGCGATCCTGCATCCGCGCCTGCAACAGATGCAGGTGTTTGGTTTCGCGCACCTCAACATTCTTCGACCCGGAAATCGCCGAATAAGGATCGATGAGGTCCACCGGGTCGAGAAGACGCCCGCAATTGTCGCACTGATCGCCGCGCGCTTTTTCGTAAGCGCAATGAGGGCATGTGCCTTCCACATAGCGGTCGGGTAAAAAGCGCTCATCGTCGATGGAATAGACCTGTTTGTCCGTGCGCTCTTCGATCAAGCCATTCTGTTCCAGCACATGAGCGAAATGCTGCGTCAGGCGATGGTTCGGCGGATTGGATGATCGTCCGAAATGATCGAAGGATAGCCCGAACTCTGCGCCTGCCTTTTTCTGAATGTCGTGCTGCTCCCGGCAATAGTTGGCGACGTCTTGCCCTGCGGCGCGGGCCGCAAGCTCCGCCGGCGTGCCATGCTCGTCCGTGGCGCAGATATAGAGCACCTCATGGCCCTGTTGGCGCTTGAAGCGGGAATAGACATCCGCCGGCAGCATGGAGCCCACGAGATTCCCCAAATGCTTGATTCCATTGATATAGGGCAGCGCCGAAGTGATGAGTATGCGGGCCATTGCGGACCTTCCTGAACTGAGGCCCGGTCTATAGCCGCAAGCGGGCGCGGTCCACAAGAATGGCCAGGCCGGCCTCAGGCGGGCCAGAGCGGCTGCAGCGCCGCCGGCAAATGCGCGTAAACCGCTTTCGCCTTTTCCGGGGACAGCGCGTCACGCCAGACGGCGAAGACTGCTGCGGCGAGGTCGTCCGGCGGCGGTTGATGCGGTTCAAGCCGCGCGACAAGGCGGCGATGAAACGCTTCCGGCGTCTCAGCGTCTTTTTTCCGGGCGCCTAAGGCCCACCCTTCCAGCATGACGCCACGGGCGAGCGGCGGCAGCGCATTGGCGATCGCCAGCGCGTCGCCATCGGACAGACTGTCGCGCAATTCCACCATCACCGCGCGCATCATCGCCTGCGCCTGGTTCAGCGTCGCGAGCATGGCCTTGCCTTTCAGCGCAACAAGCCATTCCTGATATTGCTTTGACGCGAATTCCACATCGTAAGGCTGGGTCACCTTGTGATTTCCTACAAGCTCTTGAACATCACATACGCGTCGACGAAGCCTTGCGCCGGATGACGAAACGCCGCCGGCACGGTTGCGATGATTTTCATCCCCGCTTTTTTCCACGCCTTGATTGCAGCGGCGTTGGTCGAAACGACGAGATTGAACTTCATGCCGCGAAACCCCATGGCGCGCGCCTGATCCTGCGATTGCAGGCAAAGCTTCGTCGCGAGCCCGCGCCCGCGCGCAGCCTCTGCGATCACATAGCCCGCATTGCAGATATGGTCGCCCGGCCCGCCTTGATCGGGACGCAGATAATAAACGCCGGCCACGGCGCCAGCATCATCGCGTGCGACAGCATTGTAGCCGTCCGTCTTGATCCAGTATTTTCTGGCGTCCGCTTCCGAAACATCGCGGGGCAGCGGATAGGATTGGCCGGCGCGGAAAGCAGGCTCAAGCACCGCCCAGACCTCGGGCCAGTCGCTTTCAACTTGGTGATTTACCGAACACCCGGTCATCGGACGCAATTCATTTTTATAACACTTTATATGGCAGACAAGTTCTCGCACAACTCTCATTTTTTGGTTGAATCGCCGCAATAAAAAACAAACACGTCAAATGCCTATTTTCAAACAGTTTTTACAATCCGTACAAAGAACTTATAATATGCGCATAAATTAGCTGATTTTTTCGAAATATCGAAAAAAATCGAGATTTACGGTTCAAATCGCACCGATATCGCGTTATGGCAGGTGCGAAATCAGAAATCGCTGCGTCAATTCTGCGGATACGGGTTGTCCATCCGCGAAAACGCCTTGTTTTGTACCGAACGGGAGAGATTGATGACTGTAGATCAAGACACCACCACAGATGTGAAGAAACCGGACGACAAAGCTCTGCGACAGGATTTCGGCGACAATCCTATCGAGGTGCGTGAAACCGACCACTATCAGGAAGAATATATCCGCGGCTTTGTCGAAAAGTGGGATGATTTGATCGATTGGGAGGCCCGGGCCAGAAGCGAAGGCCAGTTCTTCATCGACATGCTGAAAGCGCGCGGCAAGAAAACCGTGCTCGATGTCGCCTGCGGCACCGGTTTCCATTCGGTTCAGCTCCTGAAAGCCGGCTTTGACGTCACCAGCGTCGATGGTTCTGCTGAAATGGTCGCCAAAGCATTTGAAAACGCCCGCGACCGCGATTTGATGCTGAAAACAGTTCATTCCGACTGGCGCTGGCTGAACCGGGATATTCACGGGAAATTCGACGCTATTATTTGTCTCGGCAATTCCTTCACCCACCTTTTCAAGGAAGAAGACCGCCGGCGCGCCCTGGCCGAGTTTTACGCCGCCCTCAAACATGACGGCATTCTCATTCTCGATCAGCGCAACTACGACGCTATTCTCGATGTCGGCTTCGACAGCAAACACAAATATTATTATTGCGGCGACAAAGTCACGGCTGAGCCTGCCCATATGGACGACTCCCTGGCGCGGTTCCGCTACACCTTCCCTGACGGCTCTGAGTACTATCTCAATATGTTCCCCTTGCGCAAAGCCTATATGCGCAATCTCATGAAGGAAGTCGGGTTCCAGCGCGTCAACACTTATGGCGACTTTCAGGAAACATTCGACGAGCATGATCCCGATTTTCTCGTACACATCGCAGACAAGACATTCATCGAGCAATCGTAATGAGCGAAAAGACCTCTTCCATCACCGACACGGCCCGCAATTACTACGACAGTGAGGATGCGGACAATTTCTACGCCGCCATCTGGGGCGGCGAAGACATCCATATCGGCCTTTATGACGATCGCCGCTCCATCAAGGAGGCGAGCCGGGAAACGGTCCTGCATATGGCGAAGCGGCTGCGCGGATTGAAACCCGGCGCGCGGGTGCTCGACATCGGGTCCGGCTATGGCGGCGCGGCGCGCGTCCTGGCCGGCGATTTCGGAGCCGAGGTCACCTGTCTCAACCTCTCCGAAAAGGAAAATGACCGGAACCGCGCTCTCACCAAAGAACAGGGTCTCGACGACAAGATCACCGTCATTGAAGGCTCCTTCGATGACATCCCCGAAGAAGACGATACGTTCGATATTGTCTGGTCGCAGGACGCCATTCTTCATGCCGGCGACCGCGGCAAGGTGCTCGATGAAGTCGCGCGGGTGATGAAGAAGGGCGGGGAGTTCATTTTCACCGATCCCATGCAGGCCGACGGCTTGACCGACACCACCGTGTTGCAGCCGATTTACGACCGCATACACCTGTGGAGCCTCGCCTCTTTCGGGTTTTACCGGCGGGAGCTTGAAAAGCGAGGCTTTCGCGAAATCGCCATCGAAGATTTCACGAACCAGCTTCGCAACCACTATGCACGGGTGCGGGCAGAGCTTGCCGAGCGCCGGGACGGGCTCGAAGGCAAGATCTCATCGGACTATATCGACCGCATGCTTGCCGGTTTGCAGCACTGGGTCGACGGCGCCGATCATGGCAACCTCGCCTGGGGTGTGATGCATTTTGAGAAGGTCTAGCGCCCCTCACAAGCGATCGCGAAAAAGGTTGGGCTTGCCCGCAGCCAGCCGGCTAGCCCCATTTCGCCTTGGTCGCCTTGTATGATTTCACCACGATTTTCTCGAGCACGCCGAGATCGACCTTGTCCAGACTGGTGATGTAAAGGCAGCTCTTGCCGTTTTTATAAGGCCCAAGCTTTTTCAGGAGCGGCTCGTCCTCGCCTAAAGAGCCCAGCACATAAAGCGCCATATTTGCGCTGCGGGGCGAAAACCCAACCGCAAGCATATCCCCCTCGCGCCCGCTCTCATATTTATAATGGTATTCGCCGAAGCCGATCATAGACGGCCCCCACATTTTGGCCTTTTCGCCCGTCACCTTTTTCATCATGGCAAGCAGCGTTTTCGCGTCTTTGCGGCGGGTTTCATGCTTCACGCCATTGATGAACGCCGTCACGCTTTGCGATGTGGGTCTGGTTTTAGGACCGGCTTTCTTCGTTGCTTTTTTGGCGGGGACTTTTTTCGCCGGCGCCTTCTTTGTCGTTTTCTTTGATTTTATGATTGCACCAGGCTTCAGCTTTTTGCTTGCCGCCTTCCGCTTTATTGTCATTCCACCTTCTCCCCGGTAGCTTTTTCCCAATCGGCGGGAACACGCTTCGCCACTAGGTAGAAATACCATGCGCCGATCAAGCCTGCGACGGAGACGATCGTCAGCGACCAGCGCAGGGCCTGTTCCTCGCCCATGCCGCCGGATAAAATGCTGGAAACGACGCCCGCTGTAGTCGGTCCGAATCCAAGCGCAATCATGTTCAGGATGAAAAAGAAGATCGCGGTCGAAAGCGCCCGCACCGAGACCGGCGCCAGCGTCTGCGCCAGGGCGAAAGCCGGCCCCAGATAAAAGCCAATGGTAAGCTGCACCGGGATTTGGAAAATCAACGACACGACAGCGCTCGGGTGCCAGAGCACAACCAGAAACAAGGGCGCATTAATGAGCAGCGCAATCGCCGGCACATAGCCATACATGCGCTTGCTCTTCTGTCCCAGCTTGTCCACAAGATAACCGCCAAGAAAAGTCCCCAGCGCATAGGCCGTCCCCGAAATAAGACCGAGCGCGAACAAGACAGTCAGCAGGCTGAAATCTGAATGCGACCGGGCGTAGAAATCGACGACCCAGGTGCCGTTCGCGTAGGCGGAAAAGGAAATCGCCGTTGTGCCGAATACAACAGCGCGGTAGGTGGGAATCGATAAAAGATGTTTCGCGGCGCGCCAAATGACGCCTACTTCGCTCAGAAAACTGCGCGCGCCGCCTTCCTCGCCGAAGGTATTGGCGCTTGCTGCTTCCGTTGCGCCGCGCGGGGGCTCGCGCACGGTCAGCTTTAACAGCAGCGCAAGAATAAGCCCGGGAAGGCCGACAACGGCGAACGCCACCCGCCAGGAGAAAGTCTGCGTAATCCAGCCGCCGGCGAGATAAGCGAAAGCGACGCCGACGGGAATGCCCATGGCGTATATGCCGAGCGCGCCGGCGCGTTTTTCTTTCGGATAGTAATCGGAAATCAGGGAATGCGCCGGGGGCGATCCGCCGGCCTCGCCAATGCCGACGCCGACGCGGGCCAGCGCAAGCTGCACGAAATTCTGACATACGCCGGAGAGCGCCGTGAAGCCGGACCACAGGGCGAGCGCGATGGAAATGATATTGACCCTGTTGGTGCGGTCGGCGAGCCGGGCGATGGGTATGCCGAGTGTCGTGTAAAGGACCGCAAAGGCGAAGCCTTTCAGCACGCCCAATTGCCAGTCGGCAAGACCGAGATCGACCTTGATCGCCGGAGACAGGATGGCGATGATCTGGCGGTCGATAAAGTTGAAGGTGTAGACCGCAGTCAAAAGAAGCAGCACATAAGTGCGGTAAAGGCGGCCTTTCGATTCTGGGGAAACGGCGGCGGGCGCGGCTGTCGCGTCGGTATTTTCTTTCACATCCACCGCCTAAAACCGGAAGCCCGTAACGCAGGAGACGCCCGACGCGCCTACGGCTTTTACCGCGCGGGGGTTATCGATCTGCATCAGCGAGCGGATCGCGGCGAATGTGGAATCGGCGCGCGTCAGTTGCAGCGTATAGCGCGCAAGGTCCTGAAGATCGTCGCTGGAAAGCCGGTCTTCGAGCTCGCCCACCATGCAGTCCGCCGTATCGCCGGGAATGCCGATGGCGCGAAAACGATCCTGCAGCGTATAGCGGGCCGCCGTAGCGCATGCCGCGAGCATTAACGCGGCCAGCGCCGCTCCAGTGAGCCGGTACAGCATTTCCGTCCTCCCTCCATCTGTTATTGACCGTTTCTTTGAGGGCGAAGAATGCGTAAGAACCGGGGGAAGAGCAAGGATAAAGGGCGCCTATGGAACGCGTGACGGTTTACTGCGCATCGAGTCCCAAGACGCACCCGGATTATCTGAAGGCCGCGACGCGCCTTGGCGAGATTTTGGGCGAAGCCGGAGCTACGACCGTTTATGGCGGCGCCGCCATCGGCTCCATGGGCGCTGTCGCCAACGGCGCGCTATCCCGCGGCGGGCGTGTCGAAGGCGTGTTGCCGCGTTTCATGTACGATCTTGAATGGGGCCACCCGGGACTGACAGACCTTCATCTTGTCAATGACCTGCATGAACGCAAAAGGCTGATGATTGATCGCGCCGACGCGGTTATCGCCCTCCCCGGCGGCTGCGGGACATTCGAAGAGCTGTTCGAGGCCATCACCTGGAAACGCCTCGGGCTATTCGCCAAGCCCATCGTCATTGTGAATGTCCGTAATTATTACAAGCACGCCATCGCGCTTCTGGAACAGGCCGTGCGCGAGCGCTTCATGAATGAAAAGCATCTGGAGATGTGGTCCGTGGCCGACGATGTTGAGGATGTGCTGGACAAAATCAAAAACGCTGCACCCTGGAGCGCCGAAGACCGAAAATTTGCAGCCGTCAACTAGAGATCAAGAAAGGGACGACACATGAAAGCCATGATGAGTCACGAAGCGGGCGGGCCGGATGCGCTCAAACTGACGGAGGTTGCGACACCAGAGCCCGGCAAGGGAGAAGTGCGCATTGCGGTGAAAGCGGCCGGAGTCAATTTTCCCGATACGCTCATCATTCGCGATCTTTACCAGTTCAAGCCGCCGCGCCCCTTCGCGCCTGGCGGCGAAGTCGCCGGCGTCATTGAAGCTGTAGGCGACGGCGTTGACGGTCTCGCCTCTGGCGATCGCGTGCTCGCCGCCGGAGTGAATGGGGGCTACGCCACCCATTTCATCGCCAATGCAGCGAGCGTGCATAAAATTCCCGATGCGATGCCCTTCGACGAAGCCGCAGCATTTCTCCTCACCTACGGCACCTCGCATTATGCGTTGAAAGATCGCGCCAATCTGCAGCCCGGAGAATCGCTATTCATCATCGGCGCGGCAGGCGGCGTCGGCGCCGCGGCCATCGAGCTCGGCAAAGCGTTCGGCGCGAAAGTCGTCGCCGGCGTTTCCTCCGAAGACAAAGCAGCATTCTGTAAGGAACTCGGCGCCGATGAGGCGCTTGTCTATCCGCGCGAGCTTGACCGCGACTCGCAAAAAGCGCTGTCGGGCGAAATCAAAAAACTCTGCGGCGGCGAAGGCGCGAATGTCGTCTATGACGCTGTCGGCGGCGATTACGCAGAACCGGCTTTGCGCGCGCTTGCCTGGGAGGGGCGATTTCTCGTTGTCGGTTTTCCCGCGGGCATTCCGAACATTCCCTTGAATCTGACGCTCCTCAAATCCTGTCAGATTGTCGGTGTCTTCTGGGGCGCGTTCACCATGCGCAACCCGGCGAAGAACGCCGAATATATCAGCGAGCTGTTCCGGTTTTATGAAGAAGGAAAAGTCCGTCCCCGGATCACTGCGCATTTCCCGTTGCAGGATGCGGCCAAGGCGCTCGCCCTGATCGAGGAGCGCAAGGCGACGGGCAAGATTGTCCTCACGGTGGAATAAGGCCCGATCCCGCCGTAATTTCGCCGGTTTGACGCCCCACTGCCTAACAAGCTGTTTCGCGCAGACGACCAATACCGCGCTTCGGCAAAGGCGGCTGTTAAGTTTCAGGGCGCTAGGCTCGCCTCCAAAAGAGGATTTGAGCCATGCGTATTACTGCCTTCCTGTTGGCCTTTTCGGTGCTTGGCGGCTGTGCGAGCGGCATGTCGAAAGACGAATGCCTTTACGCCGACTGGCGCGCCATCGGTTATGAAGACGGCGCGCGTGGCGCGCCGGCGAGCGCTGTGTCCTCGCACCGCCAGGCCTGCGCCAAGAAAGCCGGCGTCACGCCTGACATGAATGCCTATCTCGCAGGCCGCGATGCGGGCCTTCGCGAATATTGCCAGGTCTCAAACGCCTTCTCTATCGGCGCGCGCGGCGGGCGCTATTACGGCGTCTGCACCGGCCCCGAGGAAGGCGCCTTCGTCACCGCCTATCAACAGGGCAATCAGCTTTTCGCTCTGGAAAACGATCTCGCCCATGCAGAGCACGCCTTCGCCGCCGCCGAAAAGCGGCTGCAGGAAATCAATCATAATATCGATCATGCGGAGGCCGCGCTGATTTCTCCGGCGACGCCACATCTGGAGCGCGTCGACATTCTCGCGGATTTGAAAAATCTCAATGAAGAAAAGCAGCGCGTCAAACGCTCTTTCGGTCCTTTGCGCCGTGACATCGATGTCGCTTATGAGGAGCTTGCCGATTACCGAGCGTTTCTCGCCGCCAATGGCCCCTATCCGGGCGCGCAAGGCGTAACCTCAGCGAGCTATTGACGGTAAGCGAGCTCTGCAAATTCGCACAATAAGGGCCGGGTCTCGCGCGGATCGATGATGTCTTCAACGAGAAAATGCTCCGCCGTGCGGAACGGCGAGGTGACGCGCGCAAGTCTTTCCTTGATGTCTTTGAGCGCCGCCGCCGGATTATCGGCTTTTTCGAGTTCCGATTTATAGGCGACCTCGACCCCGCCCTCCATAGGCAGCGAGCCCCAGTCGCCCGACGGCCAGGCGAAGCGATATTGAAATCGCGTATGATCAGACATGGCGGCGCCCGCAACCCCATAAGCCTTGCGGATGATCACCGTCGCCCACGGCACGGTTGCGTCGTAAATTTCATTCATGGCTTCGACGCCGCGGCGGATGGTGGCCGCGCGCTCCGCCTCAAGTCCGATCATGAAGCCAGGGTTGTCGACGAGGTGAATAACCGGCAGGCGGAACTGCTCCGCTAGCTGAACGAAACGCTGCACCTTTTCCGCCGTGTCCGCCGTCCATGACCCGCCGAGAAAAGTCGGATCGGAGGCGAGCACCGCAACCGGCCAGCCGTCGAAGCGCGCAAAGGCGGTGATCGCCGCGCGGCCCCAGCGCTTTCCCATTTCAAAAACGCTGCCCCTGTCGGCGAGCATCTCGAGAATTTTGCGCATGGAATATGCCTCGCGCTTGTTTTCCGGGACAGCGGAGAGAAGCGCCTGTTCTTTCCGATCCGGTCTGTCGCCTGTCTCACGCCGTTCCGCCCGCGCGTCCGCATGCGACGGGAGATAGGAGAGAAACGCCCGCGCCATGGCGAAGGCCTGATCCTCGCTTTCAGCTTCATCGTCTATGACGCCATTGCGCGTGTGAATGTCGGCGCCGCCCAATTGCTCCTTGTCGAGATTTTCACCCGTTCCAAGGCCGGAAACAACCGCGGGGCCCGCGGTGAAAATCTGCGAAAGCCCGCGCACCATCACTGAATAATGCGAAGCGACCATGCGCGCGGCGCCCAGCCCCGCCGTAGGTCCCAGCGCCAGCGCAACGACCGGCACGGTTTTGAGGTTTGTCACCACATGTTCCCAGCCGGGAACGAAGGGCACATAGGTAAAGCCCATCTCTTCGAGCATCTTGACGGAGCCGCCGCCGCCCGTGCCGTCGATCATGCGAATCAGCGGCAAGCGAAGCTCATGGGCCATCTGTTCGGCCATTGCGAATTTCCGGTGGATCGCCGCATCGGCCGCGCCGCCGCGAACCGTAAAATCATCTGCGCTCGCGACCACCGGCGCGCCGTTAATGCGCCCACGCCCGAAAATAAAATTGCTGGCTGAAAAATCCGTCAGCTCGCCTTGCTCGTCATAGCGCCCGCGCCCCGCAATCTTGCCGATTTCCCGGAACGAACTGTCATCCAGCAACCGGCGAAGGCGTTCGCGCGCGTCGAGTTTGCCGCGCTCATGCTGGCGCGCGACTTTCTCCGGTCCGCCCATCTTTTCGGCGAGCGCCGCGCGGCGTTTTAAGTCTTCGAGTTCTTTTTCCCAGGCCATGGCGCGACTTTACTCGTCGCCCCGTCCCCGTAAAGCGCGGAAAGCAGGTCAGGCCTCCCGGTATTCGTGGGGCGCTTTGGGACGGCGCTTTTCCATCAACTCATTCAAGGGGACAGACGTCCCGTCCGCTTGCTGGATGCGCACATGGAGGGGTTTCAGTTCACGGGCGTGAGGCGCGCCGCAGGAATGGGCGATCATGGCGACATCCTTGCGCATTTTTTCGACATAATTCGCCACGTGTTTCGCCTTCACCTTCGGATCGAGACCGTTTTGCAGATGCCTTTTATGGGTCGTGACGCCTGTGGGGCAATTATTGGTGTTGCAGCGCATGGCCTGAATGCAGCCGATGGAAAACATGAAGCCGCGCGCCGTATTCACCGCATCGGCGCCGGCGCAATAGGCCCAGGCGACATCCGCGGGCGTCACAAGCTTTCCGGAAGCGATAATCTTGATCCGCTCGCGCAGGCCCCGGCGTATGAGGATGTCGCTCAGCATCGGCAAAGCCTGTTTTAAGGGCAAGCCCACATTATCCATCAACGACATCGGCGCCGCGCCCGTGCCGCCGTCGCCGCCGTCCAGCGTGATGAAATCCGGTGCAGACTCAATCCCGCGCCGGTCGATAGCGTCGCAAAGATCGTCAACCCAGCCATAGGCGCCCAGTACGGTTTTGAATCCTGTCGGCAATTTGGAAACACTGCGCACACGGGCGATGAAATCCAGAAGCTCTTCCACATTGTCGATTTCCGGGTGCCGGTTGGGAGAGATCGACGGCTCGCCCACAGGGATGTGCCGAATTCGTGCGATCTCTTCCGTCACTTTCGCCGCCGGGAGAATGCCGCCCTTGCCCGGCTTTGCGCCCTGCGCCAGCTTCACCTCGATCATTTTAACATTGGCCTGCGCCGCAATCGCCTCAAGCTTCCTATCATCCAGCAAACCAGCTTCATCACGGCAGCCATATTTCGCGGTGCCCATCTGGAAAATCACGTCGCAGCCGCCTTCGAGATGATAGGGGGCGAGCCCGCCCTCCCCTGTATTGAGCCAGCAGCCTGCGAGCGCGGCGCCATGCGACAGCGCCTGCACCGCAGGCTTCGACAGCGATCCATAACTCATCGCAGATACATTGATCACCGACGGCGCGCGATAAGGGTTGGGCGTGTACGGACCGAATTCAATCGCCGGCGGGTCCGACGCTTCTTCATCGAGGCGCGGGAATGCGCCATTGATGAAAATCGGCGTGCCCACCAGGGTCAGATTGCGAGTCGAGCCGAAAGGCAGGGTGTTGTTGCCGCCCCTTGCGGATTTATAGATCCAGTCGCGCTCGGCGCGGTTGAACGGCATTTCCTCCCGGTCAAGGGCGAAAAAATATTGCCGGAAAAACTCGCCGAGCCGCGTGAAGAGGTTCCGGAACCGGCCGAGCACCGGGAAATTGTGGCGGATGGCGTCCTTTGACTGGTTGGCGTCAATGACGAACATCACGAGGACGGCGAGCAACCCAAAACCGACGGTCAAAACGAACAGCGTCGCCAGAATGCCGATGCCCTGCATGGTGACGGCGGAAATGAAATCCATATACGCTCCTCCCGTGAAGCCGCGAGGAGCCTATAGCGCGTCGCCCATGCCCGTGAAGCGAGGAAGCGACCTTTAGGGTTGCGGTTATTCGGCCGCTTCGGCCTGTTGCGGCGGCGTCCAGCGAAGCACCGGATGGCGCGCTGCCGCAGTTTCATCGAGCCGCCGGCGCGGGGCGTAGACCGGCGCGGCCTTGAACGCCGCCACGTCGTCGCCCGCCTTGGCGCGCTTGGCGAGGGACAGGAGCGCGTCGCAGAAAAGATCGAGCTCTCGCTTCGATTCCGATTCCGTCGGCTCGATCAGCATGGCGCCATGCACCACCAGCGGAAAGTACATGGTCATGGGATGATAGCCCTCGTCGATCATCGCCTTCGCGAAATCGATGGTCTCGACGCCGGTGTCTTTCAGGAAACGGTCATCGAACAACGCTTCGTGCATGCAAGGGCCATCGAAAGACGGCGTCATTTCCGTCTTGAGGCGCGCCAGCACATAATTGGCGTTCAACACCGCATCTTCCGACGCCTGTTTCAGCCCGTCGCGTCCATGACTCATCATGTAGGAAAGCGCGCGCACGAACATGCCCATCTGGCCGTGAAAAGCGGTGAGGCGCCCGAGGGTTTCGCCACTATCTTCCGCTTCCGCGTGGTGCAGCGTTTCAACGAGCCTGTATTTTCCATCTTCGAGAAAGACATAAGGCAACGGCGCGAAAGGCGCGAGTGCATCTGACAGGACCGTGGGCCCTGCGCCCGGACCGCCGCCGCCATGGGGCGTCGAGAAGGTCTTGTGAAGATTGATATGCATGGCGTCGACGCCGAGATCGCCGGGCTTCACCTTGCCGGCGATGGCGTTGAAATTGGCGCCGTCGCAATAAAAGTACCCACCCGCTTCATGCACCGCATCGGCGATGGCGCGAATATCGCGCTCGAAGAGGCCGCAGGTATTGGGGTTCGTCACCATGATGCCGGCGACATCGTCGCCCAGCTTGGCTTTCAAGGCTTCCAAATCGACGCGGCCCGTCTTGTCGCCGGGAATAGCCTCAACCTTGAAGCCGCATTGCACCGCTGTCGCCGGGTTCGTTCCGTGTGCGGATTCCGGCGCCAGGACGCGAACGCGTTTGTCCGCCTCGCCGCGCGCTTCGAGCGCCGCCTTGATCGCCATCATGCCGCACAGCTCGCCATGGGCGCCGGCTTTCGGCGACATGGCGACGGCGGGCATGCCGGTGAGTTCCTTCAGCCAAAAGGCGAGCGTGTCGATCAGTTCGAGCGCGCCCTGCGCCGCGCTTTCCGGCGCCAGCGGGTGAAGGTCCGCGAAACCGGGCAGCCGCGCGACTTTTTCATTAAGGCGCGGATTGTGTTTCATGGTGCAGGAGCCGAGCGGAAACGGCCCCATGTCGATGGCGTAGTTCTTTTGTGAGAGACGCACGAAGTGACGCATAGCCTCGGGCTCGGACAGGCCAGGCAATCCGATGTCGGTGTTGCGCTCCAACCCGCCGAGGCGGTTGGTCTTGTTTTTCGCTTCGGGCAGATCCACGCCGCTTCCCGAAAGATCGCCGACCTCGAAGGACAGCGCCTCCTCGATCATCAGCGCCTTGTTGCCGGTAAAGGTGTTGACGTTGGTTTCCATCGCGTCGCTCGCTTTTGTGGGACGGCCCTGATTATTCATGGTCATGACAGCGCCTCCGAGAGTTTCGATGAAAACATTTCGATATCCTCATCCGTCACGCATTCCGTCGCCGCGACGATGAGGAGATTGCGCGCGTCTTTCCGGTGCGGGAGCAGGCGCGCGCCGGGAACGCCCGCGAGGACGCCGCCTTCGGCGAGTTTTTCGACAACCTCCGAGGCGTCTTTCGACAAACGCAGCGTGAATTCGTTGAAATAGCTCTTGTTGAGCAGTTCGACGCCGTCGATTTTCGCCAACGCGTCTGCGGTCCTGCAGGCCGCTTCATGGTTCAGCAGGGCGAGCTTTCTGAGCCCCGCCTCACCCAGAAGCGTCATATGGATCGTAAAGGCCAGGGTGCAGAGCCCCGAATTGGTGCAGATGTTCGAGGTCGCCTTGTCGCGGCGGATATGCTGCTCGCGCGTGGAGAGCGTCAGCACGAAGCCGCGCTTTCCTTCCGCGTCCGTGGTCTCGCCGCAAAGGCGTCCCGGCATCTGGCGGATATATTTCTGGCGCGTGGCGAAAAGGCCCACATAAGGCCCGCCGAAATTGAGCCCGTTGCCGAGCGACTGACCCTCGCCGACGACGATGTCGGCGCCCATCTCGCCGGGACTTTTGAGTGCGCCAAGGGAAACCACTTCCGTCACCACCGCGACCAGAAGCGCGCCTTTCGCGTGCGCCGCTTCGGCGATGGGCGTGAGGTCGCGGACATTGCCAAAAACATCCGGCGTCTGGACGACGACGCAGGCTGTGTCGTCGTCGATTTGCGAGATGATGTCTTCCGACGCGTCGACATCCATGGGGGACTGAACGACTTTCGCATTCACCAGTTCGAGATTGGTGCGCGTCACCGCGCCGTAATGAGGATGAAGTCCGCCTGACAGAAGCACCTTGCCGCGCTTGGTGATGCGCCGCGCCATGAGCGCCGCTTCGCCGCAGCCCGTGGAGCCGTCATACATAGAGGCGTTGGCGACCTCCATGCCGGTCAGCGCCGCGACCTGGGTCTGGAATTCAAAAAGATATTGCAGCGTGCCTTGCGCGATTTCCGGCTGATAGGGCGTGTAGGCAGTCAGAAACTCCGAACGCTGAATAATGTGGTCAACCGTCGCCGGGATGTGGTGCTTGTAGGCGCCGGCGCCGATAAAGAACGGCCCCGCGCCTGCCGCACGATTCTTTGCGGCCATCGCCCCTAACGAACGCTCCACCTCCATCTCACCCTTGTGATCGGGCAGATTGAAATCCGCGTTGAGCGCCTCTTTCGGCACGTCCGAAAACAAGGCGTCGATATCGGAAACGCCGACAGCTTTCAGCATCGCCTGACGTTCGGCCTCATTATGGGGCAAATATCTCATCATTCAGTCCTTTTCGCGCCTGGAATTGACCTCAGGAATTGCCGGCGAAATCCTTGTAGGCGCCCTCGTCCATGAGCGCGTCGAGCTCTGAGGGGTTCGACGGCTTGATCTTCACGAACCAGGCCGCGCCTTGCGGATCTTCATTCACCTTCGCAGGTTCGTCGACAATGGCGCTGTTGACTTCTACAATATCGCCCGAGATCGGCGCGTAGACGTCAGAGGCGGCCTTCACCGATTCGACCACCGCCATTTCATCGCCCTTGGCGAAAGTCTTGCCGACTTCCGGCAATTCGACGAAGACGACATCGCCGAGCTGTTCGGCCGCATGTTTACTGACGCCGATGACGTAAGCATCGCCTTCAGCTTTCACCCATTCATGATCTTCGGTGTATTTCACGGTCATCTTTTTCTCCCTAACCTCGGTAATAACGGTGCGGAACGAAGGGCATATCGGCGACGATCGCCGGCAGCGGTTTTCCACGCACAATCAGATTCACTTGAGTCCCGGTTTTTGAAAATCCGGCCTCCACATACCCCATGGCGACGGGCGCGCCGGCGCTCGGCCCGAAGCCGCCGGAGGTGACTTCGCCAATTTTCTGTCCGTCCACGGATTGTATTTCCGCACCTTCACGGGCGGGCGCGCGGCCTTCCGGCTTGAGGCCGATTCGAAGGCGCTTAGGCCCTTCTATGAGCTCGCGCTGAATACGTTCCGCGCCCGGAAAACCGCCCTCTTCGCGTCTGCGTTTGCCGACGGCGAAGGCGATATTGCCTTCAATGGGCGATGTTTCCGGCGTCAGATCATGCCCATAGAGGCAAAGTCCCGCTTCGAGGCGGAGGGAGTCGCGCGCGCCAAGCCCAACCGGCTCCACCTCCGGCGCGGCGAGCAGCGCCTTCGCCAGAAGCTCCGCATGGGAATTGGGAACGGAAATTTCGAACCCGTCCTCGCCTGTATAGCCAAGCCGGCTCACCACGACATAAGCGCCATTATCTACAGCCGGCCAGGAATAGCCGCGCATGGTCATGAACGTCTGTTCGGCGGCGCCGGGAATAAGCCGGCTTACGACCGCAGCCGCTTTCGGGCCCTGCACGGCGAGAAGCGCCCGGTCGTGGGCGATATCGAGCCGCACGCGATCGCCAAGCTTTTGTTGAATGAGGGCAAAATCTTCTTTTTTGCGCGCCGCGTTCACGACCAGGAACATCATGCCCTGAAGGTCATCCCTCAGGGGACGTGAAACCATCAGATCATCAAGCACGCCGCCTGCTTCGGAAAGAAGGACCGTGTATCGCGCAGCCCCCTTTTTCAATTTTGAGATTTCGCCAGGCATCAACGTCTCAAGCGCAGCAGCAATCGCCTCATGCGCGCCCGGAGCGCCCCGCTCGACTTCGAGAGAATGCAGGAAGGCCTGTCCCATATGAGAGACATCGAAAAGACCGGCCTTTTCGCGCGTGTGCAGATGCTCTTTCAGGATGCCCGCAGGATACTGCACCGGCATGGCATAGCCAGCGAACTCCACCATCTTCGCGCCGAGCGACAGATGCAAATCGTAGAGAGGCGTTTTCTTGAGCTCGTTGTAATCCTGATTCGGCATCCAGCTTTCCCATGACAAACCGCCGCTTCATTGCGGCGACCCCGGCTGTCACGGGAACCTGAGAGATTTCGCAGAACACCCCATAGTGTTTCCGCTTACTCCGTCGGTGGAGCAGCGCTTAATGAGCGCCGCCCGCTTTCCAGCCTGTAGCGCAGCAAGCGGTCCTTTTGCCTGAGAGTTTCCGGGGCGGTTGCTCCTTCGGCGCCGGCGCAATGACGACCGGCCTCTCCCGCATGCTACATGTCCGGCGAATATGCCGGACGATGGGCGCGACCATAAGCGCGCCGTTATGAGAGTCAATTAGTCTCGGTAATAGCCTGCAGAAAAACTTACGCAGCCGCCATGGCAGCGGCGCACTCGCGGCAATGGCCTTTGATCTCAAGCCGCGCCGTATGCATGTCAAAAGCCGCAGCGCGCACGGCGGGCGCAATGTCCGCCTCGACCGCCACCACCTGAAGTTCTTTCACCGTGGAACAGCTTTCGCACACGAGAAAAGTCTGGACCACATGAGGGCCTTCATGATTGCAGACGACAAAAGCGTTCAACCCGTCCAGCTTGTGGATATGTCCCTTGGCTTCGAGACCGTCGAGCGCGCGGTAAACTGTCATGGGCGCGCGAACACCCCGCTCCTTCAAGCGGTCGAGAATTTCATAAGCTTTCAATGGGTCCCGACTTGCCGCGAGCACGTCCCAAACCAGCTTCTCGTTTTTCAAAAGCCCCGCCGGCCTTTTGCGGGAGCCCCCATCGTCGTGATCATGGCCCTTGTCACTCACAACTTTTCTCCTCATCCGCTATTATTGTTATAGCTTTGTTATATCATTCTGAAAACCCTAATGCCGGTAGTTTTTTTCCCGAAACCAGGTCGATCCAAGCCATTTTTCCCCTGACCTGACCGCGACCCCTTCATGCCGTGAGGCCGGGTCGGGATCCCCGTTTTTGTTAAGATTCTCAAAGACGAGAACGTCCCCTATTCGTCCTTTGAAGGCAAGGTCGGGAACCGTAAAACGCGTTTCTCCACCCTCATAATCTTCATTAAGATAAATGAGGCCGGTCGCAGCGCGCTGGCCGCCGCGTTCGAACTCCGGCCCCGGCGGCAGCCAGTCGCAATGGGGCCGATATTCCTTCCCAGGCGCGTAATAGAGAACGCCCAGACACTCGGCCTTTTCCGGGGGCCGGCGCGCCAGCGCCGCCAGACGGCGATTGAGCATGACAAGGGCGAGATCAAGATCCACGAGCGCGAGAATCGCCGTCAATGACGTCCTGTAGGCATCCTGCATGGTCGCGCCGGTGTGCGGATCGACAATTGTGGATGACGCCAGACGACGTGCCGATGCGGCGATCACATATTCGCATTCTTCCGGCGTGTAGGCGCTGCGGAAAACTCGGGCCGGCGGCGTGTCGCACAATTTTTCTGCAGCAAGGGAGGGAACTGCTGGTTCATTGGAGAGCTTGTCAGATATGCGAGTCCAATCCGGCGCCGCAGGGCTTTGGGGCGCCGCCGCCCCGGCTTTAGCGAAAACTTTCCTCAGGAAAGCTGCATGAGGGTACCGAGCTCGTTCCAGAAAATTGAGTTGCGTGTTCGCAGCCTGCGCATCTGTGAAGGCGCGGCCTTCGCAATACCGGCGCACTGCGACAGCGGCGGCGACCGGGTCCAGCGGAGCCGCTGCCGCGATGAGGCCGGCGCCGTCCCGATCCTCCGGATCGGCGGCGAAGAGCAGCATCGCAAGCTCGCGCATGGCCGCAGGATCGCCCGTCTTAGCCGAGTTCATTACGAGGCGTATGGCTTCGCGCCAGTCACGCTCGCGTCCGAGCCCCATGGCGGCTAGCACGCCCAGGAGACGTTGCGCCGGCGACGATCCTTTTTTGCTGGCGCGAGCCAGCATGTCAGCCGCCTCGTTTAAGCCGTCATGATCTAGCCTGCGGGTCGCCAGCGTATAGAGCGCATCTCCGAAACCTTGCTCCGCTGCAGCGGCAAGCCAACGATCAGCTTCCTTTTTTTTTCCGGCACCGCTCAGTTTTGCAGCCAAAAAATATTGCGCGCGGGCGTCCCCCTTCTCAGCGCGCATTCTCACATCATCCAGAGAATCATTCGGCGTTGTCATGACGCAAAGCTAACACTCGCTTTGCGATCAGGGCCAGCCTGCGCGATCGAATATGCGGACCGCCTCGGCCTGATGCTCGCCAAGCGCCGAGACCGGCAGCTCATCCGCCTTGAAATCGGCATAGGCCGCAATCGGTCCTTGCGCGGCAACGCCCGGCGCCACCGGGTATTCATTGTTGCCGCGCGCGAAAGCGGTCTGGGCTTCATCACCCAGGAGAAACGCAATCAGCCGTTCGGCATTGTCTGCATTGGGCGCATATTTTGTGACGCCGGCGCCGGAAATATTCACATGGGCGCCTCTTCCATCCTGGTTGGGAAAGAACAGCTCGAATTTCTCGCCGATTTCGGCGGCCTTCGCATCGTCAGCGCCTTTATAGCGCGCCGTATAATAGGAATTGACGATGGCGAGCCGGCAAAGACCGGCTGCAACAGCTTCGATCTGCGACGTGTCATTGCCTTGGGGCTTGCGCGCGAAATTCGCAACGACGCCTTCAGCCCACTCCTCGGCCGCTTCGGCCCCATTATGCGCGATAATCGAAGCAAGCAGCGACTGGTTGTAAATGTTCGAGGAAGACCGCACGCAGATCATGCCGCGATAGGCAGGATCGGCAAGATCTTCATACGTATCCAGCCCGTCGGGCAAACCCATCTCTTTATTGTAGATGACGATGCGCGCGCGCTTCGACAGACCGAACCATTTTCCGTCCGGATGACGATATTGCGCGGGGATGCGCTCTTTCAATTCTTCGCTGTCAATTGTGCGAAAAACATCGCGCTGATCGGCGCGCCATAAAATGCCGGCGTCAGCCGTCATGAAAATATCCGCCGGGCTCGCGTCGGCTTCCTGCGTGATGCGTTCGATTAGGGCGTCGCCGCCCGCCTCGATCAGATTGACGCGAATGCCGGTTTCATCCGTAAACCGTTCAAAAAGCACGATATCGGAATCGTAATGACGTCCGGAATAGACATTGACCTCGCCGGTGATCGGCCGCTCTTGCTTTTCCCCGCCGCAAGCGACCAGCATCGAGACGAAAACAGCGACGCCGATCCGCGCCATCATTCCGGGCATATCAGAAACCTTTCTGCGAATAATTCTCAATAGCAAAAATATCAAATGCGATGACAAACGCAAGCCGCCAGGGCCGAATTCGCCGACCCTAAAATTATCCAGAAAAAACAAAGACCTTAGACCAATCCACGGCGACGGACACGCCCGCGCCGACCTCCGGCGCAGCGGCCATCTTCACCCAGAGCGGCGCATTATCAGGCCCCGCGAGCCGCACGCGCCATCCCGGCCCTGCAAACCGGACGTCGGCGACTTTAAAGTGAGAAAGCTCGTCTTTTGACGCTGTCAGGCAGTCCGCCCGCAACACAGCCCGTGCAGGCCCGGCCTTGAGGCCCGGCGCCGCCGCCTCCCCCAACATACAAGTAAAAACGCCGCCACGGACCTCGCCTGGCACGGTCTGGCTGCCCGGAAAGAGGCTTGCGCCATCTGGTGTGGCGGGCCGTTCATATAAATCTTCGGGCGCAGCGGTCTCGATGATTTTCCCCGCGCCCATCAGCGCAATGCGGTCCCCCAGCGCTAAAGCCTCATCGGCGTCATGGGTGACGAGCAGGACCGCCGCTTTTTGTTCCTTCAGCACACGGCGCAACTCCTCGCGCAAGCGCCGCCGCAGCGCCACATCGATGCTGGCGAATGGCTCGTCCAGCAAAAGCGCTTTCGGTTTCCGGGCGACGGCGCGCGCGAGCGCTACGCGCTGCTGCTGTCCGCCGGAAAGCTCATGGGGATAGCGTTTCGCGAGATCCTCTATGCCGAAGGCCGCGAGCTGATCGGCGATGCGCGTTTTTGCATCGCTCATGCCTTTCAGGCCAAAAGCGATATTTTTCTCGACTGTCAGATGCGGGAAAAGAACATAATCCTGAAAAACGAAACCGATGGGCCGCTGTTCGGGCGGCGTCTCCCGGCCCGGCGCCGCGAGCAGCGCCTTGTCCAGGCGCACTTCGCCTGCCTGAAGCGCCTCCAGCCCCGCCGCAATGCGCAAAAGCGTGGTCTTGCCGCATCCGGACGGACCGAAAAGGCAGACAACCTCGCCCGCCTCGACGGAAAGGCTCGCATTATCGACGGCGGCGACGCCGCCGCCATAGCGGTGGGAAATGCGATCGAGGTCGAGGCTCATGAGGTTTTCGGCGCCGGTCTTTCCATCAGGGATTGGGAATTGCCTCACTTTCGCATAGATGTCACCAGTTAATAACGAGAATTAAGAGCAGGGCCCTAAGCCCATGAGCAACAAGAGAACAAAGAGGAACGCATGGCGCGGCGCAGCGGCAATCATCCTGATCGCCGTCTTCGCCGCCGCCCCCATCGTCGCCATGCTGGCCGGCGCCGGCGGGTCTGACGGCGCTCTATCGCTTCTGACAAGCCGTCTGGGTCTCAACTATGTGTCGACGACATTGCTCCTCTGCGCCGCGGCCGGCGCGAGCGCGGGGATTGTGGGCGCCGTGACGGCCATGCTGGTTTCGCTGACAGAGTTTCCGGGACGGCGAATGCTGTCTGTGGGGCTCGCCTTGCCTTTCGCCATTCCAGCCTATGTGGCCGCCTATGCCTATGGCGATCTTTTCGGTCCCTTCGGCCCGGTCGCCGCCATTATCGGCGCCGAGGCGCTGCCCGAGATCAGGTCCCTGCCGGGCGCGGCGTTCGTCCTGATGCTGACGACATATCCTTATGTCTATCTTGCCATGCGCGCCTCGCTCGCCGAGCGTTCCGACGCGATGGTGGAGGCGGCGCGCTCACTTGGAGCAAATCCCTTCCGCGCGACCCTCGGCGTTTTGTTGACGGCGAGCCGTCCGGCGTTTTTCGGCGGCCTTGCGCTGGCGCTCATGGAAATCGCCGCCGATTACGGCGTCGCCGATTTCTTCGGCGTGCCCACTTTGAGCGTCGGCATTTTCCGCACCTGGTATGGGCTCGGCGATTTGCAGGGCGCCATGCAACTGGCGGCTGCTCTCTTCCTGGTGGCGCTGATGCTTGTGCTGATGGAAAGCGCCAGTCGAAAGGGTCGCGCCAGCAATGATGTGCGCGCACAACGCAAGGCGCGGCGCCTTTCCCTCTCGCCAGTTCATGGTTTTCTCGCCTTTGTCGCTTGCATCCTCCCGATTTTTTTCGGCTTTGTCGCGCCGGCGGGCCTGCTGCTTTCAACGTTACAACCGGAAATGAACGCCATCGTCATGCGCAATCTCGCGGCGGCGGGCCTTAATACCGCAGCGATTGCAGCCGCGGGCGCAGGCGCCGCGCTGTTTCTGGCGCTCATCCTTGCTTATGGCGCGCGAGCGGCGCATGGGCGCATTGCCAAACTTGTCTTGCGCGCGGCGACGCTTGGCTACGCCGTGCCTGGCGCGGTGATGGCGATCGGCGTCCTCGCCCTGTCGGCGAGCTTTGCACGCCTTTCCGGTCACGCGCTTGCGGGCGGCGTTCTCATTCTTCTCTACGCTTATGTGGCGAGGTTCCTGACAGCCGGCTACAACGCTGCAGCCGCCGGCCTTGCGCAGATCAGCCCGCAAATGGACGGCGCGGCAAGGACGCTCGGCGCCGCGCCCAAACGCGTCATCCGGGAGTTGCACTGGCCCATGGCGCGGCTGTCCCTCCTCGCGGGCGCTGCGATCGTCGCCATCGACATCGCCAAGGAATTGCCCGCGACGCTGATTTTGCGTCCCTTTAATTTCGAAACCCTCAGCACCCAGATTTATCGCCTCGCTTCCGATGAACGTCTTGCGGATGCGGCGCCCGCCGCGCTGATCCTGATTGCGCTGGGACTTCTTCCCTCCATTGCGCTCAGCCTGATCGCCGACAGCGGACATAAAAAGACCCGCAGGAGCAAAGCGCCTGCGGGTCCGGAGCTTGAAAGCTTCAGCGTCTCTTAATCGCTCTCCCCGCCGCGATAGGCGAAGGGAAGATCGCCCCGTTCGAGATCGCGATAGCGTTCCATCAGCATTTTCTGACGGTTGTTGAGATCCTGACGCCGGCCATTGATGAACACGGCCTCCGGCCGCGTCGTCACCTCCAGAGGGTCGCCGTCCCAGACCACCACATCGGCGATCTTGCCGGCTTCAAGCGAGCCGAGCTGATCGCCAAGACCATACATGGTCGCCGGATTGAGCGTGATCGCCGCCAGCCCCGCATCGAAGGGCAGGCCTTCGGCGACAGCGTTGCCAGCATGCTGGCGAATGAGGCGGATATTATGCGCGCCGTCATAGAAAGAGATCTTGACGCCCGCTTCATTGAGCCGCGCTGCGTTTTGCAAGGTGGCGTCGATATCCTCGAACTCGCCCGGCAGATTGTAAAGCGCATCGGTGATCACCGGGATATTCGCCGAAGCGAGCTCCTCCGCCACGCGCCAAGCCTCGGAACCGCCATGAATGATAACGTTCAGTCGGTAGGTGTTTTTCAGGCGTATCAGCGTGCGAATGTCGTTGGCGCTGTTCACCGAAACGATCAGCGGCTGTTCGCCGTCGATCACCGGACCCAGCGCTTTCAGATCCGAGACGGCGAACCGGCCATGCGGACGGCGGATATAGTCGTTCGGATTTGCGTGATAGGAACGCGCTTCATCGAGATAGTCGCGCAACTGCGCCCAGGCGCCCATGCGCGTGCCCCCGCTGCGGTCGGAGCCCTGTTGGCCCATGGCGACATATTGCGCCGCTTCCGCGCGGGTGACGGAATTCGCCCGCCCGGAAAGGTCGATGACCGCCGCACGGCCGCCGAAGATCGATGTGCCAGGATTTGGCGCCATCAGCGCACGGGTGACGCCCCCCGCCCGATTCACGGGAATGAGCGAAGACGACGGATTATAGGCGTCGATGGCGTTCAGCGATGCGCCGAGCGGAAAATCGTCCGTGGGCGACTGAGGGGCCGGCGTTGCGTCATTGGAATCGGCAACGGCGCCGATCTCAACAAGGCCAATCGAGGAAATCGGCGAGAAAAGGCCCGGCGTCACCACCTTGCCCGAGGCGTCGATGACCGTGGCGCCGGCGGGGGCGGATAAATCCGCGCCCACTTGAGCGATGCGGCCGTCACGGATGATCACGTCGCCTTCTTCGATGACGCCGCCCGAAACGGTATGCACTTGCCCGTTCATGATGGCGACGGTTTGCGCATGCGCTGCTGCTGCAAAGACAGAAGCAGCGGCGATGAAAGCGGTGAAGGATTTCATGGGAATCATTTTCCTGATTGCTGCGGTCATTGGCCTGCTCCGCCCGTGTAGTCATTGTCATGAAGGCCGAGTTCGAAATCGACGCGCGGCGAGCGCGACGGATCGGACCGGTCATACATCAGCGCCCCGTCGATATAGACTTTCTCCGCCTTGGCGTAGACCGAGAACGGGTTGCCGTTCCAGACGACGACATCGGCCATCTTGCCTTCTTCAAGGGTGCCTGTCCGATCGAGCACGCCCATGGCTTTCGCCGGGTTCGACGTGATCCATGCGATGGCGTCTTCGGGTTCGATCTCAATGCCGATGCGGCGGCCGTCGGCCATGGCTTTGGCGGCTTCCTGATTGAGCCGCTGAATGCCGAGCGCATCGTCAGAATGAACGATGGCGCAGCCGCCGGGTTGGGCATGCACCAGTGGAACGTTTTCGCCGACCGTATCGAAGGCTTCGAGTTTGAAGCCCCACCAGTCGGCCCACATGGCCGCGCAGACATTGTTCTCGGCAAGAACATCCGCGATTTTGTAAGCCTCGATGGCGTGATGGAAGGTTGTCACGTCATAGCCGAACTCATCAGCCATATCGAGCACCTGCACCATTTCATCGGCGCGGTAGCAGTGCATGTTGACCTTGATGTCGCCATTGAGCGCGCCCGCAAGGGTTTCAAGCTTCAGATCGCGCGTCGGCGCCTCTGGCGCATCGCCCTTGTCATCATCGTCATTGTCCACCCAGGAATCATAGTCTTCCCAGTAATCTTCCCACTTCTTCTTGTAGGCGGCGGCTTCGATCCAGGCCGAACGATAGCCGGCGAAATTGCCCATGCGCGTATCGGGCCCGCCGCGGTCGCCATAAACACGCTTGGGATTTTCGCCGCAGGCCATTTTGAGGCCGTAAGGCGCACCCGGAAATTTCATTCCTTGTACGGAGCGTGAGGGCACGTTTTTCAGGATCGCCGATCGCCCGCCAAAGAGGTTCGCGGAACCGGGAAGGATTTGTAAGGACGTGATCCCGCCTGCGAGTGCGCGCGTAAAGCCCGCATCCTGCGGCCAGACCGAATGTTCGGCCCAGACATAGGCGGTGTTGGGAGATACGATCTCATTGCCGTCGGAGGTGGAGTCGTTTGACGGCGACGGATAATCGCCCAGATGGGAGTGAATATCGATGATGCCTGGTGTGATCCATTTGCCGCCGGCGTCGACGGTTCGGGCGCCCTCCGGCGCCTCGACCTCGCCGGCCGCGCCCACAGAGGCGATCTTGCCGTCGGCGATCAGGACCGCGCCGTCGTCAATGCGCTCGCCGTCGCCCGTGAGGACGGTGGCGCCGGTCAGGAGCACGGTTTCTCCGGGATAGGGTTCATAGGTGGACGGATAGGGATCCGACGGCGGGCGCACCGGGCCGTCCACATCCTCCTCGTTTTCATCCGTTGCGGCGGCGGTTTCCGTTTCCGCCGGCGCCGCCTTTTCGACTTGCGCCTCTTCGCTTTCGCCCCCTTCTTGCTGAGCGCAAGCGCTGAGCATCAGAACGGCGAGCGCCGTCCATCCCGTTTTTCGCATAGGTCCCTCGACTGGCTGCGGCGCTTCGTCGACAGCGCCGATATTTGTGTCATAAGACTAGCGCAAAATCGGGGCGCGGCCACCCCGCAGGGGGCGGATGATGACAGGATTTCGGGGACGGAGGATTTTATGACCAAGGCGAAAATCACGCGGCGCGCGGCGCTGTTGTCCGGCGCGGCCATGGGCGCCGCCTCCTGCGCATCCGCGCCGAAGATGACGCCTTATGTCGCAGTCAGCGAAGCGTCGGGCGGCGTCTTCGCCCATGGGGTCGCCTCGGGAGATCCGGCTGCGACGTCTGTGGTGTTGTGGACGCGCATCACGCCCGTGACCCGTGCGGCCATCGCCAATGTCGCCTGGGAAGTCGCCGCCGATGAAAGCTTTACCGACATTATTGCAAAAGGCGAAACGCAGACCGGTCTTTCCCGTGACTGGACCGTCAAGGCGCTGGCCGAGGCGCTGTCGCCGGGCATGACGTATTTTTATCGCTTCCGGTTGGGCGGCGACGTCTCGCCAACGGGGCGAACGAAGACGTTGCCCGATGGCGCCATCGATCAGGCGCGCTTCGCCGTCATGTCGTGCTCGAACTATCCGTTCGGTTATTTCAATGTCTACGATCTCGTCGCGCGTCACGACGATCTCGACGCGGTCATTCATCTCGGCGACTACATTTACGAATATAGCCGTGAAGGGTATGGCGGCGATCAGGGCCGCGCCCTCGACCGGGAACACGAGCCGCCTCATGAAATCATCTCCCTTGCCGATTACCGCCGCCGCCATGCGCAATATAAGGCCGACCCGGCATCGCAGGCGATGCATGCGAAACATCCGCTGATCGCCATTTGGGACGATCATGAAACATCGAACGATTCCTGGTCAGGCGGCGCGGAGAATCACGACCCGGCGACGGAAGGAAGCTGGGATGCGCGGCGGCGCGCGGCGCTGCAGGCCTATTACGAATGGATGCCCGTGCGCGAGCCGGACATGGCCCCGGAAGCGTTCTTCCGCTCTTTTTCCTATGGCGACCTTCTGACCGTCGCAGCGCTGGAAACGCGCCTCATGGCGCGCGCGCGGCAATTCGAATACTCCGAAGTTATACCAACGCTTCAAACGCCGGAAGACGTAGCGCATTTCCGCGATGTCATTCTCTGGGACGAGAGCCGGGAAATGCTGGGCGCCGCGCAGCTCGATTATCTGGACCGTACTTTCAGAAATTCCGTCGCCAAGGGCCAGCCATGGCGCCTGATCGCCAATCAGGTGATCATGGCGAAGGTGACCGCGCCCGACCTCAACCCGCATGTGGAAGAAGCGCAGATTGTCGAGCTTGAACAGCAATGGAACGAGGCGCGGGCCTTCGTCAAAATGTCCGCCCTCGGACTGCCGCTCAATTTCGACGCCTGGGACGGTTATCCGGCGGCGCGGGAACGGTTTTACGATCTGGCGCGCGAAGCGAACGCCGGCGGCATGATCGTCGTCACCGGCGACACGCATACTTGGTGGGCGAACGATCTCGTCGATAAGAATGGCGGCCATATGGGCGTCGAGCTCGGCACGCATTCGGTCACGTCGCCCTCGCCTTACCGCAAGGAGTTTCTCGGCGGCATGGGCGCCGAATATGCGCTTCTCACCAATCGCGACAACAAGGATGTGCGGTTCCTCTCCGGCGAGTATCACGGCTTCATCGATCTCACGATCACGCGCGAGGGCGCGCGCGCGGAATACAAAGCGGTCGATACGATCGAGGGCGGCGCCTATAACGCTTTCACCCACGCCGCTTTCGACATTGCGCGCGAGGATGGCGACGCCAGGTTCAAGGATATGGACGGGGCCGGGTTCAAGGACCGCTATCTGTTCGACCGGTAGGCCGGGGCCGGTTTTCTTTCCCGCCGCGCTTTGTGCTAGAAGCGCGGATGGGAGGGCGCCATGACGTTCATTTCGCGCATGATCGAAAAAGCAAGCTGGCTGCGCTTTATCGTCAGCTTTGTTCTTTTATTCGCCTATTCATACTGGGCCTTCATCCGTCCCGGTTTCTGGACGCGCGCGCAGGAGGCGGCGGCGCACTTGCCTGAAACCTTGCAAGGCTTTCACGATGAACAGCCGGCGCTTGCTTTCGGCAAGCTTGGCGAGGCGACAAGCGACTATCTGATTTTTCAGGCGGTCGATATTCCCTTCGCCTTTCTGAACGCGGCGATGATCACCGCCGCCATCGCGCTTGGGCTCAAAATTTTGAAGCTCGCGGCAACACCCTTGCGTTTTTTGCTGTTGTTGCCGCTGATTCTTTTCGCGGCGGAGATCGCCGAAAACGCGCTCCTCTTTCTCATGGCGGGCGATTACATTCCTGACCGCGGCGCGCCCGCGACCGCGCAGCAGGTCATGACCAACATTAAAGGAGCCGCCGCCATGCTCGGAACCGTGTGCGCCCTCGCCGCCGTCGTCAGCGCTGCGATAGCAAGTCTTATCAGCCTGTTCAGGAAGCCCGCATGAACAAGCAAGATCTCATCGCCTATGCTGCGGCGCTCCCGAAGGCGGAGCTGCATCTTCATATTGAGGGCAGCCTTGAGCCAGAGATGCTGTTCAAACTGGCGCAGCGCAACAAGGTCGATATTCCATTCGCGTCCATAGACGAGGTTCGCGCGGCCTATAAGTTTTCAAACCTGCAGGATTTTCTAGACATCTATTATCAGGGGATGAGCGTTCTTCTGACGGAAGAAGATTTCTTCGACCTCACCATGGCCTATCTCAACCGCGCGCGCGCCGACAATGTGCGCCATGCGGAGATTTTTTTTGATCCGCAAGGCCACACGGAACGCGGGGTTTCTTTCGATACGGCGATCAGCGGCATAGTGACAGCGCTTTCAATGGCGAAGGCGCAATTCGGCATGACAGCAAAGCTGATCATGTGTTTCCTGCGCCATCTGCCGGAAGAGGACGCTTTTGAAACGCTGAAACAGGCGGAAAACTGGCTTGATCGGATTGAGGCCGTGGGGCTCGACTCGTCCGAAGTCGGCCACCCGCCGTCGAAATTCGAACGGGTCTTCAAGGCGGCGCGCGAGCGCGGATTAAAGCTTGTGGCTCATGCGGGCGAGGAAGGCCCGCCCGATTATGTTCACGAGGCGCTGGACTGCCTCGCTGTCGACCGGCTCGATCACGGCAACCGCTCGCTGGAAGACGCCGCGCTGGTTGAGCGTCTCGCAAAAGAACAAATGACGCTGACGGTCTGCCCCCTGTCCAATCTGAAACTTTGCGTTGTCGATGACATGCGCGCGCACCCCTTGAAGCGGATGCTTGAGTTAAACTTGCGCGCCACCGTGAACTCCGACGACCCGTCTTATTTCGGCGGCTATATGAATGATAATTTCAAAGCCGTCATCGAGGCGCTGCCGCTGACACGCGAGGATATCAAGACACTCGCAAAGAACAGCTTTCTCGGGTCTTTTCTCAGCGAAGGCGAAAAACGCGCGCAGCTTGCGGCGATTGAAAACGTTTAATCGTCGTCGTGGATCTGGCTGATCTTCGAACCTTCGAGCGACAGATTGTACATGAGCCCCTTGTTGTCGAAGACGAAAGCGACGATCGGCTGGTTCAACTGTGTGGTGTCAATGGCGCCGCCCGCGCCAAGGGTGACGACGGCGACAGATGCATCGACGCCGATTTCCCAGCCCTGACTTGAACGGAATTTGTCGAGCGCGCCCTGATCGAGAAAGACAATGATCTGGCGGCGCGACTGGCCGCCGAACTGAAGCCCGATGGAGGCGGCGGCGGTCGAATAATAGGCGGCGGTCTCCCCGCCGATGCGCAAGGCGCCCTGACCATATTCGCCGCCGATCCCGATGCCGCCTTTGCGGATCAGCGGAAAAACCAGAACGCCTTTGGCGCGGGCGAGCACTTCATCGGCCCCGCCGATATCCTCGCGGAATTCGGACAGCGCCTCATTGGTGCGGCGGTCGATTTTTTCCTTCGACGCGGCATAGGCGGCGCCGGAAAGCGCGCTCAAGCCCGCCAGCAGAACAAACAAAAAACGAAATGCACGAATGGCGGTCATGAATGCCTCCCAAAAATCTGGCGGAGCCTCGCCCCTCATTCCGGCCAAAATAGGGCCAGCGCGCGCGCCTTCGGCTTAACTCTTCGCAAGGCGGTGATTAACGGTAGCTTAACGCGACCGCCAGCGCCTTGCGAAACTCCGCGACGCGCGGGGCGTAACGAGCCTGCATGGCCTCAAGCGCCGGGGCGCCCGCCTTGTCCGGCGATCCTGCGTGAAATGGCGGCGCGGGGTCATATTCGAGCCCGAGCTGGATCGCCCTGGCGACGTCTTCGCCGGCGATTTCCGCCGCCAGCGTGAAGGCGAAGTCGATCCCCGCCGTAACCCCGCCGCCGGTGAAGAGATTGCCGTCGCGCACGACGCGGGCCTTCACCGGCTCGGCGCCGACAGCTTTCAAATGGTCATGATAGGCCCAGTGGGTTGTGGCTTTCTTTCCTTCAAGCAGCCCCGCTGCGCCGAGAATGAAGGCGCCGGTACAGACGGAAGTCACATAGTTCGCCCGCGCGCCTTCGCGCTTTACGAACGCAATCGTGCCTTGGTCCTGCATGGCGTCATCAATGCCGAAACCGCCGGGAATACAGAGAAGATCCGTCGGCGGACAGTCCGTGAAATGATGGGTCGGGTTGATCGTCAGCGCCGTATCCGTCGGAACCGGCGCTTTTGTTTTCGCAGCGAGTGCAACCTCCGCGCCCGGCAGCCGAGACAACACCTGCAACGGGCCAGTGAAATCGAGCTGCGTCAGGTTCGGGAAGAGAAGGAAGGTGATGCGCATGACTATCGAGACTAGGAAGTTGTCATCCCGGACGCAATGCAGCGGGAAACGATGCTTTGCAGATCCGGGATCTATTTCCGGAGATCCCGTGTCTGCACCGCGTCGTCATGACGCCGCGCCGCGCACGGGATGACGCGACGTTTTACAGCAATTCATCTTTTCCAGCCGGCGATCACTTCCGTCACCTCTTCAATCTGCCGGCCGGATTTGTCCACCCACTTTTGAGAAGGCCCCTTCCAGCGGCATTGCGTCCAATCGACGGCGCCGTTCTTTTTGAAAGCAACGCCTTCCTTTTTCAGGCGGCGGCGCTGTTCCTCAGCGCCGGAATGATCGGCCGGCGCGCCGGACGCCGTGACGATGCGATACCATTTCAGGTCTTTCGGCGCGGAGCGCATGGCGCGGGCCACCTGCCGCGGCCCGACGCCGGGCAGAAGGCTCGCGATCATGCCGTAGCTTGCGGCCTCGCCCTTAGGCACTTCGCGGATGAGATCGTGAATGGCGTCGTAATCCGTCGCCACTTATGCGACTTCGAAGAGACCCGCGGCGCCCATGCCGCCGCCGACGCACATGGTGCAGACGACATATTTGGCGCCGCGGCGTTTGCCCTCAATGAGCGCGTGGCCGACCATGCGCGCGCCGGACATGCCGTAAGGGTGGCCGACGGAAATAGCGCCGCCATTGACGTTCAGGAGCTCGTCGGGAATGCCGAGCTTGTCGCGGCAATAAAGAACCTGCACCGCGAAGGCTTCGTTCAACTCCCAAAGGCCGATGTCGTCCATCTTGAGATTGAACTTTTCGAGAAGCTTCGGCACCGCGAAGACGGGGCCAATGCCCATCTCGTCCGGGTTCGTTCCCGCAACCGCCATGCCGCGATAAATGCCGAGCGGCGACAGCCCGCGTTTCGAGGCTTCCTTTGCTTCCATCACAACCGCCGCGGACGCACCATCTGACAATTGCGAGGCGTTGCCGGCGGTGATGTAATTACCTTCCTGAACCTGCTGGCCGCCCTTGAAGACAGGCTTCAGCCCTTGCAAGCCTTCCAGCGTCGTTTCCGGGCGGTTGCCCTCGTCTTTTTCGAGTTTTGTCTCAACATCGGAGGTTTCGCCGGTTTCCTTGTTGACGAACTTCATCACCGAAGCGAGCGGAACGATCTCGTCGTCGAACTTGCCCGCCTGCTGCGCGGCGTGGGTGCGCTGTTGCGACTGGAGCGCATATTCGTCCTGGGCATCGCGGGAGATGTTGTAGCGCTCCGCAACAATCTCCGCCGTCTCGATCATCTGCATATACGTCGCGGGCAGATTCTGGAGAAGCCATGGGTCGGGATGAACGAACATCTGCTTCGTCTGGTTCATGGAGATCGACTCGACGCCGACACCCATGGCGATTTGCATATTGTCTGAGATCACTTGTTTCGCCGCCGTCGCAATCGCCATCATGCCGGAGGCGCATTGCCGGTCGAGGGACTGGCCCGGCACGTCATGGGGCATGCCGGCCCGCAACAAGGAAAGCCGCGCGACATTGGGCGTCGCGGTGCCCATTTGCAGCGCCGCGCCGGCCACTACATCCTCGACCTCGCCCGGCTCGATCTTGGCGCGCTCAATCGCATTGGTCATGGCGTGGGCCGCCATCGCCGGCGACGTCGTGTTGTTGAACGCGCCGCGATAGGCCTTGCCGATGGGCGTCCTGGCGGTCGAAACGATGACGGCTTCTCTCATGATGATCTCCTCATTTGCAGCGTCGTTGCAGAACTCACGCAGCAACGACTTTCCATTGATGTTCCGGCGCTATGTTCGCCGCCATATCCCTGGCTGACATAGCATCGCTTTCGCGCTTAAACCGCCTGGCGTTTTTGCGCGTTCTTGTGACCTGCACCTGCTCCACATCCGGTGTGAAAGCCACAAACCATTCCGTTTCAACGCCCGTTTGCGTATCGATGCGCGCCATCAGATACATGGGCGGCTATTTCCATATTCATTTCTTGTCGGCGTAGGTTTTGGCCTTGCCGATGAAGTTCATATTCGGGCCCGACGAGTTCTCGTAATAATGGACATCTTTCGTGGATGAGATTTGATCCCAGTTTTCCGCGATTTCCTCGGGCGTCTGTTTCTCCGGCGGCAAATAAACACCATCGGTCTCAACGACATAAGCGCGGGAATAGCCTCCCGCAGCGCAGCTCACAATCGCACGAGAGGGGGCGTCTTCGCTGACGAGGTACAGCATCGCCGCGGTAATCGCCTCAGGCGTCATCTGGTTGAGGATTTCTTCTGGTATGCCGAGATCTTCTGTCATGCGCGTTTTGGCCGAAGGCGACAGGACATTCGTTTTTATGTTGTATTTCGCGCCCTCGAGATGAAGCGCGTTCATCATCCCGATCATGCCAGCTTTCGCGGCGCCGTAATTCACCTGGCCGAAAATGCCGTGCAGGCCGGAAGGCGACGACGTTAAAATCACGCGCCCATAAGTCTGCTCACGCATGATCGGCCAGACCGCATGGGTGCAGATCGCGGAGCCCACAAGATGCACGTCGATCACCGCCCTGAAATCGTCGAGCGTCATTTTATGGAAGGACTTGTCGCGCAGAATGCCGGCGTTGTTGACGAGAATGTCGATGCGGCCCCATTTGTCCATGGCCGCTTTCACCATGGCGGAGACTTCGCCCTCTTTCGTCACATTGGCGCCGTCGGCGATCGCCTCGCCGCCTGAGGCGTTGATGTGATTGACGACCTCTTCCGCCGCGGAAAGCGATCCGCCTGTGCCGTCCCTCGCCCCGCCGAGATCGTTGACGACGACTTTTGCGCCGCGCTCAGCCAGAGCCAGCGCATGACTGCGCCCGAGGCCGTTGCCGGCGCCGGTGACAATGGCGACTTTTCCGTCAAATCTGATCGACAAGGGAACTCTCCTTCAAGTGTTGACGACAATCTCGGTCTTCACCGAATTGGCGATGAAACATTGTTCGTGGGCCGCGTGATGCATCTTGTCGAGGGCTTGCGCGTTCACCTCAACGCCGTCGGCGAATCTGATTTTGGGATGCAAATCGATGCGGGTGATTGCAAGGCGCCCGTCCTCGTTCTTCTCCATACGCCCCACCGCATGATCCTCATAGGCGTCGACAGTCAGGCGCTTGCGCGCTGCAATCGCAAGAAAAGTCAGCATGTGACAGCTTGAAACGGAGGCGACAAACGCCTCTTCCGGGTCGAGGCAAGAGGGATCGCCGAGATAGGCCGGCGCCGCGGCGGCTGCGATTTCAAGGCCATTGTCGAAACGCCAGACATGGGTGCGGTTGTAATCGTCATAGGCGAAACTTTCCGTTTCGCGCTCCCAGGCGATGTCTGCGACATGTTCAGACATGCAAATCTTTCCTCAGACGAACTGCATGGTCAGCCATTCAGCGACAAGGGCGGGCTTTGTCTCGCCCTCGATCTCAACCTTGACTGCATATTTCAGCGTCCATTGGCCCGGCACTTTCGTATCCGCCGACATCAGGGTGAAGCGGCCGCGAATTTTCTGGCCCGACTTCACCGGATTGACGAAGCGTACTTTTTCAAAGCCGTAATTGACGCCCATCTTGACGCCCTCAAGGACGACAACACTTCCCGACGCAAGCTTGGACAACATGGAAAGCGTCAGAAAGCCGTGGGCGATGGTGGTTCCGAAGGGCGTTTTCGCCGCCGCTTCCGGGTTGATATGGATGAACTGGTGATCTTCGGTCACATCGGCGAATTTATCGATCCGCTCCTGATCGATGACAATCCAGTCGGAAACACCGGTTTCCTTGCCGACAAAGTCGGCGATTTTGTCGGGCGTCGTTGCGGGCATCGGCTCTCTCTCACAAACTGCGGCGCACCGCCTATATCAATAGCCGCGCATTTGCGCGAGCCGGTCGGCATGAAAAGCAGCATCGCCGAACATTTCCTGCGCCACGCGGATGCGCTTCATATAAAAGCCAATGTCATATTCGTCGGTCATGCCGATGCCGCCATGCATCTGCACGGCTTCCTGGCTTGCGAGTTTCGCAACCTCGCCCGCTTTGGCCTTCGCCAGAGAACAGATGGGCCCCGCCATGCCGTAATGGGCGTCGAGATCCTGCAAGGCTTTGAGAACCGCGGATTTCGCAAGCTCGATTTCAGAATAAAGATGCGCAGCCCTGTGTTGCAACGCCTGGAAGGAACCGATTTCCGTCCCGAACTGCTTGCGTTCTTTCAGGTAATTCACCGTCATCCCAAAGGCCTGCTGCGCGGAACCCGACATTTCAGCAGCGAGCCCGGCCCGTCCGGCGTTCAAAACGCCTTCGAGCGCCATATAGCCGCCATCGACTTCGCCGAGAACGTCGTCTCCTGTCGCCTCGACGCCGTCGAATTTGATACGCGCGGCGTTGCGGCTGTCGACCATTTGCGTCCGTTCGATCTCAATGCCTTTCGACTTTGCGTCGATGAGAAACAGCGTCAGCCCGTCCTGCTCGCCCGGCGCGCCAGCGGAGCGGGCCGCAACGATGATCTTGTCGGCGACATGGCCGTCAGCGACAAACGTCTTGTCGCCGGACAGCTTGAAGCCATTGCCGTGCTTTTCCGCTTTCATGGCGGTTTTTGCGGGACCGTGTTTGCGGGTCTCGTCCACAGCCAGCGCATAGAGCGCCTCACCCGCCGCGATCTTCGGCAGGGTGGCCTGTTTCTGCGGATCGCTCCCGAGCTTTTTCAGCGCCGTCGCCGCAAGGATCGATGTCGACAGAAAAGGCGAGGCCGTCAGCGTACGGCCCATTTCTTCGGCGAGCACGCCAGCGCCGACGAAACCGAAATCGGCGCCGCCATGTTCCTCGTCAATAAGGATGCCGGCCCACCCCATTTCCGCCATCTCTTTCCAGAGACCGCGATCGAAACCGTCCGGATCGTTCGTGTCGCGCAATTTGCGCAAGGCGGAGACCGGGGCTTTCTGCTCCAGAAACCCGTGCGCTGACTCGCGCAGCATTTCCTGTTCTTCGGTGAGGACGAGAGGCATTGGACTTCCTTTACGCGCGGTTTCTTAAGCACCCGGCAGTTCGAGAATACGTTTGGCGATGACGTTGAGCTGCACCTCGGAGGTGCCGCCTTCGATAGAGTTGGCTTTCGTACGGAGCCAGCCGCGGGCGAGCTTGCCGTCTTTGGTGCGCTGCCCTTCCCATTCGAGTTCGTCGGAGCCGCCAATATCCATAAGGATTTCAAAGCGGCGCTTGTTGAACTCGGTGCCGTAATATTTGAGCGTAGACGAATTCGCGCCGACGCCCTGACCGGCTTTTGCTTCGTCTTTCATGCGTTCGAGTGTCAGAAGAAACGCCCAGCCGTCGATTTCGGCCTGCGCGATTTTCGCGCGCAGGAGCGGATCGGAAAGCTTGCCGTTTTCAAGACCGATATCATTTGCCGCGACCTCGCCCATGCCGCGGCCGCCGAGAAGACCGCCGCCGCCTGCGGAAATCATTTCGCGTTCATGGGTCAGGAGATATTTCGCAACGTCCCAGCCCTTGTTCATTTCACCGACAATGGCGGAGACGCCCGGCGCATGCTCCTTCGGCGTGGTTGCATCATCGAAGAAAGTTTCGCAGAAGGGCGACTTGCCGGAAATCAGCTTGATCGGTTTCGTCGAGACGCCCTTCTGGTCCATGTCGACCAGAATGAAGCTGATGCCCGTGTGCTTCGTCGCTTTCGGATCAGTGCGGACAAGCACGAAAATCCAGTCGCTTTCATCGGCGTAGGACGTCCAGATTTTCTGACCGTTGATCAGCCAGTGATCGCCCTTGTCCTCACATTTGCACTGAAGCGAGGCGAGATCGGAGCCGGCGTTCGGTTCGGAATAACCCTGGCACCACCGGATTTCGCCGCGCGCAATGGGCGGCAGGAAATGCAGCTTTTGCTCATGCGTGCCATATTTCAACAGCGCAGGCCCAAGCATCCAGATGCCGAAGCTTTCCAGGGGAGAGCGGCATTTCAGCTTGCGCATCTCCTCTTTCAGAACCTTGACTTCTTCCTTGGAAAGACCGCCGCCGCCATATTCCTTCGGCCAGGCGGGGACGGTCCAGCCTTTTTCGGCCATGCGGTTAAGCCAGGTTTTCTGCGCCTCAGACTGGAATTGCCAGCGCTTGCCGCCCCAGCAGATGTTTTCCTCGCCGCCCGCGCCGTCGCGCATTTCCCTGGGGCAGTTTTCTTCAAGCCACGCCCGCGCTTCCGCGCGGAAGGTTTCAAGATCGCTCATCGCCAGCCTACCCTTTTGCAATTTAGGTCAGCCGCGTTTGTCGGACGCTGGCGCGGTCGACGCAAGCGCTTTATGCAGTGCAGTACGCTCGCGGGAGGGTTAGACAGAAAGCGCTGGAGGATGCTGAAGCGCGATCTTCCTGACGGTGATCTTGTCGAATTTCGCCGTGCCGAGACGCGGCAGCTTCGACGGCGATATCCAGATGCGTTCCGGAACCTTGAAGGCCGCCAGCTCTTCCGCAAGAAACTCTCGCAAATCGGCGGCGTCGATGGTCATGCCCTCTTTCGGATAGACGACAAGCCCCACGCGCTCGCCCAAAACCTCGTCAGGGACGGAAAACACCACGGCCTCGGCCACATCGCCATGTTCGTAAACGCGGTTTTCAACCTCCAGACAGGAGATGTTTTCGCCGCCCCGAATGATGAGATCTTTTAGGCGGTCGACAATATAAAGATAGCCTTCCTCATCCATCCTGCCGAGATCCCCGGTGCGGAACCAGCCGTCCGATGTGATCGACTTGGCCGTTTCCTCAGGCAAATTGTGATAGCCGCGGAAATTGGCCGGGCTTCTGATCCAGACTTCGCCGACGCTTCCGGCCGGCTGGTCTTCCCCGTCCTTGACGATCTTGATGTCGGTCACCGGCGGCACGGGCCGGCCTGTAGAGTCGGGCCGAAGCTGATAATCCCCTTGCGAGATCACGCATCCGAGCGCATTGGTTTCCGACAACCCGTAACCCGATGACGGCTTGCCGTTCTGAAATTTCTCCGCGAGTTTTTTTACATGATCGGCGGGGCGTTTCGCGCCGCCGGCGGCGATGTCGATCAAGGTAGGCAGTCCCTCCGGCCCAACCGCCTGCATCAACTCAAAAGACTGACTGGGGACGCCGACAAAATTGGTGAGTTTCTCGCGGTTAATGACCGCGGCGGCTTCCTTCGGATCCCAGCGATACATCATGACGACGCGCCGCCCGACCATATAGGAAAGCAGAAAGATCGAATGCGAGCCGGTGACATGAAACAGCGGAATGCCGAGAAGAATTCCCGGATTGTCGCCAAAAGGACTCACGCCGTCACGCAGCTCTTTCAAGATCGCCGCTACGAAAGACCAGGAAAAGAGCGCGGAAATCGCCCCGCGATGGGTGAGAACGACGCCTTTGGGATGGCCCGTGGAGCCTGAGGTGTAGACGATGCAGAAATCGTCGTCCGGGTGGATATCCACCGCCGGCATGGAGTCGTTATTCGAGCGCTCCAGAAGATCTTCAAACCGATAGTCCGCCCCGTCTGCGTCCTCTCGGGCGAGCACCAGCGTCAGACCCAGGTCTTTCTTGGACGGGAGGAGATATTCAAGGCGCCGAGCGTCGGCGATCACGATCTTCGCGCCGCAATCCTCAAGCCCGTAATGCAGCTCCTCATCCTTCCACCAGGCATTTAACGGCACAATAACGCCGCCCAGCGCGATCACCGCCATATAGGTGACGCACCATTCGGGAAAATTGCGCATGGCGAGGGCGACCTTGTCGCCCTGCTTCACGCCGAGTTCGTCCTGCAGCGCATGGGCGAGACGGCAGGCGCGCCGCCACAACTCTGCAGAACTGACGCGTTCGTCTTCGAAAATGAGGAACTCTTTTTCGCCATGAGTTGCGGCGCCCTGGGCGAACAGCGCGGCGAGGCTGGGCGGCGCATTCTCGAAAACCCGGTACACATTCCCCCGGATTTCGGCCTCGCCCACTTTGAACATGGGATTTTCTGAAAGCAGCTTGAAAGCCGCAGCGGCGGTCTTCGCCGGATCGAGCGGCGCCATATCGGCCATGGTCGATATCGTCCCTTACCCTTGTATTGTCCCTGCTCTCTTCCTAGCCGAAGGCGCAGGAGCGCGGAACCGAAAGACGCAGTTGCCGCCTCAAAATTCTTTGGCGGCTCAGTTTTTTGAAAATTTTCGCACTGCCGTTGACCCTGCGGAAAGGATGCGGCGCTCAATGCCGTCGGGCGCGCCCTGAAGCCGCCACAGGGTGAAGAGCGCGCCCGCATAGACAAGGACGCCCGCCACAATATCGGCCAGAAGCCTCAGAAATGGCGCCAGACCGTCAACGGGCCCAAGATGCGGGCGAATGAGCAGAAACCAGATCGCCATGGCGCCGACCGCCCCGATGGGACGGCGCGCCGCCGCCACGGGCTCCCAGAAGGGCGCGCCGCTCGCCCGGGCATAGAGCGCGAGATTGAGAAAGACATGGAACAGCCCCATGCCGGCGGCGGCGAGGATCGCCCCATTAAGCCCGTGCGCCAGCGCCGCCCACAAGAAGACCGGCATGCGCAGGATAAAAAAGATCAGCTCACGGAAGAAAACAAGCCGCGTGAGGCCCAGGGCGACGGCGTATGCTTGTGTTGCATAAAACAAAGATTGCAACCCAATCACCGGCGCCAGGAATTCAATTGCCGGAACCGCGCCGCGCCATTTCTCACCGAGAACCACCAGGGTGAGATCGGGCGCCGTAAAGGCGAGGCCGAACGCCGCCGGCATGGCGAAGGCGCCAAGCGCCTCGACGCCTTTCAGGAAGCCGGCGCGCATCCGCTCCGGCTCCTCTTGCAATTCCGACAACCCCGGATAGATGGCCCGGGTCAGGGGCGCGGCGATCTGGCCTGCGACCATTTCCGACAATTGAAGGCCCAGAAAATAAACGCCTGCGCCGCCAGTTCCCGCAAGCCGGGTCAGAATCGGGACGTCCAGCTTGTTGTTAAGCGCCGCCATGAAACTGACGCCCGCGAGCCAACCGGAAAATCCAAACACTTTGCGCAAGGACTTGAAGGTGAAACGGGGCGCGTGCGGGCGCAGCAGATAAGAAAGCGATAATTGCACGAGCGCGCTCGCCAGCATGCCGCCGATGATCGCCCAATAGGTGCGAAAGATGATGGCGATAGTGAGAGATATGGCGACGCCGGCGATCCGGTTCAAAATCGTGACGATGAACTCCCGCGAGAATTTGAGATCGCGTTCGAATTCGTAAAAGCGCGGATTGAGAAATCCGGTCAGCACCGGAAAAAGGGCTACAGCGGAAAACGCCCAGAATAATCTCGGGTCGCCGTAAAACTCAGCCGCCAGCGGCGCCGCGGCAAACAAGAGCGCGCCGATAAAAAGACCGCGCATGACCGACAGGGAGAAAAGCGTGTCGAGATCGTCCCGGTCCGCATCGCGAAACTTCACTACCGCCTGCGAAACGCCGATATCGGAGATTCCCTGTAAGAGCTGCATGGCGACGGTCGCAGTCGCGACGATGCCGATATCCTCAGGAACGAGAAGGCGGGCGACGATGATTGTGTTGAGCGCGCCCAACAGCCGGGCTGCGATCCCCGCCCCGAAAATCCACGCCGCGCCGCGCGCCACGCGCGCCGTCAGCGAGGCGTTTTCAGGAGACGGCGTTAAGGGTTCTGACATCTGACGCTTCCGAGATGGGGCCGCCCCGCGACGCTCTCCCGCGGCTTAGCCCGGTTCGATGGCGCTGGCGACATTAGCGGGTGAAAGATTAAGGGGATGCTTGCGCCCCGCGCCGCCATCGCTATGGTGCGCCGCCTATTCTCCGCCCCAATCCGCCGGACCTCTCCATGCCCCACGCTTCCGCCCTTATGACCGTGATGATCAATGCCGCGCGCAAGGCCGCCCGCGGCCTCATTCGCGATTTCGGCGAGACCCAGGCGCTTCAGGTCTCGCGCAAGGGCGCCGCCGATTTCGTCTCCCGCGCCGACCACAAGGCCGAGCAGGATATTTTCGAGGAACTGTCGCGGGCCCGCCCCAAATACGGGTTCATCATGGAGGAGCGCGGCGAGATCGAAGGCTCGGACAATTCCAATCGCTGGATTGTCGATCCGCTCGACGGCACGACAAATTTTCTTCACGGGCTGCCGCAATTTGCTATCTCAATCGCGCTGGAACGCGACCGTCAGCCTTATGCAGGCGTCGTCTTCAATCCGGTCACGGATGAACTTTTCTGGGCGGAAAAAGGCGAAGGCGCCTATCTCAATGACCGCCGCATTCGCGTCTCCGGCCGCGATGACCTCAGCGCATCGCTTTTCGCCTGCGGGCTTCCCTTCGCCGGACGGCCGGGTCGCACACGCGCCCTGGAGGAAACCGAGCGCGTTCTTGAAAAAACAGCCGGCGTGCGCCGCTTCGGCGCCGCTGCGCTCGATCTCGCTTTTGTGGCGGCCGGACGCTTCGATGCGTTCTGGGAGCGCGATCTGAATATATGGGACGTCGCCGCCGGCGCCGTTCTCGTGCGCGAAGCGGGCGGCATGGTGTCGGAGATCGAAGGCGGCAGAAACTTTCTCACCGCCGGATCGATCCTCGCCGCCAATGCCGAGCTCTACGAAGAAGCGAAAGCGTTGATCGCGGGCGGCGCCTAGTCGGGCAGGCGATCGCCGCGCTTTCGCAACGCTTCAGCTTGCTTTCGACTTCGTGATCGCTTCGGTCTCTGCGCGGGTGGACTCAGGTCCCGTATTGCGTTTCGCCTGACCGCCCCAGGGGCCGCCCTTCATCCACGGATCAGGATCGCCCTCTTTGGTTTTGAGCCCGAAGAGCGGGAACAGGCCCGGATGACGTCCGAGACCACCATAAAGATCGAGACAGCGATCCACCCAGTCGCGTAAGGGGTCGTCATCGGCAAGCGCCGGTATCTTCGCCACAGAGGCCGTGAAAAGGAAGCCGCCGAGAATACGATAATCTGCATAGTTCGGCTCGTCGCCGCCCAGCCATTTCGCTTCGTAAAGCGCCTTGCGCAACGGCTCGAGCGCCAGCGAGATGCCCGGCAACCGGTCTTCGCGACCGGCCTGCATGTCTTCCAGCGTCGAGCCCAGCATGTTTTCGCGAGTCGACGTCACATATTCATGATCCTGCGGCAGAGAGAGGTCGCGATAGTCCTTGCAGTAACAGCGCATCCACGGACCGACCGCGGCGCCCCAGAACCAGGTGTCGAGCGCGCGCGTCAGCGTGGCGATGCCAGGATGCGGGATAAGCGCCGGACGGTCCGGATAGGTCTCATCGAGATATTCAACGATGCCCCAGCTATCGAGCACCCATTTGCCGTCATCCACAATCGCGGGCAGGCGTTCGGTCTTGCCGCCGGTGCGCTCCATGATGCCGGTGAAGCCGCCGGGCACGATATCCAACTCGAAACCCTTATGGGCGAGCGCATATTTCGTCGCCCAGACAAACGGACTGATGGTTGCTCCGGTTGAAAGCTGGAGATCGTAAATGGTGATCTTGTTGTCTTTGGCCATGATGAAAGCCTCCTTCCCTGACCCAGCCTTTAGCGCAGGGGGACAATCGTGACCTGCCCAGATGGGAAGTCAGCTTGATCCTTGGAAGCCGTAAAAAAGCCCGGCGGAATATGTAGGTGAAGTCAGCCCGATCAGACGCAACGATAATGGCGATAGCGCCAGCGCACCTCATGGGGGTTCGCCGTCTCCCCGTCGAAGACCGCCCTCAGGCCATAAGCGCGGCAATGGGCGTCGGCCTCCGCCTGCAAGTCGTCGGGGTCGAAATCATAGGGGTCGTAAGGGATTGAGATCGACTGATCGCCAACTGGCTCCGGGGTTGCGCAGGCGGCCAGCATCGCAAGACCCAGACCGGCCATCGCCATTCTCAACACAACCATTAGCGCCATCCCTTCCCGCTCAGCTTCCGCATGGTATCAAGGTGGCGGCGAATAAAAAAGAGCGCGGGGGAAATCCCCGCGCTCCCGTTTATCTCGGATTTTCAATTAAAGAGGGAATTGAAGGGTGAAAATCCCTCAGGCCGCGTCCGCGTCCTTGAGGATTTTGACGTTTTCAGCCTTCTCTCCGGAAATCGAAATCTTGCGCGGCTTCGCCGATTCCGGAATTTCCCGCTTCAACTCGACATTGAGGAGACCGTTCACGAGGGACGCGCCGGCGACCTGCACATGCTCGGCAAGCTGGAAACGCCGCTGGAACGAGCGGCCCGCGATGCCCTGATACAGGAACGTGCGGCCTTCTTCGTCATCCTTGCGGGACCCGGTGACGGTCAGGGTGTTTTCATGAAGCTCGACGTCCAGCTCATCTTCAGAGAAGCCGGCGACCGCAAGCGTGATGCGGTAATCATTTTCGTCGAGACGCTCGATATTATAGGGCGGGTATCCGCCGGTCTCGGCCTTGCCCATATTGTCGAGCAGGTCAAAGACTCGGTCGAAACCGACCGTCGATCGATAGAGGGGGGTTAGATCAAAAGTACGCATTTGCTTGTATCCTCCTTGGTTCAAGCGAGGGTTGCGCGCGCCCTTTGTTCCGCCATCAGGCCGGAATGGGACGCGAACGGAGCCGGTCTGGCCTCCGTCAAAACCGAGATAGGCGCCGTAGAGGCGAGTTCAAGGGCTTGCGCTTCTGGCGCCGCGGAAACCGTGGTAAACAGCCTGCCAAACATGGATGGGAGCCGAACATGACTTTAAAATCAACCCTTTACGCCGGTTTCGCCGTTATAGCCAGCCTCGGACTGGCGGCATGCGGGGGCGAAAGCGAGGTATCATCGGCCGCTGTCGAAGACGCAGCGCCCATGGACAACGCCGCGCGGCTGGACGCCGTGCTCGCCGGCAATCACCGCAGCGAGGAAGAGCGCGCGCGCGACGAATTCCGCCACCCCAAGGAAACCCTCCTGTTTTTCGGAATGGAGCCGGACATGACCGTGGTTGAGGTCTATCCCGGCGGCGGCTGGTACACCCAGATAATCGCGCCTTACCTCGAAACCGGCGGCGGCAAGCTTTATGCGGCGAGCTTTCCCGCCGAAGGCGCGAGCGAGCGCGCCCGCGCCGCGCTCGACGCTTTTCGCAAAACTTATGTGGAAGGGCCTGAGACCTATGGCGAGGTTGAAATGACGACGCTCGGCGAAGGCCATCACATCGCCCCTGAAGGGTCCGCCGACATGGTCGTCACCTTCCGCAACATTCACAGCTTTATGGGTCGGGAGATTGCAGAAGACACATTCGAGGAATTCTATCGCGCCCTGAAACCCGGAGGGGTGCTCGGCGTCGTCGAACATAACGCCGACGGATCGGACCTGCCGCGCGACGGCTCGTCCGGTTATGTGTACACGGACGATGTGATCGCCATGGCGGAAGCGGCGGGTTTCGAATTCGACTCAGCCTCTGAAATCAATGCGAACCCCGCCGATACGAAAGACCATCCTTTCGGCGTGTGGACCCTGCCGCCGGTGCGCCGGTCCGCGCAGATCAATGGCGAGGACGACCCCGATTTCGACCGCGCTCATTATGACGCCATTGGCGAGAGCGACCGCATGACGCTGAAATTCCGCAAATCCATTGCGGCCGACGGCGCCTTGCTCGAGTAAGGGAGGAAGGGGTTGAGCAACGCGGATACCGAAGACGCCCTAAGCGCAGCAGCGAAGAAAGCCTTCGCCGCCCCTTTTGACGCCGTGTTGAAAATCGCGCCTGACAACGCTCCTCCGCTTTGGGTCGACGGACGCCAGGACCCGCCGCAGCTTTTGGCGACGGCTCCCGACAACGCAGCGGACGATTGTCTGTGGCGTGGCGCGCGGGACGCCCTGATCCGCGCCATGGGAAGCGCGCGCAGCTTCGAAAGCGCTTATGTCTCGGGCCGCGTCGCCGTTTCCGGCGATATCAGCGTCATGGCCCGCCTCAAGCTTGCGGAAGTCCGGTGAGCCGGTTCATCGACATCGCCGGCAATCTCTTGCCCGAGGGCGCAAGCGTTGAAGACATCTCGGCGCCGGACGGCGCGAGACTGCGCGCCGCGTTTTTTCCCGCAGAGCATGCGCGCGGCACGGTGGTTCTCGTCACCGGCTGGTCGGAATTCATCGAGAAATATTTCGAGACCGTGCGCGATCTTCAGGCGCGAAACCTCAATGTCGCGATGATGGACTGGCGGGGTCAGGGGCTTTCCGACCGGGACAGCGCCCGCGCCATGAAATGGAGCGGCTACTTCGAAACGCTCAAGGAAGACCTGCGTCATTTCACAGAACATCATGTAAAGCCGCGTTTCGCCGCGCCCTACATCCTCATGACACATTCCATGGGCGGCCTGCCCGGCCTGATGCTGCTGGCGGAGGGATATGAAGGTTTTTCACGGGCGGTGTTATGCGCGCCCATGACGCGCCTTTTTCCCGAATTGCAAAACAAGGTGATCGCTTTTGCGGCGTCGGCCGCATGCGCGTTCGGTTTTGCAAACACGGAAACCGCACGCTCCCGCGATCATTCGGAGGCCTTCGAGGGCAACATCTTCACCAGCGACAAGACCCGTCACGCACGCTTTCGCGACTTGAAACTGGCGGCGCCGGAGGCCGCCTCGACGACGCCGACTTATGGCTGGGTCAAGGCGGCCATGATGGACAGCGCTAATATCCATGCGCCGGGCGCGCTCGCCGGAATCAAGGTTCCAGTGCTGATTATCTCCGCGGGAAACGAGCAGCAGATAGATGGCGCCGATCACGCCATCATCGCCGCCTCCAGCGACAAGATCTCTCAGCAAGTCATTCCCGGCGCGCTGCATGAGATCATGATGGAGCGCGACGCCATCCGCGCGCTTTATTTCAAGGCGTTCGATGATTTCGTTGCGCCGGTTTTGCAGGTCGATAGCCGTTAGTAATCTGGAAACTCCGCATATTGCGCCTGCAGGAAAGCGACGAGGTCGATCAATTCGCTGACGGTCAATTCATCATTATAATTGCGCATCTTCGATTCGCCCTCTTCGGAATAGGCCTCCGAGCGATAGGCGCGGGAGATCCTGTGGGAGGGATTGATGATCGAAGTCACAAGTTGGCCGTATGTATCCACCTTCGTCGTCATCCCGCCAATCGGCACGGTGTTCTCGATCGCGAGACCTTCGCGCAAGTCCTCCATGCCCTCAATGACGTGACAGCTCGAACATTTCTTGTCGATGAAAACCTGACGCCCCGCTTCTGCGTCGCCATCGGGCAGCCGGAAACCGTGACTGGAGGTGGGGCTCAAGTCACAGGCTGTGATCATTGTCGCCAGGAAAAACAGGCATAATAAGAGCCGCGGCATTGTCGCCTCCCCGGACTACTTCTCGCCAATGTTATGCGCCTCATATGTCAGATTTGTAACAGGCGCGCCACGCACTCAAAACGCCGCATCGGCCAGTAGACTATCGTCGGTGAGCAGCCTCCCGGCATGGGTTGAAATTAGAAGATATTTGCGCTAAAATTTGCGCAAATCAATATGGTCTGTGCAATGAACGCTCTCTCGGAAAATCTTTTCGGTCTGAAAATGCGGCGCGTGTCCGATCTCATCGGCGAACAAGGCCGGGAAGCCTTCTGGAGATCCGGCATTGGCCTTGATGCAAAGCTGACCTCGCTGGTGATCGCTCTTTATGAAAAAGACGAACAGAGCTCGAGCGATCTCGCGGCCTTCACAGGATTGTCCCGCCAGCTCGTGGAATCGCGGCTGAAAACGCTCGAGGCGGAAAGCTATGTAAAATCCGCCGTCAGCAAAAAGGATGCGAGAAAACGTGTTTTTTCCCTTTCCGGACGCAAACGCGCCGAAGTGAAAGAAGCCGTCCAGATGATGCGTGATTTTGAAAAGGTTTATGACGCCTTGTGGCGCGAAATCGGCGTCGACATGAGTGATACGGTTTTGAAACTTGAACGCGCGCTCCACGCAAAGCCCCTGCTCGCCCGGCTTTGTCAGCAATTCCCGCAATATCAACAAGATCTGAAAGTCAGCGGCAATGACCGCTAGTTTGAAGAGTTGTCTGTTCGTCCTTTTTTTTGCGTCTGGTTGCGCGGCGACGCCTTCAGATCCGGTGTTAGTGCGCGCTGAAGCGGCAGGCGCCCTGGTGGTTGAGGCTTATGACCCTTCGGGGCCAGGCGCCGCCTATCTTGTTTCAAAAAATGGAGCCGTTCTTGTTTCCGGCGCCGTCGGATACGCTAATCTTGAATGGGACGAGCCCATGACGGACGAGACGCCGGTGCGCATCGGCTCTCTCTCAAAACCCGTCACCGCCGTTATGGTCCTGCAACTCGCGGAAAAAGGGCGTCTCAACCTTGATCGACCTGTCAGCGTCTATGCGCCGGAGTTGCCCGAACAATTTGGCGCGGTCACCATGCGCCAGCTTTTGAGTCATCGGTCAGGCATTGCAGACTTTCTCCTGGATCCTGCTTTGCTGGAACATATATGGCTGCCCATAACCACGGACAAACTTATCGATCTGGCAAAGGATGCGCCCACCGCATTTCCGCCTGGCGAGAAGTACGAATATGTGAATTTCAACTATGTAATCGTCGCGCATGTCATCGAGAAAATTACGGGACGATCCTACAACGATGCCGTCAATGCGTTTTTCACTGACCACAATATGACGAATTCTCACTTCGATGCTCATGACGCTATTATCAAAAACCGTGCGGCCGCTTATGAGCTTCGCGATAGCGGCGTATTGAACGCGCCCGGTCTCGACATGTCTCATGTAAGCGCAGCCGGCGCCCTTCTCTCTTCAGCGGGAGATCTCAACCGCTGGATCACGCTTTTGACCGCAGGCCAGTTTATTAGCGAGGCGACGCTTGATGAGGCCTGGACCCCGCAGCCGCTTCCAGACGGCGCACCGACCTCCTACGGTCTAGGCTTCAACGAAACTATGTTTTGCGGGGTTCGTATGATCTGGCACACCGGCTTGGCGCCCGGCGGTCAGGCGGCGTTCATGTTCGCGCCGGAGGAAAACGTCTTCCTTGTGGTTCTGAGCAACGCCTACAATACGCCGAATACGGGCAAGCTCTCCCGGCGAATGATGACGCTGATGCTGACGGGTGACGCGGACGCGCCCTGCGTTTCGGAATAGGCCCTAAGCCTTCAACAACTCTAGCGCGGCGGCGTGCAGCTCCGGCGTCGCAGCCGCGATTAACTCGCCCGTGTCGTCGCTCCCCGGCGGCTGTCCCTGCCAGTTTGTAACGACGCCGCCGGCGCCTTCGACCACCGGAATGAGAGCCGCATAGTCATGGCGCTGCAAGCTGCTTTCGATAACAAGATCGAGCTCACCGCTCGCAAGAAGGGCGTAGGCGTAAGCATCAAGCGAGAACCGCGCCACGCGGGCAGCCTTCGCCACACGTGCAAATGCCGCCGCTTCGGCGTCCGAAAAATAGCCGCTCGCCAGCGGATCTGTTGTCGATAGGCGCGCCTTGGCGATGTCGGTCAGGCCGCTGGTTTTCGCAAAGCTGGTTTCGCCGCGATGGGTGTAAAGCGTTTTGCCGCCTGCGCCGACCCAGCGTTCGTCGGTGAAAGGCTGGTCGATCACGCCGATCACGGGCGAAGCGTCATGTTCCAAAGCAATCAGAGTCGCCCAGCTTGGCGTTCCGCACATGAAAGCCCGCGTGCCGTCCACGGGATCAAGCACCCAGCGCCACGCTTCATCGCCCGGTGTTTCGCCAAACTCTTCGCCGAGCACGCCGTGACGCGGATAAATCTTTTCAATCATCCGCCTCAGAGCGCGCTCGGCCTCGCGGTCGGCATCCGTGACCGGGTCGAACCAGGGCCCCGCCTTGTTGAAGATAGTCGTTCCTTTTCGAAAACGCGGCAGGGTTTCTGCGCGCGCAGCATCAGCGAGGCGCAGTGCGAAACTCGAAAATTCCTGCAGGTCTTGCGGAGAAAAGGTCATGGCGCGGCGATCATGCTGATCGCCGCGCCATGGTGCAAGCCAGAAGTTCTCGGAGGGTTCGCTCGATCAGGTTTCAGAGAGTGCGCGCGCCAGATCAAGCAGACGGCGGCGCGGTTCTTCTTCAAGCCGGTAGTAATAACGCACGAGATCCATGGTCTCTTTCTCGTCCAGAAGCCCTTCGGCCGGCGCTTCGGCGAAACCAAATTCCTCGCGCAGATCCATATCGAGCTTCGGCTCGGCCCCATTCATGCCTTCGAAGAAATAGGTGATAGAAACATCGAGCGCTTTCGCCAGCGACCATAGCCGCGAGGCCGAAATGCGGTTTGAACCGCTTTCATATTTTTGAATCTGCTGGAAACGGATATCGACCGCCTGCGCCAGCTTTTCCTGCGTTAACCCGAGGAGACGGCGACGCTGCCTCAGCCGCCGGCCTACATGCACGTCAATTGGATGCGCCATTACTCTTACTCCACACCACGACAACCCTCGCGCATCTTAATTCCGCGCGTTGCCTGAATGCGGAGCTCAACGCAAACACCGTGCCGCAAGCGTGAACCGCAATAAACTCGCTCGCCTAAAACGCGCTTTTCACGCGCGCAAGATGTGTCCGCCTCCCTATGAGACGCCGGAAAGGGGCGCCGTTTGTGTCAGATCGGAACAGATCAGTCGATCATCTTGGCCGAACGCAACCAGAACTGGTCATCAAAGCCGGGGGTTTCGAGATTGGCGATGAACTGCCGTGACGCAGCTTCCCAGGAGAAATTCTCCGCCCATTCGCGGCAGGCTTTGGGATCGCGGTTTTCATACGCCGTCAGACAGGCTTTGGTCAGGTCTTCATCCATTGAGCCGCAACCCGCCGGCGCGCCGTCGAGAATTTCCAGCGGTCCACGCACAGGGTAAGCCGCAACCGGCACGCCGCAGGCGAGCGCCTCCACATTAACCAGACCGAAGGTGTCCGTGCGCGAGGGAAACACGAAGACGTCCGAGGCCTGATAATATTTTGTCAGTTCGTCGCCATATTTGGGCCCGGTAAAAACTGCGTCCTTGTATTTGGCCTCCAGTTCTTCCCTTTGAGGCCCGTCCCCGACAATGACCTTGGTCCCGGGAAGATCGGCCTCCAGAAAATCCTCGATGCTTTTCTCAACAGCCAGCCGGCCTACATAAAGAAAAACCGGCCGCTCATGTTTGTCGAGCAGCGAGCGGTCGCCGGGCGTGAACTGTTCGAGATCGACGCCGCGGGCCCATAGTTTCATATTCGTAAAGCCGCGCTCTTTCAGTTCAGAGACAAGGCCCGGCGTCGCCACCATCATGGTTTCGCCGTCCTTGTGAAAATCCTTCAGGATGCCATAGCCCCAGCTCGTCGGCACTTTCCAGCGCTCATTGGCGTATTCGGCAAACCGCGTATGAAAGCTCGTGGTGAAGGGATAGCCCCGGCGTTTGCAGAAGCGGCGCGTCGCCCGCCCGATGGGCCCTTCCGTTGCAATGTGGATGGCGTCCGGCTGAAAGTCGTTAATCATCTTGGCGACCTTCCGGTTCGGCATCAAAGACAGCCTGATCTCCGGATAGGAGGGTAAAGGCACCGAGCGGAACTCGTTAGGCGTGATGTACAGAACTTCATTGCCGAAATCGGTGAGAATCCGGCCCAGCGTGTCGAGGGTCCTGACGACGCCGTTCAACTGCGGTTTCCAGGCGTCGGTGGCGATAACGATCTTCAGCCCCTGCTCGCCCTTGGGCATGTCGAATTTCTTTTTGACGCGCGTCAGCCGGCCAACCCCGGAACCGAGACGGCGCAAGGCGCTTTTCTTTTTTTCTGTCGGCTCGGTGGTGGTCTGAGTCGGGGGCTGGCTGTCGCTCATGCGGGGCACCTGTCCTGGGCGTCAAATAACATGGTTAAGGAGAGCGCGTGGCGTAAGGCGCCGGGGCCGTTTTGACAATCTTTACCAGCCCGCAGCGCCGTTCAGATCGTATTCCTGCCGGGTGAAAAACTGAAATAAAGCCGCCCCTGGGGAAAAAACCGCAGAAAACCTGGGTTTCCTTCAGAGTTCAGCCGCTTTTCCCGTGCGGAATGCTGCGTTGCAAAATTTTTGTTGCGTCGCAATAATAATTGGTGTTATAAACAATCTTGCAGCGCTTATGGTGCTGCTGCCCAGTTCTTGGGCGTTTCCTCCCTAACGACTTTGGCCGCGGCTCTGCCGCGGCCTTTTTTCTTATTGGATCAAAAACCTCCACCTCCGGTGGAGGATTGGAAGAGTTCCACATTGTAGGAAAGATACCTCCACGCTTGGACCATTGCCGTGGTTTT
>MDTA01076622.1_pt1 | contig 93588 bp, 98 predicted proteins | sample 811151 | NCBI WGS metagenome assembly MDTA01 (sample SAMN05326648, study PRJNA326480) | marine metagenome | isolation source: seawater | place: Indian Ocean: South | collected 2010 | reverse complement strand
TTTGTTCCAGCTTAAGTACTAACTATCCCTAACAAAACCACTTCCAGTGGTCCAAGCGAAGCGTCTCAAACCTCCGCCTTTGGCGGAGGTCAGTGACTTGTTGTCACTTTCTGTCCGGGAATAAAATTCTAGATCGCCGGAGATTCCTGCTTTCGGGTAAAAAGCGCGCTGACATAGCGCCAGCCTTGCGTCCACCAGGGCGGGCGGAAGACCCAGTTGCGCACTTTCTGCAGCAGGTCGGGGTCGGCATTGTCCATGAAGGCGGCTTCGGAAATGAGGACGCCCAATGTCTGTCCCGAGGTGAGGTTGAGTTCGCGCTTGGTTTCGGCGAGCGCCGCCGCGGCGGCGACGGCGCACATGCCGAGAAGGGTCCGCGCCTGTTTCCGGTCGATCTTAGCGAGCTTTTCCACCGCTTCGAGCGCGCGGTCCGAATGGCGCCCCATTACTTTAAAGAAAAGCGACTCTCCGCGTGCGCGGACATCTGCGGCGCCGAGCCGGTGCGATGCGTTCAACACATCCTCGCGGCTGCGCGAAAGGGCGTAGCGAAGGCCGGGACGCAAGGCGGGAGAAGATGAATTCTGACTGAGCGCCTGAAGAATGAGCCACAAGCCAATCGGCGTTGTCTTGAGCGCTGTCATTTCAGGGATGCGCAGGCGCTGGGCCGCTTCAAGGGCGGCTTTGTTGGACGCCTGCCGCATGTAATAGGTCGAAAGGGACATTTGGTCTTACGCCTTCTGTTTTCGCCCCCCTTGCATATCTGTCATGGACCCCAGCCCCAATGTTGCGACGATAACAGCCCTGGCGCCCTAATGTTCCCGGAGATGCGCGCGTAACGGCAGCGAAAGCGATTCGCCCAGAGCCTAGAAATCCTGGCGCAATACGAGGGCCGTCGCGGCGAGGGCGCCGGCGAGCATGAGAATGGCGAGAAATTGCGGCGAAACACCGGCCATCGCGAGTTCCGGGGCCATCTCCGGGGCGCTTTCAGCCAATGCAGGCGCCAGAGCCGAGACGACGCTCGTAAATTGCGAGGCGGCGAAGGCCGCGCCAAGTCCGCCTGCAAAGGTGACGACGCCAAGCCGCGCCCGTCTTTTCGCGCCGAGCTTATACAACAGCCGCTCGGCGAAGCGGTCGCATTCGCGCGCTCGGGTCAGCTCATCGAAATCATCTTTCAAGAGATCGGCAATGTGATCAGACGGCATAATGCGTTCCCTTTGCAGTTTGCTGACATGCTGCATCAGGCGACGGTTCCGCCGAAAGCTTGGCGCGCATTTTCTCGCGGGCGCGCGCTACATAGGTTTTGATGGAGCCGAGCGGCGCCGACAGGGCCGACGCGGCTTCTGTGTGCGAGAAGCCGGCGGCGTCGCACAAAAGTATGGAGGCTCGTTCCATCTCGTCGAGTTCGCCAAGAGCTCTTCGCAGATCGAGCGACATGCCGGCGTGAAGCATATCCGAATTGCTGGTTTGCGCTTCATCTTTCAGCGCGTCTTCAAGCCGGGCGGCGGCTTTCGCCTTGCGCGCATCCTGCAGGAATTCGCGATAGGCGATGGCGTAAAGCCAGGAGCGGAAGGACCCGCCTCCCTTGAAACCGGAAAGGCCGGCATGCGCTTTCAGAAAAGCCTCCTGCGCGATGTCGTCCGCGAGGGACGCCTCGCCGCAAAGCCGCGTCAGAAACGCCCGAAGCCGCGCCTGATGCCTGCGCACAAGCGTGGCGAAGGCGCGCTCGTCCTGAGCGGCCTTCGCCAGCGTGACAAGGTCTATGTCCGTCGGCTCCATCAAGGGCCTCCGCGCCAAGTCTGACCTGACAGTTTTAGACCGTCGGTTCGCGGGGCGCAAAAAAGTGAAACGCCACGTAAGCGAGGCCTACAAGTCCCGGAAAGGACGCGACGCCGAGCATCGGCCTGAAAGCTTCCTCTTCGGGAACAGCCGCGCCAAGCGCAATAAATCCTGCGGCGATTGCGATCAGGATAATGCCTTTTCTGAGATCCGCATAAGGACCCACATTGTCGCGAATGATCGCCTCAACGAGCGCGGCGTCGACCGAGCCGGTTTTTTCGATGGCGACTTTTATGGCGTCGTAAACCACCGTGCGCTTTTTATAGCTGAAATAGAAGGCCGATACGACGATCACGGCGAGGGAGCCGAAAACCACCATTGGGATAAGAACATCTTCGCCCATAACTTTACGTTCCTTTTCTTTTGCTTTTGGTCTCTTTGCCCGGTTTTTCGCCGGGAGTGTACGCTTTGGATGCGCCGGGCCCGCCATTTGGATGTGGCGCCAGTCGATTTTCCGCCCCAAAGCGCCGGATGGAGCCGAATTTGCGGTGAAACGGGCTGGATCGGCCTCGCTGGCCTGGCCTGCCGCAATGCGGCAAAAACCGGTTGAAACGCCATGAGACTCCGCTATGAAGGCCCATGGAGCGACGCAATTCCTCATCCAGACAAGCGGGGAAACCGCCCGCAAACCGCGGCCGCAGCGCGAAAAAGGGCTCAGCCAAGAAGAGCTCAGCCAAGACGGGCGCGCGCGCCAAAAAAACCAATATTGCGACGACCGCGCTGGGGGCCGAGCCCGAAAAACGCTCGCGCAAAAAGACCGCGCCGACCCGGGGCGAGGCCGGCCAGCGCGAACTCAATGTCCATGTGAAGACCGCCAAGAAGCGCGATTACGCCTCGACGCTGTGGCTCAAGCGCCAGTTGAACGATCCTTATGTGAGGAAGGCGAAGGCCGAGGGGTGGCGCTCCCGCGCGGCCTTCAAGCTGCTTGAACTCGACGAGAAGTTTTCGCTGCTGAAACCGGGCGGCCGGATTGTCGATCTCGGCTGTGCGCCGGGCGGCTGGCTCCAGGTCGCGGTGAAGGCGACCGGCGCCAAAGGCAAGGTTGTCGGCATCGATTATCTCCATGTGCCCGCCGTTCCCGGCGCGGACATTCTTGAGATGGACTTCCTCAACGATGACGCGCCGGAACGCCTCAAGGAGATGTTCGGCGGCGAGGCGGATGTGGTGCTTTCCGACATGGCGGCGCCGACCACGGGTCATCGGTCTACGGACCATCTGCGCATCGTGGCGCTCGCCGAAGCGGCGCTCGATTACGCCGAGGATGTCCTGGCGCCGGGCGGCGCCTTTGTCTGCAAGGTGTTCGCCGGCGGCGCCGAAGGCGATCTGCTCAATCGCCTCAAACAGAATTTTACGAGCGTCAAACACGCCAAGCCGAAAGCCTCGCGCTCGGACTCGGCGGAGAAATATGTGGTTGCGACGGGCTTCAGGGGGCGGGCGTGACGATCATCACCACCATTTACGATGCGACTGAAAAAGTTACATGGCTCGGCTCCAACGGCCGCGCCACCATCGGCAGCTATGTGAGCCCGTCTGTGGACACGAAATGGTTTGCGCTTCACGGCTGGGCCATCGGCGTCACCGGAACCGGGCCGAAGCTTGAGGCGCTGGAAGCGCATCAGAAGAATTTTCCGAAACATGCGACGCGGCCTTTCGAAATCCTGACCTTCATGAAAGAGGCTTACGGCGCCTTTGAGATCGGCGAGATGGAGGAGGGGCTGAAGCGCTATTGCGGCAACGGGCTTCTCGTTCACAAAAGCGGTGCGGCCTGGGATTTCGATAATTCTTTTTGTCTGATGCCGGTCACGAAAGGCGCCTTCTGGGCGCGCGGCTCTGGCATGGATCTGGCGCTGGGCGCCGGCATTGCACTGAAAGACTTTATTCCGTCGCCGCGCGCGCTCACCAAGCGCGTTTTGGAAATCGTCGTCGCCAATGACGTCGACAGCCCCGGCGAAATTCTTCTGCAATCATTCGACGCCGACGGCGTCCTGTCCGATCCGGTAGAGGTGTGAGGTAAATACCATGGAAATCCGCGATGCTTTGACCTTTGACGATGTGCTTTTGGAGCCAGGCGCTTCTGAAGTGATGCCGTCGCAAGTGGACGTAAAAGCGCGGCTGACCCGCAGCATCACGCTCAATATTCCGATCCTGTCTTCGGCCATGGATACGGTGACGGAAGCGGAGATGGCGATCGCCATGGCCCAGAATGGCGGCATCGGCGTCCTGCACCGCAATCTCTCCATCGCCGAGCAGGTCGAGCATGTGCGCCGGGTGAAACGCTTCGAAAGCGGCATGGTGGTGAACCCGCTGACGCTGACTCCCGATGACAGCCTCGCCATGGCGCAGGAAATCATGCTCGACCGCAACATCTCCGGCTTCCCGGTCGTCGAAAACCGCGACGCCAATGGCGTCGGCAAGCTTGTGGGCGTCCTCACCAACCGCGACATGCGTTTCGCCCGCAATCTCGATCAGCCGGTGCGCGATCTCATGACGGCGGTGGACCTGGTCACCGTCAAGCCCGGCGCCAGCCAGGAGGAAGTGCGCGAGTTGTGCCATAAGCGCCGCATCGAGCGCGTCATCGTCGTCGATGACGAGTATCGCTGCGTCGGCCTCATCACTGTCAAGGATATGGAGAAGGCGCAGAAATATCCGCTCGCCTGCAAGGACGCCGAAGGGCGCCTGCGCGTCGCGGCGGCGTCTTCGGTGGGCGACCCGGGCTATGAACGCATCGAGGCGCTGATCGACGCCGGCTGCGATGTGATTGTCATCGACACCGCGCATGGTCATTCCTCGAAAGTCGCCGAGCAGGTCGAGCGCGTCAAACGCGCCTCCAACGCAACGCAGGTGATCGCCGGCAATGTCGCAACCTATGACGCGACCCGCGCGCTGATCGATGCGGGGGCGGACGCGGTGAAAGTCGGCATCGGGCCGGGCTCCATCTGCACGACGCGCATTGTCGCCGGCGTCGGCGTGCCGCAATTGACCGCGATCACGGACGCCTCGCGCGCCGCGAAGGACGCGGGCGTGCCCATCATCGCCGATGGCGGGGTCAAATATTCCGGCGATATGGCGAAGGCTTTGGCTGCGGGCGCCGACTGCATCATGATCGGCTCTTTGCTCGCAGGAACAGACGAGTCACCCGGCGAGGTTTTTCTCTATCAGGGTCGCTCCTACAAATCCTATCGCGGCATGGGCTCCATTACGGCGATGTCGCGCGGCTCCGCCGACCGCTATTTCCAGGCGGATGTGAAAGAGCAGATGAAGCTGGTGCCCGAAGGGATTGAGGGCCGGGTGCCCTATAAAGGCCCAATCGGTCCCATCCTGCACCAGCTTGTAGGCGGGGTCCGCGCTTCCATGGGCTATGTGGGCGCGCCGTCGATTGCGGAAATGCAAAAGCGCGCGAAATTCGTGAAGATCACCAATGCAGGGCTGAAGGAAAGCCACGTCCACGACGTCGCCATCACCCGCGAAGCGCCGAACTATCCGACGCCGAATTAAACGAGCTGCGCCGGGCAGACAGTTAATCCGGCAGCTTCACACCGTGACGCTCGAAGGCCTCGAACAAAGGTCCGAGGTGCTTTTCGTAATTGCGCCAGTGATTGATCGCTTGATCGTAGACCGGCTGGCGCACCTGCCAGGCGCTTGAGGTGATGATGTCACGCTTTGCGGCTTCGTCCATATCTTGCGAGGCATCATCAGCGATCCCCGCAATGTTGCGAAGCTGTTTTACCGTTGCGTCTCTATCCTTGACGACATCCTCATAGTCGATCGTATGCAGCGGTTCGGGGAAAACCGATTCCCAATATTGCATCAGGTCCTGATAGGCGGCGTAGCGCGCCGCCAGATTGTCGAAATCGAAGGCCGAAGGCTCGTCCTGGAAAAACTGGAAATAAGCCGAGAGGCAAGCCGCCGCCGGGTGGCGGCGCGTGTGAATGACGGGCGCTTTTGGAAAAGCGGTTCTGATAAACCCGAGATGCTGGAAGTTGCGCAGGTTCTTGTCCACGTAACGCGATGCTTCCTGCGCCCGTGGCTTGATTTCTTCCAGATATTTGTCGGCGAAGCCGCGATAATGCTCATCGGTCATCGTTGCGGCGCCGGCGGGGTAGCCTTGCGGATGATGGCGCGAAATGGCGCCGACAATCCGCGCCATCTCTGCGCGTTCGCCGAGACCGGCGACGCCGTCATGACGCGCCAGCAACTCTTCCACCAAAGTGGAGCCAGAGCGCGGCATGCCGACAATAAAGATGACATCGCGGGTCTGGTTTCCGCCATTGCGCCGGCTTTCCAGAAAGTCGCGGGTGAACACCTGTTTGAACGCGTCGTAAAATTTCGTAACCGCGCCATGGTCGTAGGTGGCGGGCGTCAACTGATTGGCGCGCTGATAATGCGCAAAAGCCGCATCATACTCGCCGAGCCTGTCAAAGATTTTGCCGAGCGCGAACTTCGCCATGGCTTTGTGCTCATCGCCGAGCGGGCCTTCAGCGATGGTTTCGAGCGCGCTGATCGCCGGGTCCTCGGCAGGCAAGTCGACAATCTGCGTCAGATAATAATAAGCAGATGGGCTTTCCGGATTGAGCGCGATGGCGGCGCGAAACTGTTTCTCCGCTTCATTGAATGCGCCGCTATAGATCAGCATGCGTCCATAGTTGGTGCGATATTCGCTATTATCCGGATCCAGTTCCACGGCCTTCTTCAGGGCCTCGCGCGCGGCGTCATACTCAAAAAGACCGCCGCTGGCGACGCCGAGAAGGGCGTGAAAACGCGCATCCTCGGGATAGTCGGCCACGGCTTCGGTCAGCATATTGCGCGCGCTGGCGAGATTCCCGCTCTGATAGGCTTGAACGGCGTCTGCCAACAGGGTCTCACTCATTGCTAATTCCTTGTATTTGCGCGGGATTATCTGATCGATAGTTGGATATGGCCGCGTGTGCAAGTTTGCCGTCCCGGAAAAGACGGGCTTCGCGTGAGGGCGGCCCGTGACCGTTGAAGGGGGGGCGAAAAGGAATAAAGTAGCCGCCGAGAGCGCGCCGGGGCGTTGCGTAGGGACGGTGGCCTCCTTCACGACCACAAAACATAAGGGAGTTGACGTCATGAAAAGAATTATTGTGTCCGGCGCTGCGGCGGCCAGCCTTTTTGGCGTGGCTTTGGCGAGCGAGTCTGAGGCCGCCTGCGAGGAGTTCGCCGCCAATAATGGCGTTTCGGCGGAGCCTTGCGCCTGTGTCGCGGACGCGGTGTCTGGCGATCCTGACCTTCAGGCTGAGCAATTGTCTCTCGTCACCATGGAAGATTATGAAAATTCTTCCGCCGAACTCCAGGCGGCGATCGATCCCTGCCTCGACGAGTAAAGACTCCGAGATCAAAAAAGGCTTGCGTTAGTTTATCCTGACGCCGCCCTCTTCAAGAACGGAAATGAGCGGCGCCAGATGCCGCTCATATTTTTTCCATTTGCCGACTGACGATTCCGTTATGGGCTGGCGCGCCTGCCACGCCGATGATGTGGCGATGATGTCCTCGCCCGCGCCCTTCTGTTCAACATCGGCGCCAAGGCCCGCCTTTTTGCAAAACGATGACAGCGCCGTCTGATCGCTGACAATCGATTCATAATCCACATGTTCAATCCGCCCAGGCAGGACTTCGTCCCAATGCGCCATGAGGTCGGCGTAGAGAAGATAATAGCGGCCGAGATTTTCCAGATCGAATATAAAGGGAAAGGCCGCGGGATCCATTGTCTGAAAATAACATGACAGACATGTGTCCAGCGGATTGCGCCGCACATGTGCGATCGTGCTGTTCGGCAAGAGGAGATCGATCAGCGCAGCGCGTTGAAAATTGAGAACATTCTTGTCGACAAGCCGGTCCGCCTCGGGCGCCAGAAGCGATGTTTCCTCGCAATATTCGCGCCCGTATTTCTGAAGCTCTTCCTCGGTCAGGACCGCAACGACGTCGAGATAGCCGGCCCGGGCATTGCGGTCCTCCGCAATTTTTTGCGTGATAAGGGACATCTCGATACGTTCTCCCAAGGCTGCCGCGCCCCCCTTGCGCGCCAGAAGCGTTTCGAGCAGCGACGTGCCGGACCGGGGCATGCCGGTAACGAAGACCGGCGCGGCGGAGGGATCGCCTTGCCCGGCTCTTTCGGCGAAAAACTGCTTCGAAAAGGTCTCCTTGATGCGGCCGAAGAAAGCGGCCTGCGCCTCGTGGTTATAGGTCACCGGCGCGCTCTTTTTCGCGGCGTCGATCTGGGCGAAGGCGCCGTCATGGTCGCCTGCGTCGTCCAGCCATTTTCCAAGCGCAAGGCGCAGCGCATATTGATCGTTCGGGTCGGCGACGCCTGCCTCCAACAAATCGGACACGGCCCGTATGTCCGGATCGTCCGCTTCGGCCTGATGGATCAGCGAAAGGTTGAAATAAGATCTGGAATGCGCGCCGTTTCGCGCCAGGGCGTCGCAAAGCTCCGCCTTGGCGGCGTCGAAGTCGCCCGCTTGCGTCAAGGTTTCAGCCAGAAGGTTTCGATAGCGCAAATCATCAGGATGGTGCGCGACGAGATGCCGATAACACGCCTTTGCCGCTTCAAAGTCGATATAATGTTTGGCCACGGCTGCGCAGCGCTCGATTTCGGCCGCCGAAGCCCTATGGAGCGCAGATCCGTCGGCGACGGCCTGCCTTGCTTCATCGCGATTGTGGTTCTGATAGTGGGTTCGGAGCGTTTCCAGCAAAGACATCGATTGGCCATTCGGTTTTCACCGGCGCCCGGGCAGGCGGCGGCTTTTCACAAACGAAACGCGGACCTTACGGAGACTGTCAATCCGGATCAAGGAGGGCGTTGTGTTGTGCGCAACGCTTGACAGGAGCGCCTCTCTGGTGCGCTTACGGGAAAAAACCTGGACCCCTCATGCGACTATCCGGCCGGCTCAGCGCCGCTATAGAGATATTGACCGATTTCGAGGCGCGGCGCGTGCCGCTCAAAACGGCGATCGCCGATTGGGCCCGCTCGAACCGCTATGCCGGCGCGAAGGACCGGGCGTTTATTTCCGGACTTTGTCTCGATGCGCTGCGGCGGCGTCGATCGCTCGCCGCTTCGATGGATGACGACAGCACGCGCGCTGCGACCCTCGGCGCGGTGCGCTTCCTTTGGAAGCAAAGCGCGGAAGATATCGCCGCGGCGGTTGTAGAAGAGCATGGGCCCGGCGCGCTGTCCGAACCGGAAGAAGCTGCGCTTGCGTCTGAAGTATTAACCAGCGCGGTCGATTATCCTGAATGGCTTGAACCTCAAATCGCGCGCGTTTTCGGCGACGGCGCTGCGCAAGTCATGAACGCCTTTTGCGAACGCGCCGATATCGATTTGCGTCTGAACACGCTTAAAGCCGCGCCCGATAAAGCGCTCGCGGCCCTGAAGACTGTAAAAGCTGAAGAAATTCCGCTTCTGAAAACCGCCGCACGCATCGCCGCGCCGGACTCCAGCGAAAAGGCGCCGGGCGTCACCGTGATCCCCGCCTTCAACAAGGGCTGGGTCGAGGTGCAGGATCTGGGTAGCCAGATTGCGGCGAGCGCGGCCGGCGATATCAAAGGCGCGCAGGTTCTGGATTATTGCGCGGGCGGGGGCGGCAAGACGCTGGCGCTCGCCGCCATGATGGAAAACACAGGGCAACTCTACGCCTATGACCGCGATGCGCGCCGCCTGAAACCGCTGTTTCATCGCGCCAAGCGCGCGGGCATTCGCAATCTGCAAATCCGGTCCCCTGCGGGCGGGGAAGGGCTCGACGATATAGAAGGAAAAATGGATGTGGTCTTCGTCGACGCGCCCTGCACCGGCGCAGGGACCTGGCGGCGCCATCCCGATACCAAATGGCGCCTTACGGAAAAGCAATTGCAGACGCGCATGGCGGAACAGGACAAGGTGCTGGAAAAAGCGTCGCGGTTCGTCAAACCCGGCGGACGTCTTGTCTGGGTGACCTGTTCGTTTTTGATGGAAGAGAATGAGGATCGGCTGGCGGCGTTCCTTGAAACGCATCAGGAGTTTTCACGGGCGCCTGTGCTCAACTTCATGGAGCAATCGGGTTTGTTGACGGAAGAAGGCAAAGCCGCACTTCAACCTTGCGTCACGCCGGACGGCGCCATCCGAATTACGCCTGATAAAATCCGTGCGGACGGATTTTTCGTGGCGGCGCTGATTAAGGCCGCCTGATTATTTTCCCGCCCTGCATGACGAAGCGAACGTCCCTCAATGCGGAAATGTCGGCTGACGGATCGCCTGTGAAAGCGGCGAGGTCGGCAATCATGCCCGGTTTTACCGAGCCGATTTCATCTTCGAGATGCAGAATTCTCGCATTGCCCGAGGTGGCGGCCTTCAGCGCATCCATCGGCGCAACGCCATACTCAACCATCAGCTCAAGCTCCCACGCATTGTCCCCATGATCGAAGACGCCGACATCGGAGCCGTTGCAGAGCGGCGTTCCGGCGCGAAGGATGCGGTCCATTTGTGTGTGTTTGTCGGTGATGCGGCCAGGCGCCGTCGCCGGATCGCCGTCCCAGCCGCGATAGCGCATAATCGCCTCAACCGCGCCGAGGGTGGGGCAGATCGCGACGCCCCTGCGCGCCATGAGGCGATAGGTGTCGAGCGAGCCGCGGTCGCCATGTTCGATGGTTTCAACGCCGGCTTCGACCGCCATGCGCATGCTTTCATCGAGCCCGGCATGGGCGACCACCGGCGCGCCTGCGGCCTTCGCGGTTTCCACAATCGCTTTTAATTCGTCCAGGGAGAATGTCGGTCGCGGCTCGCCGGTGGGTCCCCAGCCATAGTCCGCATAGACTTTCACCCACTGGGCGCCGCCGCCGAGTTGACGGCGCGTTTCCTCGATTAGATTGGGAACGCCGCTCACTTCCACGGCGCCTTTGGGAACCGTCACCCCCTCATGAAACCCCTTCGGGCCGTAAACCCCCGTCGCCACAATAGCAGGGCCGGCGACAATGAGGCGGGGGCCAGCGATCACGCCTTTTTCGAGCGCCTGCCTCAGCCCCACATCGGCGTAGCCGGCGCCCTCGCTGCCGAGATCGCGCAGCGTCGTGAAGCCGGCGTCGAGCGTCGCTTTCAGATGATTGACCGCGCGGGCCGCGCGTTCGGCGACGGATTCTCTCAACACCTGATCGTTCCACGACGTTTCGTCATAAGGGTGGAGAAGGACATGAGAATGGGCGTCGATGAGGCCTGGCGTCAGCGTCGTTCCGGCGAGATCGATCACCTCAGCGCCGGATTCGCTCACCTGCGGCCCGGCGGCGGCGATGCGCCCGTCCTCGACGCGCACGCGCCAGCCCTCTTGCATGGTCTCGCCGTCGAAGACCCGGTCCGGCGCCAGCACATAAGTTTGCGCCTGCGCCGCGTTCGCCAGAATACAGGAAATCGCAACCAGAAAATTTGTCAGAAGTCTATTCATCATCGCCCCTCTTCTGTGGCGCGAGCCTCGGCGACAGCGCGACGAGGGTCAAGCCGGGCGCCAGAGGGGTGAGGGGGGCCGGCCCAGTATAATGCCGTTTCAACACCCGTGGATAATTTTTCACCACTTTTCTTTTGGCCTTATACTGCCTGGCAGTCCGGACATTGAGAGGCGGTGAGGCCTGCCGTTCCCACTGGTCCGGATCGCAGTGTGCGGGCGGCGCTTCGCCTTCGCCAGTTTCAACCGGTGTTTTCGCCGGGGCGGAGGACGGACGGAGCGCTTAGTACCCGGCCGGCCGTTGCAGTCGAGCCTTCGGGGAAAAGGCGTGGCTTCTATCCCGTTGGAGTTGAAGCTCCGTCGCCGGATGCGATCAATTGGCGGCGCTGTAAAAACTGCGCGCGGGGCGTGATGCGTCCATGTGCTACTACCAAGCGACGAGGATGTCTCACGTCCCGCGCACCTCTCTCATGCGTTCGGGCTCGCCGGAGCCGCGGCGGGGGTGGGGCATGAGTGCAGTTTCTCTTCCCCCGCTTGAGCGGGGGGAAGTTCCGAGCGGCGCGAGGCGATGGGGGTGAGGCGGAAAAAACCCCCTCCGGCCCTTCGACCCCGTAAACGGGGGAGGAGGAAGGCGGCGCAATAACGCTTTCGCCCCATCACCAATTTTGATGATGCCGGGGGCGGGGCGATTCCTATGTTGGGCTCGTCTTCGGCGCTTCGGGGGGAGGGCTGTTACGCGAGACCCGTCGGCCGGTGCGCTGAAGACGCTGTTTCGGACTCAATGCTTCAGGAAGGGGAATTCCGCCATGCACAGGATCTTTGCACTCATTATTTCATTTTCAATTGCGCTCGGCCTTGCATTCATCGCCGCCGGGGAGGCGCATGCGGATGACGATGCGCCGCTCTTGACCCAGCCCATGAAGTTCGGCGACGCCGCCATGGCCTGCACGCAGATCGTCGAGGAAGTCGGCGCCATGGAAGTTGTGCTGGGCGGCAACCCGTCCGAAGCGCTGATGGATGGCGAGCATCTGGCGAATATGGGAACGGGCCTCGCGCAACAGGCGGCGCTTTCCGCCGGGGCGGGCCGCGCCGTCGGCGCCATCGGCCAGGTGGGCGGGCTTCTCGGCCGGTCTTCCAAGAAGAAAAAAGAACGCGAGGCCGAACAGCGGGCCATCGCCGAGAAACGCTGGCTCTATATGGTCGGGCTCTATCAGGGCAAATCCTGCGCTGCGCAACTGGCCGCCGCCGCAGCCGAAACAACCCAGACAGCCGAAACGGCGGAGTAAGAAATCGGGAACGCATCGGATGACATTGCGATGCGTTCTCACGCCTGGCGCGACAACTGGCATCGTTGATCGCGTCTTTATATTCACACAGAATGAGTGCGCAGTTACATATGTCGGGCAGTGGCGTGAGTTCAGCATTCATCGACCGCATTTACGAAGCGTCGTTCGTACCGGACTTATGGCCGGACATTTTGAGCGAGCTTGCGGGCATGACGGAGTCGAAAGGCGGGCTCCTCCTTTCCACCAAGGAAAAGTCGCTCAACTGGACTGCGAGCGACAGCGTCTACGGCGCCTTTGACGATTATCTGAAAGGCGGCTGGTTCCGCCGCTGCGGCCGGCGCGTCTGCATTCTTGAAAAGGCCCATTCGGCCTTTTTGACGGAGCTAGACTACTGGACCGAGGATGAGCTTCAGAACAACGATATCTATCAGGACTTCTTTTATCCGCGCGATCTTGGCTGGTCCGCGGGGACAGGGCTTATCATGCCCACGGGCGATCATATCGTGCTCAGCGTCGAGCGCGCCCGCGGGCGCGGTCCCATCGAGGCGTCTTTCATCAGTACACTGAACGAGCTGCGCCCCCATCTGGCGCGTGCGGCGATGATTGCGGCGCGGATGGGGCTTCAGACCGCGACGACCGCGCGGGATGCGTTTTCGAAACTGTCCGTGCCTGTAATCCTGCTCGATCTCAACGGAACCGGCATCGAATGCAGCAGCGAAGTGGACACGCTCTCCGATGCGATCGCATGGGGCGCGAATGACCGCCTTGTCCTGAAGGACGGCGATGCAAACGATCTGTTCCAAAAAGCGCTTGCATCGCTCGATAAACGTTCTTCCGTCCAGTCCTTCGCCATCAGGAATGACGAGGGCCGCCCCGCCTATGTGGCCCATATGGTTCCTGTCAGCGGGTCGGCCCATGACATCTTCGCCAAGGGCTATGCGCTGCTCGTGTTCAATCCCATCGACCGGAAATCGAAACCGTCAATCGACCTCCTGCGGTCCCTGTTCGACCTGACCGCCGCGGAGGCGAGCGTCGCGCGCGAACTCGGCGCAGGCGTTTCCGTGGAACAGATTGCGGACAATGGCGGCGTTTCCGTCAACACAGTGAGGACGCAGGTCCGCAAGATCATCGAGAAAACAGGCTGCAGCCGCATGCCGGAAGTGGTCTCGCTGATCTCCAACCTGACATTGCCGCATTAGCTGAGGGCGGTTTATGCGGCGGCTTTCTTGACGGCTTCGGCCGGTCCTTCAAGATCGGCGCGGGTCAGCGCTGCGACGAGACGGGCGAAACGTTCCCTGGAGCTTGCCAGTTTCGCAAGGCGCGCGGCGTCTTCGGGCAGGTGCAGCGACTTCGCGGCCTTGACCGCCGGCCCGTCAATGCGCGGATAATATTCGTCCCAGACGAACTGCATCTCGCGCAGAAAAATATGGGCGCCCGTTTCGCCGATGCCTTTCGCCTCGGAGAGGAGAGAGACGGCGCGCTTTTCGTCGCCATCTGCCTCTGCGCGCAAGCGGCGCAGATCGCGCTTGTATTTTTCATCGACGAGTGTCGCCGTGTCGTAAAGATAATCGGCGGTGATGTTATCGTAACGCGCATAGCCGTTCTTGTTCAGAACCTCGATGCGCTTTGCGCGCGGCGTGTCGAGAATAACGCCGATTTTGTGAAGGTCTTTGGCGCGAAGCGCGGCGCCCGCCTCAATAGCGAGATCGCCCGAAATGCGCGCGCTCAACAGCATGGCGCCGATGAGCCAGTGGAACAGCTCCTGCGGCGTGTTGCGATCGATATGCGCCCCCATGGCTTCGCTGTAGAGCGTTCCCTGTTCCCTGATGAGGGCTTCGGCGATGTCGTGTTGGGTCATGGCATTGCTCCTCATGACGGCAATGGGAGCGGAGCGGATTTGTTCCCGAAAAAATCGAAAAGCGGCTTAAAACAGCGGTTGCGGCTTTGCAGGTTTTTTCGCAAGCGCCTTGTCGACGAGGTCGAGGAAATTCTCCGGCGTTTTTACTTTTTCCACGTCGCGCGCGGAAATCTTGACGCCCCATTTTTTCGCGATCGCTTCATAGCGCGGCGCGCGCCAGTCGATGAGCCGCGCAAAGCCCCAGCGGATGAAGGCGTCGGGATCGACTTTGCTTTCCGCGACGCCGGTTTCTTTCAGGTAATCAGCCCAGACCTGACGCAGGAAGCTCTCATTGTAATACATGGGTTTCGGGGCGCGGTCGAAGCGCGCTTTCAACGCTTCCTTATGGGCCTCGTCCCCGGCGATATAGATGATGAGGCAGGAATTGCTCACCGCTTTCAGCACCGGATCCTCTTCATCGTCCGGGTTTACGACTTCGCAGATCGAGCCCGACGTGTCGCAGATGAATTTGTCATAACCGTAAATCACCTTCGCCTTTTCGATAAAGAGCGGCGTGTCCAGCATGGCGCGGATTTCCGCTTCGCGATGCTGGCGCTGGCGGCGCACATATTCGTCGAAGGGAATGCCGCCCTTCGCCGGATCGCCCGGCTTGCCGAGATAAGTGGAAAGCGGCTCCAGATTGTCGAAGGTGATGTTAGAGGAAATGTAAATGGAATCGGAAAGGAGAAGCTCGCGCAGAAGCGGCGCCTTCATCGCCTCGCGCTTGAAATTATCCTCGATCGCCTCGTCCATATAGCGGGTGCCGATGCGGTAATCGACGGAATAGTGGAACCAGCGCTCCTCGGCGCGCAGCATGGAGGCGATCCGCGTCTTTCCGACGCCGGACATCCCGAGCACCGCCAGTGGATCGCCGCGTTTGTAAGGTTTCATTATCTTGCCGCCGCTTCTTCCCGCCCTGATAGCGGGTATTGATTGACGGGCCAATTGTCCAGAGAGATTGACTGATATTGCGTTAAGCTCGGATGATCTTGAAAAAGCATTACGGCGCCGGGGCTTCCGGGTCAGGTGCGCCGCCGGTCCGGCGTCGATCATTCAATCAGAAAACCGCCATGTATGGTGATAATTGTATCGCCCTGTAAGAGCGCCCTTTAGCCATTATCGTTTGAAAGCCTCTTCACCTTTTCAGTGACGAACTCCGCAAAATCGGTCGCGGCCGGATTGATGTTGCGCTGGCATCGAGCGATATTCACAGCATGCCGGTCGGCGTTATAGTCCGGCAGGACAGTAATAAGACGGCCTTCCGCCAAGGCGCTTGAGGCGAAGAAAGTCGGCAGCCGGGCTATGCCGATTCCGGCAATCGCCGCTTCAAGAAGGAGCTCCGGATCGCCAGTGGAAAGACGGATCGGCCCCAGGGCTACGCTCGTATCGCCATTTTTCTGCAGGGTGATGCGCCCCTGCGCGCCAGGTCCGCATTCATTTGTGACCGCGGGCCAGTTTTTAAGGTCTGCCGGGCTGGACGGCGGATCGCAATCGGTGAAGAGAGACGGCGCGCCGTAAAGCTTCGCCTCGACAAAACCGAGCGGCCAGAGATCGACCTGGCGGCCGGGGGACATCCCGACAAAGAATCCGAGATCCACTTGCGTCAGGTCGGGTGCGGCGAAACGATCTGTGAGAGTCACATCCACCGCGCATTGGGGACGCGAGAGAAGATAGTCGCGAACGAGATCTTTCAGAATACCGCGTCCGTATACGGAGGGCGCCTGAATCTTGATTATGCCGCGGCGCTCAGCGACGGCAAGGCCGAAAACATCTTCAGACAATTCGTGTACGGCATTTCGTGTCCGGCTGTAGAGACGTTGTCCGGTCGGGGTCAGTTCGAACCCGTCACTGTCCCGTTTGAACAGACGGGACCCAAAATCGTCCTCCAGCTTTGCGATATGCCGGCTGACCGTTGATTTCGGCAAGCCAAGCAATTCGGCCGCTTGTGAGATACGTCGCCGGTCGGCGACCGCGACAAAGGTGCGGAGCAGGTTCAAATCCAACATATAGGTCTCAAAAATGGAACGACCGTGCCATAATTGCGGGCTTGTTCAGGCAATGCAACGCAAATACCGTTCTTGGCAGAGGGCGAAGGCGCCATCGGCGGCAGGCGCACAGAGTTCATCAAGCCTCGCGAAGGCATGATCGGGCCTGCTCCGGCGGAAGCAACGTCCGGCAATCTAGGAGAGGAGCGTTGCCCCCGTATGTCGACCAAACTTGAACTGCTGACCCCTGATAATTGCCAACTGATCTTTATCGACCACCAGCCGCAAATGGCCTTCGGCGTACAGTCGATGGATCGGCAGACCTTGAAAAACAACACCGTGGCGCTGGCCAAAGCTGCCAGACTTTTTGGGATCCCGACCACCATCACCACGGTCGAGACCGAGGGATTCTCGGGCCACACCTATCCGGAGCTTCTATCGGTCTTTCCCGATCTTCCGCTGCTCGAACGCACCTCGATGAATTCCTGGGACGATCAGAAGGTCAGGGACGCCCTCGCCAAGAACGGACAAAAGAAGGTCATCGTCTCCGGTCTGTGGACGGAGGTTTGCAATTGTAGTTTTGCGCTCTCCGCCATGCAGGAGGGCGGATACGAAATCTACATGGTCGCCGACGCCTCCGGCGGCACCAGCAAGGAAGCCCATGACTACGCCATGGACAGGATGGTGCAGGCGGGCGTGATTCCGATGACCTGGCAGCAGGTTCTCCTCGAATGGCAGCGGGACTGGGCGCGCAAGGATACCTATGACGGCGTCATGGCCATCGTGACGGAACATTCCGGCGCTTACGGCATGGGCATCGATTACGCCTACACCATGGTCCACAAGGGCGCCGAGCGTGCGGCGCATGGGCCGCGCCTCGATCCTCAGCCGGCAACCTGACCGGAAGATGATCAAGTTTTTACACCCCACCCGCCGCGCCGCCCTTGCTGCCGGGTTGGCTTCGGGGCTGGTCCCCATCCTCGGGCGCGCCGGGCAGGCGGCGCGAAAGGGAGAGCAGATGGGCAAGCTGGCGTTGGTCAATGGACGGATCACGACGCTCGACCGGTCGCGGCCCGAAGCGGAGGCCGTCCTGATCGAGGACGGTCTGATTGTCGCCGTCGGCGAGGAGCGGGATATTCGCACGCTGAGCGATGATCGGACCCTTATCGTCGACCTCGGCGGCCGTCGCGTTATCCCGGGATTGAACGACAGTCACACCCACCTCATTCGCGGCGGGCTCAACTACAATATGGAGTTGCGCTGGGAAGGGATCCCTTCTCTCGCAGAGGCGATGCGTCGCCTGAAGGAGCAGGCCGACCGGACGCCGCCGCCGCAATGGGTTCGCGTCGTGGGCGGATGGTCAGAATTCCAGTTTGCCGAACGACGCATGCCGACCCTCGATGAGATCAATGCGGCGGCGCCTGACACGCCAGTCTTCATCCTGCACCTGTATGGCCGGGCGCTCCTGAACCGGGCGGCCATCGAGGTTCTGGGCTTTGGCAGGAACACGCCGAACCCGCCGGGCGGTGTGATCGAGCGCGACGAAAAAGGCCATCCGACCGGACTCCTGATCGCCAAGCCCTCGGCTCTCATCCTTTATTCGACCCTGGCGAAAGGACCCAAGCTGCCGTTTGAGGATCAGATCAATTCAACCCGCCATTATATGCGCGAGATGAACCGCCTTGGCATCACTTCGGTGATCGATGCGGGCGGGGGTGGTCAGAACTACCCGGAAGATTACGACGTTATCCAGCGGCTCCACGATAATGGAGAGCTGACTGTGCGGGTCGCTTACAACCTTTTCGCGCAGCAGGCGGGACAGGAGCTGTCCGACTACGAGCGCTGGGTGGAGATGACCGAGCCCGGCGCCGGGTCGGATATGCTGATGATGAACGGCGCCGGCGAGAATCTCGTCTGGTCGGCGGCGGATTTCGAGAATTTCCTGGAGCCGCGGCCCGAGCCCGCCCCGGTCATGGAGAAGGAACTCGAAGCGGTCGTTGAGCTTCTTGCGACTCGGAAATGGCCTTTCCGGATTCACGCAACCTATGACGAGACGATCGACCGCTTTCTTACTGTCTTTGAACGTGTGAATGGCAAGACGCCTTTCGAAACACGCTTCATCATCGACCACGCCGAAACCGTCAGTGAGCGTAATATCGAAAGAATAAAAGCTTTGGGGGGCGGCATTGCCGTTCAGCACCGCATGGCTTTCCAGGGCGAATATTTCGTCGATCGATATGGGGAGCGTGCGGCGGAGGCGACGCCGCCAATCTCGAAGATGCTGGAGATGGATGTGCCTGTGGGGGCGGGCACGGACGCCACGCGCGTCGCTTCCTATAACCCCTGGGTCTCGCTCTACTGGCTGGTAAGCGGACGAACCCTTGGCGGTTTGAAGCTCTATCCGGAGGCCAATACCCTGGACCGGGAGACGGCCTTGCGCCTCTGGACCAAGGGATCGGCGTGGTTTTCTGGCGAAGCGAATAAAAAGGGCGCGATCAAGCCCGGCGAGTTCGCGGATCTCGCTGTTCTGTCCGATGATTTCATGAGCATTCCGACCGAAGCAATAAAGTCGCTCGAAGCCGTCCTGACGGTGACCGGCGGCCGGATCGTCTACGGCGCCGGAGACTTCGCCGATCTCTCGCCGCCTTTGCCGCCCGTAAGCCCGGACTGGTCTCCCATTGCGGCCTATGGCGGCGCCGCAACCGATCTTCAATCCACGTCCCCGATGGAGCGTGCTTGTCACGAAGGGTGCGGCAATCAATGCTCGCTTCACGGGCATGGCCACGGCATCGCCTGGACGACGCCGCTGCCAGTCGACGACAAGAAAAGTTTCTGGGGCGCGCTTGGCTGCTCCTGCTTTGCGGTCTGAGCCGTGACGGCCGCATCCCCTGCGCAGAAGGCTGGTGCGGCCACTGGTCAAAAACGAAGCCCGTGGGCGCCGTTCGGCCACCCGGCCTTTGCGCTCCTCTGGACCGCGACGCTCATCTCCAACATCGGAACCTGGATGCACGATGTCGGGGCAGGGTGGTTGATGACCACCCTCGATCCCTCGCCTTCGGTGGTTGCGCTTGTGCAGGCGGCGACCATGGCGCCGCAATTCCTGTTCGTTCTTTTCGCCGGCGCGCTTGCGGACCGGGTCGACAAGAAGCGCCTGCTGATCGTCGTCAATGCCGGGCTCGTCGGCGTGATCGCGGCGCTCGCGCTTTTCGTTTCCGCAGGCCGGATCTCGCCTCTTGGTCTTGTCGCCTTCACTTTTCTGATCGGAACCGGCGCGGCCTTCATCGCCCCGGCCTGGCAATCCGTCGTGCCTCAACTGGTTCCGCGTGAGGATTTGTCGGCTGCGATCGCGCTCAACTCCATGGGGATCAACATTGCGCGGGCGATCGGCCCCGCCATCGGCGGATTTCTGATCGCCGCCGCAGGAATTGCAACGCCATTTTTTCTGAACGCCGCCAGTTGCGCGGTGATCGTTTTCGCGGTCCTGCTATGGCGTCCGCCGCAGCGCGCGGAACGAACCTTGCCGCCAGAACCGTTCTTCGGGTCGATCACCACAGGACTTCGCCATGCCGCATACAATAAGGCGCTGAAAGCGACCCTCCTCAGGGCGATCGCCTTCTTTGCTTTCGCCAGCGCCTATTGGGCGATGTTGCCGCTGATCGCGCGGCGTTTCCCCGAGGGGGGCTCGGCGCTTTACGGCGCCATGCTGACCGCTATCGGGATCGGCGCCGTCGCCGGGGCTCTGCTGCTGCCGCGTTTCAAGGAAAGCTTCACCTCGAACCAGATCGCTGCTTGGGCGACCTTCGGCACGGCCGCGGCCATGACCGTCCTGGCGGTCGCCCCCGCGCCGGCGATGGCGGTAGGCGCGTCGCTGCTCGGCGGCGTCGCCTGGATCGCCATGTTGACCAGCCTCAATGTCTCCGCCCAGACGGCGCTTCCCGATTGGGTGAGAGCGCGTGGGCTCGCTCTGTTCCTGATGGTCATGTCCGGGGGGATGGCCGGCGGGTCGATCCTCTGGGGTCAGCTTGCCGAGCGCAGTTCCGTCTCGATCGCGCTCGCCGTCGCCGCGGCGGGCATTCTGTTGGCGTTTATTGCAGTCCGCCGCGTCTCTTTGGGGCAAGGCGAAGGGATGGATCTGCGGCCCGCCGGGCTCTGGGAAGTTCCGGCGCTCGATATTGACGGGCCGGAGGATCGGGGGCCGGTCATGGTCACCGTCGAATATCTCATCGATCCAAAGAAAGAAGAACAGTTTCTTGCCGCCATTCGCGCACAGGCCGCCGAGCGGTACCGCGATGGGGCGTATCAATGGGGCGTTCAGCAGGATGCGGAGAGGCGCGAGCGCTATCTCGAATGGTTTCTTGTTTCGAGCTGGACAGAGCATCTCCGCCAACATGAACGCGTCACTCACTATGATACGAACCTGCAGGCGGCCGCTCGCCGATATCATCTCGGCCCCGGCGAGCCCCGCGTCGAACATCTGATCGCGCCTAGGATGGGCGCCGCGCTTGCGGGCGGAGATTGGCAGTGAAAATCCGTACAGATCATAACTGTACTTTATTGTCGCAAGAGTCACGTGTGACCTCGCTTCTCATCGGGAAAAGCACTGCCTGCGGCTGGTTTGAGCCGATGAAGCCATAGGAGACCCGTATGCCTTTTGAAAGAGCAGTTCTGGCGGCCCTCGCTTTCATGGCGCCGGCCATGGCGGCCGCGCAGCCCTCGCCCGACACTGCCTACATCACTGAAAGAAACGGTCTTTCCGTGAAAGATCAGGCCGCGCTTCGGCAGGTCATCGTGCGTCTGAACCACGCGCTCGATGCGGCGGATTATGATCTTTATGCGAGCTTTTTCGGAGAAGACGCGGAGTTCATTTCCGACTTCGGTACGGCGAGGGGACGAGACGCCATTGCGGCAGCGCTGGAGCAATCAAGGCCGTTCATCACCGGCAAGCGCCATGTGGCGGCGAATTTCCTCTTCAGCGGAGATGAGAGCCGCGCCGAGGTGACGACCTATCTGATCGTCTTCGAGCGCACAGCGTCCGTCGACTATGTGGGGTCCGCACTGAACACCGACACCTTCGAGAAGCGGGACGGCGAATGGGCGTTGATCCGTCACAATTCCGTCCTCGATCCATCAACAAAGGCGGCCATGCAGGCCATGATGTCAGCGCCCGCGCAAGACTAGGCGTCAGTTTTCGAGATGGTGATGGTCATTTCTTCAACAGCGGAACTTTAAACCTGACGGGAGATCGTCCGAAAATGCACACGATTAATGAACTGACCACGGACAATAGCGTCCTCTGCCTGATCGACCATCAGCCTTGGGTCGCCTTTCCGGTGACGTCGATTGCGCCGGAGCTGCTGACCAACAATGTGATTGCGCTGGCGAAAGCTGCGAAGACCCTGTCGGTCCCGACAATCCTGACGACCATTAATGGCGAGGGCGGGCCCTTGCGGGATCCTTTGCTCGCCGGTCTGAGCGGCATTTTTCCGGACCAGAAGCCCATCGACCGAACGAACACGAATGCCTGGTCGGATCCGGCCTTCGTCAGTGCGGTTGAGGCGACAGGGCGAAAGAAGCTGGTCATGGCGGGGCTTTGGACGGAAGTCTGTCTAGCCCAGACCAGCATTTCCGCGCTGGCTGACGGCTATGAAGTCTACTTCGTCGCCGATGCATCGGGCGGACTCAGTTCTGAAGCGCATCAGCGGGCCTGTGAGCGGATGGTTCAGCGCGGCGCTGTGCCGATGAGCTGGTTTGCGGTGATGGCCGAATGGTGCCCGGACAATTCCGCCCCCGAATATCAAAATCTTTATCCGATCACCCTGGCGCATGGCGGCGGAGTTCAGTGGGCTGTCGAGTACATCATGGCGAACCTTCCGGGAGGATCCTCATGACTGTCGCTCGAGCCGCCATGGCCGCAATCGTCGCCATCGTATTCATCGCAAGCATGGCCGCGGCCGAAACGACACAGGGAGATCAACAGATGAAGATCGAAACCAATGGCGTCGTCTACAATGTCGCGATCTATGGCAGCCGCAAGAAGGAGGCGGTGGTCCTGATGCATGGCTGGATGGGAACGTCCCATAGCTGGAGAAAGCTTGCGCCCCTTTTGGCCGATGACTGGTTCGTGATCGTTCCCGATATGCGCGGCTATGGCGGCACCGACAAACCCGAAGACGGCTATGATGCAGTTAATCTGGCTACGGATATTCGGGGGATTCTTGGCCATTTGGGAAAATCGAGGAGCCACATTGTCGGACATGACATGGGCGCGCTCGTCACTCTGGCTTTCGCAGGAACTTATCCCGAGGAGACGATATCGCTCACCTATCTGGATGAGCCGCTTGTGGGCTACAATCTCGATCAGTTCACGGTCTATAGGGAAGAAAATTACGGAGGCTATTGGCATTTCGGGTTCAACACCGCGCCCGGCCTGCCCGAGTTATTGCTTAAAGGAACAGGCGTTCGTGGATTGGATCGTGCCCCTGATGCATGCGCCAAATCCGGATGCCGTGACAGCCGAGGATCGGCGGATCTATGCCGACAGTCTGCGCGCTGAAAATGGGATCCGGGGCAGTGTCGGCTGGTATCGCGCGAGTTTCGAAACGGCGCGGCAGCTCAGGGCGATCGGCGAGGCAGGGATGCATGCGCCGGTTATGGCCTGGGGCGGCGAATTCGGCGTGCCAGTAACCCACGAACAGATGAGCTATATCACGCAAAGCGCTGTCGGCGGGATTATTCCCGGCGCCGGGCATCTGCTGCCGGAAGAAAAGCCTGCCTTCCTCGCCGATCGGATGCAGGCCTTTTTTCGCAAGACGCAAACAGATCAATGAGCCGGCGCCGGCGAAAGACGCCGTCCGGCCTCTTGTGGGCGTCGTGCTTAACCATCGCCTGCGCGGTCGCATCGTCCTTTTCTGGCGCCATGGCGCAGAACCATGGATGGAGCATCGACTTTGAAGGGGCGTCGCGCCTGCGGATCGATGCCTATGACAACCCTTTTTTCGGTCTTGCCGAGACCCAGGATTTTGCCTCTTTCCAATATCGATCGACGCTCGCCGCCTCGATTCGAAGTCAGTCCGGTTGGTCCGTATACGGCGAGCTTGGGTTTTATGGCGAAGAAGGCGGCGGCGCCAGGGATCGTAGTCTCGACCGCAATGATGGCGATCTCTTGCAGGGATATTTGGCTTACGGGCGTGAGATGGCCGGATGGACCGTTTCCGGCCGTCTTGGGCGACAACGCAATCCCCAAGGGGAGTCTCGTCTTAACGCAGCCCGCGAAGCGCCCAATGCGGTCAGAACCTTCGACGGCGTTTCGGTCGTGGCCGAAAGCGGAGGCGCGCGTCTTAGCCTGTTCGCCCTGCGTCCTGTGCGGCTATCGCCTGGCCTGTTCGATGATAAGACGAATCTCGCCGAGGCTTTCTGGGGGGCCTATCTAGGTCGGCAAGATATCCGGGAACGGATCAATCTCGATCTATATTATTTTGGGCGGCGGGATGCGCGGACCGTCTGGGCGCAAGGGGCCGAAACGCGCCATTCGGTCGGGGCAAGGCTCTTCGGCCGCGTCGGCGCAACGGATGTGAACATTGAGACAATCTATCAGTTCGGGAAATTCGCTGATAACGCGATTAATGCGTGGGGCGCAGCTTTTGACGCCAATACGCCCCTGACGTCAGGACGCCGCGATCATCGGCTGGGGTTGCGGGGCAACGTTGTCTCCGGGGACCGCGATCCGGACGATGGAGATCTTCAGACCTTCAGCGCCATCTATCCGCGCTTTGCTTATTATTCGGATGCGGCAACGATAGCGCCGGCCAATGCATTGGACCTTCAGGCCTACGGGCTGATCGAGCCAAGCGAAAATGTGACGTTTGAAATCGCGGCGGGACGAATCTGGCGGCTTCGAGAAACCGATGCTGTCTATCGTGTTCCTTATGAAATTCTGGTTCCGCCGCGGGCGGGAGAGGGGAGCCGCGTCGCGGATATTGCGTTCGTGCGGGCCGTATGGCGACTCGCCGAGGGGGTGAGCGTTGAGTCGGCCTATGTTTTCAGTGCGGCGGGAAGCGTCCTTGACGCCAGTCAAGACGGCCGCCTTCACTATGCGAACCTGTCTTTGAGTTGGACTTACTGAGAGAATTTCGGGCCCGCTACGCAGAGGCGGGAAAGAAAATAAGACGACATCTTCGCCGTGAGATTGGAGAGCGCCCGGATGGACGATAAGGTTTCGAAACCCACACCTCTGAGGGCGGCGATCGCCTTCGTCTTGGTCTCTCTGCTGCCGGGGCTGCTTTATCACTATGTGCAGGACGTCTTCCGTCCGGGTCTGGCTGGCGGCGGCCAGGAAACAGCGACCATAACTTATCTTGCGGGCGTGGCGCCCAATTTTCTCGGAGCTGTCTCCCTTACAGGCGGCATTAATATTGTGGCCCGGGAAATGGTCAAAGGCGTACCGCAAGGAAAAGTCGACCTGGGCGCGGCGGCGCTCGCCCTATTGGGGCTTTGGGCCTGGGAAGGGCTCCAACTCTTCATGCCGTACGGGGCTTTCGACTGGCACGATCTCGCCTGGACAGTTCCGGGGGTTCTCATCGGCTACTTCGCGGCGTCACGGATTTTGGGGAGGCGAACACGATCTTAGCTAAGCGAGCAGGTAGGGTGCATCAAGCCGAAGGCGCAATGCGCCGTCAATGTTCGCCCAGATAAAGAGGTTTCCAATCCTCACGCGGAATATCGATCGGCCTGCCAGTCCTTTTTCCATTCCTTATAGGTCGAATAGGGCCAATCATCAGGACTATCGACAAGGCCGTGCTTCACGGGATTCCAGCGGGTGTAGTCAACATGGCGATCAAGATCGTCTCCGTCGCGAATGAGATGCTCCCAAAACCGCCTTTGCCACACGCCACGTTCGCCTTTGCGGCGGCCGGCGCGCGCATCGCCATACGCAGCGCGCAACTTGCCGATGTTATCGGTCAACAAGGATTGATGCCGATTAAGCAGATTTACGGTGAAGAAGTAATCTCCGCCCGCAACAAATATGCGCCGCTAATCGGGCATGGCGCCAGAATAACCAAACGCATTACGAGGGGATGGTTTGAATGGCGCCTTGCGCTACCGCTTAATGCACCCTACTTGCTCCGGTTAAACCGTTCCCACCATTACGCGACATGCCCCGATCTCAGCACATCGGCGATCTTCCGTATAGCGCAAATCCCCGCAATCCCAGGCATCTGCATCCCAGGCGCCAATTGGCGCCAAAACGGCGCCTCGACGGGAACCGATGGCGCCAATTTGCACTATAAAAACCCGTGTGCAGACAATCCCTTAACGGGAACGTGGCGCCAAATGCGCCGTTCCCTTTATCTTGCGATCCACCAATCGCTATTCGACAACAAAGAATCCGCGTCATTTCTTTCCGCCCAATAGGAAGAGCCACCCTGCAAGGAAAATGATCCCTACAACTGCGGCGATAGTTGCCTCTGTGGTGTGCGGGCTGTCGGGATATCGCAACCACACAAAGGCTACCGGAGCGAAAAAAATTATTGTCATTACAAACAGAACTCGTCCCCTGTGTCTCATTGGGTCACCGCCTCTCTTTGTCTGGATCGATTGGTTCGACTTGTTTGGCGGCTTCCGCCCCGCCGCTTGTCACAGCATGAGGTGCTTCGCACCTCGTAGGGCGGGCATCTGCCCGCCAATCAAACTCGTTCACCAAGGTGAAGCGGTTTCCAATCTCCCCGTGGGGTGGTGATCGGTCTGCCGGTGTCCGTTTTCCATTTCTTATAGGTCGAATAGGGCCAGCTATCAGGATCATCAACATAACCGTGTTTGATCGGGTTGAAGTGAATATAGTCGATGTGACGGTCGAGATCCCCTCCATCGCGGATCAGGTGTTCCCAATATCTTGACTGCCACACGCCGCGTTCACGCTTGCGCCCCGTGCGCTTGACCGGTTCGGGCAAGGCCCTTGTGAAACCTGCTTTCAACTGTGCAATCCGTATCGGAAAATCGTGATCGTCATCGGGCAGGCGCCAGAGAAAATGGAGATGATCGGGCAAGACCACCGCAGCAATCGTTTCAAATGGCCTTGCGGCGGCGGCGCGGCGCCATGCCCCCCTAAGTTTGTCGATCTCACGGACCAACAGACCGCTTCGCCGGTCTTCGAGGCAAAGCGTCAGGAAATATATTCCGCCATCGGCGTATCGTCGGCGATAGTCCGGCATAGAAAGATTGAGCCACGAACATAAACGTCACGCAAGCCTCCCCATAATAGTGGCGGGCAAATGCTACGCGGCGGAGGCCCTACTTGATACGGTCAATTGCCGTTAGAGATAAATAAGATCCAAACTCCAGTAAATTGTAGTCACTCTATCATCTTTATAAAGCACGCAAATCATGCCGCTTGGCCAATTTTGCCGGGTATAGACTTCCGAATGACTACTCTCTGCAAAGATATCATCGGGACAATATTGCAATACTGATTTACTTCCCCTTGAGAATTTTAGGCGCGAGAGCACTGGCGCGATTTCACCAGACTGCGATCCAATACTAATTCCAAAAACGCCACCTTCCCGAATCGTTCCATTAGGTTCAAATAAAGCCTTCTGGAACACTTTTTTAGAAAGAAGAAGCATAATAAATATAAGCAATAAAAATACAAAAATCGGTATTATTTTCGATTTCATTTGTGAATACTCCCAAGCTACATATCTATGTAGCGCAGCTCTGGGCTGCAACAATTGCTGTAAATCTCAATTCCGTATTCGTGTTGCTTCTGCCTTAAATCCTCCCTTAAATTCAAGCCGATCTGGCTTCGGATTGGGAATATTTCCTGATTGTCCCCAACCAGGCGCCCGTACACCTGGGGGTAAACTTTGTGCGTCATCCGGGTTGGCCCTATCGGCCACAGCATAAGCAGCAGAATTGCTATTACCTCTATCCGGACCAGACCGTTTGTCAGGAACAACAACGTACCTGATGTCACCTGGATTGTCCTTCGTTCCAAGGGCGGCTGCGATGGCATCGCCGGAAGCCCTGACGGCGTCATCAGACGCGTTTATAGTGGTAGCTGAGATGCCATCGCTGCGAGCGGCCTCTGGATCTGCCAGAAATGTGTTGAATGCAGCTCGATCGGTGGCGGCTATTGAGTCGGTGTTGAGCACTAATTGACCTAAATTACCGGGACCACCTTGAGGGCCGAACGAGTATTGCCAAATCTCACCCGTAGAATCGTCAACGACGATGACAAACATATGACTAGCTCCTAGCATTGCAGGGCGTGCAACTAGATAAGCTGCTTCGCCATTGGCATCGGCCATGTTCACCGGATCATTGTGGACATACGCGTAGAGGTTCAACTGGTCCTGATACCCAATGGGATCGGTGGAGAGGAACCGGCCGATGACGGGGTCGTAATAGCGGGCCTGCATGTAGGTGAGGCCGGTCGCCTTGTCGGCGATATGGCCCGTAAACCCGGTGTCGTTGTCATTGGCGGCGGGTTTCAGCCGCGCCTCGCCGAAGGGGTCGTATGACTCGCGCCATGTGACATTGCCGGCGGCGTCCGTCGCCGCGATGGGGCTGCCCAGATGGTCGGCGTGGACATATTCGGCGACGCCGTTCTTGATGCGCACCGAGGCGGGGCCGATAAACGCGTATTCGGTGAGGACGCCGTTCGTCACATCGTAACGGAAGGCGACATTCCCCGTCACCCGGGAGTAGAAGGAATAGATTGTGTCGCCCCGCAGCGTTTTTCGGCGAAGTGCGCAGCGGTTCGCCGCAGAAAACGCGCCCTAAATCATTCGACGGATTTCACGCGCTGGAGGTTCGCGTCATATTCATAAGTTCCGCCGGCGCCGCCCGAAACGCTCACCGGCTGATTGGCGAAATCATAAACGAACGCATTCGGCCCGACGGTGGTCGCATTGCCGCGTCGGCGAAGGCCGACAAACAAAATCAGAGCGCGCCTTCGCGCGCGGGGCATCATAGGCGTAGGACTTCACCGACCCGTTGTCGTTGGCCGAGGACACGCGGTTAGTCCCGTCATAGGCGACCGTGATGGTCCGCGCGCCCAGCGTCTGCTGGCGCAGATTGGAGAGCGCGTCGTAGGTGAAACTCCCCGAGCCCCAGGGGCCCGACGCCGTCAACAACCGCCCGTTGTAATCATAGGTGAAGGCGCGGTCCTCCCCGGCGTTCACGTCATCGGTGACCGACGTCACCTTGCGGCGGGCGTCATAGTCATAATTGAGCCGGACGACATTGTTCGCGCCGCCGGAGCCGTGACGCAATTTGCGCCGATTAGCGGTGTCGCTACACTATCAACCCAGTATCGTTCGCATCCGGATTTACCTTGGCGGCGTCTAACTTTTTGATTTGATGAAGTGAAGTGGTGCCCAGGGGCGGAATCGAACCACCGACACGCGGATTTTCAATCCGCTGCTCTACCGACTGAGCTACCTGGGCGCAGGGGCCGGGACGGCCCCTCAAAGCTCCGCGCGCGGGGAGGCCCCCGCCAAGCGGAGGGCGGCTTATAGCCAGAGCGGGCGGGCTTGTCCATGGGCTGGCGGGCCGTTTTCCGCCAATTTGGCCCGCTGGCTCGGACCGGGCTTTGCGGCCGGCCGCGGGCGCCGGTATCAAGGGCGAAAGGATACCGTTCATGGCACAAAAAACCGAAAAGAAACCCGCTGCGAAAAAGACCGCCTCCCGCCCCCGCAAGGCGGCGACATTGCAAACCCTCCGCGACATCGACCGCGGCGAGAGCGCCAAGCCCAAGGTGAAATCGAAGGGCGCCGACCTGACCCAGCTTGGCCGTCAGACGGAGGCGCCAGCCGATCCGGATTCGGCGGTGCTGGAGACCGCGCCCAACCCGCAAGCAGGCGAGCTTTATGTGGCCCGCTTTACGGCGCCGGAATTCACGAGCCTTTGCCCCGTGACCGGTCAGCCGGACTTCGCGCATCTTGTGATCGACTATGTGCCCGCGAGGCTGATTATTGAGTCCAAATCCTTCAAACTGTTTCTGACGTCTTTCCGCAATCACGGCGCCTTTCACGAAGATTGCACCGTCTATATCGCCAAGCGCATCGTCGCGGCGGCGAAACCGAAATGGCTGAGGATCGCCGGCTACTGGTATCCGCGCGGCGGCATTCCCATCGATGTTTTTTACCAGACCGGCGAACAGCCCAAAGGCGTATGGCTGCCTGAGACCGGCGTTGCGCCTTATCGGGGACGAGGGTAATATGAAAAAATCATTCGTGATGCTGACGGTTTTCGCAGCGGCCTGCTCCCCCGCGGGAGAAGATGAAGTGGTCGAAGCGATAGATAGCGAGGCTTCTGAAATTCGAAGCGCCGATGAGGACGCCGAAAAGCGCGGCCCCGGTCAGATCATTTCAGAATCTGCGCCGGAGGACTGGCGCGCGCTCGATCCCGAAAATCTTTTGGTGCTTCAGCTCGATCGCGGGCGCGTCACCATCGCATTGTCGGAGCAACTCGCCCAGGGGCATGTTGCGCAGATGAAAGCGCTCGCCCGGGACGATTTTTATGACGGGCTCAGTTTCTACCGCGTCATCGACGGTTTTGTCGCCCAGGGCGGCGATGTTTTCGAAACCCGCAAGGTGGTGTCGGCGGCGCCGAGCATTCCTGCGGAATTCGAAGACCCTCTAACGGCGGAGATGTCGCTGACACCGCTCAAGGATGTCGACGGCTACGCGTCCCAGGTCGGCTTTCTCGATTCCGAGCCGGTGGGCGTCGAAGGCGAGACGATCTGGAAGCTCCATTGCACCGGCGCCGTCGCCATGGCGCGCAATAATGAGCGCGATTCCGGTGGCACGGAATTTTACATCACGCTTCAGCCGCAGCGTTATCTCGACCGCAACCTCACCGTCTTCGGGAATGTGGTTGAAGGCATGGAGCTGGTGCAGCAATTGCGCCGCGTTGCGCCGCCGGAGACGGAAGAAGACGATCGCGGCGAAGAGATCGTTTCCATGCGTGTCGCCGCGGATTTGCCCGAAGGGGAACGGCCGAGGCTGGAAATCCTGCGGGCCGACACGCAGACCTTCGCGGATTTGGTTGAGTCGCGCCGCAATCGCCCGGAAGAGTTCTTTTATTACCGACCGGATCATGTGGATGTCTGTGCGGTGAACATGCCGGTTCGCACCATAGCGGGCGATGCGGCGGCGGAATGAGGTCAAAAAAAACAGTGGGGCCATGGCGGGTGAAGGCGGCGCGCGAAGCCTTCGACAATCCGTGGATTACCGTCACCGATCACGCGGTCATTCACCCTGACGGCACGCCTGGCGAATATGGCGTCGTTCATTTCAAAAACGTCGCCATCGGCGTGTTGCCCGTGGAAGAAAATGGCATGGTCCCGCTTGTGGGACAGCATCGTTTCCCGCACGACAAATATAGTTGGGAGCTGCCCGAAGGCGGAGGCAAGCGTGATGTCGATCCCTTGGCGTCGGCGCAACGCGAACTCGTGGAGGAGACGGGACTGACGGCGAAAGAATGGGCGCCGCTATGTGAATTCGACATCTCCAATTCGGTTACGGATGAACGCGCGATCTGTTTTCTCGCCTGGGAGTTGTCCCAAGGCCCCGCGGCCCCTGAACCCTCCGAAGCGTTAACCGTGAAGAAGGTTTTCTTTAAAGACCTTTTAGAAAAGGTGATGTCGGGCGAAATTACCGACAGTCTCACAATCGTGATGACGCTGACCGCATATGCCAAGGCCTTGCGCGGGGATTTGCCAGCGCCTATTTCCGCCTCTCTGCTTGCGGGCGGCGCCCGAAAATAGGAAACTCCCGCCGGAGAGGAAACGATCATGGCGAAAACATCTGCAAATCCGTCAGAGAACGCGAATGTCGTTCCGCTGACCAAGGATCAGACCTGGGCGAAGATGCGCGTCGAGGCGGCGTCGGCGGCGGCGACTGAGCCCGTGCTTGCGAGCTTCCTGCATGCGACCATCTTAAACCATTCGACGTTTGAAGCAGCGCTTTCCTATCGCCTGGCGCAAAAGCTTTCCGATGCGGAAATGAACGCCATGTTGTGGCGTGAGGTCTGCGCCGAGGCCTATGAAAGCGAACCTACGATAGTCGAGGCCGCGCTCGTTGACTTGCGCGCCGTTTTCGACCGCGATCCGGCATGTCACGAATACATGCAGCCTTTCCTTTATTTCAAAGGCTATCTGGCGCTGCAGGCGCAGCGCGTCGCCAACTGGCTATGGCGTCACGAGCGGCAGGCGCTAGCCTTCTTTCTGCAAAGCCGAATGTCGGAATTGTTCGCGGTGGACATTCATCCGGCGGTGAAAATCGGCAAGGGCGTTTTCATGGATCACGCAACGGGCATCGTCATCGGCGAGACGGCTGAGATCGATGATGATGTGTCGATCCTGCAGAATGTGACGCTCGGCGGAACGGGCAAGGAATCGGGCGATCGTCATCCGAAAATCCGCCGCGGCGCGCTGATCAGCGTCGGCGCCAAGGTGCTCGGCAATATCGAAGTGGGCGAGGGCGCGAAAGTCGCCGCCGGCAGCGTCGTCCTGAAAGCGGTAGAGCCCTATTGCACCGTCGCTGGCGTGCCGGCGAAACCGGTTGGCACGTGCAAAGGGTCGTCGCCGTCTGAAACCATGGATCAGAGTTTTTATTACGATACCTATTCGATTTAGGTGTGATGCGCCTTGGCGCAGGGCGCTCACGCGCCTAAGTTTGCGGCCATGATCCCGTTTTCCGTTCTCGATCTTTGCCCTGTCATTGAAGGCGGCGATGCGCGACAGGCGCTGATGAATGCGCGCGATCTGGCGCAGCTTGCCGAAAGCCTCGGTTTCAATCGCTACTGGCTCGCTGAACATCACAATATTCCAGGCGTCGCGAGCGCTGCGACCTCGGTCGTGATCGGCTATGTGGCGGAGGGCACGAAAACCATCCGCGTCGGCGCCGGTGGGATCATGCTGCCCAATCATGCGCCGCTGCTGATCGCCGAACAGTTCGGCACGCTCGCCGAGCTTTATCCCGGCCGCATCGATCTCGGGCTCGGCCGCGCGCCCGGCGGCGACATGGCGTCGATCCGCGCATTGCGCCGGCCCATGCGCGAACAGGGCGAAGACCGCTTCCCGCATGACGTGGTGGAGTTACAGGCGTTTCTCGGCGAGCCGGAGGAAGGCTATCTGCAGGCGGTGCCCGGCGCTGGCACCCATGTGCCGATCTGGATTTTGGGATCGAGCCTTTACGGCGCGCAGCTCGCGGCGCATCTGGGGCTGCCTTACGCGTTCGCCTCGCATTTCGCGCCGGCGGCGCTGGAGCAGGCGATCGACCTCTACCGCGAAAGATATCAGCCCTCGGAGGAATGGCCGGAACCGCATCTCATGCTGGCGGCGAATGTGGGCGCGGCGGAAACGGACGAGGAAGCTGAACTCATCGCCACCTCGCTTTATCAGGCTTTCGTCAATTTGCGCACCGGCCGGCCCGGCAAGCTGCCGCCGCCGAAAAAAGGCTATTTCGAAAGCTTAGGGACACAGGCGCAAGGAATGCTCCGCGAAATCCTCTCCTGCTCCTTTATCGGCGGGCCGGAAAAAGTGACGCGGGAAATGAAGGCGTTCCTTGACCGCCATCAGCCGGACGAACTCATCATCTCCGGTCAGATCTACGACCATCAGGCGCGCCGTCGCTCCTTTGAAATCGCGGCGGAATGTGCTTCACGTCTCGCGTAAGACGGAAGCTTTTTCGATGCGCGTAGATCTGTTTGATTTTGACCTGCCGCCAGAGCGGATTGCGCTGAGCCCTGCGGTCCCTCGTGATTCCGCACGCCTCTTGCATGTAAAGCCTTCAGGTGTCGAAGACCGCATTGTCAGGGATCTGCCGTCGCTGTTGCGGCCCGGCGATCTTCTCGTCGCCAATGACACCAAGGTCATCCCGGCGCAGCTCTTCGGCGAGCGCCCGGCAAGAGAAAGCGGCGGCGATCCCGTTTCCATTGAAGCGACCTTGCACAAAGATCTCGGAGGCAATCGTTGGCGCGCCTTCGTGCGCCCTGCAAAGCGCATCCGCGAAGGCGATCTCATCCGTTTTGGCGAAGCGCTGTCTGCAGAGGTCGTTGCGCGCGACGGCGCCGAAGCGGAACTGCAATTCGACACGGGACGCGACAGCTTCTATGCTGCGCTCGACAAGGCCGGCGTCATGCCGCTGCCGCCTTATATCGCGCGCAAGCGTCCGGCGGGCGAAGAAGACAAAGCGAGCTATCAGACCATGTTCGCTGAGGAAGTGGGCTCCGTCGCCGCGCCCACGGCGGGACTCCATTTCACGCCGGCCCTCATCGCTGCGTTAAGAGACAAAGGCGTTAAACAGACAACCATTACCCTGCATGTGGGCGCGGGCACTTTTCTGCCGGTGACGGCCGAGGATACCGCCGATCACAAGATGCATTCGGAATGGGGCGAAATCACCGCAGAACAAGCCGCCGCAATCAATACGGCGCGCGGCGCTGGCGGCCGCGTCATCGCGGTCGGCACGACCTCGCTGCGGCTGCTCGAAAGCGCCGCGGCGGAGGGCGGAACGATAAATCCCTTCGCCGCCGAGACCGACATCTTTATTACGCCGGGTTACCGGTTTAAAGCCGTCGACATGCTGATGACCAATTTCCACCTGCCGCGCTCGACGCTGTTCATGTTGGTCTCGGCCTTTGCGGGAACGGACGCCATAAAAGCGGCCTACGCCCACGCCATCGAAAAGCAGTATCGCTTTTATTCCTATGGCGACGCCTGTTTATTGGAGCGTGCATCATGACGGAAAAAATCGCGCTTCTTCGCGGCGTTAATGTGGGCGGGAATAACAAGCTGCCCATGAAAGAGCTGGCGAAACTTCTTGAAGACATGGGCTGCGAGAATGTGCGCACCTATATCCAGAGCGGTAATGTCGTCTATGACGGTAAGGCAAAAGGTCCGGAGATCGCCGCGGCCATCAAGAAGAAATTCGGTTTCGAGCCCCATACATTTGTGATGACGCTGGCGGGTCTGAAAAAAGCCGCCGCCGCCTGTCCATATGCAAAGGAGGCAAAAGCGGAGCCGAAATCGGTTCACCTGTTTTTCCTCGATGGCGCGCCGGACAAAGACGCCGAAGCCGGGCTTGCCTGCGTTAAAACCGCGCCGGAGGAATTCGTTCTCGCAAAAGGCGTTCTTTATCTTCATTCGCCTCAAGGCTTGGCGGCGTCGAAAATCGCCGAAAAGGCGGACAGGATTCTGAAGACCAAAATTACGGCGCGCAACTGGAACACGGTTCAGGCGTTGATCGACCTTGCGGGGCAAAAATCATGACCGAGATTTCTTTCGGCGATTTTATGAAAGTCGACATTCGCGCCGGCGTGATCGAGCGCGTGGAGCCATTTCCGAAGGCGCGTAAGCCCGCATGGAAGCTCTGGGTCGATTTCGGGCCGGAAATCGGCGTCAAGAAATCCTCGGCGCAGATTACGGTAAATTACAAGGAAGAGGATCTTATAGGACGACAGGTGATCGCGGTGGTGAATTTCCCGCCGCGCCAGATCGCCGATTTCATGTCGGAGGTGCTGGTGCTCGGCCTTCCCGATGAAAATGGCGAGGTTGTGCTGCTCGGGCCTTCGATGAACGTTCCCCTTGGCGGGAGGATGTATTGACCGCCGAGTTTTCGTTTTCGCTGAAGGCCACGGACGGCCCCGCGCGTACCGGTTTGATTTCGACCCCGCGCGGCGAGATCAGGACGCCGGCCTTCATGCCCGTAGGCACGGCGGGGACAGTGAAAGCGATGCTGGCGGATCATGTGCGCCAAACCGGCGCGGATATTGTCCTAGGCAACACCTATCACCTGATGCTGCGGCCTAGCGCCGAGCGAGTGTCGGCGCTTGGCGGTCTCCATAAATTCATGAACTGGCCGCATCCGATCCTGACCGATAGCGGCGGCTTTCAGGTGATGTCGCTGTCGAAACTCCGCAAGCTGACGGAGGAGGGCGTCTCGTTCCAGTCGCATATCGACGGCTCGAAACACATGCTGACGCCGGAACGCTCCATTGAAATACAATGCCTCCTCGGTTCCGACATCCAGATGCAGCTCGACGAATGCCCGGCCATCCCCATCGAACATGATAAAGCGCGCGAGTCGATGCTGCTTTCGGTGCGCTGGGCGAAACGCTCGAAGCGCGCTTTTGAGGAAAAGTCCAAACCGGGTCAGGCGCTGTTCGGCATCGTGCAGGGCGCCAATTACGAGGACCTCCGGCGCGAGAGCCTCGACAAGCTGATGGAGATCGGCTTTCCGGGCTACTCCATCGGCGGGCTTGCGGTGGGGGAGGGGCGCGAGGAGATGTTCCGCGTCCTCGAATTCACGACGCCCCATATGGATAAGGCGAAACCCCGTTACCTGATGGGCGTCGGCAAGCCCGCGGACATTGTCGGCGCCGTCGCCCGCGGGGTCGACATGTTCGACTGCGTCGCGCCGACGCGCTCCGGCCGCCACGGTCAGGCGTGGACAAAGGCGGGGGCGATCAACATCAAGAACGCGGCCTTCGCCGACGACCCGGCGCCGCTCGATCCCGAAAGCGCATGTCCCGCGAGCCGCGATTACTCGAAGGCCTATCTCCATCACCTCTTCCGCGCCGGGGAATATCTCGGGCCCATGCTGCTGACCTGGCACAATCTTCATTATTATCAGGAGCTTATGGGCGGCATGCGTAGCGCCATCGCGGAAGGGCGCTTCGCCGAGTTCGTCGCCCGATTCCGGGCCGAAAGCGGCGAAACCGTCGTTTGAAAACCTGAGTGAAAATCGGCGAAAATCCCCGCCCGAATCGGTTGACCGGACGAGGGGCCGCAACTATGTTCCGCGCCTCTTAAGGCGGATTGCCGCTTCACGGGAAACGTGGGCGGCTTTTTATTGCCGGGCTTCGCACATCGCCAGCATTCGCGTATCCCGTCGCCGTCTCGTGGGCCCTTAGCTCAGCTGGTAGAGCAACTGACTTTTAATCAGTAGGTCGATGGTTCGAATCCATCAGGGCTCACCAAATTAGCTAACAAAATCAACTGCGAAATTATCCCCTTACAAAAGATACGTTAAGCTAAGGAAATTCCTGCCACACTTCTTCTCGTGCGTATGTTTCCGGGAATGTGGCGACGCGATGAGTACACGTTTTTTACTCAACCCGTTTCCTCGAATCGAGTGCTGGCTTTAAGGTTGGACTGCGCAAGGGAAATATATGCCGCCGAAGGTTTCATTTCTTACTGCGATCTCCGTGCTGTTATCGATCGGGGGGGTGACGCTAGCCCATCCAGAAGCTCGCTGGGTAGGCTATGAGGGCTTTTTCTCCGTCTTCAAACGTGGGATCCGCGGCGTTTATCAACACTGCTCATCGCAACATCTTCACCGCTATATGGCGGAGTTTGATTTCCGGTATTCCAACCGCGTCGCTAAAGGCGTAAATGATGTGGAACGGACGGAAGCCGCTGTCGCTTCTATCGTCGGCAAGCGGCTGACGTATCAAAGGGCTAACGAAGCCCGTTACGCTTAGACAGAAGGCGGCCCATTTTCTTCGCTGGCGCATAGATGACAATAAAAAAGCCCGAAAACTTGATTGAATGGTTGCGAGCCCTGCCTAAAGAAACCGAGTGGGCCGAATTTAAAGTCAACAACTCAAAATCTGACTCGGTTGGGAAATACGTTTCCGCGCTAGCCAATTCCGCCATTTATAATGGAGAGGCGCACGGATTCTTAGTATTCGGCATAGAAGATGGCACCCATAACTTGGTGGGAACGAAAGTCGATCTAGCCTCCGAAAAAGTGGGGGGTGAGAGTTTTTTACATTGGCTAAATAAAATGCTCTCACCATCGCTAAATATTGAGCATTGCCGTCATGAGGTAGATGGCAAGTTTGTTGAGATTTTGCGGATCGACCCCGCGTATTAGCACCCAGTTCGCTTCAAAGATGAAGCCTTCATCCGCATTGATGAATCGCTTCACCCCTTGTCAAAACATCCACAAAGAGAAGCAGCAATATGGCAAGCTGTGAATAGGTTCTCTTTCGAGGATACTTTTGCTGCCACTGGCTACAGCAAAAGTGATGTTTTTGAACACTTTTTTGTTGAAGACGTTGTTAGACAGCTTGTTGAAGGTCGTTCAAAAGACGGCTCTATCAGTTATCTGGAACAAGAAAAGCTAATACACCCGCATAGCGAAGGCGGCTACGATGTAACTAATCTCCTTGTTCTAACTGCTGCTCGCGATTTTACCGAGTGGGCGGGCTTAGAGCGTAAGGGCATTCGTCTCATAAGATACAAAGGCAACACAAAGCTAGAAGCCGAAGAAGAGATAAACGGAGTATTTGGGTATTTTGTTGCGTTTGAGCGTGCGCTCAATTCCATAATGAGCCGTACCCCACATCGTGAAGAAATGCGCCATGGCCTTCGCCAAACCACTTACGATTTTCCGCGAGTTGCCATCCGTGAAATTTTGGCAAACGCTATTATTCACCAAGATTTCACAATCTTGGGCTTTGGGCCTACCGTTGAAATTTTTGGGGACCGCATCGTCATTACCAACCCAGGCAAGCCCCTAGTTGATCCAGACCGCTTTATTGATGCGCCCTCAAGAACCCGAAATAATAATCTCGCAGACCTAATGCGTCGGTTAGGTGTGTGCGAAGAAAGGGGCAGCGGCATTGACCGGGCATTCACAGAAATTGAATTGGCCGGACTTCCACCACCACTAATTCAACAGGTGTCTGATTGCACCGTTGTTACCATTTTTGGACCTCGCCCCTTTGCTCAAATGACTAAAGAAGAGCGCTTAAGGGCGTGCTACTTTCATGCTTGCTTGCGTGCTGAAAAAAATGACTTCATGAGCAACGCGTCTTTAAGGCAACGATTTAGACTGTCTCAAAAGCAGTATTCGCAAGTGTCAGAGGTCATCAAAGAAGCGTGCGCTGTTGATTTGATAAAACCTCTCTCAGAGGATCAAGGAAATCGTAACGCTAGGTACCTCCCATACTGGTACTAGTTTATGTAAGTCGTTCGCGGAAGGGCGTGGTAACTTATTGAGTTTATTGGTTTTTTTATGTTGTTTTTTGGATTGTGAACTATTAGCGACGCGAAGGAAAAGAAAAAACCCCAGATCGAACGCTTTCGAGAAAAAGCGCGAGAGCTGGAATGCGACGACTCTGAACCCGCCTTTGAACAGGTAATTCGGAAGATCGCACCGAAAAGCCGGAACCGAAGAAGAAGAAAAAGGCCAGGTAAGGCTATTTTCTGATAGGGCACGGCGAATCGTCATCAATCAGAATCCCTGGTTTGTCAAAGATAATCTCGGGGCCTGAAATTTTGGACAAAATTAGAACGCGCCATAAATTTCCCAATGAAAACAATGCTATAAATCTCCTTGCCAAATGAGAACAAATAGCGTACAAACGCTTCTCGTTGACAGGGGCGGCCCTTGTCAGGCAACGGAGGCGGAGATGGCGAAAGGCGCATTGCGGTTAGTAGAGGCGGACAACATGGATAAATCCAAGGCGCTGGAATCGGCGATCTCCCAGATCGACAAGGCGTTCGGCAAGGGCTCGCTCATGCGCCTCGGCGACCGCGAGGTGGTGGATATCGAATCGATCTCCACGGGCTCGCTGGGTCTCGACATCGCCCTGGGGATTGGCGGTCTGCCCAAGGGCCGCATCGTGGAAATTTACGGGCCGGAAAGCTCGGGCAAGACGACGCTTGCGCTGCATGTGGCGGCGGAAGCCCAGAAAAAGGGCGGCACCGCCGCCTTTGTCGACGCCGAGCACGCGCTCGATCCGGTCTATGCGCAAAAGCTTGGCGTCAATCTCGACGAGCTGTTGATCTCCCAGCCGGACACCGGCGAGCAGGCCCTTGAAATCGCCGACACGCTGGTGCGCTCCGGCGCCATCGACGTGCTTGTCATCGACTCTGTCGCGGCGCTGACGCCCCGCGCTGAACTCGAAGGCGAAATGGGCGACTCGCTTCCCGGCCTTCAGGCGCGCCTGATGAGCCAGGCCTTGCGCAAGCTCACCGGCTCTATCTCCAAATCCAACACGCTGGTGATTTTCATCAACCAGATTCGCATGAAAATCGGTGTGATGTTCGGTTCGCCGGAGACGACCACGGGCGGCAACGCGCTGAAATTCTATTCCTCCGTGCGTCTCGATATCCGCCGCATCGGCGCCATCAAGAACCGCGACGAGGTGGTCGGCAACCAGACCCGCGTCAAGGTCGTGAAAAACAAAGTCGCGCCGCCTTTCAAACAGGTGGAATTCGACATCATGTATGGCGAGGGCGTTTCGAAAATGGGCGAGCTCATCGATCTCGGCGTCAAGGCCAATGTGGTCGAAAAATCGGGCTCATGGTTCTCCTATAATTCCGAACGCATCGGCCAGGGCCGTGAAAACGCCAAGCAGTTCCTGCGCGACAATCCCGACATGGCCGGGGAAATCGAAACCGCGATCCGCGCCAATGCGGGCCTCGTCGCTGAAGAAATGCTCACCGGCGAAAATGTCGAGGATGATGACGGCATCGCCGCCGAAGCGTAAGGCGGAAACAAGCGCGCAAATAAGATTGCGCGCCGCGTTCGGCTAGCAGCCGCAAAACTCTCTTTCGCCTGTCGCCGGTAGGGTGCGGGCGAAAGGCGCGGTCTATCCGATTTCTATCGTCTCAATGGGGTTTAACGGGAGAAAGACATGATTGGTTATGTGACGGTCGGCACGAATGATTTGGAGAAGGCGGCGAAATTCTATGACGCGCTGCTCGCTGAATTTGGCGCCAAGCGCCAGATGGAGGCGGAAACCTTTGTCGCCTGGGGCAATGGCGCGGCGGGATTCGGCGTCATCAAGCCCTATGACGGCAATGCCGCCTCAGTGGGGAACGGAACCATGGTGGCGCTCGCCTGCGACAAGCCGGACATGGTCGATCGGGTCTACAAGAAAGCGATGGAGCTTGGGGCCAAGGACGAGGGCGCCGCAGGCCCCCGTGGCGACAGCTTTTACGCCGGCTATTTCCGCGATCCCGACGGCAACAAGCTCAACGCATTCTGCATGACCTCCGCCTGACCGCCGGTTCGCGGGGCCCGCAAAGCCCCATAGGGGCTTTGCCTTCTTGTCTGGCCCGATATTGCGAACGGGCGAACCCGGCTCTAAGACCTATGTCGCGCCGGCTCCTTCATGGGGGCCGGCGCAGTTTCTATATCGATCCCGTGAGCGCCGGCCAAACTTCGGCGTGAGAGAACAGGCAAGACGAGGCAGGCTCCCTCCATGACGACGTCGCTAAAAGATATTCGGTCTCAGTTTCTGGACTTCTTCGCTGCGCGCGACCATGCGATCAAGCCATCTGCGCCGCTCGTGCCCCAGAACGACCCGACGCTCATGTTCGTCAATGCCGGGATGGTTCCCTTCAAGAACATTTTTACCGGTGCGGAAAGGCCGGACCATAAACGCGCCGCCTCGTCGCAGAAATGCGTGCGCGCCGGCGGCAAGCATAACGATCTCGACAATGTGGGCTACACCGCGCGTCACCACACCTTTTTCGAGATGCTCGGCAATTTCTCCTTCGGGGATTATTTCAAGGAAGAGGCGATCGACGCCGCCTGGACGCTGGTGCATAAGGAGTTCGGTCTCGCCGCCGACCGCCTCACCGTCACCGTCTATCACACTGATGACGAAGCTTTCAATCTGTGGCGAAAGATCTCCGGCCTGCCGGAAGAGAAGATCATCCGTATCGCGACTAATGACAATTTCTGGTCCATGGGCGACACCGGTCCCTGCGGACCGTGCTCTGAAATTTTCTACGATCATGGAGATCACATTCCCGGCGGGCCTCCCGGTTCGCCGGATGAAGACGGCGACCGTTTCGTGGAAATCTGGAATCTGGTTTTCATGCAGTTCGAGAAACTGGCAAACGGGGATCAGGTCGAGCTGCCCAAACCCTCGATCGATACGGGCATGGGGCTCGAGCGCATCGCCGCGGTTCTTCAGGGCGTCCATGACAATTATGACGTTGATCTTTTCAAGACGCTGATCGCTGCGTCGGTGGATCTTACCGGCCGCCCGGCGGAAGCCGACGACAAGCCGGCGCACCGGGTGATCGCCGATCATCTGCGCGCGACGAGCTTCCTCATCGCCGACGGCGTTGGCCCGTCGAATGAGGGACGCGGTTATGTGTTGCGGCGGATCATGCGCCGCGCCATGCGTTACGCGCATCATCTGGGCGCGCGCGAGCCGCTGCTGGCCCGGATGGCGCCGGTTCTGGTGCGTGAAATGGGCGGCGCCTTTCCGGAGTTGCAGCGCGCGGAGACGCTCATTGTCGAAACCCTGCGTTCGGAGGAGGAGAAATTCCGCAGCCTGCTCGACCGGGGCCTGAAGCTTCTTGAAGAAGAGACCGCAGATCTGCCTGCCGGCGCCGCGCTGCCTGGCGAGGCGGCGTTCAAGCTTTATGACACATATGGTTTTCCCCTCGATCTGACGCAGGACGCTTTGCGCCGCGACGGGCGGACGGTGGATGTGGAAGGCTTCGACAAAGCCATGGCCGCGCAGAAGGCGGCGGCGCGCGCCGCATGGGCCGGCTCGGGCGACTCAGCCGACGAAAGCCTGTGGTTCGATCTGCGCGCTGAGCACGGCGCCACAGAGTTCCTTGGTTATATCCACAATGCGGCGGACGGCGTCGTCCAGGCGATCGTCTCCGGCGGCGATGCCGTTAATGAGGCGAAGGAGGGGGATGCTGTCGAAATCATTGTCAACCAGACGCCCTTTTACGCCGAGTCAGGCGGTCAGGTGGGCGATGCGGGCCGCATCACCACCGATAAAGGCGCGGTCATCGTCATTGAGGATGTTAAAAAACGCGCCGGCGTTCTTCACGGCCATATCGGCAAAGTGGAAAAAGGAGCCGTCAGCAAGGGAGAGGCGGTTCATCTCGCCATTGATGTGGCGCGCCGCGAGCGCATCCGCGCGAACCACTCGGTGACACACCTTGCCCATGCGGCGTTGAGAGAAGTGCTCGGCGATCATGTGGCGCAAAAAGGCTCGCTCGTTGCGCCGGATCGCATGCGTTTTGACATCACCAACCCGAAAGCGATCAGCGCCAGTGAAATCGCCGAGGTTGAAGCGCGCGTAAATGCGGTCATCCGCCAGAACACGCCCGTCGAAACCCGCATCATGCCTTATGAAGACGCCGTCGCCGCGGGCGCCATCGCCTTGTTCGGTGAGAAATATGATGACGATGTCCGTGTGCTGACCATGGGGCATTCGCTTGAGGACGAGAAAAAGCCTTATTCCGTTGAGCTTTGCGGCGGCACCCATGTGCGCCGTGTTGGCGATATTGCGCTGTTCAAGGTCATCGGCGAGAGCGCGGTTTCCGCCGGCGTGCGCCGTATCGAGGCGCTGACCGGTGAGGCTGCGCGGACCTATCTCGAAGAGCAGGCTATGCTTGCCCGCAAGGCCTCGGACGCGCTTAAAACCACCATTGAGGATTTGCCGGCGCGCATCGAGGCGCTGGTCGCGGACCGCAAAAAGCTCGAGCGCGAACTCGCCGAAGTAAAAAAACAGATGGCGCTGGGCGGCGGCGCGTCCTCCCCAGAGGAAGACGAAGTCGCGGAAATCGCCGGCGTCAACTTTATGGGCCGCGTGCTCGACGGCGTTGCGGCGAAGGATCTGCGCGGTCTCGTCGATCAGGCCAAAAAGAAAATGGGCTCGGGCGTCGCGGCCTTTATCGGCGTCAATGAGGGCAAGGCGGCGCTCGCTGTCGGGGTGACCGATGATCTGAAAGACCGCCTCTCCGCCGTCGATCTCGTGCGCGCAGGCGCCGAAGCCGTCGGCGGCAAGGGCGGGGGCGGGCGCCCCGACATGGCCCAGGCCGGCGGCCCTGACGGCGACCGGGCAGGCGACGCCATCAAGGCCATTGAAAAAGCCATCAGCGGATAAAGCCTGCTAGCGGATTGAAACGCCGCCGCCGGACGACTTGTCGATATTGGTGTTTTTCGGCGAACCGTAAACGGTGATGTCGCCGCCGCTTGAAGCGTCGGCTTCAAGGCTTTCTGACGCGTAGAGGATGAGGTCGGCGCCGGAGGAGACGTCCGCGACGGCGTTCTCGCATCTGAGATTCTCGGCGTCGAGATCGGCGCCGCTGCTGCCGTCAGCCTTGATCGTGCCGCAGCGGCCGCTCAATACCGCGTCGGCGCCCGAAGAAACGGAGGCGCTGAAATCTCCGGCGTCAATGCCCTCCGCTTTTACGTCGGCGCCGCTGGAAACGTCCACGCCGTTTAATTCCGGTGTTGTGACGTAAACTGTCACCCGCCATTTCCGGCCGGGCGAGAAGAAAGAGCTGTTGCGCGTGCGGCCAATCTCAAGCGCGCTTCCGTCGCGTTCGATGCGCAACCGTTCGAGGGCTTCAGGCTCGCCTTCCGCGCGTACGGAATAGGCGCCGCCTACGGTGACTTCCACATCGACGCCTGCGGAGGCGTCGATTTCGGTGAAGCCGGAAAAGTCATATGTCTGGCTGTCCGCATGCGCGAGCGACATGGCGCTTAAAGACGCTGCGCCGAAGGCGGCCGCAATGGTGAGTGCTTTCATCATGATATCCCTTCCTTTTTTGACGGCGTTTGACACGCGCTTGTAGCGTAACAGCAGCAAGGCCTAGTCCCGGTTCGCTGTCACGGATGATTTGATCTTAATGCGCCCGCCCGAAGACCGGTCGATATTCACGCGCTCAGGCGAGCCGTACACGGCCACATGGCCGCCGCTTGACGCATCGCCCACCAGCGACTTTGTCACCGTGATTTCGCCATGACCGCCGCTCGACACATCGATATTGGCCGAACCGCAGATAAGGTCGCGGGCGTCGAGATTGGCGCCGCTGGAAATATCGACCGTGCAGTTGTCGCTGCGGCCGGCAATGACAGCGAAAGAACCGCTCGATAAATCAGCATTAAAACGACGCGAGTCGATGTCTTCCAAGGTCGAGTGAGATCCGGAAGAGGCTTCCAGCGCTTCGATATTCGGCGCTGTCAGGATGACTTTGTAGTCGGCTTTTTTCTGATGCCAACGCAGGCGGTTCCATTCCCTGGAAAGATAAAGAACGTCGTTTTTCACCTCGATCTCAAAATCGCTGAAATCGCCCTCGGTGGTCTGAACCTCGACGGACTGTTCTCGGCCCGCGGTCGCAACAAGCTTGATGCCGGCGGAAATATCGATGCGTTCAAATGAGGCAAGTTCAAAACTACGCGTTTCTTCCGCGGCGGCGGCTGTGGTCAGCGCACAGGCGGCGAGACTGGAAATGAGAATAGTTCGCAACATGGATCTGCTCCTTAGGGGATAAACGCAACGCCCTATCGACCCATGCTGCCATGCAGCGCTCCGGAATGCGAGCCGAATGCGCCAAACCGCCTTGAATCTGCGAGGAAGGGCGCAAAAGCTTGGATTTTTTGGGCTTTAGGCGGGGCTGGCGTAAGGATAGGTGACCACCAGACGGGCCCCTGGCCCCTGTCCGATACCGCTTGCCAGGCGCTCGATTTCACCGCCCAGAGCAGCGATCAGGCTTTCGATAATGCGCCCGCCCAGGCCGCCATGGGGGTTGGCGGCGCCGGCGGAAAGACCGACGCCATCGTCCTCGACGATGAGCGTGCAGCGTTCGCTCTCCAGGTCGCGATGAAAAGCGATGTGGATCAGCCCCTTCTCGCGGCCCTGAAAGGCGTATTTGACAGCGTTGGTGACCATTTCCGAGATCAGGACGCCAATGGTGACCGCATCGCGTGAGGGAATGTCGAAATCGCCTATATTCGTCGTGATCTCGATATTCTGTTCGAAATTGAGATTCGCTTTCAGGTCGTCGACGATCTGCGAGATGAAATGGCCCGCCGCTACGAATTCGTGATTGGTGTTCATGGCAAGACGGCGCTGCGTGGCGGCGATGGAAAGAACGCGCCCGCGCGCTGCGCGCAAGGTTGATTTTGCCTCTTCGCCTTCCACCTGGTTGGATTGCAGGCTCAGGAACGACGCCACAAGCTGAAGGCTGTTGCCGACGCGGTGATGCAAATCGCGCAGAAGCGATTCGACGCGCAGATTTTCTTCTTCGAGCGATCGCTTGGCGGCTTCCAGCTCTTTCGTGCGCTCCGAGACATGATGTTCAAGTTCTGTATTGAGCGCCATGATCTCCGTGTTTCGCGCCCGCTGAACCTGGTTTTGCTCCCGGAGCATGGCAAGCTGCAAGATCAGGAGACCGGAAATAATCGCAAGAGCGCCGAGAATAATCTGGCCGACCAGCCTGTCGCCTGCCTGTTGTTCCTGCCGGCGGGTTTGCAGCAGCGCCTGTTCTTCGCGGATCAGCATGGACATCATGTCGTTGAAGTCGGCAAGCAGCGCATCCACATTGTTCTGTCGTACGATGCTTTCCCGCGATTCAATGGTCCCTGCCATGAAGCCGCTAAGGACGCGCTTCAGGGAGTCGGTGATATGTTGCGCCTGAATATCGATATTGTCGAGGCGGAGCTGTTGCGCGGGATTGTCCCGCGTCAATTCGCGAATGTTTTCGCGCGCTTCTTCATAGCTCGCCAGCGCATTTTCATAATCGGTCAGATATTGCTCGTCCCGCGTGATCAGGAAGGCGCGTTCCCCGATCACAGCGCCCTGAATGCCGGTTTGATATTGCAGCGCTTCGGTAATCACAGTGATGGTGTGCATGACGAGAGAATCGGCGCGGTTATTGGCCTTGTTTACGAAGAAAGCCGCCGCTGCGGCGGCGAAAAGCGCAAGCAGCCCAATGCCTATAGAGACAAAGGCGATGAGGCTGCGCTGGCGCCGTGTCAGGGTCATGGCAGTCGGCTTTCAACGGGCCGGAGAGCCTGAAATCGGGATGAAACAAACAGGGTCATCATGCGCTTGTGCGGCAAGTTATGTGATGACTCCCGCCCGCGGCAATGAAAGGCCGTGAACGATCGCTGCGCGCAGGGCGCGTTCGTCAAAAGGTTTGGTCAGAATGAATGTCGGCTCGTAATCGTCGCCGCTCAAGACGTCGTCTGGATAGGCGGTGAGGAAAATCGCGATCACCGGCAGCGTCGAGGTGATCTCGCGCACGGCGTCGAGCCCGGTGCGTCCGGCGCCGAGATCGTAATCCGCCATCACCACATCGGGTCTGTGCTTATTGGCGAGGCGAATGGCGTCGTCGGCGGTTCGCGCAGTGGCGAGGACCTTCAAGCCGATCGTTTCCAGCGTTGCGGCGACTTCGAGCGCGATCACCGGCTCGTCTTCAATCACAAGCGCCGTGCCCGACACCTGCGTCGCCGCTATGCGTCTTCTTTCCTCTGAAAGAAGGCGTTTGGCTTCCGACGGCTCGACGCCGATCAACGCCGCAGCCTTTTCGATTTCTAGGCCGATCACATCGACCAGCAATACGAGCTGACGCGGCGGTTCGGCTGTGAAGGGGCGCGCGGCAAGGACGGACCGGTTTGAAAAAGCCGCGCCGCCTTCCGCGCTGGCGCTGCGCCAGGCATCGTAGAACGCGCGGAAAACAGTGATTTGCCGCTCCCGGTCGGGAAGCCCTTCCACCGCGGAATAGTCGAATCGCTGCAATGCGGCCGCTGCGATTTCATCGCCCAGAAACTGGTCCGAGGTCACAGCCCGCGCGAACTGGCGGACAAAACGAAGATCCTTTTGAAACGGGGTCAGTTTGGGCATCGGACGTCCAACTGGAAACGAACTACACGGGCGCGCATGACAGTGCTACACAACGCCTTCACGCCCGAAAAAGTTCCCATCCCGATTTGAGACATCCGGAAATGACACCATAGAATCCGGACAAATCAACCCGCCTGACCAGCTTCTCGACCCTATGCGCCCATGGCTTTGCGGAAGTTTTCGTCAACTTTTTCAAGGAATCCGGTGGTGGTGAGCCATTTTTGTTCTGCGCCGATGAGAAGCGCGAGATCCTTTGTCATCGATCCGGATTCGACTGTTTTGACGACGGTTTCTTCCAGCGTTGTCGCAAATTTGATGAGGGCGTCATTGCCGTCGAGCTTGCCGCGATGGGCAAGGCCGCGCGTCCAGGCGTAGATTGAGGCGATGGAATTGGTGGAGGTTTCCTCGCCGCGCTGATGGGCGCGGTAGTGACGGGTGACAGTGCCGTGCGCCGCTTCGGCTTCGACGGTCTTGCCGTCCGGGGACATCAGCACCGACGTCATCAGCCCGAGCGATCCGAAGCCTTGCGCCACGGTGTCGGACTGCACGTCGCCGTCATAGTTCTTGCAGGCCCAGACATAACCGCCGGACCATTTCAGGCATGCCGCCACCATGTCGTCGATGAGGCGGTGCTCATAGGTGAGGCCGGCCGCGTCAAATTTTTCTTTGAACTCCGTTTCATACATTTCCTGGAACAGATCTTTGAAACGCCCATCATATTTTTTCATGATGGTGTTCTTGGTGGAGAGATAGAGCGGGTATTTGCGCTGCAGCGCATAATTGAAAGACGCGCGGGCGAAATCGCGGATCGACTGGTCGAGATTGTACATGCCCATGTAAATGCCGGAGGAGGGCGCGTCGAAGACTTCCTCTTCCATCACGTCGCCATTTTCGCCTTCCCATTTCAGGGTCAGCTTGCCTTTGCCGGGAAACAGCATGTCGGTGGCGCGATACTGGTCGCCATAGGCGTGACGGCCGATGATGATGGGCTGCGTCCAGCCCGGGACCAGGCGCGGCACATTGCGGATAATGATCGGCTCGCGGAAGACGACGCCGCCGAGAATGTTGCGGATGGTGCCGTTGGGCGAGCGCCACATTTTTTTGAGGCCGAATTCCTCAACCCTGGCCTCATCAGGCGTGATCGTGGCGCATTTTACGGCGACGCCGTATTTTTTTGTGGCTTCCGCGGCGTCAACGGTGATCTGGTCGTCCGTGGCGTCCCGGCTTTCCATGCCAAGGTCGAAATATTTCAGATCGATATCGAGATAGGGATGGATGAGCTTGTCCTTGATCATCTGCCAGATGATCCGGGTCATCTCGTCCCCGTCCATTTCAACGATTGGATTATCGACTTTGATTTTTTGCATGGAATTCCCTACCGGACTTGCTGGCGCGCGATGAGACCGCTGCGCGGATGGTGTATGGCTGTGGATGGATTTCGCCGGGCTATTAGCACCAGCAGGGCTGGAATGAAAAGGGGGTCGGGACGATTGCCGGGAAAAGGTCTGACTTTAAAAGCGCCCGCCAGGCGGAGGCGCCTGTGAGCCGGAACAGGCCGGATCGCGAGGCGATCGCCAGTCAGCGTCGAATCGCACGCCGCGACGGGCTCGCCGCGTTGGGCCCCGCCCCGCTTTTTGTGCTGGTGGAGCCGCAAATGGGCGAAAATATCGGCGCCGCGGCAAGAGCCATGCTCAATTTCGGCCTTTCGGGGCTGCGGCTCGTCAATCCCCGTGACGGCTGGCCCAATGAAAAGGCCGGCGCCATGGCGGCCGGCGCCTCCATCGTCATAGACCAGACGCGCGTTTTTACAACGACGGAGCAGGCCTTGACCGGCTGCAATTATGTGCTGGCGACAACGGCCCGCCCGCGCGAAGCGTTGCTGCCGGTATTCGAACCCGCCGAGGCTTCGGCGAAGATGAAACAGCGAATTGACAGGGGCGAGACCTGCGCGGTCCTGTTCGGGGGAGAGCGGGCAGGGCTGTCCAATGAAGACGTGGTGCGGGCTGACGGCGTTATCTCGATCCCGGTCAATCCGGCTTTCGCCTCGCTCAATCTTGCCCAGGCGGCTTTGATCGTCGCCTATGAGTGGGCGAAGGCGGACGGACGCAAGCCGCCGCCTTCAGAACTCGACATCGCGATCCCTGCGCCGCGGGAGGATTTCGAGCGCTTTTTTGAGCATCTTGTCGCTGAACTCGACAGGGCTGGCTACTTCTTTCCTGACGCGAAACGCCCCAATATGGAGCGCAATCTCAAAGTCGCATTCATGCGCGCGGGATTGACGGCCGGGGAAGTGCGCAGTTTGCGCGGCGTCATCAAGGCGCTGACCAAACGCCGCGAAGGATAGGAATGGGGATTTCCATTATGAAAAATATCGCTGCGATAAACATCGTCGCAAGTTTGGCGCTTGTCCTCACGGCGTGCGCAGACGGCTTGGACGCGCCAGAAGCCAAGGCCGGTCATTACGATGTCATTATCCGTGGAGGGACGGTCTATGACGGCTCGGGTGGTCCCGGCAAAGTGACCAGTGTTGCGATTGAGGATGACCGCATCGCTGCGATTGGGCCGCTTGCCGGCGCCGAAGCCGAAACCGTGATCGACGCTGAAGGGCAGGCCGTGGCGCCGGGGTTCATCAACATGCTGAGCTGGGCGGTTGAAGACCTCATCGAAGACGGGCGCAGTCTCGGCGACATATCGCAAGGCGTAACGCTGGAGGTTTTCGGCGAGGGTGTTTCCTACGGCCCCTGGTCGGAGGAGATCAAGCGCCAAGCGAAGGCGCGCCAGTCCGACATCGTTTATGACATCGAATGGACGACGCTCGGCGAATATCTCGAATATCTGGAGCGCAAGGGTGTATCGCCGAATGTCGCTTCTTTCGTCGGCGCCACGACCTTGCGCGCGTCGGTGATCGGCTATGACAACCGCGCCGCAACGCCCGAAGAGCTGGACGAAATGCAACAGATGGTGCGTGAGGCCATGGACGAAGGCGCCATGGGCGTCGGGTCGTCGCTCATCTATGCGCCGGCGAATTTCGCGAACACCGAAGAACTGACGGCGCTGGTCGCCGCCGCCGCCGAATCCGAAGGCATGTATATCTCCCATATCCGCTCGGAAGACGAGGAGCTGCTCGAAGCTGTGGATGAGCTGATCGGCATTGCGCGGGCCACCGGCGCGCCGGCTGAAATCTATCACCTCAAGGCGAGCGGGCGGGCGAACTGGTCCAAGCTCGACGATGTCATTGCAAAGGTGGAAGCGGCGCAGACCGAAGGCCTTTCCATTACGGCAGACATGTATGCCTATCCGGCAAGCTCTACGGGGCTTGATGCGGCGATGCCTTTATGGGTGCAGGAAGGCGGCTACGAAAAATGGGCCGAACGTTTGCAGGATCCGGAAATCCGCGCGCGCGTCGCCGACGCCATCACCAATCCGTCCGATGAGTTCGTCAGCGGCATCACCAATGCCGGCGGGCCGGAGGGCGTGTTGCTTGTGGGGTTCCGCAATCCGGATCTGCGCAAATATATCGGCATGACCCTGGCGGAGGTCGCCGAAGAGCGCGGCAAATCCTATGCGGAAACGGCGATGGATCTCGTTGTCGAAGACGGCAGCCGGGTGCAGGTGGTCTATTTCTCCATGTCCGAAGACAACATCAAAAAGAAGATCGCGCTGCCCTGGGTCAGCTTCGGCTCCGATGGCGGGTCCATGGCGCCGGAAGGCGTTTTTCTGGAGCAGAGCACCCATCCGCGCGCTTATGGTAATTTCGCGCGTATTTTTGCGAAATATGTGCGCGAGGAAGGCGTGCTGACCATTGAGGAGGCGGTGCGCAAGCTTACCTCCTTGCCCGCAACCAATCTGAAACTGAAAGATCGCGGCATGATCGCGCCCGGCTATTACGCCGACATCGTCATTTTCGATCCGGCGGAAATTCAGGACAAGGCGACCTTCGCGGAGCCGCACCAACTGGCGGTGGGTGTCAGCGACGTTTTCGTCAATGGCGTGCATACCCTGAAAGACGGCGAGCATACGGGCGCGACAGCGGGCCGCGTCGTGCGCGGTCCCGGCTGGACGGGCTGGGAAGACGCGTCAATGGAATAGCGGTTAAAGAAAAAGGGCCTCTCACTTGGCGAGCATGGAAAACCTGGAACGCATCGATCACGCCGATGCGCTTCATCAGCACCGGTTCAAATATTACGACTTCGCCATGGCGGCGTTTGTCGCGATTCTGATTTGCTCGAATCTCATTGGCGCGGCGAAACTCGTTCAGTTTTTCGAGCTGAAGATCGGAAGCTGGAACGCCGGCATGTTCGGTGCCGGCATTCTTTTCTTTCCGCTCTCTTATGTCCTCGGCGACGTCTTGACGGAAGTTTACGGCTATGCCCGCGCCCGCCGTGTTGTGTGGGCCGGTTTCGCGGCGGTCCTTTTCATGGCGTTCATGGCGTGGGTCGTTGTTTCCATGCCGCCGGCGCCGGGCTGGGAGGGGCAGGACGCCTATGAGGCGGTGTTCGGCCTGACGCCGCGCATCGTCTTTGCGTCGGTGATCGCGTTCTGGGCGGGCGAGCTCGCCAATGCGTTCGTCATGGCGCGGATGAAAGTCGCCTCAGGCGGCAAGCATCTCTGGCAGCGAACCATTGGGTCCACGGTGGTGGGGCAGGGCGTCGACAGCCTCCTGTTTTATCCCATCGCCTTTCTCGGGGTCTGGTCCGTAACGCAGGTCATCACCGTGCTCGCCACCAATTACCTCCTGAAGGTCTTGTGGGAGGCGCTTTTAACGCCGGTGACCTATCGCGTCGTCGGGATGCTGAAACGCGCCGAGGGCGTCGATGTCTATGACGCGGATACCGATTTTACCCCGTTTTCCGTGAGATCCTGACGGGGCTGCGTCCCCGGCTTGAAGCCGGAGGTCGTTTAGAGGTAAACTCACCAGTGTAACGCCTTACCAGAACCCACAATAACCGGGGAGCCATGGCGGACGATCACAAGACCATTCTCGATGTGGCGGGCAATGACCCCCGCCCCGGCAAGGGGCCGCGCATTGCGATTCTGGGCGCAGGCTTCTCTGGCATGGGCATGGCCATCCGGTTGAAACAGGAAGGGTTCGAGAACTTCACCATTTACGAAAAGGCCGACGAGGTCGGCGGGACCTGGCGGGAGAACCGGTATCCGGGCGTCGCCTGCGACGTGCCCTCGCATCTTTATTCCTTTTCGTTCGAGCCCAATCCCAACTGGTCGCGCCGCTTTTCCCCTGGCGGGGAAATCTGGGATTACATGAAACACTGCGCCCGCAAATACGGGCTCTATCCCTTCATCAAATTCAAGAAAACCGTGACGGCGATCCGCCATGACGGGGCGGAGTGGACCATCGAATTCACAGACGGTACTTCGGCGATCGCCGATTACGTCGTGAGCGGGCTCGGCGGCCTGCATGAACCGAATATTCCCCCTATCGCCGGAATGGAGACTTTCAAGGGACCGGTGTTTCACACGGCGCAATGGCGTGACGATGTGGACCTTTCAGGCAAACGCGTCGCGATCATCGGTTCGGCTGCAAGCGCGGTGCAGGTCGTGCCCGCCATTGTCGACAAGGTGGCGCATCTCGACCTTTATCAGCGCACGCCCAATTGGGTGATGCCGCGCATGAGTTACGCCTATCCCAAGTGGCTGAAAGGCGTCTTCGCCAAGGCGCCGCTTCTCGCGCGCGCCTATCGCGGATTTTATTTCACCGTGATGGAGTGGCGCTTCAACGCGTTCAAAAAAGACGAGAATCGGGTGAAGAGTTTCATCCGCAAGATCTTTCAGAAACATCTCGAAAAGCAAGTTTCCGATCCCGAACTGCGCGCAAAATTGACGCCGGATTATCCCGTCGGCTGCAAGCGCATATTGATCTCGGACGATTACCTTCCGGCCATTCAGAAACCGAATGTGGATCTTATTACTGAAGGGATCGAGGCTGTGACTGAGACCGGCGTCAGCACGAAAGACGGTCGCGATCATCCTGCAGATGTCCTAATTCTCGCAACCGGCTTCAAACCATTCGACATTCTGGAATCGATTGAGGTGACCGGCCCCTCAGGCAAAAGCTTGCGCGAGACATGGAAAGGCGGCATCGCCGCGCACCGGACGATCATGGCGCCCGGCTTTCCGAATTTTTTCCTGCTGCTCGGACCGAATTCCGGCCTCGGACATAACTCGGTGATTTTGATGATCGAAGCGCAAGTGAATTACGTCATCGATCTCATTAAACGGACGGGCGACAAGGGGCAGATCGCTCCGCGCCCGGAAGCGGCGAAGTCGTTCGACGACCGCATCCAGGACGATCTCCAGGACCGGGTCTGGGCTGCGCGCTGCGGCGCCTGGTATGTGGATGAGGCCGGGCGCAATTTCACGCTCTATCCTCACGATGTGCGCACCTATCTGAAGGAGATGCGCCAGCCGGATTTCTCTGAATACGATATCGCACGGCAGGCTCAGCCAGCGATTAGCTGATTACGGGCGCCAGCATTTTTTCACCATAGGGTTGTGCGGCGTTCGCTCATTCATCGCTCGGGCGAACTTATCGGAAATTTTATGGTCCGGATGATGCAAGGCCGCTTGCGAAAGCAACCTTCTCATGCTTTTTCACGCACGTACGTAGGGTACGCGTAGAGTAAGGGGGATCCTTGTGATCAAGAAGTTCGTATCAATCGCCGCTGCAGCCATGTTTGCGCTCGCCGCCGCGCCCGCCCATGCCGGTCTTGTCTACATCGGAACATATCCGGGCAACGACAATGCCAGCGGGAACAATAACGGCATGAACAACGATATTCATGACGAAATTCTAGCCTATAACGGCGACACGTCCGTCGACTATCTTGCCAAAATCAATCTTTGCGAAATTGACGAGGATGAGTGCCAGGCCAACGGCCAGTTTCCTGAGAACGGCGCTGTTTCGGCCAGCCTGTTTTCATTGGCCATGGATGACGATTTCGAAGGCACGGTGAATTTCGACCTCACCGGAACTGGTTTCGGCCTTGAGTATGTCGCGCTCAAAGCAGGCAATGAGTTTGCTCTGTTCTATTGGGACATGAACCCGCTCGTCGGCATGTTCTCTTTCGACGTAGGGACCTATATCGATGCGGGCCTGTCTCACATCAGCTTCTATGGCGGAGATGCGCCAAGCGAAGTGCCGCTTCCGGCCGCCGCCTGGCTGATGATCGCCGGTCTTGGCGGGCTCGGTTTCGCGGGCCGCCGCAAGGCCGCCTGAGCGCTTCCAGCACAATGAATTTTCGGCAAAAGCCCGCCATTTGGCGGGCTTTTCGCATTTTGGGACCAGCGCCCGGCAGCCATGGGTGTTTTCGGCAGCTCCGGCGTTGACAGGCCGGGTCCGGCCCCTTATTGCCCACCGCTTCGAACGGGTGGCGCGTGGACCGCCGTTTCAACTGCGCCGGGGATGGGCCCCGGAGCCGGGCCGCGCCGGAAAACGAGGATACGATGTCAAAGCGCATCAGCGCCAAGCACAAGCTTGACCGCCGGGTCGGCGAAAACGTCTGGGGCCGGCCGAAATCTCCCATCAACAAACGCGATTACGGCCCGGGCATGCATGGCCAGCGCCGCAAAGGCAAGCTGTCGGACTTCGGCCTGCAGCTCATGGCGAAGCAGAAGCTCAAAGGCTATTACGGCAATATTTCCGAAAAGCACTTCGAGAAGATTTACAACGAAGCTTCGCGCCAGCGGGGCAACACCGCCGAACTTCTGATCGGCCTGCTCGAAAGCCGTCTCGACGCCATCGTTTATCGCTCGAAATTCGTGCCGACCGTGTTCGCCGCGCGCCAGTTTATCAATCATGGCCATGTGAAGCTGAACGGCGTCAAAACCAACATCCCGTCGGCGCGCCTGAAGCCGGGCGATGTTGTCGAGATCAAGGACAAGTCGAAAAACATGGCGCTGGTGCTGGAAGCCCTGCAAAGCGCCGAGCGCGACATTCCGGATTATGTCGAAGTCGATCCGAAAAAGATGACGGCGACGTATCTGCGCGTGCCGGAATTTGCCGAGGTGCCTTACCCCTGCACCATGGAGCCGAACCTCGTCGTCGAATATTACTCCTCGTAAGACGAGAAGACTCCCCTCAGGAATCGAAAAAGGCCGCCCCTTCGGGCGGCCTTTTTTGTGTTCGCAAAGCGGTCGACCTTATTTGTTAAGCCGCTTTTTCATATCCGCGATGAGCGCATCGATCCCTCTTTCGCCGCCGCCATTATTGGCGATGATCGAGGTGAACTGTTCCTGTTGCTCGATGGCGAGCCAGATTTCGTTCGCGCCGGCATCGAAGATCGACATATTGCCTTCCTTGTCGCGATAGATGCGCCAGTGAATGAGCATATCGGCGAGTTGGTCGCCGGGTTGCGGATTGGCGATCTTCGAATTGACGATAATGTCATAAGAGGCGCGATCCACGGAGCCTGTAACTTTTAGCTCCTGACCCGCATAATCTTCCATCGTGTTGCGATAGACCATTTTTGCATAGTCTCTGAAAAGCGGGAAATATTCCTCAGCTTGCGCATCGGTCATCTGACGCGCGGCGCGGCCAAGGACGAAGCGGCCCACACGGCGCATGTCGACATATTTGTCGACGAGGTCGTCAACGGCGTCGAACATGACGTCCTTGTCGCCACTCTGAAGCTTGGGCGCGGCCTCATCGAGAATATTCTGAACGAAAGTTTCCGCCGCTTGATCGGCGGCTGCGGGCGCCGAGAAGCCGAGCGCCATGATGGCGGAGGCGGTGAGGACGGCGAAGGCGCGGCGGGTGAGGACTGACATAATCTGTTCTCCTGAAGGGAACTGGCTATTCCAGCTCTTCGAATTCTTCGAAGTCGCCGATATCCGGCAGGTCTTCATAACTTGCGCGGCCATTATTGATTTCGCGCTTGCGCGACTGAAGATAGAAGCTGCGAATAGACGCGTAAAAGTCGAGGGAATCGGCGCGGATATCTGCAAGCGGTTCGATCAGGGGCTCGCGCGAGGAAACGACGCCGACGCCCGCCCGCGAAAAGCGGAAATACATGGCTGGGTCCGTCGTAATCCAGAAGGCGGGGTCTATGGTGAGGTCGACGCCCTTGCCGAAACCGTCGCGCAGGGTGCTCGGCCCTAGAAACGGCAATACGAGATAAGGACCGGAATCGACGCCCCAGACGGCAAGAGTCTGGCCGAAATCCTCTCCATGCTGAGGAATGCCCATACGCTCGGCCGGGTCGCCCATGCCGCCAAAGCCGATGGTGGAGTTAATAAAGAAACGCCCCAGCGTTTCGCCGGCGCGCTTGGGCTCGCCTTGAAGAAGGTCGTTTACGAAAATCACCGGCGTTCTGAGATTGGCGAGAAAATTCCGGATGCCCTTGCGCTGCTTTTTATGGGTGACGGCGCGATACCCCTTGGCGGCGGGTGTCATGATTTTGCGATCGAGCCCGTCATTGAAAGCGAACATCTTCCGGTTGAAGCCTTCCCACGGGTCAGTGACGGCGCCGTCGGCCTGTGTGTCTGCGGCTTCCAGATCCCGGGCGAGGGCGTCCGGATCGTCATTCGCCCCGGATAGCTGCGCCGAAGCGGCGCCGGCAAAAGCCAGCCAGACGCCGGCGCATGATGCAGCAAGAACCTTCATAAACAGCGCCCCCTCTGGCGATTTTCCTTCAGCGTCGGACCGGTTTCCGGCTCCATTTGATCACAACATATAAGGCTTTGCGGCGCCGGAACAATGAACAAACCTTGACGATTGCGTTGGGTTCCCCCAGTGATTGCTCTCTCATAAAGATATCTTTATGTTTCAAAGGCTTGGCGGCAATCATTTGAGGTAAAGACGGTATGGCGCTCGACGCCGCGCTCAACACATTCCGCGCTATCGGCGAGGAAACCCGGCTTCGGATCATGGTGCTGCTGATCCGGGGCGAGCTTACGGTGAGCGAGATTACTGCCATTTTGGGACAGAGCCAGCCGCGGGTCAGCCGCCATCTTAAAATTCTGGCGGACGCTGGGCTTGCGGAGCGCCATCGGGAAGGCGCGTGGATGTTTTACAGGGCCTCGGCGACGGGCGGAGACCCCTCCTGCGAGGCGGTGATCGCCGCGGCCCGGGCCATCGGAGAGGCGGGCGACCGGCTGCTTGCCCGCGATGCAGAGCGTTTCGAACAGACCCGGCAGGCGCGCGCGGCGCAGGCGGCGGCCTATTTCGAAGCGAACGCCCGTGAGTGGAGCCGCTTGCGCGCCCTGCACCTGCCGGAACAGGATATCGAGGCGCGCATTCTTGCGCTCGCCGATGATGCGCCCATGGACATCTTCGTGGACCTCGGCACGGGCACGGGCAGGATGCTGGAGATTTTCGCGGATCGCTATCAAAGCGCCGTCGGCTATGACCTTTCTCATGAAATGCTGGCGATTGCGCGCGCCAATCTCGACCGGGCCGGCGTCACCCATGCGCAGGTGCGGCATGGCGACCTTTTTTCCCTGCCGCTTGAAGACCGCTATGCCGATGTCGCCTGTTTGCACCAGGTATTGCACTATCTGGCGGAGCCTGGCGCCGCGGTTACAGAAGCGGCGCGCATTCTGAAAAAAGGCGGACGGCTGATCATTTCTGACTTTGCGCCGCATGATCTTGAGTTTCTGAGAGAAGAACACGCCCATCGTCGGCTGGGCTTTTCAGATGCGGAAGTCGCAGACTGGTGCGACGCTTCCGGATTAAAGCTCGATAAAGTAGAGACATTGACGCCCTCGCCGGGTGACCGCGAAAGGCTGACCGTCAAAATCTGGCGTTGCATTGCCCCTTAGTAATGATGTCAGTATACAGACAAAATTAGTCTTTACTGAAACACGCCTGCAACCAAAAGCGCAATTAAAGTGAAAGCGGCCCCGCATAACAGTCCGCTCACCACTACGCCAAACTCCCGAAACGTACGCCCCATCGTCCCGTCTCCCGTCTGCGCCGCCAAAATGCCTGCCTGCGATTGATCTGGCGTGGCTGTCTTCCCGCAACCGGAATGAGCATGTCGGTGAAATCACCCTGTGGCAAAGGGTGCGCTTTCCGAAAAAGCGCAAGGGGTGCGCGCGGCTGGGAATAAAACGTTGAGCGCTATGGAATAAAATTTCGCGCGTTAGTTTTCCCCAGTGATCGTGCGGCGGTTCTGGATTTTGCCAATCGAGGGCTGTAAGAGCCCGCTCATGTCATTCTGGGATAAAATAGAAGCCGGGATTGCCGAGGCGCGGCGGCGCACGTTAGGGACGTTGCTGGACAAGCTGGCGGCCCAGAAACAGCGCCGCAACGAGGCGGCCTTCTCCATCGCGCTGATTGCGCTGTCGGCCAAAATGGCGAAGGCGGACGGCATCGTCACAGACGATGAGATTGACGCCTTTCGCAGCTATTTCCACTTTCCCGAGAGCGAAGCGGACAAGGTCCGCATGATCTATCAGCTCGCCCAGAAAGATGTGGCGGGGTTCAGGGAATATCTTTCCCAGGTCGCCAAGATCTTCGAGGACGCCCCAGAAGTGCTCGAAGACGTGCTCGACTGCCTTTTCCATGTGGCTGTGGCGGATGGGGTGGCTCACCCGCGGGAGCTTGAATTGCTGGAGCAGGCGGCGAACGCCTTCGGCCTCTCAAAGCCTGCCTTTCACCGGTTGAGGGCGACTCATCTGGGGCTTGGCGCCGACGATCCCTATCTCATTCTGGGAATAGAACCCGGCGTCGCTCTGGAGGCGGTGAAATCGGCCTACCGCTCGCTGTCGAGGAACCACCATCCCGACGCCCTGATGGCGCGGGGGGTTCCAGCCGATCTGGTGCGCATCGCCGAAGGTCGGATGGCGGCGATCAACGGGGCCTATGAGCAGATATTAACCGATTACAGTTAAATCAGGCGCAAAGATTGCGTCGCACTATGGACGCCAGGGCCGCTTTTTGGTCTGATGGATTTGTAAAGTCGCGTTAACGGGTTCCGGTGGAAAAAACCATTTCGAAGACTGCTGCCGATGCGGAAGGGGCCGATGAGGCCCGGCCTCCGGCAGTGAAGCGGGCGGGCGAAGCGCTGTTTTTCGCTGTCCTCATCCTCATTTCCTCGCTCGCCATTATCGCCGTCGCTATCGCCGCGCCTTTCGTGCTGGCCGCATCCGCCGTGGCGGGAGTCCTGACGCACAAAAATGGCGCGCGGGGCTGGCGGCCGGTCTCCGCCTGAGCGTGTCGCCGCGCTTCGACTTTAAACTTTAATAGATATTATCGATTGCAGCTCCGCGCCCGTCGGCATAAGGCCGGAAGGGTCCTTTAAAATTACGGCGCGGCGCCTGTGTCTATACGCGAAATCAGCATCCTGCTTTTGGTCTGCCTCATCTGGGGCTTTCACTTCGTCGTCATTAAGACAGCGGTGGGCGTAATGCCGCCCATGTTCTATGCGGCTATCCGGATGGTGCTGGTCGCTGCGATCCTGTCACGCTTTCTGAAATGGCGCAAAGGAGAGATGCGGTTTGTTTTGATCGGCGGCGTCTGCATCGGCGCCCTGAACTATGCGCTCATGTTCACGGGACTGAAATTCGCGACCGCGTCGGCGGCGGCGATCGCCATTGAACTCAACGTGCCGTTTTCGACGCTGCTTGCTTTCCTGTTTCTCGGAGACCGGCCGGGCCTGCCCCGCATCATCGGCATTTCGCTCGCTTTTGCGGGCGTCGCCGTTATTGCGCTCGGCGGCGAAAGCGGTGGCGGAAGCGGGGAGCATGTGGGGCTTGGCGTCGGGCTCGTGGCGGCGGGCGCCTTTTCCGAAGCTGTGGGCGCAGTGATCGTCAAGCGAACCACGGCGTTTAAGCCCCATGAACTGCTCGCCTGGTTCTCGCTGGTCGGCGCTGTCACGCTTTCGGCCATGACGCTGATTTTCGAAGAGGGGCAACTGGACGCTTTCCAACACAGCGACAAGCTGTTCCTCGCCGGCGCCATTCTCTATTCGGCGCTCGGCGCCTCTTTGTTCGGGCACACGGCCTATTACTGGCTGTTGCAGCGCCTGCCTATCAGCGTCGTTGCGCCGAGCGTCTTGTTGACCACCATCTGCGCGGTCTTTTTCGGCGTCTTGCTCATGGGCGATCCCTTCGGGCCGCGTATGATGGTCGGCGGCTTCATGACCTTGTGCGGCGTCGGCGTGGTGCTTTTGCGCAATGTTAAGAAACAGGCCAAGAATGACGCCCTCGTCGCGCCGCAAGGAGAGGGAGCATGAAATTCATCGACGCGCCGTCGCCCAATTTCGACGCCCGCGGGGCGAATATCGACATGGTGATTCTGCATTACACCGGGATGCCCACGGGCGCCGAAGCGCTGGCGCGTCTGCAAAGCCCGGAGGCGAAGGTCAGCGCCCATTATCTCGTCGAGGAAAATGGCGACGTCTACAAGCTGGTGGACGAAGCCATGCGCGCCTGGCATGCGGGCGTCGGAAGCTGGCAGGGCGATATCGGGATCAACGCCCGCTCCATCGGAATCGAGATCGTCAATCCCGGTCATGAATGGGGCTATCGCGATTTTCCCGACTCGCAGATCGCATCCGTAATTGCGCTCCTGAAAGAGATCCGCACCCGTCATAATGTGCGGGCCCACCATGTGCTCGGACACTCCGATGTCGCGCCGCGCCGCAAAGAAGACCCGGGCGAAAAATTCCCATGGGCGCGCCTTGCAAGAGAGGGCCTGGCGCTGGCGCCCTATGACGGGCCCGCCGAGGCGGGGCTTTCCATCGCATATGAGGACGCGCTCGCGGCGCTTTCCGCAATCGGCTATGACGCGCCCCAGGGCGATCACGCCTCTGCGCTTCTCGCCTTTCAGCGGCGGTTCTGTCCGCAGTCTTTAGGTCAGGGTTTCGACCCGCGCACCAAGGCGGCGCTGATTGCCGTCAAAAACGCAGCCTAGAAAACCGTTGCGGGCCTAAGCATCAAACAGCAACCGAATGTTTCGCCGTCGACGCCGGCAGATAAGCGTCGAATGCCGCCGCCACATTGCGAACAAGCGGGCGGTAGTCTTCATGCACGCGCACTGTTGAATTCTCCTTCGCCACGATTCCTTCGTTGAGGAAGGACGAAAGATCGGGTTCCGGCGCCGCCAATCCATGCTTTGCGGAAATGGCCGCCACATCGGCTTCGAGATGGCACATCAGGGTTTCGATGATGTCCCGGCGGAAGCGGTCTTGCGCCGTGAGGGCGCAGCCTCGCGCAATGGGCGTTTCGCCGGCCAGCACGCGCCGTTCCCATTCCGCGGTCGCAGGCGTGTTCTGCACATAGCCCTGCGGCAGCCAGCCGATGGCCGACGGCCCGAAACCGAGGATCGCCGATGCGTTATCCGTGGTGTAGCCCTGAAAATTGCGATGCAGGCGTTTGCGCGCATGGGCGACGGCGAGGGAATCGTCGGCTTTTGCATAATGGTCGAGGCCGATGGAGACGTAACCGGCGGTTTCGAGTTCTTCAGCAATTGCGATGGCCTGCGCCAGGCGAGCCGACGCATCGGGAAGATCCGCTTCCCGGATCAGTTTCTGATGCGGCTTGAAATGCGGCACATGGGCGTAGCCGAAAACGGAAAGTCGGTCTGGCGAGAATCTAAGCGCCTCGCGCACGCTTGCCCGGCAGTTGTCCACGGTCTGAAAAGGCAGTCCGTAGATGAGGTCGAAATTGAGTCCGGCAACGCCCGCCGCGCGCAACAGATCGACAGCGCCGCTAACCATTTCGGCGTCCTGAAGACGGTTGATCGCTGCCTGAACGCGAGGCTCGAAGGTCTGAACGCCGAGACTGGCGCGCGCTACGCCAGCGGCCCGATAGGTTTCGGCCAGCGCCGGCGTCATATGGCGCGGGTCGATTTCGATCGCGATCTCGGCATCCTTCGTCACATCGAAGCGCGCGCGCAGCCGGTCCATAAGTTGGGTGAAGCGTGTGGGGGCGAGATAGGTCGGGCTGCCGCCGCCCCAGTGAACATGGCTGACTTTCATCTGCGCTGGCAGAAGCGAGGCGATGAGGTCAATCTCGGCGAGAAGGCTGTCTGCGAACTGCTCCACAGGCTCGGTCCGGCGCGTCGCCTTGGTGTTGCAGCCGCAATACCAGCACATGTCCCGGCAAAAGGGGACATGGAGGTAAAGGGAAATAGGTTCGTCCGGGTTGAGCGCCGCCAGCCACGTTTCATAATCCGCCGCCGTGACGGAAGGCGAGAAATTCGGCGCTGTCGGATAGCTCGTATATCGCGGCAGCCGCTTGTCGGCGTATTTCAGAATGATGTCTTCGCGCTTGGCCATGACCAGCTTCTACACCGCGCCCGCTGTGTGGGTTTGAGCTGTATCAATCCCGCAGTTGCTTTTCGGGCCTGCCGGGGACAGGCCCATAATCTCAGCCGGCTGCGGTGACGCTTTCAAACAGGATCGTGACGCCGAACACCAGGGCGACCGCCGCCCATAAGCCTTCATAAGCGGCGTCGGAAATTGTGCGCGCCGAGGGTATTTTCAGCATGTGGCCGAAGCCGAAATCTTTCGGCGATCTGAGCGCCGTCCAGACCAGAATCGTCGCAAGGAAAGAAAACCACGGAAATTGAACGACAATCACCGAGGCGCCGGCGCCGATGACAAAGGCAAAAGCGGCAAAATGTCGTTCGATCAGGGGCTGCATGTCACTTCCAGAGGCAAGGAGAGTGACGGATAGAACAGGAATTTTAATTTCATTTGATCGGGCGGGGGCCAGTCCGATCTAATGCCGCAACATCTTGTTTACAATATTTCGCTTCGGCGTTTTCTTGCGAGAAGAGTGAGGCCGAGCGCGATTGCGCCGGGCGCGGCCTGGACCAGAAGAATAGTGGGCTTGGCGGTCAGGGCGCCGAAAATGCCCGCAATGATGACGCACAGCAGAAAGAAGATGACGACATCGCTCTTGCGCGCCACAAGGCCCCACAACAATCCGGCGGCGAGGAAGCCGTTATAAAGCCCCTGATTGGCGGCGAGCATGGCAGTTTGCGCCGATTGTTCAGGCGTCATGGAAAAGACTTTCCGGCCAAGCGGCGCGTCCCAGTAAAACATCTCCAGCGCCAGGAAGCCGAAATGCAGGCCCGCGACGATAATGACGGCGAGTGCGGCTGGAAATTTCATGAAAAGTCCCCCTTATTTGAGAGAATGGACTTTATTCTAAGCAAACCCGGCTCGCTAGTTTCCTAGGCATGCCCGCAAAGGATTCAGATTGGGTGCAACCCATTGCTTGCGCGCCTTTGCAGAGAACAAAACGTCTTTTGACCAGTGCTCAAAAAGCCAGTCGTTGCGCCCGAAACGCGACGCGAAGAGGCGGTCGCAGAGGTCGTGCAAAAGCGGATCGTCCGCCTGCTGCGCAATGAATTCCCGCGCAATGATCAGCGAGCCCCTCGTGATCGTCTCATGATAGCCTTCGCTGTCCGTATTCGGCGTGCCGACGGCGTCATTGTAGCGCCGGATCATGCCTGGCATGTCGCGTTCAGGATTGATGTCAGGGCGTTTCAGGATCAGCCAGAAAGCGGCCGCCCAGTGAGCGCCATGGGTCCACTCCGCCTTGGGCAGGGTTGCGGAGGCAAAGCCTTCGCCGATGCGGATGACCTCCGCCTCGGAATTGTAATGATAAAGAGCCGCCACAAATCGCTCCGCCTGACCGGAGCTGTGCTGTAGGGGAGGCTTATCCTGGGCGCAATTCCTTTGGCCGGACAAAATCGCTGAGGCGGCCGCGGCCAAATCGGGCGTCGCGCCAGGCGTCGATGTCGAGTTCGAAACACGCCAGCGCGCCTTTCGGAAATTTCTTCATGATCTGTCTGAGAGCGTCGGGGTCGCTTTCGTCCGGCGCCGCCAGCTTCAGCGCCAGATCGTGGAACCCCGGATTGTGCCCGACCACAAGAACATGGCCGCAGGCGTCTGGGAGCGTTCTGATGGCGGCGAGAATCTGCTTCGCCGGCGCGTGGTAGATCGCGGGATTGAAGATCGTCTCGCGGTTTCCCGGAAGACTTGCGTATTCAAGCGTCTCGCGTGTTCTGACCGAAGGCGAGCATAAGACGACATCGGGGAGCGGCTCGCGCTTCGCGATGGTGCCGCCCATTCGGGCAGCGTCGTCCCGGCCGCGGGGGGTGAGCGGGCGGTCGATATCAGCCATCTCCGGCGGTCCGTCGATGGCTTCAGCGTGGCGGAAAAGGGAAATGCGTTTCATGATGAAGATATACGGCTCCTTGGCGGCGGCGTGAATGAGGGCTCACGCAGCCTTGACCTCAGTCGCAGGAAAGGACACATCACCCGCTCGCCAGACGGTCGGACGGTCGCCGGCGGCCTTATGGCCGCGGGAGGAAAGTCCGGGCTCCATGGAGACAAGGCGCCGGGTAACGCCCGGCCGGGCCTCTTAGGGATAAGGGGCCTGAGGGAAAGCGCCACAGAGAATGAACCGCCTCTTCACGAGGCAAGGGTGAAAAGGTGCGGTAAGAGCGCACCGCCGGACCAGCAATGGGACGGGCATGGCAAGCCCCGCCTGGAGCAAGACCGAATAGGGATGACGCGCCGAAAGGCAGGCGGGTTTCCGCGCCGAGTCGTCCGGGTTGGTTGCTTGAGCGCGTCAGCAATGGCGCGCCTAGAGGAATGGCCGTCGTTCCGCACTTGATGCGGGATACAGAACCCGGCTTACAGACCGTCTGGCGACTGTTTTGTCTTGCTTGCGGGCGCCGCTGAATCCCGCAAAAGATCTGCGCAGATAAAAATGAGGCTCGCCCATGCCGTCTTTCGACATCGTTTCCGAAGTCAATCTCTCTGAGGCCGAGAACGCCGTTCAGAATGTCATGCGTGAAATCTCGACGCGCTATGATTTCAAGGGATCGAAGTCGACCGTCGAACTGAAAGACGGCGTCGTTACGATCTTCGCCGATGACGATCTGAAACTGCGCCAGATGCACGAGATCCTGCAGGGCAACATGCAAAAGCGCGGCATCGAGCCGGGCTCGCTAGATTATCAAAAGGAAGAACCGGCCGCCGGACAGTCGGTGCGTCAGCAGGTGAAGATCAAGGAAGGCATCGACAAGGAGCTCGCAAAGAAGATCGTCAAGGCGATCAAGGGCGAGAAATTCAAGGTGCAGGTGGCGATCCAGGGGGAGGAGCTTCGCGTCACCGGCAAGAAGCGCGACGACCTGCAGGAGGTGATCGCCTTCGTCAAGGGCATGAAGCTCGAACAGCCCCTGCAATACCAGAATTTTCGCGATTAACGGCCCATTGGGCCGCGCCTGTTGCGCTGCGGCCTAGGCATTTCCGGCGGTCTCCGCTAAGACCGTCGGGAGGAATGGAGGGCTGAATGGCGGAACTGGAACCGACCCTTTTCGAGATCATCAAGGAGCATGCGGTGGGGCTCACGGGCGAGCTCAATCGCGACACGCCGATCGCCGATCTCGGCATCGATTCCTTTTCCGTTGTCGAGATTATCTATGAGGTCGAGGAAAAGCTCGGCGTGGAAGTGCCGTTCAACGCCAATGAAAATCCATTCGGCGATATGTCGACGGTTGGCGAGCTGATCGACGCGCTCGAAAAACTCATCAAGAAATAGACGAAACAGCATGACCCGGAATGTCGTCGTTACGGGAATGGGCGCGGTCACGCCGCTGGGCGCCAGCGTTGATGAATTCCGCGATGGATTGTTTGCCGCGCGCTGCGCGATTGAAATGCGTGAATACGCGCTCGATCGATTTTCACTGACCGTTCCGGTTGCGCCAGTCGACGGGCTAGAAGAGCGCATCAAAACTCTCGGGGCTCAACTTCTGCGCGCCGACCGGTTCTCGCAGCTTGCGGCGCTCGCCGCGGAAGAAGCAGCGGCGCAGTCGGGCCTTGTTTTCGATGACGCCTTGGGCGCGCGCACGGCCTGCATCATCGGAACCGGCATCGGCGGACAGGCGACGTTCGACAATGGCTATACGGCGATGCTGTGCCGCGAGCGGCGTCCGCATCCCTTGACCATTCTCAAAGTGATACCCAACGCCGCGGCAAGCCACCTCACGATCAAATATGGCGTTCGGGGCCCCGCCTTTGCGGTGTCGAGCGCGTGCGCCACCGGGGCGCACGCCATCGGCGTTTCGTCGGAACTCATCAAGTCCGGCGCCGCCGATGTCGCTTTCGCCGGCGCGAGCGAAGCGATCCTGTGTTACGGCGCGCTTGAAGCCTGGAAGGCGATGCACATCCTTGCGGATGAAACCTGCCGGCCGTTTTCGAAAAACCGCAAAGGCCTTGTCATCGGCGAAGGGGCGGGCGTGCTGGTGCTTGAGGAAGAAGAGCATGCAAAAGCGCGGGGCGCCGATATTCTCTGCCGGCTTTCTGGTTTCGGCATGAACGCCGACGGCAAAGACATGATCAATCCGGATATGAACGGTGCGGCCGGGGCCATGAAACTGGCCCTCAAAGATATCTCCATTGACGATCCGTCAGGGGTTTATATCAACGCCCACGGCACCGGCACGCTTCTGAACGATCCGACGGAGACGAAAGCGATCCGAAAGGTTTTCGGCGCCGGGGCGGACAAGCTCGCCGTGTCCTCCACCAAATCCATGCATGGACATTTGCTGGGCGCCGCGGGCGGGATCGAGGCCATTGCGGCGATCCTCGCGCTGCGTGATGGCATTGCTCCGCCTACGGTCAATTATGACGAGCCGGACCCGGAATGCGATCTCGATTACATTCCCAATGAAGCAAAAGAGCGCGACATTTCTGTCGCGCTCTCCAATTCTTTTGCATTTGGTGGCCTGAACGCCGTGACGGCGTTCGAAAAGGTTTAAGCGGCCGCTTTTTTCGGCGACATGCCGTGGATCCAGGCGCGCATCCAGCGGAACCCGCCGATCATCAGCACAAGACCGATATAGCGCACGATGTAAATGCCGAGATCGGCCTTGAAGCTTTTCGCCATGCCGGCGATCGCCGAATAGACCGACTGCAATTCCGCTCCTGACGCGCCCATGGCGGCGATCGGCCAGACCGTGCGGTCGATGAGAAGGGCGAGAAGGCCCGCTTTCCAGATATTGCCGTTGCCTTGGGCGAACATGGCGAAGAGGAAGGCGAGGATGACGGCGCGCGGCAGATCCGCGCCGGAAAACCCGATACCGATAATGTAACTGAGATCTTCCATCTCGAGGATCTCCTCCGGTTTGTTGCCCGGATATTTAGGCGCCATTAGGGTTAATGGCCCGTAAAATTAGGTTTAACGGCGGGTTAAGATCGGACCGTCTCAGCAAGATTCGGGTGTCGGACGCCGGATTTTCGGTTCATAGACAGGCGCATGAGCGATATGTCCTTTCAGATCACGCCCGCCCGCCTCGAGGCTCTGGAGCCCGTGGCCCGCGCCATCGATTTCCTCACCGCCAATGCGGAGACCCATCCCGGCCTTGAGGAGACAGCGGCCCATGTGGGTCTCTCGCCGGCGCATTTTCAGCGCATGTTCAAGGCGGGGGCAGGCGTCTCACCCAAGCGGTTTCTGCAATATCTCGCGGCGCAGGAAGCCAAGCGCGCTATCGCCGAGGGCGAGGACGTTTTGTCCGCGTCTTTTTCCGCCGGTCTTTCGGGGGCGTCGCGGCTGCATGATCTCTTTCTCGCGTCGGAAGCCATGACGCCCGGCGATTATCGCCGTCGGGGCCAGGGGCTTGTCATTCGTTACGCCTTTTTGAACGGCCCGCTCGGACGCGTTCTCATAGCTGCGACGGAGAAAGGCGTGTGCTGGATGAGTTTCGCCGAAGAAGGGGGCGACGAGTTGCATCTCGCCGAAATGATGCATGACTGGGATGCGGCGGAATTCGTTCAGGACAAAGACTATGTGACGCCGCTCGCGGCGCAGGCTTTCGCCTTCGCGCTTAACCGCAAACTCGATGAACCTTTGCGCCTTCACGTGCGCGGCACGAATTTCCAGTTGAAAGTGTGGGAAGCGCTGTTGAAAATCCCTTACGGGGCGCGCTGCACCTATGGTGACATCGCCTCCGAAATCGGCAAACCGAAGGCCAATCGCGCCGTGGGCGCCGCCGTCGGCGCCAATCTTATCTCTGTACTCATTCCCTGCCACCGGGTGATCCTCTCCTCCGGCGTCATCCACAATTATCGCTGGGGCGTCGCGCGCAAGAAAGCGGTGCTTGCGATGGAAGAGGCGGTGAGCGCGGCTTAGAGCGCCGGGCGAAAAAGTGGAATCCGGTTTTTCGCAAACCCGGCGCGACCCTGATGATCTAGGCGGCGAAACGGAAATGGTTGCGCTCGCCCATGTCTTCCGGCGGGTCGTCGGAGAAATTGCCCTTGGCGATGCGCCAGGCGAAAGCGAAGGGATTGCCCGACGACGCCCAGATTGAGGCGTCTTCCAGTTTTAACTGCAACAAGGTGAGATTGGGATCGTCCTTGCCTTCGGCGTACCAGGCCGCTGCGACCGGGTTCCAATATTCGTCCACTTTGGCGCGGTCGAGATTTTCAATCAGCTCGCCGGTGGCGCAGGCGAAGAAATCACGGCTCTTCGACACAACCGAGAAGATCGCCTTCCCACCGTCCGGGCCGAGGGCGTCCAGAAGGTCAGCGTTTTTTTCGGTGAAGAACCAGATCGACGCATTTTCAGGATCGCTATAGGGCGACATGGGCTGCAAATGCTGGCCGCTGCCCTCAACGCCGAGCATGCCCGCGTTCACGTCTTCCACCTCTTCCCAGAAAAGGGCTTCGGGATTTTCGCGGGCTTTATCGACATCTGACACTTCAATCTCTCCTGCTGCGGATTTGCTCCTCAAACGCGACTCGGGACGTGTTTGTTCCCGCGCCGCCACTATGACGAGAACTTCAGCGTTTCGCTTTTGATGAGGGCTTTGCGTACGGTAAGTGACGGCAAGTCAGCGGCTGTGAATTCACCCCGCGGTTGAAAAATAAACTGAACTGCTTCAACGCCTTGGCATGACAATTGTGAGTGAGTATGCGTCAGACTTTGTGTGTGTAAAAAAGAGTGGAGCAACCATCATGAAATTTCGGTCTTTGCTGCTCGGCGCCAGCGCTGCGGCGGGAGCAGCCTTTCTGACCGCGCCGGCCTCGGCGACGCCGTTCACGGTCTATTATGACGTGACGGATCTCGGGGGCAGTTACCAGTACGACATTGATGTGGTGCTCGATAACAATGACGGGTCGTGGAGTTCCGGTCAGGAATTCGACTGGTTCAGTTTCGGAAACCAAACGGACGATATCGAGGTTGAGGGCGCCTTTGGCGACCCGGTCCTTAGCGGCGTCCCTGTCCCGTTTTCAGTGACTCAAACCAGCGGCGGCGCCAACGGTCCGACCCTGTGCGTCGATACCTGTTCTGTCGGTGACGGCGGCTATGTTCCGTCCCTCAATGAGACGTTCTCGTTCACGATCTTAGCTTCCACATTTCTCGGGGCGGGAGAGCTTCTTTGGTCGAATTTGTCTGCGACCGGCGGCAACGCTTCGCAGTATAATATCGCCGTTCTGGGCGACCCCATGAGCGAAGTTCCCCTGCCGGCGGGCGCGCTGTTGTTCCTGACGGGACTGGGCGGCGCCGCAGCGGCGGGCCGCAAGCGGGCAGCTTCAAGTTAGGAACGCCGTTGCGCGAATCGAAAAACGCCCCGGATCGCTCCGGGGCGTTTTTGTTTGTTGGTGCAAGTTTAGAATACGCGTCGCGTGTCGGGAGACGTTACGCGACGGATTGGGCTTTTTCCTCCTGCGGGTCGCGAAGAACGTAACCGCGCCCCCAGACTGTTTCGATATAGTGCTCGCCTTGTGTCGCAGCAGCGAGTTTTTTACGCAGCTTACAGATAAAGACGTCGATGATTTTGAGTTCGGGCTCGTCCATGCCGCCATAAAGGTGGTTGAGGAACATCTCTTTCGTCAGCGTCGTGCCCTTGCGGAGCGAGAGAAGCTCCAGCATCTGGTATTCCTTGCCGGTGAGGTGGACCCGCTGGCCCGCGACCTCGACCGTTTTTGCGTCGAGATTGACGACGAGGCGGCCCGTCGTGATGACCGACTGGGAATGACCTTTCGAGCGGCGCACAATGGCGTGAATGCGCGCGACAAGCTCGTCCTTGTGGAAGGGCTTGGTCATGTAATCGTCCGCGCCGAAGCCGAGGCCCCGGACTTTGGTTTCAATGTCGCCCTGACCCGTGAGAATAAGGATCGGCGTATTGACCTTGGCGACCCGCAGGGACTTCAAAACGTCGAAGCCGGTCATGTCGGGCAGGTTGAGGTCAAGAAGAATGATGTCGTAGTCGTAAACCTTGCCGAGATCGACGCCTTCTTCGCCGAGGTCGGTGGTGTAGACGTTGAACCCGTCCGACTTCAGCATCAGTTCGATGCTTTGCGCCGTCGCGCCGTCGTCTTCGATCAGCAGAACCCGCATGTGTCCGTCTCCTGTTGGCGCGCCGTTCCCCTCGAAAACACCCGCGCTCTTTTCGCGTTATCGGCGGGAAGTTAACGACGATAAGCTTTCATAATGGTTAACAGCGTGAATCAAATTCGCTCGTTTGTCGGGGGCTTTTTAAGGCCGCGAAAATACTTGTTACTGGAGAGCCCAAGTGATTGCTTGATTTGCGGCCCCTGTCATTAAGCATGTTCGGTTTTTTCACTGTTAAAGCGGTTCACCAATTTACCGGCGCTTAAACGGGCCCTGTTAAGACGGTTTCGCGAGCTGGCGCACGCTCATATCGCATTCGAAACGGGGATGTGCTGCGGCCGCTGCCGGTGCGTGCGAGTTTTGGACCTAGCGCCCAGGCGACGACGCGCAAGATGAGTTGGACAGGCGGCGCGAAGCGGCGCTCTATAATCCATAAAAAGCGAAAGGGACGGGCATGCTGACGACAGGCAAAGAACACGGCGCGCTTTTGAAATTGTTGCGTCTCGCTCGCGAAGAGCATGCGGCGCTGCGTGAAGATCTCGCGGACCTCGCCATCGCCCGCCAAGCCGCCGAACGATCGCTTTCACATGCGGGCGCCGCCGCGTCCGCGCGTCGCCGGCGCGTGATGGCGATATTGGCGACCTATGAAACGGCTGAGCAAGCGGCGCGCGAAAAACTCGCAGCGGCGTCGGCCCGCGCCGGTCGGCTGGAGGCGCTTGTCGCGCATCTGCCGCAGAAAGCGGCGAGCGCCGCATAGGTCGCCGCCAATTTTGGGTGCTGGCAGGTCGCCGTTTTTCCACATAGGGCGTGGAAAATTCACCTTTTATTAACCAGTGTTTACTGATTCTTGTCACGATCTGATTCGCGAATGTTCCGTTTCTGTTCCGGAACTGTCGTGAGAATTAAACGGCCAAAGGCGAATCATCCTTTGACCGCCCATAAATTCCCATGCTATCCCATACTTTCCCAATAATTTGGGCAAGGGACGACACGCGCCCGCGTTAAGCGGCGGGCGCGTTGGCGAAGGGAAGCGGCATGCGGCGCGGGGCCGGGGCCCGGTTTTTAGGGTCCTATGTCAACAAGATCGATGCGAAAGGACGCCTGGCCACGCCGGCGGCCTTTCGGCGCGTGCTCGATCTTGCGACCGAGAATGTCATCTATTGTCTTCCGTCCACGGAAGAGCCCTGCCTTGAATGCGGCGGCGATGAGTTCGTCGACTATCTCTTTTCCATGGTGGAGGATCTCGATCCCTATTCGGAAAAGCGCATTGCGCTTGAGCGCGCCGTGGCGACGCAGCTCACGCCCGTGACCACGGATCCCGAAGGGCGGATCAATCTGCCGGAGCATTTGCGCAATCATGCCCAGCTTAACGGCCAGGCTTTGTTCGCAGGACATATCCGTTCTTTCCAGATCTGGAATCCGGAGCTTTTCGCCGGGCCTCTCGATGCGGCGAAAAAGGCGGCGAATGAAGCAAGGCGCTCCTTGAAAAATCCGAGACTGAACGGGGGCGCGGAATGACATACGCCGCGCACCAGCCCGTTATGTTGAAAGAGGTTATTGCCGCGCTCGCCCCGAAAAAAGGCGGCGTCTATGTAGACGCGACCTTCGGCGCCGGCGGTTATGCGCGCGCGATTTTAAACGCCGCCGATTGCACGGTTTACGGATTCGATCGCGATCCGACCGCAATCGAGCGCGCGAAAGAATGGGCGAAAGAGTTTTCGGGCCGCTTGTTTCTCATCAACAGGCCATTTGCGGAAATGCGCGAGGCGCTGAACGAAGAGGGCGTTGAGGTGATCGACGGCGTCGTCTTCGATCTCGGCGTTTCGTCCATGCAGCTCGATGAGGCGGAGCGCGGCTTTTCCTTCCGTCATGAGGGGCCCTTGTCCATGCGGATGGACGGTGAAAAACCGGATGCGGAAGATGTTATCGCCCGCGCCGACGCCCAGGATCTCGCCGCCATCTTCCGCCGCTATGGCGAGGAAAACCGGGCCAGCGCCATCGCGCGGGCCATCATCCGCGAGCGTGAAAAGGCGCCGATCACCACAACGGATCAGCTTGCCTCGATTGTGGAGAAGGCGACGCCCGTCCCGGCGCGCCAAAAGGGCAAAAAGAAAATTCATCCCGCGACGCGGGTGTTTCAGGCGCTGCGAATTTTCGTCAATGACGAGCTGGGCCAGCTTATCGCGGGTTTGCGCGCGGCCGAGCGCTTGTTGCGTCCGGCGGGGCGGCTGGTGGTTGTGGCTTTCCACTCGCTCGAAGACCGTATCGTCAAACGCTTTCTTGCAAGCCGGTCTGAGAGCAAAGGCGGGGGGTCTCGTCATCTCCCGCCGGCGGAGCGCCCGCCGGCCTCGTTCGAGCTCCTATATCCGCGCGCGCTTGAATCTTCGAATGAAGAAACCGCAGACAATCCGCGCGCCCGGTCTGCGAAATTGCGCGCGGCCGTCCGTACCGAAGCGCCGCCGGCGCCCGATGGCGACGATGCGCTTGGCGCGCCCAAGGAAATCAAACTGTCTTTCATGCACGGAGGAAAATAAATGATCCGTATCACAACTATATTTTTGTGCGTATTGCTGGCTGCGGCGGCCTTCGGGCGTTATCGCGCTGAGGTTTCCGTGCGCGAGTTGCGCGAGGACATAGAGCAAATCGAAACCAGTCAGGTGGAAGAGGTGCGTTCGATCCAGATGTTGCGCGCGGAAATCGCTTACCTTGAAAACCCTGACCGGCTGGCGAAGGTGGCGGCGGCGAAAACCGATCTGCGTCCATCGGACAGCAGGCAGCTTGTAAACGCGCGAGAATTCGCGGCGCTTCTCGGTGATACGGATTATGTCCCTGAAGAAGACGCGCCTTCGCCCGACAGCGATGTCATCCTGCACGCCCTCGCCATGGCGCAGGTCACGGATGCGCAATAGGATCACCCTCTGAAAGGAAAAACCCCGCCGGTGTTTCTGAGGAAGTCGAAACGAGCGAAACCGAAAGCCTATGTGATCGCCGAGGCTGACGGCGCCGACGCCGATAGCGAGGCGTTCAAGGTGCGGGCGACTGGCGCGCGGGGCCGGACAGCGGCGCGCGCGCGCACCCGCATCATGATGTGCGCTTCCGTGTTCGTCTTCGTTTTCGGCGCGCTCGGGGTTCGGCTCGCCTTTATTTCATTCGGCGGGCTTCAGCCGTCAGGGCATTACGCATCGGCGCCGCGTTTGGATGCGCCGCGCGCGGAAATCGTCGATCGCAACGGGGCGCTGCTCGCCGTCGATGTGCCGGTGATCGCGCTGGAAGTGGCGGGCAATGAAGTTTGGGACGCAAAAGAAGCCGCGCAACAGCTTGCGGGCGTTCTCTCCGATGTGGACGCCGCGGCTTTGGAGCAGAAGCTCGCCGAGGGGCGCTATGTGGAAGTGCGCGCGGATCTGACGCCCGCCGAGCGCAAGGCGGTTTTCGATCTCGGCCTGCCGGGCGTGCGGTTCGCTGCGCGGGTGAAGCGTTTCTTTCCGCAAGGCGATCTCGCCGCCCATGTGATCGGTCATGACGAGCCCGGCAAGGGCGGCGTCATGGGGCTTGAGAAAACCGCCAATCGTTACCGGGGCAAGGGCCCCATGCGGGCCAGCATCGATATTCGCGTGCAGCAGATCCTGGAAGAAGAACTCGCGGCGGATATGGAGAAATTTCAGCCCGAAGCCGCCTGGGGGGCTGTCATGGATGTGGAGACGGGCGAGGTGATCGCCCTTGCGAGCTTGCCGGATTTCGATCCCAACGCGCCGGGCGCCGTCGGGGCGGATTCCCGCCGCAATCGCGCCACCTATGACCGCTATGAGCTGGGCTCCGCTTTCAAGGCGTTTACGGCGGCGGCGGTGATTGAGGAAGGGCTCGGGCGGGAGTCGACGACATATGACGCGCGCGGAACGTTCAAGGTCGCCGATCGGCGCATCTCCGATTTCCATGGCGAAAACCGCGTCCTGACCTTGTCGGAAGTGGTGCAGTATTCTTCCAATATCGGCGCGGCGCGCATGGCGCTCGATCTCGGCGCGCAAAAACAGCAGCATTATCTCGAAGCGCTTGGTCTTTTCTCCGCGCTGCCTATTGAGATCGCGGAAAACCGCGAGCCGGATCTTCCCTGGCAGTGGGGGCCGGTTGAAACGGCGACGATTTCCTATGGTCACGGCATTGCGGTGACGCCATTGCACCTGCTTGCGGCGTTTTCGGCGGTGGTGAATGGGGGCGAATACCGGACGCCGCATTTCCTGGCGCCTGAGAAGGCGGATGAAGGATCGCGCGTCTTCTCAAAAGAAACGAGCGCCGCCATGCGCCGCATTCTCCGGCGGGTTGTTACCGATGGAACGGCGAGCTTTGCAGAAGTGGAAGGGTTCTTTCCCATCGGCAAGACGGCGACGGCGGACAAGCGATCGCTGACCGGCGGTTACAATACGAATGCCCGTATTGCGAGTTTTATCGGCGCCGTGCCGGGTTATGCGCCGCGCTATTCGGTTCTCATCACCTATGACAATCCTCAGCCGGCTGAGGGAACCCATGGCTACGCCACGGCCGGCTGGAATGCCGCGCCGGCTTTTTCACGATTTGTCGAGCGCGCGGCGCCTTTGCTTGGTCTGGCGCCAGTCAATGAATCCGAGGCGCTTGCATCCTTCGTGACGGGTGAGCCGCCGTCTCTGCGCAGGGAAGCAAAACTTTCGCGTGGGTACGAAGGAGGCGCCGGTAAAGGCGGGGGGGCGCCATGAGGCTTTCCGAACTCGCCTATGAGACGATCGAGCCCGATCCGCAAATTGACGGGCTGACCGCCGACAGCCGCGCCGTCTTGCGCGGCTTTCTGTTTGCGGCGCTTCCGGGCGTGAAAACAGATGGCGCAAAATTCATCCGTCAGGCGGAGGAAAACGGCGCAGCGGCGATACTCGCCATGCCGGGCGTTACGTCGACATTGCCGGTCATTTCAGATCCACAGCCGCGCCGGCGCCTGGCGCAATTGGCGGCGCGCTTTTATCCGCGTCAACCCGACATTATCGCCGGGGTGACCGGCACCAATGGCAAGACGTCGACGGCGCGCTTTGCGGCGCAGCTCTGGACGCTGCTCGGGCTTGAGGCCGGAAGTCTGGGCACGCTCGGCGCCCAGTCGCGGGTTTTTGAGCGCGCGCTTGAGCACACGACGCCAGACCCGGTCATGCTTCATGAAACGCTCGACGCCATGGCCCGCGCCGGCGTCACCCATCTTGCGATGGAGGCGTCCAGTCACGGCCTGGCGCAGCATCGTGCCGACGGCGTTCATTTTCGCGTCGCCGCCTTCACCAACATCACCCAGGACCATCTCGATTACCATTCGTCATTCGAAGAATATTTTGCAGCCAAGGGACGGCTGTTCTCCGATCTCCTGGCGAAAGGCGGCACGGCCGCCATCAATATGGATGGGGAGGGCGCTGAAGGGATTGTGGAGTTGGCGCGACAGCGTAACCTTCCCACTGTGCAAACTGGCGTCAAAGGCCGCGACGTCAAACTGGTCGACTGCAAGCCGCATATGAGCGGTCTTGCGCTGGAGATTGAATATGGCGGCTATCGCTATCGCGCCGATCCGCCCTTGATCGGCGGCTTTCAGGCCGAAAACGCATTGCTTGCCGCGGGCATCGTGATCGCCTCCGGCGCGCGGGCCTCGGACGTCATGTTGCAGCTCGCCAATCTTGAAGGCGCGCCGGGGCGCATGGAGTTTGTCGCCGAAATCGCCGGCGGCGGGGTCTATGTGGATTACGCCCATACGCCGGACGCGGTCGCCACAGCGCTGAAAGCCATCCGGCCGCATGCGCCGGGTCGTGTCATCGCCATTATCGGCGCCGGCGGCGATCGCGACAAAACAAAACGCCCGCTCATGGGGTCAGCGGCGAAAGACAACGCCGACTTTGTAATCGTAACGGATGACAATCCGCGTACGGAAGATCCGGCGGCGATCCGCTCGGAGGTGCTGAAAGGGTGCCCTGACGCAAAGGAGATCGGCGAACGGGGCGAGGCCATCGCGGCGGGGGTCGCGATGCTGACGGAGGGGGATGTGCTCCTGATTTTGGGGAAGGGGCATGAAGCGGGGCAACAGGTGGGGGATCAGGTCTTTCCGTTCGACGATGCGAGCGTTGCGCGCGACGCCGTCGCGGACAGAATGAAGGAGCTCGGGTGATGGTAAAAGAAAATCTGCAGAATTTATGGAGCGCCTATGAAGCGGCGGCCGCGACTGGGGGTGCGTTGTGCGCGCGCGGCGGCGATCCGAAGCGCTGGACCGCGGAAGAATGGAGCGCCGGCGGGGTTTCCATCGATACGCGCACCTTGAAGCCGGGTGATATTTTTGTCGCCTTGCGCGATGCGCGCGACGGTCATGAGTTTTTGAAAAACGCGTTCGATGCGGGCGCCGCCGCCGCGCTTGTGGCGCGCGCGCCGGAAGATGCGCCGGACGGCGCGCCCCTGCTGGTAGTCGGCGATACGCTCGAAGGCTTGCGTGATCTCGCCCGCGCCGCGCGCACCCGCAATTTCGGCAAGCGCATCGGCGTCACGGGCAGCGCCGGCAAGACATCGACGAAGGAAATTCTGCGCGCCGTTCTCGGAAGCGACGGCTCTGTGCATGCCGCGGATAAAAGCTTCAACAATCACTGGGGCGTGCCCTTAACGCTGGCGCGCCTGCCCATGGGCGCCGATTATGGCGTGTTCGAAATCGGCATGAACCATGGCGGCGAGATCACGCCGCTAACAAAACTCGTTCGCCCGCACGCCGCCATTGTCACGACCGTCGCAGCGGCGCATCTGGAATTTTTCAACTCCATTGAAGAGATCGCCGAAGCCAAGGCGGAAATCTTTCTGGGGCTTGCGCCGGGCGGGATTGCGGTCTTGCCTTTCGACAATGAGTTTTTCCCGCTTCTGAAAAAGCGCGCCGAAGAGGCGGGCGCCGCCGGCTTCATCACCTTCGGTGAGAAAGACGGCGCCGATTTTCAATTGCTCGATTATCGGGCGGAGGGCGCTGGCGCGCGGCTGAAAGCAACAATCAAAGGCGAGACGATGGAGTTTTTCGCCGGCGTTCCGGGCCGCCATCAGGCGGGCAACATGCTCGCTGCGCTCGCCGCAGCGGACGCTGTGGGCTGTCCTCTCGACGGAGCGATCCGCGCGCTCGGCGCCATATCGCCTGCGGAAGGCCGCGGCGCACGCGCGGAAATCGCGGTTGAGGGTGGAACGGCGACCCTGATCGATGAAAGCTATAACGCCAATCCGGCCTCCATGGCGGCGGCCATCGGGCTCCTCGGCGCGACCGAGCCAGGCGCGGGAAATCCGCAAGGCGGCGGGCGGCGGATCGCCATTCTCGGTGAAATGCTGGAGCTTGGGCCTGAAGGCCCCGCATTGCATGAAAAACTTGTAACCGCGCTGGTTGCGGCGAAGGTTGACCGGGTCTACGCAGCGGGCCAATTGATGCGCCATCTCTGGGATGCGCTGCCGCCGGATATGCGCGGGCTTCACGCCGGCGACGCCGTCGGCCTTGTGGGGCCGGTGCTCGACGCTGTCGCCCCCGGAGATGTTGTCATGGTCAAGGGATCGAACGCCTCGAAAGTGAGCGCCGTGGCGCGTGCGCTCAAGGAAAGCGGCGTCATGGAAGAACAAAAAGAAAGCCGGACGTAAATGCTCTATCATCTGCTGACCCCGTTTGCGGATCAGTTCCAACTTTTCAATCTGTTCAATTACCTGACCTTCCGGACGGGCGGGGCGGTGATGACGGCGCTGCTGATCTCGTTTCTGACGGGGCCGTCGCTGATCCGCTGGATGCGCCGCAAACAGGGCCGCGGCCAGCCGATCCGCACTGACGGTCCGCAGACCCATATCATCGAAAAGGCGGGGACGCCCACCATGGGCGGCGTGCTTATTCTTTTGTCGCTGACGGTCGCGACATTTCTGTGGGCGCGGCTCGACAATATTTACGTGTGGATCGTCATGGGCGTGACGCTCGCTTTCGGCGCGCTCGGATTTATCGACGACTATATGAAAGTGACGAAACAGTCGGCGGACGGCGTGGTGGGCAGTTTGAAACTGATCGTGCAGTTCGCCGTCGCCTTGCTTGCGGGCTGGCTTTGCATGGATGCCTTGTCTCATGCGCCGGATGCGCCGACAGGGCTTGCAACGTCTGTCGGCGTTCCGTTCGTGCCGCTCACCATTTTCGACGCCTGGTTCAATGCGCCGGGCGTGCCGCTCGGTATTTTCATTATTCCCTTCGCCGCCTTCGTGATTGTCGGCGCCTCGAACACCGTAAATCTGACCGACGGTCTCGACGGCCTCGCGACCGTGCCGGTGATGATCGCTTCGGGCGCCTATGCGCTGATCGCCTATCTCGTCGGCAACATTATCTATGCCAATTATCTCGGCGTGCCTTTTGTGCCGAGCGTCGGCGAGCTCACGGTCATTTGCGGCGCGATCATCGGCGCCGGGCTCGGCTTCCTCTGGTACAATGCGCCGCCCGCCGCGATTTTCATGGGCGACACTGGTTCCCTGGCGCTGGGCGGCGCCATCGGAACGATTGCGGTCGCCGCAAAACATGAGATCGTGCTCGCCATTGTGGGCGGTCTCTTCGTGCTCGAAGGCCTGTCGGTGATGATCCAGATCGCGTCCTTCAAGCTGACGGGCAAGCGCGTCTTCCGCATGGCGCCGATCCACCACCATTTTGAGCAACTGGGCTGGAAAGAATCGACGATCGTGATCCGCTTCTGGATTATCGCTTTCGTTCTTGCCATGATCGGTCTCGCCACCCTGAAGCTGCGTTAGGGGAAACGATGATCCTGATCCCTGACGTCAAGAAAAAGAAATTCGGCGTGTTCGGCCTTGGGCTGAGCGGCGTTGCGACCTGCGAGGCGCTGGCGCAATCGGGGGCGCAGGTTTTTTCCTTCGACGAGAACCGTCCGGCGCGCGACAAGGTCGCCGATACCGAATATCGCTGCGAGCATCCGAAAAACTGGCCGTGGAAAGAACTCGATGCGGTTATCGTATCGCCGGGCGTGCCGCTTACCCATCCCAAACCCCATGCGATCGTGCGCAAGGCGAAGATGGAAAAGGTGGATGTCATCGGCGATACAGAGTTGTTCGCCCGCGCCTTGAACGCGCTGGAGCCGCGCGCGCGCCCGCGCGTGATCGGCGTTACCGGCTCGAACGGCAAATCTACGACCACGGCGCTGATCGGCCATATGCTGAAGCAGGCGGGCGAGGACGTTTATGCGGGCGGCAATATCGGCGAGGCGGCGCTGTCTCTTCCCGCCTTTGAGAGCGACGCCATCTATGTGCTGGAACTGTCGTCGTTTCAGCTCGATCTGACGCACTCGCTCCGTCTCAATGCAGCGGTGTTTTTAAATCTCTCGCCCGATCACATCGAGCGTCATGGCTCCGTCGACGGCTATCTGGAGGCGAAGAAACGCATCTTCCGTAATCAGACCGCTGAGGACCTGGCGGTGATCGGCGTCGATGACGATTATGCGCAGAGCGTCTGCACCGAATTGATGGCGCGCGGGCCCGCTGAAGTGCGCCCGGTTTCCGCCGGCAGCGCGCTGGGCCGGGGCGTTTATGCGCTCGACGGCAATATCTATTACAATCTCGACGGCAAGACGGCTCTTGCGGGGGATATGTCATCGGCGCGATCCCTGCGCGGCGTCCATAATCATCAGAACGCCGCCGCCGCTGTCGCGGTATGTGAGAAATTTGGCGTCGACCCGGCGCTCGCCGTGAAATCGGCGCTGCGTTACGAAGGCCTGCCGCACCGCATTGAAGAAGTCGGGCGCAACGGCAAGGTGCTGTTCATCAACGACTCCAAGGCGACAAACGCCGACGCCGCGGCGCGCGCGCTCGCCGCGTTCACCGATATTTTCTGGATTGTCGGTGGCAAGCCGAAAGAGGGCGGCATTGAAAGTCTGGTTCCGATGATGGACCGGGTTCAAAAAGCGTATCTCATCGGCGAGGCGGCGGCGCAGTTCGAGACGCAACTGAAAAGCGCCGTCAAATGCGTCCAGTGCGGCGACCTCGAAAAGGCCGTCGCCGCCGCGGCGAAGGACGCCGCGAAATCCGACGCGAAGAACCCGGTCGTTCTCCTGTCGCCAGCCTGCGCTTCCTATGACCAGTTCAAGAGTTTCACCGAGCGCGGCGAGGCGTTTCGCAATCTCGTCTCGGAATTGTCGGCAACCAATGGAGAGGCGGCGTGAGACGTCTGTCGCGGCTTGATGAGTCTCCTTTCGCGCGGCTGTGGTGGTCGATTGACCGCCCCGCGCTTGGCGTCCTGTTCTTGATCATCGTGATCGGCGGCGTCGTTTTGATGGCGGCGGGCCCGTCCGCGGCTTTGCGCAAGGGAATTTCCAGCGAGTTCCATTTTCCATTGCGTCAGCTCCTGTTCATGGGGCCGGCGCTGATTGTGATGACGGCCGTCGCTGCGCTGACCCCGCTGCAGGCGCGCCGGCTTGGCGTCATCATCTTTCTGGGCGCCGTTGGATTGATGCTTCTTCTCCTTTTCTTCGGGGGAGAGGTGAACGGCTCCAAGCGATGGTTTTATCTTGGCGGCATGTCGCTGCAGCCATCGGAGTTTGCAAAGCCCGGTTTTGTCATAGCCGCCGCCTGGATGCTTGCCGAGGGCGCGCGCGATCCGAAATTCCCGGGCGGCGCCATCGCCATCGGGCTTTACGGATTTTTCGCGCTGCTTCTTCTGTTGCAGCCGGACTTCGGCCAGTGGGCGCTCATTACCGCCGTATGGGCGGTGATGTTTTTCGTCGCCGGGTGGAGCTGGTTGTGGATCGCGCTTCTTGGCGTCGCCGGCATGGGCGCGCTCACCGCCGGCTACTATTTGTCGGACCACGTGGCGCGCCGCGTCGACGGCTTCTTCAATCCGGAAACCAACGAGACCTATCAGGTGGACCGGGCTATGGAGACCATTGCGAATGGCGGGCTCATCGGCCGAGGCGACGCGCCGCCGGTGAAGACCATGCTGCCCGACGCGCATACGGATTTCATTTTTGCAGTGGCGGGGGAGGAGTTCGGCTTTCTCCTTGCAGCTCTCATCATCATGCTTTTCGCGATTTTCACGGCGCGGATCATGACCGTGGCGGCGGGCCTCAAAAGCGTCTTCGCGCAATGCGCGGCGACGGGGCTCGCGGCGATCATCGGCTTTCAGGCGATCATCAATATCGGCGTCTCGCTGCGCGCGCTGCCGGCAAAAGGCATGACGCTGCCTTTCATTTCCTATGGCGGCTCGTCGCTGCTCGCGACGGGCCTCACCGTCGGGCTCATCTTCGCCCTGACGCGCACGCATCAGGGCGTCTTCCGCCGCAAGGACATCATGCCGTGACAATCACCGGGCCCATCGCGCCGAATCCCATAGCCTTGGCGGCGGGAGGAACCGGCGGGCATCTGTTTCCGGCCGAAGCGCTGGCGCAGGAGTTGAAGCGGCGTGGTCATCGTGTGCTGTTGGTGACGGATGCGCGCGGCGTGCGTTATGCGCAGAACTTTCCGGCGGATGACCGCTTTGAAATTTCCGCGGCGACGCCTTCCATCGGCGGGCCTGTGGCGAAAGCCGCGGCGGCGGTCTCGATTGCCGCCGGTCTTTTCACGTCCTTGCGCGAGTTCAAGAAACGAAAACCGGCCGCAGCGGTGGGGTTTGGCGGCTATCCCTCGCTGCCCGCCATGAAGGCGGCGGAGCTCATGAAAATTCCCTATGGGGTGCATGAACAGAACGGTGTTTTGGGACGCGCGAACCGGTTGCTTGTGAAAAAGGCGGCGTTCACGGCGCACGCCTTTCCCGTGCTGGAAAAATTGCCTGCGGGCGTCGCCGCGACCGAAGTGGGCAATCCCGTGCGCGATGCGGTGAACGCCGTCGCCGATGCGCCTTATCCCTCGCTCGACGGCGATATCCATCTTCTGATTTTCGGCGGCAGCCAGGGCGCCAGCATCTTTTCCAAAGCGCCGGTCAAGGCGATTGCGAATCTGGCGCCCGATCTGCGCCGGCGCCTTGTAGTCACTCATCAGGCGCGGGAAGCTGAAATGGAAGCCGTGAAAGCGGGCTATGCGAGTGCGGGGGTGCGCGCCGAGGTGGCCTCGTTTTTCGCCGACCTGCCCCAACGCATGGCGGCGGCGCATCTGGTCATTTCCCGTGCCGGCGCCTCCACAGTCACGGAGCTTGCCGCCATTGGCCGCCCGTCGATCCTGGTGCCGCTCGCCATCGCCATGGACGATCACCAGACCGGCAACGCACGGGCGTTAAAGGATAAAAACGCCGCCGTGATTTTGCCGGAAAAGGAGTTTAATGAATACGAACTCGCCGCCCCGCTGGAAGCGCTGCTGACCAATCGGGAGCGGCTGAAATCTATGGCCGCCAGCGCCAAAGGCGCGGTCAAATCCGGCGCCGCCGCGCGGCTCGCCGATCTGATTGAAGATATCGCCGGGCAAAAAGCGGCGGCGTAAGTAAAGAGTAGTATGACGGGTAAAGACCAATATTCAAAAATCGATCCGCCGGCGATCAAGGTGCGCCTGCCCTTCGGCGCGGGCGTCGTGCATTTTGTCGGCATCGGCGGCATCGGCATGAGCGGCATCGCCGATGTGATGCGGACGCTTGGCTACGATGTGCGCGGATCTGACGTCGCCGACAGCGCCAATGTCCAGCGCCTTCGCGAGAAGGGCATTCCCGTCGTCATCGGCCACAAACCGGAAAATGTCGAAGGCGCCGATGCGGTGATTATTTCGACAGCGATCAAACGCGACAATCCGGAAGTCGCCGCCGCCCGCGCGCGCCATATTCCGGTGGTGAAGCGCGCCGACATGCTCGCGGAATTGATGCGCCTCAAATGGACCGTGTCGGTCGCAGGCACCCACGGCAAGACGACGACGACCACCATGGTCGCGGCGCTCCTCGACGAGGCGGGGCTCGACCCGACGGTCATCAATGGCGGCGTCATCAACGCCTATGGCGCCAATGCGCGCATCGGCGAAGGCGACTGGATGGTGGTCGAGGCCGATGAGAGCGACGGCACCTTCATCCGCCTGCCGACGACCGTCGCCATCGTCACCAATATCGACCCTGAACATCTTGATCACTGGGGCGGGTTTGAAAAACTCCGCGCTGCCTTCGACCGCTTCATCGAGAACACGCCGTTTTACGGCTTCGGCGTCGTCTGCCTCGATCATCCGGAGGTGCAGGCGCTGGTCGGCCGCGTCACTGACCGCCGGCTCATTACTTATGGCGTCAATCCGCAGGCCGATGTGCGCGCCGTCAATATCCGTCACGAAGACGGCGCCAGCCATTACGACATTATTTTCCGTGAGCGCGGGAAAGAGATCGACCGCATCGAGGGCGTGCGCCTGCCCATGCCGGGCAATCACAACGTGCTGAACTCGCTCCCTGCCGCGATTGTCGCCAAGCGCCTCGGCGCCAGCGACGACCAGATCAAAGCGGGTCTTTCGAAATTCGCGGGCGTCAAGCGCCGTTTCACTTCGGCGGGCGAGTGGAAGGGCGTTCACATCATCGACGATTACGGCCATCACCCCGCGGAGATCGCGGCGGTCCTGCGCGCCGCGCGTTCGATTGCAAAAGGCAAGGTCATCGCCGTGGTCCAGCCGCATAGATATACGAGGCTTCGCGATCTGTTCGATGATTTCTGCGCCTGCATGAACGAGGCGGATGTTACGCTGATCGCCGATGTTTATGCAGCGGGCGAAACCCCGATTGAAGGGTTCAATCGCGACAGCCTCGTCGCCGGTCTCGAAAGCCACGGGCATCAGGGCGCGCGCGCCTTGAAATCCTTTGACGAGTTGCCGGGCGTCATCGCAAGCGTTGCCGAAGAGGGTGATTATGTCATCTGCCTCGGCGCCGGGGACATTACGAAACATGCGAATGCGCTGGCGGGTGAGTTGGCGAAGTTGGTTAAGTAGAGTGCGTTTCTTTTATATGCCTTGCCCCCTTCGACCCGCGCTTAGAGGCGCGGGCCACTTCCCCCGTAAGCGGGGGAAGAGATTCCTTCCTGTGGTCGCCTCCCTTTCTCCTCCCCCGCTTGCGGGGGAGGTGTCAGCGAAGCTGACGGAGGGGGTGAGCTGGAAATGAAAAAGATCACTGTCAAAAACCTCCCAACCGTACGCGGAAAATACACGGAGAACGCAGACCTTTCCGCGCTCACCTGGTTTCGCGTCGGCGGGCCGGCGGATGTGTTGTTCTCGCCCGCCAATGAAGACGACCTTGGCGCTTTCCTGAAAGAAACGCCGGAGGAGATTCCGGTTCATGTTATGGGCGTCGGCTCGAACCTTCTCGTGCGCGACGGCGGCGTCAGGGGCGTCGTCATCCGCTTCGGTTCGCCCTTTCGTCAAGTGCAAGTCGACGGGATGCGAGTCACCGCCGGGGCGGGCTGCATCGATGCGCAGGTGGCGAAAGCGGCGGCGAAGGCCGGCGTCGCGGGCCTCGAATTTTTTCGCGGCGTTCCGGGGACCATCGGCGGCGCGATCAGGATGAACGCCGGCGCCTATGGCGGCGAGGTGAAAGACATTCTTGTCGAGGCCGTCGCCTATGACCGCAAGGGCGCACGGCACGTCCTCACCAACGCCGATCTCGGCTTTTCCTATCGCCATTGCTCCGCGCCGGAGGATCTCATCTTTACGGGCGCCACTTTCGAGGGCCGCCCTGACGACCCGGCGGCGATCACGGCGAGGATGGAGGAGATCAGCGAAAAGCGCGAGGCGACTCAGCCGATCCGCGAGCGCACCGGCGGCTCGACCTTCGCGAACCCGGACCCGGAAGTCTCGGGAGGCAAGAAGTCCTGGCAGTTGATCGACGAGATCGGGGGTAGGGGCCGCGTCGTCGGTGACGCGCAGGTCTCGGAACATCACTGCAACTTCATGATCAACCGCGGAAAAGCGACGGCCGCGGACCTCGAGGCGCTAATCGAGTCACTTCGTAAAGATGTGTTAACCAAGACCGGCGTTGAGTTGCACTGGGAAATCCGCCGATTAGGGGATAGGGGCTAGGTTTTAGGGATTAGGGATGAAAGGTGTCGGATATAAAATCATATCGCGACCTTCTGGTCTGGCAACGCGCCATGGACTTGTCGCAGGAGATCTATGCCGTGACCAAAATATTCCCGAAATCCGAAGAGTATCGCATTACCTCTCAACTCATTCGCGCCGCTATCTCCATTCCAGCCAATATCGCCGAAGGTCATATGCGCGGCACCCGCAAGGATTATGCGAATTTCATCAGTATTGCGCGGGGATCGACGGCGGAATTGGAAACATTGCTGATGTTGGCGATGCGTTCGGAGCTCGCTGCGCCCGAGCAACTTCAAAAATGCCTCGAAAAAGCGGAGGAAGTTGGCCGGATGCTGAGCGCCCTTCGCGGCAAATTGTCGAATCCCTAACCCCTAATCCCCAGAACCTAAAACCTTATGGCTCATAAATATAAACGGATAGCGGTGTTAAAAGGGGGCTGGTCGCCGGAGCGCGAAGTGTCTCTCAATTCCGGCGCGGCGGCGGCGAAGGCCCTCCGCGAAGCCGGATATGACGTTTTCGAAATCGACGCCCAGCGCGATGTCGCAGCGCGGCTCGCTGAAGCGAAACCCGACGCGGTTTTCAACGCGCTGCACGGGCAATGGGGCGAAGATGGCTGCGTGCAGGGGCTCCTGGAGGTGATGGGGCTGCCTTACACTCATTCCGGCGTACTCGCCTCGTCCCTCGCCATGGACAAACAGCGCGCCAAGGCGGTGTTCGAGGATTACGGCATCCCGTCGCCTTCCGGCAAAATCGTTTCGCGCATCGAAGCTGCGGGAGGTCACGTCATGGAGCCGCCCTATGTGGTGAAGCCCAATGCGCAGGGCTCTTCCGTCGGCGTCTTCATCGTGCGCAAAGGCGACAATCGCCCGCCCGCCGAACTTTCCAGCGAAAAGTGGGATTTGGGCGATGAAGTGTTGGTTGAGAAATTCATTCCCGGCCGCGAGCTCACCGTCGCGGTGATGGGCGCCCGGCCGCTTTGCGTCACAGAGATAACGACTGCGCTCGCCTTTTACGATTATGAGGCCAAATACGCCGCGGGCGGCTCAAAACATGTTCTGCCGGCCGATGTGCCTGAAGATATCGCCGAACGCTGTCTCGATCTCGCTTTGCGCGCGCATAACGCCCTTGGCTGCCGCGGCGTTTCGCGGGCCGATTTCCGGTATGATTTTGAAGCGAGCGGCGAACAGATTTATTGCCTAGAGGTGAACACCCAGCCGGGCCTCACCGCCACTTCCCTTGCGCCGGAGCAGGCGGCGCATCTCGGCATTTCATTTCCGGATCTGTGCGCCTGGATGGTGGAGGACGCGACATGCCAAAGGTGAAAAAGAAAAGCCCCGCCAAATCGCGCCGCAAGTCGCGTAAAAAACCGAGTGGCTTTTTCGAGCGCATCAGCGCGGTGTGGACCAGCATGTCCCGCGCGGCCGTGGCGGGCTCAGTGCTGGTCGCGCTGATCGCGCTCGGCTTTCTCTGGGCCGGCGGCTATATCGGTTTGCTTGGCGAAAAACTGAACCGCGTTGCGGGCGCCGGCGCCGTCAGCGCCGGGTTCGAGATTACGCGCATCACCGCGCGCGGCTTTTCCAAGACGGAGGAGGACGACCTTCTGTCCGCCATCGGTCCGGTTGTCGGCTCCTCCATTCTGCATCTCGACGCAGACCGCGCCCGCGCCCGTGTCGAAGAGCTCGGCTGGGTGCGCTCGGCTGCGGTCTCGCGCCTGTTGCCGAACACAGTCCATGTTTCCGTGCGCGAACGCGAACCAGCGGCGGTTTGGCAGTTATCGGGCAATCTTCATCTCATCGACAATCAGGGCGCCATCATTCGCGAGGTCAGCGCTTACGAATACTCCGACCTGCCGCTCATCGTCGGCGCCGGCGCGCCGGGCGCGGCGTCTGAAATGCTGCAGGTTTTGGGACGCGCCCCGGATATCCAGCGGCGCACCTCGGCCTTGATCCGCGTCAGCGACCGGCGCTGGAATCTGAAAACCAAGAGCGGCGTTGAAGTGCGCTTTCCGGAGAAGGATCTCGCCGACGCTATGGATTATCTCTCGCGCATTGAGGCGAAGACCGCCTTGCTTGACGAGCCGCTCGAATATGTCGATCTCCGCAATGCAGATAATTTCGTCTATAGAAAACGCGGCGCTGTTGAGCTCGACATGCCGCTCGGTCAGATCAATTAACAGCACTGCGAATGAGGCAGGGCGTGGCGCAGAAATCTAAAACCAGGAAACGCCGCAAGGATGAAACGCTTGCCGCCGCGCTCGATATCGGCGCGTCGAAGGTTTCCTGTTTCATTGCACGGATCAATGAAGAAGACGGGCACGGGCCCATGGCCGAAATCGTCGGCGTGGGCTGTTATGGCGCCCCCGGCCATATGCGCGGGACCGCCGCCGTCGAAGCTGTCGAAACGGCCGTGCGCGGCGCCGTTGAGGCGGCGGAACGCATGGCCGGCGAGCATGTGAGCGGCGTCATCGTCGCCGTCCCCGGCAAGCATGTGCGTGGCCGGCGCATCGGCGTCGATCTTGAGATCGCCGGCGGCGTCGTCGCCCAGGAAGATGTGAATGACAGTCTCGCCGAAGGCATGAAGATCGCAACGCCGCCCGATTGTGAGCCTTTGCATGCGATCGCCGCCGGCTTCAAGCTCGACGGCGAAGACGGGCTTGGCGATCCTATCGGCTTGGCGGGCAGCATGTTGTCGACGCAGATGTTCGCCGTGGGCGCACGCAAGAGCTATCTCGACAATCTCGCAGATCTCATTGAACGCTGCGACCTGAAGGTCGATGAATTCGCCGCCGCGCCTTATGCCGCGGCCGAAGCGGTGCTGCTTGAAGATGAAAAAGAACTCGGCGTCGTGATGATCGATATCGGCGCCGCGTCTGCCGATTTCGCGGTCTATGACAATGGCGCCCTTGCTGAATGCGGCGGCGCGCCGGTGGGGGCCGGGCATATCACTCGCGACATCGCGCAGATTTTCGGCGCCTCGCTCGCTCATGCCGAACGGGTGAAAACACTCTACGGCTCGGCGCTCATGGGCCCCGGCGATGAACATCGTTTCGTCGACTTTCCGCAATTGGGGGTGCCGGGGGAAACCGCGCGCGCCTCCCGCGCCGATCTTTGCGAAGTGATCCTGCCGCGTCTCGAAGAAATTTTCGAAATGGTCGCGGATCAATTGCCCAATGACGGCATGCGACGCTCGGGACTGCGGCGCGTCGTGTTGACTGGCGGCGGTTCGTTGCTTGTGGGCGCGCGCGAAGTCGCCGAGCGCACATTGATGATGAAAACCCGTCTCGGTCGCCCCGCCGCCATCGCCGGCTCGCCGGAGGCGGCCTCGGCGCCGGGGTTCGCCGTGTGCGCCGGTCTCATACAGCATTACGCAAATTTAGGCGCCGAACGCGAAACGGGTCTTGGCCTTTTGAACCAATCACCCCATGCAGGAAAAAGATCATCCGTGCTCGGCGGCGTTGAATCCTGGCTGCGCGCGAAGTTCTGAAGACAATGCGGGGTCGGGACGGGCGTAATCAGCTTCGTTCCAACCGCAGATAAACACCGAACCGCCTCGCGCCTTTTTCTCTGAAAAAATGAGAGGCGAAGCGGAGTCGTTAAGGGCCTGTTAACCATTTGGAAAGGGTTCTGAACGATTGTTTAACGACAGATTAACCAAGGGGGAAAGGGCGCCCCGACAGCCCCGACAAATTGCGCATCATCGGAGAACTCCATGCCACTTAATCTCAGCGTGCCGGAACTGACAGAACTAAAACCCCGCATCACGGTCATCGGCGTCGGCGGGGCGGGCGGCAACGCCGTCAACAACATGATCGAAAGCCAGCTTGAGGGCGTGGAGTTCGTGGTCGCCAACACGGACGCGCAAGCCGTGGGGCTTGCCAAGGCCGATAAAAAGATTCAGCTCGGCGTGAAGACGACGCAAGGTCTCGGGGCTGGGTCCATTCCCGATATCGGGCGTGCGGCGGCCGAAGAGTCTCTCGATGAAATCCTTGAGCATGTGGGCAACTGCCACATGCTGTTCGTCACCGCCGGCATGGGCGGCGGCACGGGGACGGGCGCCGCGCCGGTAATCGCCAAGGCGGCGAAAGAACGCGACATCCTCACGGTCGGGGTTGTGACCAAGCCGTTCCACTTCGAGGGCGCCCGGCGCATGCGTCTTGCGAATTCAGGCATCGAAGAGCTGCAAAAGCACGTCGATACGCTGCTCATTATTCCGAACCAGAATCTCTTCTCCATCGCCAATGAGCGCACAACCTTCCATGAAGCCTTCGCCATGGCCGACCAGGTGCTGCACTCGGGCGTCAGAGGCATTACCGATTTAATGGTCATGCCGGGCCTCATTAATCTCGACTTCGCCGATGTCAGGACGGTGATGAGCGAGATGGGCAAGGCCATGATGGGCACCGGCGAAGCGGAAGGCGAAAAACGCGCCATTCAGGCCGCCGAAGCCGCGATCTCCAATCCGCTGCTCGACGAAGTTTCCATGAAGGGCGCCAAGGGCGTTCTCATCAATATCACTGGGTCCATGGACATGACCCTGTTCGAGGTGGACGAAGCCGCGAACCGCATCCGCGCCGAAGTCGATCCCGACGCCAACATCATTGTCGGCTCCACCTTCAATCAGGATCTTGAAGGCAAGGTTCGCGTCTCTGTTGTCGCCACCGGCATCGATATCGAAGAAAACGAACAGGCCCGCCCGCAAATCCGGATCAATACCGGCGCCGTATCCAAGCCCTGGCGCGAGCCGACCCAGGTCGACAGCCCAGCGGCGTCGACGGCTCCGGTGGCTTCGGCGGCGCCAGCCGCTTCTGTTCCCGCTTCGCGTCCCGCGCCGCAGCCAACTTCCCGGCCAGCCGCCGCGCCCATGGCGAGCAGCGCCGCAGCCGCGCCGGCGGTCAATCCGGTCGGCGATGTGCATGAGCGTATTCGTAAAATGCTGACCGAGGGCCAGCCGGCCGCCGAAACGCGCCCGCAAGCGCAACAGCACAGGCCGGAACATGCGCGCGCCGCACGCCCGATGCGTCCTGGCGCCGAACCGAAGCAGCCTGCCGCCAATCCGTTCCGCAGCGCGCAGGCGCTCGGAAAGCATTCCCTTGAGGCCGCTGTGGACATCTTCAAATCCCTTGGCGGCGGCGAGGACCGCCGCGACATTGCGCCGCCGCGCGCGCCGGAAGCGACAAGACCGGCGCCCGGTTCGAAAGGGCAGAGTTCCGGAAATCAGGGTCCCCGGGGCGATCTTTTCGACGATCAGGAGGATGCGGACCTCGAAATCCCGTCTTTCCTGCGGAAAAAGAAGACAGGGTAAGCCTGAAAGGCTTGCTTTAGAATGTTGATCTAAAAGAACAATCGCGCCCCGGCCTAAAGGCTGAGGGCGCGATTTTCACTTCAGGCGGGCGCCCGCTGTAGCAATTGGAAACAAACATTCATCATGCCAGCTATTCGCACGCGCAAGAAATCGGTATTGTCATGGCTTCTGGCGCGCCGCCCGGCGGGGGGTCCTAAGGGCGGTGTGGGGTCTGTTGTTTCGCGCCTGACGAGTGAGCATGACATGCGTAAACCCGCCTTCCAGCGGACACTCAGCACCACGGTGGAATTCGCGGGGGTAGGTTTGCATTCCGGCGAAGAGTGCCGGGTCGTTCTGCATCCAGCAAACGCCGACGAAGGGATCAGCTTTCGCCGGACCGATCTTGCATCCCGAGGCGGCGACAATGTGATCGCGGCTATTCCGGAACATGTGGCCTGCGCCAATCACGGCACCACGCTAACCAACGCGTCCGGCGCGAGCGTCGCCACGTTGGAGCATCTCATGGCGGCCCTGGCGCTTACCGGGGTTGACGACGTTCTCGTTGACGTGACGGGGCCGGAGCTGCCTATTCTCGACGGCAGCGCTGCGCCTTTCGTGGGCGCTATCGCTGAAGCGGGGCTGCAAAAGCTGGACGCGCGGCAGCGGCCGCTGGTGATAGGCGAGGTGGAGCATGTCGCTGATGGGGATCGCTCCATCACCATGGAGCCGTTTGCCGGCCGGCTTTTGGAAATTGAAATCGATTTCTGCGACTGCATGATCGGGCGCCAGTCTCTTACGCTCGATCTTGACGATCCGAAGGTTGTTGCGCGGCTCGCGAGAGCGCGCACTTTTTGCAGGCTTTATGAAGTGGAGGCCCTCAAGAACGCAGGCCTCATTCGCGGCGGAGCCTTGTCCAACGGCATTGTTGTCGATGGCGACCGGCTTTTGAATAATGAGCCTTTGCGCGACGCCTATGAGTTTGCGTTGCACAAGGCGCTGGATTTGATCGGCGACCTTTATCTGCTGGGCCGCCCGGTGATAGGCCGCATCAAGGCGGTGAAGCCGGGCCACGATCTGAACACCCGCGCGGCCCTTTATCTCAAGGAAATGCAGGAAGCCGCCGGCCAGCCGGCCCGGGCCACAGCCTGATCCCCGCGATTGAAGAGAGCGGCGTTTGACAGGGGCCGCCGGGGCCAACTAGATATCCCGGTCCCGTTAAACCCCTTGGCTGGCGGTTTGGGCCCGTTGATGGAAGGTGCTGTCTCCCGTGAAAATGCGTTTTGCGTTCCTGGCCAAACTCTTACTTGTTCTTCTTGCGTCCTTTGCGGTCGTCGCCTGCGGATCGTCCGGCAAAAAGAAGCAGCGCTTCGCCTATGTGGAGCGGCCGGTGGAAATTCTCTACGACCTTGCCGTGAGAGATCTTGAACGCAAGCGTTACGATCGCGCCATCGCCTATTTTGAAGAGGTGGAGCGCCAGCATCCTTATTCCTCATGGGCGCGCCGCGCGATGCTGATGAAGGCCTTCGCCTATTATCAGGGCAATGACTATGAAGAGGCGGTGACGGCGCTCGACCAGTTCATTGCGCTGCATCCCGGCAACAAGGACATCCCCTACGCTTATTATCTGAAAGCTATGTGCCACTATGAGCGCATTCGCGATGTGGGCCGCGATCAGGAGTTCACCAACAACGCAGTTGAAACGTTGACTGATGTGGTGCGCCGTTATCCGAATACGGAATATGCGCGCGATGCGCGGCTGAAGCTCGATCTCACCTATGACCACCTTGCCGGCAAGGAGATGTATATCGGCCGCTTCTATCTGAAGCAGAACAAGCATATCGCGGCCATCAACCGCTTTAAAAAAGTCATCAACGATTATCAGACCACGAGCCATGTGCCCGAAGCGTTGCATCGTTTGACCGAAGCCTATCTTGAACTCGGCATCATCGAAGAAGCGCGCGCCGCCGCCGCAGTGCTCGGCTACAACTATCCGGGCAGCCGCTGGTACCAGGACAGCTATAAACTGTTTGAACAGCGCGATCTGGTCGCCGAAGGTTCTGAGCAGAATCGCCGCAAGCCGCGAAAACTGGAAAAGGTGGAACGGAACGCACCGTCGATTGAGGATATCGATCCTGATGAGCTGCGCGCCCTTGAGCCGCCAAGCCCTTCAGAGCTGGAGCGGATGGGACCGTCCGACAATATCACCATCGACGCGACCGCCGACGACAACTAGCGGCTTTAACCGCCCCTCGAAGTGCGATAAATCATGAGGATAGGCGCCCTGCAAGAGGCGAGCGTCCAACCCATGTCTGTCCCGCCATGCTGACCGCCCTTCATATCCAGGATTTCGTGCTGATAGACCAGGCGCGCCTCGCGCTTGGGGCCGGTATGACGGCGCTGACGGGCGAGACCGGGGCCGGCAAATCCATTCTGCTCGATGCGCTGGGCCTTGCCGTCGGCGGGCGGGCCGAGCGCGGCGCCGTGCGTCAGGGGGCCAAACAGGGCGTCGTCTCCGTCATTTTCGAACCGCGGGCCAATCATCCGGTCTGGCGGGTGCTGGAAGAAAACGGTCTCGATACGGGCGAGGATCAGGTGATCCTGCGCCGGGTGCAGTCCTCGGACGGGCGCGGACGCGGTTTCGTCAACGACCAGCCGGTCTCCATCGCGATGTTGCGCGCCGTCGGCGAAACGTTGATCGAAATTCACGGGCAGCATGACGGTCGCGGGTTTCTGACCGCGTCGGCGCATCGCGGCATGCTCGACGAGTTCGGCGGCTTGCAGAAAAAAGCATCCGACGTCGCGGCGCTGTGGCGGCGCTGGCGCGACGCGGTCGAGGCGCTGGAAGAGAAAAAACGCGAGCGCGAAGCCAATCTGCGCGAAGCCGATTATCTACGTCATATTGTGGAGCGGCTCGGCAAGCTCGATCCGCA